>Ga0308160_10007661_pt1 | contig 10664 bp, 12 predicted proteins | sample PhyFR1_FD_201036 | JGI IMG/M metagenome (GOLD analysis project Ga0308160, IMG submission 201036) | Phyllosphere microbial communities from UC Gill Tract Community Farm, Albany, California, United States - DLSLF.R1 | ecosystem: Host-associated > Plants > Phyllosphere > Unclassified | place: USA...
AATCGCTCCATTATATTTCACACGAAATAGGTATGAAATAAAAAAGCGATCAAGTAAAAATAATATTTTACTTGATCGCTTTAAACGCCTCTAATTAAAGAGCCACTTTTTCAGTGGCCTCCTGAAACAGGCAATCCCTTTTTTACGACACTCAAAATCTTTTTATTGCAGCAGCAACGTTGGTAGCTGGGCCTCGAATCTGCTGGTAAACTCCTGTGCGGTTAAGATATGGCCTTGTTTCTGTGCAGCATCTGCAACTTCATATCCCCATTTCGCAGCTGCCATTCGCTGGGTTGGAGTACCATGATGCCCGTCGCTTGTAAATGAGCAATCACCAATATTGAAGAATACATTTAAAAATAATTGTACCCTTTTCCATTGCATGGAAGCGCCACGTGCATGCGAAAGGTAGTAAGCAGAATAAGCATCGGCCATTAATTCCGTTCTCCTTGTTGCTTCAGGACCAGATGCATCACCAAACAAGTTAAGATCAAACTGGATATGATGTCCAAATTCATGTGCAAGAATGGCTTGTGGTGCCACATCTCCATAACCAATTGCCGCAAAAGCATCCATAATGCCATCGCCCATGATGATTTTATCAGGGATTACACCATATGGTGGAAAATTAAATGATGATTGGGCAAAGGCATTAAAAGTAAATATTGGATGATCACCACCCCTCAATTGTGGGAAGGCGTCCACGATCGCCAGAACGAAATCCGCATAATAATTTGCACTTGCATCATCTAAATCAAATGCAGCTTTATATGTTCTTAAGATTCTGTCCCTGTTGGTAAGCATGGTTCCATGCATTGGCGCCAGCACAATATTCTCTGAATTGATGTTCCAGAAACGCTTCAAATCTTTGAAAGCCTTGGTAAGCTTTTGTGAATACTGGCCACTTGATCCAAAGCTTTGATTTGCACTGCTGTTCTCAAAGATCAATGCATCGTAAGTCGGCAGATCAAGCATTGCAGTCGTAACCACATAATTGATGATGGTGTTGTTCCAGTCAGCTAATTGCTGATCAAGCCACTGGCTCGACGCGGTATTGTCATCACAAGTTGCTTCTTCAAGTTTGAGTGTTTTGCGAACGATGTCACGATACTCTGGATGCAATTGCAATTTGATTTTTGCCTGTCCGCTTACCTTGGCTTTTGCAGCTGCCGGAATTTTGGCATACAGCGTTTCAAGTTTTTGTTGCATAGCCAGCGTTAGCGTACTGGACTTCTTGGCTGACATTTCGCCCATGTCTGCACCATTTGAAACGGTCGTGGTACTTTCTTTTTTACAGCTCAGCGAAAAGGCAATAACAATCGCCACTGCCGCTGTGAGGAGTTTGGTTTTTTTCATAATTAATAGGTTAATGATTCAATTACAGAAAGATAACAAATAAACTTTGTCATTTCATACGCCTGAACCATTTGCCTTTATTCAGAAAAAAGCAAACAAAAAATCCGCATTATTAATTATCACTTAAATCTGAAATTGTTTGTTCAGAAGTTCGTTCTCAATGGAGTCTGGCCAAACACCGCATCCCATTAATGTTCAAGTACCTTCATCCAGGCTGCAATCTCTTTTAATCCAGACTCTAAACAATAATCAGATTCATAACCTAAAGCCTTTAATCGACTAATGTCAGCCCGCCAGTTCACCGGATCTCCGTTGCGGATTTCGCCATTGAACGCAACCTTGACATCAACTTTTAAGTTTTTGACTAAACATTGAGCGACTTCTAAGATGCTGCTTTCTACCCCAGAAGCCAAATTATAGATCTCGGTTCTTTGTTTAGCGGGATATGCCAAAACCGTCAGCACCGCTTTACATACGTCTTTAACATATATGAAATCCCGACTTTCGTTTCCAGTACCAAATAGCACGATCTCCTTTTTTCCTTCCTTAACTGCAGTTAAGGCATTTTGACCCACATCCCAGATCATTTGTTTTTTTAATCCCGGGCCAAAAACCGAGAAAATTCGAAATGCGGTAACACTTAAGTTTAAAATACGCGCATAATGGAACAATAAGTATTCAGCAGTGGCTTTATGAACACCGTAAGGAGAAATGGGACGCAACTGAGTTTGTTCCGTAATGGGCAGACTTTTCGGATTACCATATACAGCTGCGCTGGAAAAAAAGAATAAACGGGCTTGTGGTTGCGAAACAGCTAAGAATAGTGCGAGACGTGCAGTACCTGGCAGTAGGCTTGAAAAATCTGCGAAAGGATCATTTACAGAAGCAACAACAGATGCGCCGCCGGCCAGGTGGCATATGGCATGTAATTTTTGGCCTTTCAGCAATTCATAGAAATCAGTCGTTTCACAGGAGGAAGTAGCAAACCTGGTCCATATTTCCGGCCGATACGGTGCCCGGAGATCGATGCCAATAATCTTATATCCCTGCTCATGTGCAGCATCCGCCAGCCAGGTTCCTAAGAAACCGGAAGCGCCCGTAATCAGTAGCGTTCTATTCTGCATGGAAAAAGCCTTTAGGATTGTTATAGAATTCCCGCCAGCGGGCAGCCATCACCATATAGGAGAAGGTGCTATCATAAAAAGCCTTCTGGCGGCATGAATTAAAATAGCTTGTTTCAATCTTCAAGACCAATTGATTAATGCCTTTGGCGATACTTTCCTTTGTTGGACTAACCAATACCGCATCCGGATTACCAGTACAGCAATCCGTAATTGCCCCTACATCTGTTGCTAAAATGGGAACACCATAAGCCATAGATTCCAATAATATCAGTGGCAATCCTTCCATACCTGTAGAACACAATACGATGGCATCGTATGAGGCAATCAGCATAGCACCATCCTTCCCAGAGGGATAGCGACCCAAAAAGCGGACAACTGACTGTAAACCCAATGTAATGGTCAACTGTTTCAATGCAGCTTCTTCCAGTCCTTCTCCCCATAAATCCAGCACAACGTTACCAGGTGTGTTTGGGTCTGCAAGCGCTGCAAGCAACAGATCGAGTCCCTTATTGCCAGCCAGGCGGCCAAAATACCCGAGCTTGATCTTTTTATCTGCTGGATCTTTTGGCAGCTTTAAAACCCCAGCTGCCGGCTGCTCCGGAAAGCAGGGAAGCCAGTTGATAGCAGTTGTGTTTACTTCCAGGTTTTTCCAATGATTGAGCATAGAAGGTGCCTGCACAACGATACCATCCATAACTTTGCGACTCGACAGCCAAACCGGATCACTGACTGATCTATTCGCAATAAAGTCCTGCCCCGCTTTAAAACAGCGTTTACCTGTTATCCCTGCAATAAGGTTAGATGAATTATTCAGACCAACACATACAAAGATGTCAGGCTGAAATCTCCAGGTCTTAAAAACAACATTTACCAGGCCTAATGCCTTTTTTATCAAGAGCATGAACCGGGGTCCAGTAAAAGCAATCCTGCCCATCAGTTCGCGCCTTTGAAATGGTTGCTTAATTAAGCCCGAATTGCTTAAAACGATAAGCTTAACCTTGTGCCCTTCAGCCGAAGTGAAAGAAGAAAGCATCTTAAACGCCGTTTGTGCGCCTCCCTGCCCATCGCTATGGCCCATTAAAAGTATTTTTTTAGGAATAAATGCTTTTAAAGCGTCTGTTTCCGGACAAACTAAGGGGATCATTGGCGTTTTACCTTTAAGTTTTCTTTAAAACATACCGGTAAAACTGTGGCGAATTCACTTCGACAATCTTTCATTATACTTTGGTTAGGGCGAGGAGGTGCCTTAATAAAGTTAACTTACAAACAACTCAATTCCAAAGATTTAATATGAATGAGAAATAATTTTTCTTATTGCACAACTTTTCACAGTATTTGAAACAGCTACTGTAACTTACACATTACTACCACTATAATTACTTTCACTTACATGCTCCATCCAGGTCACCACTTCACCGTTAACTTCTTCCTGTATTGCAATGTGGCTCATCGCTTTGTTTAAAGACGCACCATGCCAGTGTTTTTCATTGGGAGCAAAGTATACCACATCTCCCGGGCTAATCTCCTCAATGGCGGCTCCTTCACGTTGTACCCAACCTAAGCCGGCAGTAACACAATAAGTGTTTGACCAGCCGGGTGCACATGCCATGCAGTTCTTGCCCCGGGTTCAAAAGTAACCAGCGCGCCGGCAGTTCTTGTGGTTGCTTTCTTTGAAAATAAAGGATCAATGCGTACATCACCAGTGAACCAGGCTGCAGGTCCTTTTACGGATTTTTGTTCACCATTTTTGATAATTTCCATGTTTTTAAAATTGACATCGTACAATTTCAACAATAGAACAGAACTTTAGTTTCATCATTTTCTTCAGCACAATCTGCAATAACTTGTTGGAGGAACTAAACTGTGGGCAAAGCTCCGCCGTCAACAGAATAGTTAATTCCAGAAATATATTCAGCTTCTGAAGAAGCCAAAAAAGCTACCAGGTTAGCAACCTCTCTTGGCTCTGCCATTCTGCCCATTGGCACGCCTACTTTATCCATCATGGACTTAAAAGCATCATCAAAAGTGATGTCTGACGACTTCGCTATATTCTCGATAAAATCCAGCATCAACTGCGTTTTAACTACTCCTGGTGAAACTACATTTACACGAATTCCTTTAGAACCTAACTCAGTCGCCAAGGCTTTGCTATATGCATTCAATGCTGCTTTTGCAGAAGAATAAGACATTGTCATCTCCCAAATCGGATGTTTTGCAGCATTCGTAGAAACATTAATAATTACCCCGCTTTTTTGTTTGATCATCAAAGGCAACAGTGATTTGTTCATGCGTACAACCGACAAAAAATTCAATTGCCAATCATTATACCAGTGCTCATCTGATAGTGTATTGAAACCACCGCCGGGACTTAAATTGGCACCTGCATTATTCACGATAATATCAATTCTGCCATATTTTTCTACAATTTCTTTTGCAATGGCTTCGGCACTTTCAGGTTGAGTCAGGTCCGCCGCTATGAAGTGATGCCCATTTGTATTTTCTTCCGGTGCAGTTCGTGCAGTTATCACAACCTGAGCACCACTATCACTTAATTTATCGGCAATGGCTTTGCCAATACCTTTTGTTCCGCCGGTTACCAAAGCAACCTGGCCTTTTAATTTACTGTCCATTTGTCTATAAATTTAAGTTGCTAATTAATGTATTATACTTTACTTTTGAAAGTAGGAACACTTTTGTATAGTAATACCAAAAGGTAAAGCCTAACAGATTTTCAAATACTTATGGAAGAGAAAAAAAATAAAAAATCTGAAGCACGGTGTGCACTTCAGGAAATTTTAGGGGTAATAGGTGGAAAGTGGTCTATGTCTATTATTTATGCCTTGTTCTCCGGCAAGAAGCGGTTTAGTGAATTAGAGCGACTTGTCTCCAATATTAACACCAGAATGTTGGTAAAGGAATTGAAGAATATGGAAGCAAATGGAATTGTGACCAGACAAGTTTTTGCAACCGTGCCCCCCACTGTAGAATACACATTAACCACAAAAGGAGAAAAATTAGAACCTATAATTGATGAATTGTATAAATGGGGTATGGAGTACGTTGGATAATTATTTTTTATTCCCCAGCACTTCATTCAGAAAGCGCTCCACCCTTTCCGGCATCCATGATTCGGTAGTTGTGATCGGAAATGCCGAATGGCCTCCTCGTTTGGGCAGCTCTAAAAATACATAATCAGACTTACTTGCCAAATCGATTGGGTAAGAGGTATCGGACAAAAATGGATCATTTTTAGCATTCACCATTAAAGTAGGAAGACGGATCTCCTTCAGGGAATCCAGACAACCGCCTGCTAAATAAAAATCATCCAGTGAAGCAAAGCCAGAATATGGGGAGGTATAATTTGCATTGAATGCTTGTAAAGAAGTCATTTCATCCAGTGCATTGATATCGAATGTACCCGGGTAATGCGTTTCCAGCTTGCGCACCTTGTTTTTCATTTTAAGCAGAAATTTTTTAGCAAAGACGCGGTTAATCCATCGGTCTATTTGTTGCTCAGACCGCTGCAGGTCGCATGGCACGGAAAAAGTAGCAATGGCTCGCAGGTTATCGGGTGTACGGTGTCTCGCTGCAAAATTCAGCAACATGTTGGCACCTAATGAAAATCCAACCAGAACAAGCGAATCGTATTTATCAGCGTAAGCTGTTACTGCTGCATCGATGTCGCTGGTGGATCCACCGTGATAAAGTACAGGCAAACGGTTTATTTCCCGGCCACAACTCCTTGCATGTATTGCCAGAATATCCCATCCCTTTGTGCTGAAATGTTGCGCCATCTGCTGCACATAATGACTTCTGGAATTGCCCTCCAGCCCATGGCAAATAACCATTAGCCTATTATGACCACCACGAATCCAATCAAGCTCTAAGAAGTCGCCGTCTGACAATTCCAGCTTCTCTGTTTGATAAAGAGACTTATCCTGCTTTACCCAAAGAAAAGGCGCAATAGTTTGCAGGCGCCCACCTAAAAGGTACGCTGGCGGACGATAGTTGGATTGTATGATCGGCATATTTGCGAAGATGGCAAAATTAACTTTTCCGGGCAATAATAGAAAACAACTACCTTTACGACCCGGTGATGAATTATACATATGATTAAAGACAAGCCCAATAAATTTATAAAATGGATCGCTACAGAAATTGCGGAGGGATGGGTTTTGCGCCATTTCGCTTCTGTTAAATTTATTGGTGAACTAACGGTAAAACAGGATCGTTCCTGCTTGATGCTGATGAATCATTACAGCTTCAATGACGGAGCCATCCTGCATCGCCTATGCCGGAAGATTTTAAAAAAGCAACTTAAGGCAATGGTGATTGAGTCACAATTAAAAGCATTTCCAAGCTTAAAATACCTCGGATGTTTTTCAGTGAGCAAAAATTCGAGAACAATGATCGAATCGTTAAACTATGCCTCAGAGTTACTACAAGATCCAACGGTTATGCTGGGCATTTATCCGCAGGGCGGATTATATTCCATGCATTTAAACAAGATGCATTTCGTACGTGGATTAGACTATATCTTCAAACGCAGTGATACCACACCTTACCAGGTTTTTTTCGGTGTAACATTGCTGGATTACCTGGAGAGCTTTAAACCGGTAGCCCGGGTATATTTAACGGAATACCAAGGAGCGCGCCAGGCAGATTTAATGGAAGAAGCCTACAACCAGTTTTACACGGCCTGCAAACAGCAGCAGCAGCGACTCTTTAACCCGCCTGAACGCGTAATTGATATCAATCTGTAATTCCTATAATTTATTGCTTGTAAGCCGCAGTTAATCAGGCAATCCGCCTAAAAAATCTAAAACATCCTGCCCGATTTCAGTTACGTTTGTTTCCAGCGCAAAATGACCAGTGTCATAAAATTTAACAGTAGCATTGGGATTATCACGTTTGTAGGCCTCTGCACCCGCCGGCAAAAAATAAGGATCTTTATTCCCCCAAACCGCTAACAGCTTGGGCTGGTGTTCAGCAAAATAGGCCTGGAACTTCGGATACATTGCTACGTTGGTTCTATAATCTTTTACCAGATCAAGCTGTATTTCAATGTTTCCTGGTCGATCCAAAAAATACTGATCCAGCGTGTAAGTTTCAGGTGCAATCAATGTGGGGTCAGCCACCCCCTGATGGTACTGATACCAGGTAGCCTCTTTTGAAACAAAATCCTTAAGTGCATCCCTGTTTGCCTGCGAAGGATCTTTCCAGTATTTCTGGATTGGATTCCATTCGCTGCTCAGCCCCTCTTCATAAGCATTACCATTTTGTGATATTATACCAGTAACTTTTTCAGGATTTGCCAAAGCCAGCCTTAATCCAGTAGGCGCGCCATAATCAAATACATAAATGGCAAAGCGTTTAAGTCCAAGTTGGTCAATAAAAGCCTGCATGTTGCTGGCCAGGTTATCAAAGGTATAATCAAAGTTAGTATGGTCAGGTGCATCTGAATAGCCAAAACCAGGAAGATCAGGGGCTAGTACATGGTACCGCCTGCTTAAAATTGGAATTAAGTTACGGTACATGTGCGATGATGTGGGATATCCATGCAGTAATAAAATGGTAGGTGCATCTGTTTGCCCGGCCTCCCTATAGAATATATTTAAGCCATTGACTTTGATGTTGCGGTAATAAATTGGTGATGTTTCCATATTTCTATTGTTTAAACTTTGTTAAATGAGCGATTGCCGTATTTCAGGTTAGGTCAAGCCTTTAACTACAAGTTATCTAACATTGACCAAAAGCTTGCTATGCTTATTTGCTAATCCAAAACTAATCCAGATATTTGATTACTACAAACGATTAATAGTGATACAGACAATCAGTAATCATGATCAATGAACACAAATGATTTAAAAATATTCGAAGCCGTAGCGAGCCAGGGAAGTTTTACCAGGGCAGCCGAGGTCATGTTCACGGTACAATCCAATGTAACGGCGCGCATCAAGAACCTTGAAGAAGAATTTGGCACCGTTTTGTTTAACCGCACATCGCGCAAAGTAACCCTTACGACAGCCGGAGAAACGCTGATGCACTATAGTAAACAGATAGATCACCTGGTGCAGGAGGCTAAAAAGGATATGGCGAACACCAACCAGGTGAGTGGCCAACTTAAAATAGGCTGTATAGAAACAACCATGGCCTTTAAGGTACCTGATATTCTCGCTCGTTTTACGGAAGCGTTTCCCGATGTAGATCTGCAATTCCAATCCGATACCCGATCAGCATTGATAAGTGATGTGATGAATTATAAACTTGATGCAGCTTTTATATCGGCACCCATCGATGTCCCAGATTTGGAGCAATTGCACATCAAGGATGAACAACTGGCGATCTTTGCGTCAGCAAAAGCACCGGCCTTGAAAACACTGCTGGCTGCTCAGCCAGTTAAAATCGTCGTATTTGATCAGGGCTGCGTATTTCGTGCCAGGCTGGAATCCTGGCTTAATTCCAAAGGCATTATTCAGTATAAGAGCACCGTTTTGAATTCCATAGAGGGCATTGTAAACTTTGTGGAAGCCGGTCTTGGCATCAGCATCTTACCTACCGAACTGATGGCCCAATATTACAAAGGACGCAAATTGAAGTCTTTTCCCTTGGGTCAAGAACTTGGTACCATGTCAACCGTGTTGATTTTCCGAAAAAACATACCACAAAGCAGGGCATTAAAGTCATTTATCGAGATGTATTAAACCCGTTGATGAATGGGCGAAATTCCACCAATCTAACTACAACACTTACCAACCTAACTACTTTTTAAAGCGCGACAATCCTGAAGTTTGTACATGAGACTTAAGTCAGTTTTATAACTCATTAATAAAGTATCATGGAAAAGAGAAAATTAGGAAATAGTGGATTGGAAGTTTCAGCACTGGGCTTTGGCTGTATGGGCTTAAACTTTCTGGACGGCAAAGGCCTTGATAAAAAAGATGCCATCACCCTCCTACGAAACGCAGTTGAAAGAGGTATTACGTTTTTTGATACCGCAGAGGCCTACGGCCCTTACACCAATGAAGAAATTGTTGGCGAGGGATTACAGCCCTATAGAAAAGACGTAGTAATCGCTACCAAGTTTGGCTGTAAGGATGCCAGTCCCGCCATAGGTTTAGACAGCAGACCTGAAACGATCAGAGCAGTAACCGAAGCATCACTAAAAAGATTAAAGACAGACTACATTGATTTGTTGTATCAGCACAGAGTTGACCCTAATGTTCCGATAGAAGATGTTGCGGGAACAGTAAAAGACCTGATACAAGAGGGCAAAGTAAAATATTTCGGTTTATCCGAAGCAAGCGTCACGACAATCCGACGGGCACATTCCATTCAGCCTGTATCAGCATTACAAAGCGAATATTCATTGTTTTGGACGGAGCCAGAAAATGAAATCCTACCAGCTTTGGAGGAGTTAGGAATTGGTTTTGTTCCATTCAGCCCTTTGGGTAAAGGCTTTCTCACCGGTATAATAAATAAAAAGTTAGCGGATGCAGACCGTAGGAACATGATTCCCCGTTTCAGCGAGGAAAATATAAAGACTAATCTGGTTTTAGTGGACGCACTTGCTGAAATTGCTAAGCAAAAAAATATCAGCACCGGACAATTAGCATTGGCCTGGCTCTTAGCTCAAAAGCCTTGGATAGTACCAATCCCCGGCACTACAAAATTGCATCGTTTAGAGGAAAATATTAGCAGTACAAGTATCATATTAACAGCCGATGAACTTGCAAAAATCAATGCAACAGTAAGCGGAATTACACTTTTGGGCGACCGCTATCCAGAATTTCTAGAAAAACAAATAGATAAATAAAAACGAAAAGCGATGCAAAATATTGAAGGGAAAGTTGTAGCCATTACGGGTGCAAGCAGTGGAATAGGCAAGGCCATTGCAATAGCGTTAGCAAAAAACGGTGCCAAGGTTGTTTTGGGTGCAAGGCGAACAGAACAGTTGCAACAACTTGTAGAAGAAATCAAAAGCAAAGGTGGTGAAGCCGCCTTTGCCCAAATTGATGTGAAGAATAAAGCCGATCTGGTCAGGCTGGTAAATACAGCGGTTGAGCAATATGGAAAACTAGATGCCGTTGTAAATAACGCAGGTATCAGTCAGCTAAGCCGCATTGACGAATTGGATATTGAGGGCTGGGAAGAAATGATCGACATAAACCTAAAAGGAGTGTT
>Ga0308160_10007662_pt1 | contig 10662 bp, 7 predicted proteins | sample PhyFR1_FD_201036 | JGI IMG/M metagenome (GOLD analysis project Ga0308160, IMG submission 201036) | Phyllosphere microbial communities from UC Gill Tract Community Farm, Albany, California, United States - DLSLF.R1 | ecosystem: Host-associated > Plants > Phyllosphere > Unclassified | place: USA...
GGCGCGCGGCCAGCGCCACCGATTGGCCGTGGTTGCCGCGGGTGGCGGCAATCACGCCCTTCACATCCGGCTGGCGCCGCAGCAGGGCGTCCAGGTAGACCAGGCCGCCGCGCACCTTGAAGGCGCCAGTCGGCGCATGGTTCTCGTGCTTGATCCAGGCTTCGATGCCGAGTGCTTCGTTCAGCAGCGGCCAGCTGTACTGGGGCGTGGGCGGCATGGCCGCATACACCAGGCGGGCGGCGGCGTCGATGTCGGCGAGGGTAGGCAATTGCATGCGATGGGTCTCCAGTGAGCCGGCGAATCCGGTGAGTCAATAATCAGCGTCGTACCTGCATGCGGCGCCCCAGTGCCACCACGCCGATCACGGCCAGCGCAAACGCGCAGTTGGCCAGGGTGAGCGGCTCGCCCAGCAGGAGGGCAGCGCCGGCCAGCGACAGGAAAGGCTGCAGCAGCTGCACCTGGCCGACACGGGCGACACCGCCCAGCGCCAGGCCGCGGTACCAGAAGATGAAGCCGACGAACATCGAAAATACCGTGACGTAGCCGAAGGCGAGCCAGGCACCCGGGCCGGCCGCCGCCAGGCGCGCCGCCTGGGCGGCGTCGAGCGTCAGCGCCAGGGCCAGTGCGATCGGCGGCGCGGCCAGCAGCAGCGCCCAGCCGATGGTTTCCGGACCGTCGATGCGGCGCGCCAGGCGCCCGCCTTCGGCATAGCCGGCCGCCGCCGACGCGACGGCGCCGAACATCAGCAGGTCGGCAAGGTGCAGGCTGCCGCCGCCCTGGGCCAGCGCGAAGCCCACGACCAGCGCCGCGCCCGCAGCCGCCAGCAGCCAGAACCCGGGCGATGGCCGTTCGTGGCCACGCAGCGCCGCATACAGCGCCGTGCACAGCGGCAGCACGCCGACCAGCACCGCACCGTGCGACGCCGGCAGCGAACGCAGCGCGATCGAGGTCAGCAGCGGAAAGCCGATCACGCAGCCGCCCGCTACGATGGCCAGGCCCGGCAGGTCGGCACGGGCAGGCAGCGGCGCCCGGGCCCGGCGCAGCCAGCAGGCGGCCAGCAGCGCCGCGCCGAGCGCGCGGCCCAGGGTCAGGAACAGCGGATCGAAGGCGGCCACCGCCATCCGCGTGAACGGCAAGGTCAGGCTGAAGATGGCGACCCCGGCCAGCCCGAGCAGCAGGCCGCGGCTGTCGTCGCTCATCCGCAGGGCGGGCGCAAGGGTGGGCGGGGCAGGGTGGCGCATGGCGGCTCCGAGGTCGATCATGGGGTGATTGCGGCAACAGGTGACCAGGGGTATGCTAGACCTGACTGCCGATACAGTCCCGATACACTCCACCTGATAAATATTGCACTGTAATGGCGAAATGACCAACACACCCGGCCTGCATTTGTTGTCGCGCGAATCCGGCGAAGCGCTGCCCGACCAGATCGTGCGCTCGATCGCCGCCCGCATCGATGCGCGCCAGCTGCGCGCCGGCGCGCGCATGCCCTCGATCCGCAACTTTGCCCAGACCCATGGCGTGTCGCCGTTCACGGTGGTGGCCGGCTACGACAAGCTGGTGGCCCAGGGCTACCTGGAATCGCGCCGCGGCGCCGGGTTCTTCGTGCGCGAGCGTTCGGTGCTGAATGCCAGCCTGCATATCGGTCTGAAGGCAGCGCAGGAGGCCGCGGCCGTACCCGAGACGCGTACGCTGGACGTGGTCTGGCTGATCCGTAACATGTTCCGCCAGTCGCCCGGCCAGCCGTCGAGCGGTTCGGGTGTGATGCCGGCCGACTGGCTCGACGGTCCCGGCATCGCGGGCGCGCTGCGCGCGATCAGCCGCCAGCACAGCAGCCTGCTGCTTACCTACGGCACGCCGCAGGGCTACGCGCCGCTGCGCCAGCAGCTGCAGCGCAAGCTGGCCGCGCTCGACATCGAAGCGCCGCCGGAACGGATCGTCACCACGCTCGGCGCGACCCAGGCGCTGGACCTGGTGGCGCGCGAATTCTGCCGCCCCGGCGACACCGTGTTCGTCGACGACCCGGCCTGGTTCCTGATGTTCGGATCGTTCGCGGCGATGGGCCTGCAGGTGGTCGGCATCCCGCGCCTGGCCGACGGTCCCGACCTGGAACGCCTGGCGCTGCTCGCAGCCGCGCACAAGCCGCGCCTGTACATCATCAATTCGGTGCTGCACAACCCGACCTCGACCACGCTGTCGGCGGCCAAGGCCTTCCAGCTGCTGCGCATCGCCGAGCAGCACGACATGATCGTGGTCGAGGACGACATCTACTGCGACCTGCATCCCGGCCCCGCGGTGCAGCCGGTGACGCGCCTGGCCGCGCTCGACCAGCTGCGCCGCGTGATCTACATTGGCGGCTTTTCCAAATCGCTGTCGCCCAACCTGCGGGTCGGCTTCATCGCCACCTCGCCGGACTATGCGGAGCGCCTGGCCGACCGCAAGATGCTGTCCACGCTGACCACCAGCGACATCGGCGAACGCGTGGTCTACAAGATCCTGTCGGAGGGCCTGTACCGCAAGCACCTGGAGCGCATCCGCGCGCGCCTGGATGCGGTGCGGCCCGGCGTGCTGCGCCGCCTCGAAGGGCTGGGACTGCGGATGGCGCCGGCGCCGGCGGCCGGCATGTTCGCCTGGCTCGATGCCGGCCGCGACACCAACGTGCTGGCGGCCCAGGCGATGGAGCAGGGCCTGCTGCTGGCCCCGGGCAGCCTGTTCTCGCCGCGCCAGCTGCCGACCACCATGATGCGGGTGAACATCGCGTCGATGGAAGATGAGGCGCTGTGGCGTTTCCTGGAGCGCGAAGCGACGCGATAAGCCGGGCGCAACGATCTGTTTTAATTTTGCAACATTACGCAAATGAAACAATAACTGTTCTGATAATTTCTCTTGGCAAGTTAGAATTAGAATTTACGCAACTCGACCTTGCCATGACAACCCTGCTGCGCCAGCTTGCATTGCTGCTCGTATTTCCTGCGTTACTTGCCGCCTGCGGCGGCGGTGGCAGCGCCAGCGGCCAGGGCGGCACCGTGCCCGTGGCCACGGCACCCGCGCCGCTACCCGTCCCGCCCCCCGTATCGAACCCGTTGCCGACCGCGAACTCGATCAGTCTGCAAAGCGAGCAGGGCGATCTGATCGGGCAGGGAAAGTCGTATCAATATACGCCGGCCAATGCCCGCATCAGCGTCACCGCCACCGGGAACCGCCTGGTGGTGAAGGTCGAAGGCGACGAGGAGTGGACCGGGGCATTCCAGACCGGAGGCAATGCAAGCGAATTGAAGATTGGGCAGTACACCGCGCTGCCGCGCTTCCTGGAAAGCATGGACGCATCCCAGGGTGGCTTGACCTGGTGGGGCAATGGCCGTAGTTGCACCAGCTCGACCGGGTGGGTCGCCATCGACAGCGTGTCCTATGTCAACGGCCAGCTGGCGGCCATCAGCCTGCGGTTCCAGCGTAACTGCAACGGGGCGGTGGCCGCGTTGCGCGGCACGGTCAACTACACCGCCAACGACAGGTCCACGGCACCCGTCCCGGGCAGCGCGCCGGGCGACTTGTGGCGTCCGCCTGCCAGCGTGGCGGCAGGCCTCGGCAATTATGCTTATTTCGAAAGCGCCGACGGCGATTATGTCGGCCTGGGCAAGACCTATTCGTTCGATCGCCACTCGGCGCCGGTCACCGTATCGGGAAGCGGCATGCCCCTCGACATCCGGGTCAGCGGGGACGATGTGTGGGCGGCGGAAATCCACAGCCCGGCCGCGCAGTTGCGGCTGGCGGCGGGCTACTATCCGGATGTCAAAGGCGCACGCTTCAGCAATCCGGTCAAGGGCGGCATGAGCTGGACAGCTGCGGGCCGCGGCTGCTCGGAATCGACGGGGTGGTTCGTTGTCGACCTCATCGAGTACGACACCAGCGGTACCGTCAAGCGGCTCGATTTGCGCTTCGAGCAGCATTGCGAGGGCCGCGCGGCACCCCTGCGCGGCGCCATCCATTACGACGATACCGTGCCGGCCGCCGGCAACCCGGCCGCCGTTACCGCTACCGGTTCGTGGCGGGCGCCGGCCGCGGTGCAAGCGCGGAGCGACAACTTCATGTACGTGGAAAGCGACGCGAACGAGCCGCTTGCCCGTGGATTGACCGCCCTGGAAACCTCCGGCACCGCCGCCTTCGGCGTCGACAACAGCGACGGCAACACCCTGCGGGTGAGCGTCAACGGCAACCAGATGTGGGGCGTCACGTTCCGGATGCCGGCGCGTTACGCGCAGGTCGTGCCGGGCAGCTACGACGGCGTCACGAAACCGCCTGGCGATTCGGTGGGACTCGGCGCGCTGTTCGTTTCTGCAGGTCATGCTGGCTGCGATGCCGAGAAGGGCTGGGTGGTGGTCGACAATGCCAGCTATGCCGCCGGCAAGCTGGTCGCCGTCGAGCTGCGTTTCGAGCAGCAGTGCGGCTCCACGAAGGGACTGTTGCACGGTCATCTGCGCTGGCGTGCCAATGTGCCCGACGCGTTTGCCGGGCCGTCGGCAGTGCCCGACCTGTTCTGGCGGCCCACAGCCACGCTGCCTTCAGGCAGCTATGTCTACCTGACCAGCGACCGCTCCGATTTCATCGGCAGCGGCGAAGCCCTGTACACGCCGGTCGATTCGGCGCTCAAGGTTACCGAACAGAACGGCAAGCTGTATATCGACGTCAAGGGCGATACCGAGTGGAGCGGCACCTTCGAGACGATGAGGAATGCCGGCGCCATCCTGCCGGGATACTACGCCGGCCTGACAGGCAATACCACGCGTCCGGCGCGCGGCATGTTCAGCTGGAGCGGCGACGGACGTGGCTGCAATACGGCCAGCGCCGGTGTCGTGGTCGACAAGGCGGTCTACGCTGGCGGCCAGCTCATCGAACTGCAACTGCGTTTCGAACAGCATTGCGACGATTCGCCTGGCGCTTCACGCGGGCAGGTCCGCTGGCTGGCCAGCGATACGCGCCAGCCGGCCGGGCCGCGGACCGCGGTTCCCGCTGGCTTGTGGAGCGCGCCTGCGGGCGCTTTGCCGGCAGGCGGCACCTACCTGTATGTGACGGGCGCGCCGGGCGAGCCGATGACCAACGGGAGAACCTATCTGCTGACCCAGCAGAATGCGAAGTTCTACGTCAGTACGGCCGCCAGTCCCCTGGATCCGAATGCCGGTTTCCTGTCGCTGCAGGCCGAGTCGGGTGCGCCGGATGGCGGCTGGTTCAAGGTGCAATTCCAGACCATGCGATCGGTCGGCCAGCTTCAACCGGGATTGTATGAGCATCTCCTGCGTTACGGCTTCCATAACACCGCGTTCGGTGGCCTCAGCGCGAACAGCCTGGGTATAGGATGCAATCAATCGATCGGCTGGATGGTGCTCGACAAGGTCACCTATGCGAACGGCAAGCCGAGCGCCGTCCACGGACGCTTCGAGCACTATTGCGGCGGGAGCGACGCGCCCCTGCACGGCGAGTTCAACTGGGAAGGCTAGCGCCGGCGAGGCGCCAGGGCCGGCAACCTGATCGCCCGGATTCGCTTCGATGGCGGCGTGACGGATTTCCTGGACCTGGGCATCGGCGGGCTGCGCACGGGCATCTTCAATATTGCGACGTGGCGATCATGATCGGGGTCGGCACGCTGTTCTATCGCAGCCTGCGGACGGCCGGCCGAAGTCGCGCATGAGACCTTGCGTAAATGTGTAGTGCTCCGCCTGCCCGTTGTTCAAGGCATACCGGAAGAACGCATCCCAGGACAGGCCGGTGAGCAGGGCGCGGATCACCTTGGCCACGAAACCATGCGCGACCAGCACGACATTGCGGCCGGCAAAATCGTTCTCCAGCGTTGCCAAGCCTGCGGCGACGCGTTCGAACACGGTCTGGATGCTTTCGCCACCCGGCGGTCCGATGTCCCACTGCCGAGTGATATCCTGTTGCCACAGATCCGGATAAGCAAGGCGCGCCTCGTCCCTGGTCAAGCCTTCATACACGCCGACATTGCGTTCCGCGAATGCATCCAGGATCGTGAAAGGCACATGCCATGCCGAGGCGAGCACCTCGGCGGTTTGCACGGCGCGTAGCCGCGGCGAGCAGACGATGGCGTCGGCACGGCCCTGGAGCAGGCGTGCCAGGTCTGCTGCCTGCTGCAAGCCGAGTTCATCCAGCGCAGGATCGAGTGCGCCAAGGTAGCGCTCGTCGACATTCAAGGCGGTGCGGCCGTGGCGCACGACGTAAAGCGAGGTTCGGGAATGGTTCGGGTCTTGGTTCAAATGTCCGGTTCGATGTAATGACAACGAACTGTAGTGTTTATCGAAAAACCAACGGCGTCCACCTATAAAAACGGCTTAGCTTATGACTTGCCTGACGAGATGAGAACAACTGAAGACGCGCGCGAGGCTGCATCGATTGTGCTGGCTGCGTCAGCGGGCGCTGCTTCGCACCTGGTCATCCTTGAGTCGGCAACGGAAGAGTTCGCTGCAGGCTGGATCTTTTACTATCAGAACGCCGAATACCTGAAGACAGGAGACGTACGGCACGCCCTGCTCGGCAATGCCCCGCTATTCGTGCCGCGGGACGGATCTGGACTGCAATTCGTCAGTTACCAGAGGCCGATCAGCGAGTCCATGGACGCGTATCGCTACTGCGGTAACGCCAATGCTCAGCCAAACGCTGAAGTCGAGTTGTTGACCCGGGATGACGATGCCCAGGCGATTCAGGCAGTCCGCGCAATCCGTGACTGTTCTGCACTTGGCATGGGGGCTGCCAAGGCCGCTATCGATGCCTGTCTTGCAGGGAGAAGGGCAAGGGTATCAGTGGAAAGTGTAGCGGCCGCTCTGGCGCTGAAAGAAAAGCTCGGCAAATTTGGTTTTACGGGAACAATTACCTACGGTAGCGGAGCCGCACGAGAATATTGAAATATCGTGAGGGCCATTCAGGTGACTTCCGGGATGGCGTTATTGGCGTCCTGACTGATAGCCGTGCTTTTAAAGGTATTTGATCATGCCGGTTTATAAACTCAGATATTTCTTTGACTATGGCTCCGGAAGATGCTTATGGGCTGCGAACGAAGAGGCGCGGGAACGATTTGATTACGCAGTCGGTTTCGATGCGCTGAACCTGCCCTTCGAAGTTCAAAGCGTCGGCGTCAGGCTTTTGCAACGCTACGATAGTTCTTTGGACTGGGACAATCCTGCTGGGCCTTCGCTCTGGTCAGACCATGACTGGGCTAATTTTTATCGAGACGCCGAGCAATTCCTGGAACAAGTACGCGCATGCTTGGGTACCGATTTCGAGATCAAAGCCAAGTAACCGGCAGCTTCGCCGCTGCAGGGCCCGCGGCATGGCAGGGCGCCGCCGGACCGCTTACTGGCCAATGACACGTTGACTTGTCGAAAATTAATAATTATCATCAAGGCAATATTTCAAAACCGGTTCACTCACGGCGGGGCGACAAGTCAATCTCATGAATTCGCTGAACAAGCAGCTTCGATTTGCTTTACTGGCACTGGCGGCATCGACGGCCAATCCGGCCCAGGCCGGGGAGAATGCCTTTTCCTCGATCGACAAGCTGCCCGCGCATTATGCCGGTGCCGATTGCAGCGCCGTCGTGCGCAAGCTGAAGTCGTTCAATGTCGCCAAAAGCGAATTCGAGACCTCGGCGGCGTACCGTGACCGGATCCATGCCCTGGCTGGCCGAAAGCTCGACGGTACACGCAGCTTTGCCGAACCGCTCGCCTTCGTCCAGTCGGACGGCACGATCGAGTCGACGTACGCCGCAGACGAAGCTGTCCTGAACATGCGCGTAACGTGGGGCGCCACGATCCAGACGATCGGGGGCGAGTACTATGGCGGAAGTATCGTGTCCGCAAGATCGCTGGGGTCGGACAAGGTAACGCTATCGAATGCTTTCGGCGCCAAGGTCCGCGGCACCGAATCCACCTGGACCGCCTGCACCTTGGCATTCGCGAACAACAGACTGCTCGATCATCCCCGGAACGAGATCGCGGTGTCGGTACCGATGACGGCAGCGGAAGCCAGGGCAGCGAAGCAGCAGCTTGCACTTTTGTACGTCGGCACCGTCGCTGCGCCTTACCTGGGCAGCTACACGGCCTACAGCAAGGCAACCATGAGCAATCCACACACGACCGCCTGGGGTGGCGACAGCGTGGTCCTGAACCTGTCCGAGATCTGGCTGTTCAACCGGGCGACCGGGAAGGTCTACCAGAAAGTGCCGGTCTCCGCGTCCGGAACTGCCACGGTAGCCGCCGGGCAAGCGCGGCCTGCGGTCCGCGCTCCCGTAAAACACGGCGGCAGCGTCGACATGGACAATTGCAAGCCGGCCTATCCTGCGAGCTCGAAACGCCACGAGGAAACCGGCAGGGTGTCGCTGTCTTTCCTGGTGTCGCCGGCGGGCCAGCTCGTCACTTCGATGGTGGTACGTTCGAGCGGTTTTCGCGACCTCGACATGGCTGCGCGCGATGCACTGAGCAAGTGCACCTTCCATGCCGAGCTGGAAAACGGTATCCCTGTCGACACCTGGGTCGACGTCGACTACGTTTTCGACTTGCCTGGCTGAGGCTGGCGTGGCCTGGTCGGCAGACAGTGGCGCAGGCGAGGAATAGTCCGGATTCAGTCGACCGATTACCCAGGCATGTTTGCGGCGCCGGATGACAATGCGCGTATTTTCGCAGGATGGTCCGGTGTTACATTGGGTGTTCCACGACCTGCCGGGTACATGAAAAAATTCCTTCTTTCAGCGCTGTTGATCTGGCCTTTGTTCGCGCATGCCTGTTCATTCGCGCCCGGATACAAGCCATTCAAACCTGCCGTCGCTTCATTCCAGGCCAAACTGGACGGTGACAGGATCGCGCTGCTGCCGGCGCCACGGGTCGGTGCCATTCGCCTCCGACGCGGCACGGCATCGCCCGGATCGTCCTGCGACGATGCCGGTTCGCTTGTGCTGGAGCTGAACTGGCCAAAGTCCAGCGTCTACAAGCTCAAGGACATCGGGTTTTACTTCCGCGTGGTGGGCGGCAAGGAACCGGATCGGATCTTTCCTTCTGGACCGGTTACTGGGACGATCGATGGCCGGACCGTGCGCTTTTTCTTTGCCTGGCTCGACGGTCATCCCTCGGGCCAGACCCCGCTCAAGCTCGACGTGGAAGTCTTCGCCGTGAACAAAGCGCGCCGGACCGGCGCGGTGCGACGGTTCCGGATTGACGAGGCCGTGCACAAGGCGGACCTGGCCGAATCGTTGCCGGGCACCGAATATCGAACGGCAAGGACGAAGATCATCGCGGCCGGATGGCAACCGGATTATCGAAAGGCGACCGTGGAGTGGAACCGGCTCCTGCAGGAATGGTATCCGGAGCTGCACGACTGTGCGAGCGACCGTCCGGTCTGTGCGATGTTCTTCAGGCGGGAAAAAGGAAGCTGCCTGAAAGTGATCGTCCGTGGCGAAGTTCCGGCGCTGTATTGGGTGGACCACGTCGCGCGCGAATGCGACGAGGCCCGATAGACAGGCTAGCGAATCGCCCGCGCCATCAGCAGCGCCCGCTCCCTTTCATTGCGCGTCATCCCCGCCGCGCGCCGGAACTCGGCCCGCGCCTCCTCATGCCGTCCCAGCTTGGCCAGCAGATCCCCGCGCACGCTGGGCAGCAGGTGATACTGGCGCAGCGCCGGCTCGGCCAGCAGCGCATCCGCCAGCGCCAAGCCCTCGGCCGGTCCGTACGCCATCCCGACCGCCACTGCGCGGTTGAGTTCCACCACCGGCGAGGGCAGCAGCTGGGCCAGCGCATCGTACAGCGCCGTGATGCGCACCCAGTCGGTCGCTTCCGGACTCAGGGCGCGGGCGTGGCAGGCGGCGATGGCGGCTTGCAGCGCGTACGGCCCCAGGCTGCCGCAGCCGGCCGCGCGCTCGAGGGCGTCGAGGCCGCGCCGGATCAGGAGGCGGTCCCAGCGCGTGCGGTCCTGCTCCAGCAACAGGATCGGCGCGCCATCCGGCCCGGTGCGCGCCCGCTCGCGCGAGGACTGGATTTCCATCAGCGCCACCAGGCCGTGGACTTCGCCTTCCGCAGGCATCAGTTCGGCCAGCACCCGGCCCAGGCGCAGCGCTTCGCGGCACAGGGCGGGACGCAGCCAGTCGGCGCCGGCGCTAGCGGCATAGCCTTCGTTGTAGATCAAATAGATCACCTGCAGCACCGATGCCAGGCGCGGCTTGCGCTCAAGGCCGGACGGCACCTCGAACGGCACCTGGGCAGCGCCCAGGGTGCGCTTGGCACGCACGATGCGCTGGGCGACCGTGGCTTCCGGCACCAGGAAGGCGCGTCCGATCTCGAGCGTGGACAGGCCGCCGACCAGTTTCAGCGTGAGCGCGGCGCGCGCCTCGGCGGAGAGCACCGGGTGGCAGGCGACGAAGATCAGGCGCAGGACGTCGTCGGCGATGCCGCCGCGCGCTTCCTGCGACAGTTCAGCCAGCTCGTCGGGCTGGCGCTGGCCGGCGCGCAGTTGTTCGTCGAATTCCCAGGACAGCTCGCCTTCCTTGCCGGCGCGCATGGACTGGTGGCGCAGATGATCGAGTGCGCGGTGCTTGGCCACCTGCATCAGCCAGGCGCCGGGGCGGTCCGGCAAGCCGTCCGCCGGCCAGGATTCCAGCGCCTGCAGCATGGC
>Ga0308160_10007663_pt1 | contig 10661 bp, 12 predicted proteins | sample PhyFR1_FD_201036 | JGI IMG/M metagenome (GOLD analysis project Ga0308160, IMG submission 201036) | Phyllosphere microbial communities from UC Gill Tract Community Farm, Albany, California, United States - DLSLF.R1 | ecosystem: Host-associated > Plants > Phyllosphere > Unclassified | place: USA...
GGAGCAAGATATCCGAGTACGCAAAGTTGCCGGGAGAGAGTCCTTGGAGTATTCAAAGCTTGCGTGGCGATAGAAGGACTGCGGAGGAGAAGAGTACGCCTGTTACGGCTGGCGAGATCGATTTTGAATACCTCGTTCACGAGATTCCCGGCGCTACTTAGCTATCCGTACGTTTCACCATTGTGTATGCTCCTTCCCATGTACCTCATGCTTCCGAACAATGCGCCTCGTGCCTTGAACGGCGTCACATCGGGAAACGCTATATCTCGGTCCTCGCACCCGCCTCAGACCGTGACCAGGGTGCATCGGTGCATTCGCAAACATGGTCTGACATTGGACTCACACTATGGTCCGTATCTCATATCTCAAAAGACCAGGACTCTTCGGCTGATCGCCAATTTGAACGAGACGAATTTGCCATTCGTCGATCACTCGTCTCGGCATCGCAGACGCACAACACCATAGTAAGAACAGTGGCCATTAGGTCGTGATCCTTTGTGGGCTGTGGAGCGACATCCGTTGATCCGGGACGGTGGCGAATTTGGCTGTGAGCCAGGTAAAGAACCTATATAAGGGGGTAAAGGGTCTTCCAATTTCTGCACAACGCTCAACACAATCTGTATCTTTCACTCTACAAATCAACAGACTACCTTATATCGTTATCAGAATCACACAATGAACTCCGAGGCTTCAGTATTATCTGCCTTAGAGCAGCCCCACTTCAGAATTTGTCAAAGTTTCGACCCTCAGGTCGGACCTCACCTCGCCGAGGCACTGTCGATTCTTACCGGCACAAAAGGTTCGGCTGTCACCACTGGTCTAGCGTGCTCGTACAACCCCAAAGATAAAACAATCATTTTCCCCCGCACAATAGTGACGGCGGACGGCAAGTCTGCTCGCCTCGGGCCCTACGAGTGCCGAGTCAAATCCGAGCTACCCAAGCGCGTTATCACGGGTGAAGCTTGGGCTATTGGAGGAACCAGTGGCAAAGTTTCTCATCAGCAGTACTCTGACATCGTACTTATGACAGATGCCCAAGGTGTGTTGACCAAGTGCGCGGACACGGTCGGGGAGCTTGCGTCATACAAGGGCCAGACTTGCATGGAATTATACGGCAAGCCGCACGGTGTCAAGGAGCAAGAGCCATTTGCATATATCATTCCCGACACCAGGCTGGGGGACGCAGTGACGGATGAGGCGGGTGGAGAGAGCGAGGGGTGGTCCATCAAGTCCATCAGAGGCTATCGTGCTCCTGAGGGAGAGTCGAGCCCGGCCCCGAACACCGACGGCATCGATTCAGCTTTAAGCGCATGAAGAATCGCTGGCTCATTTTCAGCGCACCGTATTGTCCATATTCCCCATCAATTTTTAAAGCTGCAACTCGTCATCGTTTGTCGTCATCGTTTAACTCAATACTGTGTATGATGTCTCATAAAGTATGCACAAGTTTGCCCGATCGTGGAGGCTTTCAGGTCTGAGCTTCCCTTTAGATTTTGAGTGCCTTGTTCAGCAGAACCGGCTACCGAACTTTCTGATAGGGTGACGAAGTCAGCGAGATTTTCTCGCTCCATCGTTCCGGACCTGTCGAGACCGCTGCAAACTGGGTCAGGTGTAAGGAGGACAAGGGGCAGATAAGCTAGCCGGACAAACCGTGCCCAAGCATGGCGCAAGAATGCGTAGAGGGAGTGGCACCGCCAGACCGGAGACATCGCTCCTTTGACCTCGGCGTTATTGACTGATCCTTTGTGTGTAGTGGAGCCATCTCCATTGACGGCAGCTCTAGTTGAGTCTTGTGGACCTCTTGCACATACTTGGGTCCAGGACACTTCCTGGTTTATCTGTTTTTACTATCAATCTTTCTCTCAAAGGATTTCCCGCCCGGTCATCGAACTTCGTCATCCATACATACATAAACATACCCTCTCGATCATGCCGCTCACTACTACCAAGTCATGTGTGTTGACCATCCCGAATATGGAGCATGAGGATGCCGGAAAGTTGTGTGAGAGGCTTTGGACCGAGCTATCGCCCTGCCAAATCAATTGTGATACTCAAAAGGGCCTGCTAACACTCCATTGGGCGACACAGCCGGTGAGCACTTTTGCAAGTGTCGCGGAGTGGAAAGAGACTCTCGACGACGATTGGGTCGGGATCACAGGTGACTACAACGCATACGCTCTTCACTCCAGCGAATGGCAAGACGGGGATCTCAAGCGTAACGATCATCTCATCCTCTCCATCCCGGAGAGCTGTTCAATCGTGGTGATCCCGAATCTCATAGGGAAACCAAACCCGCAGAGCCGGTGTATGGAGATCGGAAAGTCTGTGGAAGTATCTTGGGGGCAAAAGATATGCAAAGCCGACTTTTTGATTGGTCCCGGTGATGACGACTACTTCTCAGACCCCGGGCATAATTCCGCGTGGATGTTGGATCGTATTCGACCCTTCCACCTCGCTTCCTACAATAATGCGGCCACCGGGGGAGATGGCGCTGTCTCTGATGCTAAGAGCACGACCGATCGAAACATCACGATCCTTTGATCACGGGGCGTTACGAAGTCTAATTGGGCCAATTCTTTTTCCGTGCTCCTGTATTTACCGGTTGACAGTAGTTTGATGTGTAATGCCTTGCTGTGAATGAATGCAGTGACGATGTGATATCTGTCCCCAGACTCATCCTTAAACCATTGCTCATCAGTTTACGTAGACATATGACCATGTCCACCCATTTAGTATGTCACTGCCACCGCCGTCGGGTGGCAAACCACAGTGGCAAGGGCCAAAGACTTACAGTACAGTGCAGTGACAAGGGCCAAAGTTCAGCGCCAACTTGGCACGAGAAGTCACATTGGCTGCCGGTACAAGCGTGCATATCCTGTGACTCAGCCGGCAAGGGACTTATGGGGCCGCACTGCCAATGCGGCGATATCGCTCCTTTCACCTCGGCGTTAGCTGACGATCCTTTATGGGTAGTGTAATGACATCCATTGTCCGCCACGTACTCTCAGTGAAGTCCACACCGTGATCACTCCCTGGGAGTATCAAGCAAGTGCTTTCTCACTGTCTCCGATTTTTCCATACTTGCTACTAGCAATCGCCACCTGTACTTTCAGCACCATTGCAATCGAGCTTTCAAATGAACGTGACGTCTACTGTGAACTCCTGTCAGCTGGATGTACCGAAGGCCATTGGGTTCATCAAAGCTCGAGACATATCCAATCTCATATCAGGCTGCCTTGGTCCCGAGACGTTGACGTGGAACGCGGACGAGGGCAGTCTCGTTTTCACTGGGGTGGGACCAATCACGCATTACCAGGATGTCGACGAATTGACAAAGCTTTACTCCAAGATCAACGCTCAAGGCAAGCCGGAGGTCCAGGGAGACTTTGTCGAGTTGACCACCTGGGACACACAAGATGAGGATGTCTACCCCAGAACACACACTGATATCCTGCTCCGACATCCTGATGGACAGATCAGTCACTTGACCAACAAGAGACTTGGGCGAGGTTTCGGACAAGAGTTCGTCCTCGGCGAGAAGAACAAGAAGGGGACAGCTATTTCGTTGGGGACCGTCGATACCCTTCATGGCAAGGACTGCTGTGCTATCTCGTCACGCGCCTTCGGTTCTCGGACACCAAAAGAAGAATGGCAGCCTGCCCGGGCAAGATCACCGACAGGAACAAGCCGGGACGAAAGCCAATCGCCTGCACGGACCACAATCACCTACGTTAAAGACGGCAAGGATTCCTACTGGCCGTCACCAAGCTGATTCCAGGATTTGAAACACGAATACGTCGGTTTTGCATAGCGGATGTGTATCTAAGACAGGAGACAAGGAGAGAAAGAAATCGTAGTGAGCGACGGGTTTGTAACTGATGCACTCTTCTCAATGGCGCGGTGCAGTATCCTGCTCCGTTCCGTCCTATAACTTGGCGCCAGGAGTCTTCTGACGAGGAAGCGCCAATTCATTTTGCTATAGACGCCTTCGTTGCGAGTTCTGGGAGCGAGTTGTCGTGGGTTGCCCAGTCTGGAGGAGAGCGCGCGCCTATGTCCGGTCTACTCCGGTGCGATTCAGGGTTATTCAGGGTGGAGCTGTTTTTCCCAATCTGATAAGTAAATCCATCGTATACCCACCATATCCCCATCATCTATCCTCCTTTGTTCACTGCATACACCATCTTGCAATCATCCTCGACCATCTCACACTAGGTGTGCACAGCAAACATCGATAGCTGTACAGCCAATTCATCACGCCCACCAATCCCACCAAACGCGGCGAAATATCTAAATCACACATCGGAATCATCGGCCGATGACTATCTCAGTTGCAGAACTCAAAATGTCGACAGAAGCCAACGACACGCCCCCTCCATCCTCACCTCGGGAGAAACACACACGCACACACAGCTCTGCTGGAGAAAAGATGCCGAGAACTACCAAGACTGTAGTCATTCTTGGAGCGGCATATGGTGGAGCGAGAGCGGCGAGGATGCTGGCTCAGACTCTTCCTGCTGGATGGCGACTGGTGGTGATTGACCGTAACTCGCATATGAACCGTCAGTCCCCTCCTTGAAGTCGGAGTCCTTGCTGATTGACAGATGTCTATGTCTTTCCTCGATTTTCGTTATTGCCGAATCATGCACCAAAAGCTTTTATCCCATATACGAAAATGCTCGATCCTGCCGATGTCCCCGTTGAATCGACGGCGTCGACGTCCAAACTCCCCACCCCACCTCTATCGCCCACTTCATCCGCCTCATCCTTCTCTTCTGAGGACGAGGAGGACGAGTTACCCCTACGCCAGTTCATCCAAGGAACCGTGACCCACCTGACCTCCCACTCTGTCTCTTTCATCCGTCCAGCTCCACGTCGCTCATCGGCAATCCCATCAATGGGTTCATCCACCACAGTGGGGACCTACGATTTCGAAGGACCCGAGGAAACTGTCCACTTTGATTATTGTATCTATGCCCTTGGGAGTGGGATGCCAGATCCATGTAATGTCTGGTCTGAACACCCTAATTTACCGCCCGGGATCGATAATGATGAGCATCTGAGAGGGAAGGGAAGTAAGAAATGCGGAGTGACCTGGATGGAGGAGCGGGCTAGGGATCGGAAAGAGGCCAAGAGGGTTCTGATTGTAGGGGGTGGGGCCCTCGGTATCCGTCAGTGTCGATCTCGCCTTTTTGAAGCTTTAAGCTGACGAGCAGAATTTGCAACCGATTTGAAGGAAATCTATCCAGACAAAGAGGTCACATTACTGCATTCCAGACCACAACTCATGCCAATATACCCTATCGAGGTCCACATTGCTGGTACGTTTAATGGTGCAATACAAGCCAAAAAGCTGACAGACAGCAATGGACACCCTCAACAAACTTGGTGTCAACGTCGTCTTGGGGGAACGAGTCATGACATGGCCAGAAGATCCAGAACATCTTAATGGAAAGACCAAAATCCTCACTACGGATAAAGGCCGTGAATTCCATGCGGACCTCATCGTATGTCTTTCCACATTCGTGTTCAGGCAGACCGGCTCATACTTCAGCTTCCATGTACAGGTCAAAAACCCCATACTTCATTCATCGCTGCCCTCTGCCCCGCTTCTATCTCCCTGACGACATCGCGAATAAGGGTCCACCCAACAATGCAACTCCTCACCCATGCCAAACCAGTCACATCCCGAGCCAATACCCAAGAACGTATAGCAAATCTCACTCTCAGTCCGCCAGAAAAGATATGTCATCTACCCACTCCCCCTTCGTCTGAACCGGAACGTGAAGAAAAGCAGGAAGACCTGAGACATATATTCGCTATCGGAGATTGTGCAGAGACTGGAGCTATTCAAGCTGGTCATACTGCTTATTGGCAAGCTGAGGTTGCTGCGCGGAACGTCTGCCGCTTGATTGAGAAACAAGAGGGAGGGGCGAAGGAAACGCTGGAGAGCTATGAACCTGGTGCACCTTGTATCAAGCTTACATTGGGATTGGTGAGTACACATTTGCTACCAGTTGGAACGTAGCTGATGAGTAGACAAAAGCAGTCACTGCAACTGGTGACGATGTTGTCGTATCAGAAGATGGCGTCGAGGACCTAAAAGCCTTGCTCATGTGGTAAGCCCGAACTCGATCACCTTCTAGAGGGACGATTGCTGATCTGCATAGGCCAATGCTGGCAGCTGGCGATTGCGATCCTAAAGACTAGATGGCACACGTTACACTAAAAACAGGTGCTGCTGGTCAGGCCTCTTACTACAAGCATTAGATACCAATACTTGATACAGGATGATTATGCATGGCATTGCCGTTAGCTATGGTATAGGGGTAGATCTCCAGGACTTCGTAGAACGCCAGGACGAGCAGATTTGCTATGGTGCGCCGATGCTAATTCATTCAGTGACGAGTCTGGATCGAGCTGATCATATCGGCTGAAAGGTCAGCTCAATCTACACTGCGAGTGAGGTACAAGCACTCACTATCCACTGTCCCATTATAGCGACCGGAACACCCCAAGCGTCCCTTCTGATAGTCACGCTAAAACAACATTTGATCTCCCGATAGCTCTCTTGCGCTTGTACCAGCACCCCACTCCCCGCATCGGACATGTCACTATCGGGTGGTCGACCATGTCCTTGGCTGTGACCATGTCCATGATGCGGATTCGAATGCTTCGTCAGGGATTGTGGGATTTTCAGCGTTGTTGTCGTGTATATACTTCTTTGACCTACCTCATTAGCCGTAGTTCTACGAAGGGGTAATAGGTACTTACCAGCGTCGAAAGCGATTTTACCATACCCCTCCCAATACCTGACTGCACTATCTTCATCCATCAATTCATAGACACAGAGTTGACCATTTCGGAACATTGACGCAGGGATCTGGAGGAGATTTGCGAATTCTTGATTCGCTTTTTGGATCTCACCCGTTCTACGCCAAATACACGAAGGTGTATGTATCGCTATTGTTCAGCGTAGCCCCCGTGGCATTGATCAAGTGACCAGACTTACAAGCAAAAGCACGATCATACTCCAACATCCACCTCTCCATAGCTTCTTCAACAAACACCAGATCGACGTCCGTCAATGTCTGGGCGATCTGCCTGAACTTGGGTCTGAACCCATTCAGCGCAGCCAGGATCCGACGTCGGCTTTCGGGGGATATACTGCTTCCAGAAGGATAAGGTGTTTGGGCTGATCATCAATTACGAGCCGACTCTCTCACCCGACCATGACTCACAGACCATCCTGGACTTCCGACCTCCCTTGATGGGACTACTTGGCGCACTCCCGCTCACGCTCTCCTGCCTCGGAGCCGCTCTGCCACTGTCCATCCATTTGTTCATGCGCTCGTAGCCCTTGATGTAGTCGTATGGCTTCAGTAAGCCAGCATCGTATTTGGCTTTAATGACTTGGGCTAGACGGGAATGACGTGGTCCAGAGGGTTGATCCGCTGCTGCTAGGAAGTACCGTTCTCTGCAAAAGTCAGTACTACCGCCATTCCATAGACAGGGAAGGGGACGAACATTCGCGACATGCCGGATATGTTAAGGGGGTTGGTAGGTGGTGTCTCTCTTCCTTTTCCCTTGTCCTGTGTCGAGCTCTTCTTGACTCCATTCGACGAGATGGGTGTATTCTGAGATCCGCTGGGTCCGGCATTCGGTTGCTTGCCGTACAGGTCTCCAGTCGAATTGGATCTTGGCTGACCCTGTCCCTGGGGTAGCTGATGAGGTCGGGATGGATTCGTCAATTCCGACATCTGAATGGTACCCATATCGGCATTGGCATTATCGTTTCGAGAGAAATACGTCAGGACATCCAAGAAACCACCCGGTAAGGCTGGTACACCTAGCTCGCCTAGGTATTTCCTATCCATCAGTCCTACGCCCGTGTATGACAGACATACGAAAGAGCCCCCAACTCAGACTCATCGTTCGTCCCCCATCCCATCCCGTTTTCATTCCCAGTTCCATTCCCCTTGACTCCCATTCCATTCCCTATTGTCCCATCGACAAATGTCGCCCCTGTATTGTTACTTGTATCCGGTAACAACGGCCATGAAGGTGGGAAATTTGGATCAGAGTATAGTTGAGGTGGTAGCTGCGACGAAGACGAGGACTGCCGACCGGGTTGCGTGTAAGAGCGATTATGGTTTTGAGGAGGGGGTCGCGAGTTTATATCTGGTTTAACGTCTTCTGGCGGTGGGATCGTTTCTTTCGGTGGGGATGCATCTCGACATAGATGGCTGATATCGCGTTTTATACTGTCCATATCAGCTCTCTGCCCATGGTCTTCCGGCTGATAGGTCCAGCTAAGGGATAAGGTTTAAAGTACTAACCATCGATCACAAGGTCGCCCGCCTTCGCATACCATATGACTGTTTCATCAGCATAAACTCCAACCCTCTGTTAACAACAAGATATTCAGAATCATCGCATACCTTCTCCGACAGTATACACATGCCTTGGAACCCATCTTTCTCCCTTTACGTTTCCCACTACCCCCATACGCACTCCCTCCATCCTTGCTCTCCAGGCTTAATCTTCGCTTATGATCCTGGCCCATGATTCCATGTAGTATATCTTGGACGACCTATCTCATATCTGAGCACTCTGATGTGCGCACTTTGTCGTTGCTCGAAGTCGTGTGGTATACGCAGAGTATGGTATGGTATGGTGTAAGAGTAGTGACGTACAGAAGCAAGCAGGGCAAATCTTCGGGCCGATGCGCCGCTTTCAAATAGTCAATTCATCACCATACATTGGTCAGTCAACACTATACATCCATTCATGCATCGGTAACCTTTGTATCCCTAGGCAAGGGTGAACAGCAGGGCCATGTGATCGGTTACAGACTACACTGTGAACGACGATACATGGATGCATGATGACGAGTGAGGATCTGGGAAAGGAGGGAGTGTGTGTCCAGTTGAACGATATTCCACCTCCTTGTTGACCTGAATATCGTATTGGCATAGACATAACATCGCTTGACTAAGTCACTACTGATATGACGACAATGCAAGCATCACCAACCTCTTGACCTCCGCAACGACCCGACACTCAACGCCATCAACTCCACATGTCCGATCCACCCTCATCAGCAGAATCACGAACAGTGACTTTCCCAGTAAGCCCCCTTCCACTTCTTCCCATGACCAAAATTGACAAATAGGCATATAATCCTCCCGGACGGGAGAACTGGAACAAGATCACCCAGGTTGATTTGGATGCTTTAGCACCTCGATCACCTGATCGGTTGAAAGCTGCATTACAGGCTCAAGGTTCGTCCTCCATCTTGGTACATAATCGCTGGCTGATGGAAAAGAAAGTCCAGGCTGGTCATTTGTAATGAAGAATGAAGATTTCCAGTTTCAATATCCAAAGAAGATGTCCCGGTCGGACGAGGTACACCTTTTTGTTGGACCAAGACATGCGCTGAACATCCAGCCACCACTCTTCAAACGACCGACCGAAGACGATAAACCTCGACGCCATTTATTGTCTTTTGGAAGGAAGAAATCGAAAGCCGCCCTCGCTGGAGCTGGAAATGGGAGTCCAGGGAGAAATACCCCCTCGCCAAGACCGATGATGCCTTCGCCCAAACCAAGGCGGTTCCCTCCGCTATCATTCAATCCGACATCGAACTCCAATTTGGGTAATCGCCAACCACCTCGACCTGATATCAAAGTTGCTCCACCACCAGAAGATGAAGAAAGCGACGATGAGGAAGAAGCGGAAAGACCGAGTTCGTTCGAACCCCTCACTCTCTCTCCCCGGAAGACGACGATGAAAACACAACCACCACCTACGCCACCTAAACCCCAAAGACCAGGTCGAGCACAGACGTACCCCACCCCTGCCCATATCCCTCTCCCACCCTCACCTGATCGCGAATCGAAACGCGAACAACCTCGGAACCGACACAATGGCGGTGATATCGAGAAAGACCAGCCGTCCCCGCTTGAGCGATATTTCAATCCATCCCCCGCTCGAGCTGTTTTCGATCGACACTCGCCCTCTAAGCGATCTCACTTCGGAACCGTAGTAGATCGAGACTCTGACTTGAGAGGCGGATCGGCACTATCAAACCGACCACCCGAGTCTATGCCCACACGACAAGGTCTCCGAGATATGTTATTAGCTTCAATGGATTTATTGCTCGAAGATCACTTCATAACTCTGGAATCGAACCATCAAGCCCAAACTCGCCGGATATCCCATTTGGAACGATCTACCCAAGACTCTAGCTTGGCTCTCGTTCAGGCTCAAGCGGATTATACAGCTCTAGAATCGACTCTGATGGAAGATCGTCAAAGGGCCGATGGGCTAGCTGTAGAATTGGACAAAGAGAGGAAATTGCGGAAAGAACAAGCGGAAGATGCTACTTCCCTCATATCACAACTTGAAAAACAACTCGAATCTCAGAAACGAAATACAACGTCACTGGAAGGACGGGTCGGCAAACTCACTCAAAATCTCAAAGAGAGTCAGGGAGAGGTTGATCGGCTAGAAGGGGAAATGACAAAGGGCTATACAGAAATGAATGGCCGTTTGAGTAATATTGGCAGATTGGAGAGGGAGACGGGGGATTGGAAACGACGTGCGGAGGAAGCTGAGTTCACTGTTAAAGCCCTAAGGGAAGAGGGAGTAAGGATGAGCAG
>Ga0308160_10007665_pt1 | contig 10660 bp, 7 predicted proteins | sample PhyFR1_FD_201036 | JGI IMG/M metagenome (GOLD analysis project Ga0308160, IMG submission 201036) | Phyllosphere microbial communities from UC Gill Tract Community Farm, Albany, California, United States - DLSLF.R1 | ecosystem: Host-associated > Plants > Phyllosphere > Unclassified | place: USA...
TTTATGCCGTGTTCGCTGCTCTGCTGTCCACATGACGTCCTCCGATCGGCAAGAACCGTTTGGACATCAAAGTTGCCGTACAGTTTTCAAACCGTCTCTAAGAGACTGTTTGAAAACTCAACACGGCCGAGATGTTCTTGCGCCCTTTCAGACAAGTGCGCAATCGCCTGCTCCTTCATTCAAAAAAGCGGCATGAGATTGCACTGAAGCGTGTTGCCTTGGAGTTATCAAACCGTCTCTAAGAGGTTAGATAGCTGAATAACTGAGTGCTGTGCAAAGATAGGACCAGCAACACATGAACGCTGATTCAGGACGAATTTTCAATGTCTAACCAACGTTTTAGCGCATCACAGCGCGAGGCCATTTGGCTTGCTTACAACAAAAAATGCGCTTATACACGGAACCTTCTTGATGTAAGTAGCTTCCACATTGATCATATAATTCCAGAGAGTCTCGCGGAAAACCCTTCCGAGCTTGAAAGTATCAAAGCAAGGATTGGATTGCCTGAGAGCTTTAACATTTTTGGGTTTGAAAACCTTTTGCCTAGCTGCCCTGGCGCTAACCTCCAAAAGGGTTCGGCTGTCTTAGACTGGGCACATACACACTTTTTCCTAGGCATTGCAGCGAGTAAGAAAGTGGCTATCGAAGCGCATCTTGCAAACATTGAAAAGCGCAATATGCGTGGCAAGGCACTGATTCTTCTTCAGCAGTGTCTCGAGCGTGGTCAGCTCGACGTTTCAGAGGTCGCTGCGATTCTCACCGACCATGCGGATAAGCCAGAAGTCATCTTCCCTCTTATTGAAGGGATGATATTTGCCGATAAAACTGAGGTGCGTGGGATCGCCAAATCAGATATTGAAAATCTACGTGATCGGCCAGTCCAAATAGGGCGGAACGACAACATTGATGGACTCGTTCTGTTTAACGACGAGGCAGTGAAGATTCATGTTCGAACATGTCGAGAGTATGAGGAAGCTGTTGCGTCTGGCTTCTATGCACAATCGACTTTTGAAATGAAAATGGCGACGTTTTTCCAGCACCAATGTGGCTTGCTGACTGCCTTGGAAGCTGCGACAACACCGAAAGTCAGCTTTATCGAATCGCCTCGAGTTGGCGTTATCGATCTTGAACTCGTGCCCTTTTCCCTATTCCCTCATTTTGGTCCGCATAACGCCGAGGATAATCTATTCGCTACGTATCAAAGCAAATTATCTGAGGGTAAGATTGCTATTACAAGGATACGCCAAAACCTGTTGGAAGTCGCTGAGCCCAATGGAATGGGGCAACAACTCATAGAAGTAGCGAGAGCTGACTTTAACGGAGACGGGATTGAGGAAATCCTGTTGTTCGAGTACTGCTGGGCAACTCAAGGCACTCTGGGCTATGGAGGAGTGCGGATTCTGACGAGAACATCCGCAGACTCGCCATTTGAACTCGTTGCGGCAACTATGCCTGATCAACTGTATTAAGTTCGTTTTACACCCAGATTTATCTATTTTATAACTCCATCGAAAAAAATGCCATCTTCAGTGACTGCTAAATGGCCTCATCAAAAATCTGAGGACGAATGGAAAAATATAGTCTTAGATGCTTTGCTTTTCCGCTGGCGTAACCCGAAGGCGGCCTGAAACCGTCGCTCGCGGCTGAAGCAAGATGGGGGGGGTGGAATTTTTTTGTTATTTGATTGCGGGCACAGTGGGAACGCAGGGTTAAAAAATTACTGCGTGAGAAAAAATGTCACATTAATTTAAGAGGCTTAGCAGAGCATGGCGGAGCAAAAACTTTCAGCCGCACAACGCGAAGCAATATTTGAAGCATATGAAGGTAAGTGCTTCTACACCCGTGTTGCCTTAAATATTAGTAGCTTCCACATCGATCACATTATTCCAGAAAGCCTTCTTGCTGACCCATCTAGATTTTTAGAAGTTAGGATTGCTCTGCAACTCTCCGAAGGATTTGATTTGTGTGGCTACGAGAACCTTGTCCCGACTGCTCCAGAGCGGAACTTGCAGAAAAGTGACCTACTATTCAATGTGCATGATGCTCGCTACTACTTAGAGACGGTTTGAAAACTCACCGGAAACGCATCCTGTGCAATAACGATGAGCCGAGTGCGATGTAAATCATGGCTTCCGACACGTCGAGCCGTTGCTCGTAGTCGCGGACCAATCGACGGTATCGCATCAGCCATGCAAACGTACGCTCGACGACCCAGCGCCGCGGTTGCACTTGGAAGCCGTCCTGGCCCTGCAGACCACGCACGACTTTGACGGTAAAGTCGAGATAAGTGGCCTTGTCGAGCAGCGTGCGCCGGTCATAAGCGGCATCGCCGAACAAGTGCTTCACCCAGGGCCAACGCTTAACGATGGCATCAAGTACCAACTGTGCACCTGTCGAGTCGGCGACGTCGGCCGGTGTCAGATTCACTGCCAGCAAACGCCCGTCGGTATCAACTGCGATGTGGCGCTTGCGCCCGTTGATCTTCTTGTGTGCGTCGTAGCCGCGCTGACGTGTACCTGGTGCCTTGACGGACTGGCTGTCGACAATGCCGGCTGAGGGAACAACTTCGCGCTGCTCGCACATCCGGTCAAGCATCAGGGCCAAGTCGTGAATCGTCCGGAACAGGAAACGGCGAATCAAGCGGCGGAACCAGTAGTACACCGTTTGGTACGGAGGAAAATCGTGTGGCAACATGCGCCATTCACAGCCGGAACGGACCAGATAACGAAGGGCATTGATCACTTGGCGAAGCTCGGTCTTGCGCGGGCGTCCGGTACGGGCTACACCCGGCAGTAACGGCTCGATGAGCTTCCATTCCTGATCGCTGATATCGGTGGGATAACCCTTGCGCTCTTTAGGTACCCGAACTTTATGCCGTGTTCGCTGCTCTGCTGTCCACATGACGTCCTCCGATCGGCAAGAACCGTTTGGACATCAAAGTTGCCGTACAGTTTTCAAACCGTCTCTTAGCGCTTGCTAGAGAAAAAATTGGACGTGTCGAAAGTGAATTCGCAAGAATTAGTCGGCGCAAGACATCGGGCAAGATCATAGTTTTTCTAAAAGAGGCAATTGAGAGTGGAAAATTGGCTTCAAATGATATTGAGCAATTAGCTAGCCTATTGTCAGCTATTCCAATAAAATTGGCCGGTCCAGTTTTGGACCCTAGCACCGCTATTAAACGTATAACGCAGCTCAAGGAATTTGATGATTTCGATACGCATGTAAGAAAATTTTCTCGAAACGGTAATGCGTGCGCACGTGTTTTTATTGAGGGAATTCCAGACCTTACTTCGGCAAAACAGAATATAGATCGATCGTGGAGAATCGTTATCGGCGAAGATAGCGAGACCCACTTTGTTACGTTTTGCCGAATAGCTCTCGACGTTGATGATGGATTAATGAGGATCCTTGGGCGAGACCTCGAAACGTGGCTCCCCTTCAACGGCATATCGCTTTAGTTCTATTCGCTCACCATCGAAATTGAACAACGATCGTCAAATGCTCTTCTGCCGATTGCTATCTCATGCACTAATCAAGTTGATGCTCAAGTACCGCGCACTGGATCGCGGAATTTTCGGCGCATTCGGCAGGTCCCTTGAGTGTGAGCTCTGGGTTGCGCATTCAAGTGGTACTCGCAACACATTGGTTAAACCGCTGTGCTGGCGTTTCGTAGTTAAGCATCTTTCGTGGACGATCGTTCAGCACCCTCGTCACCGCGTCTACCTTCTCTTGGGAATACGTAGAGAGGTCCAGTCTTTCGGAAAATACTGCCGTAGCAGCCCGTTGGAATTTTCGTTCGATCCACGTTACCAAGGATGGTGGGGATCGCAAAAATAAACTTGGATATCGGGTTGAGGGTAAAGCGCTTGTGATTTGCGACCGACGCCAGCTTGATCAAGGCCGATGTCAGTCGGCAGCCTAATCGGCCCTGCGCCGGGCCCCGTGCTCTCCAATTAGGGCAAGCCTGCCAGGCTGGCGATCCTTAGGCAGGCCGCATTATTCGTTGACGTAGGCACGCGCCTGGGAGCGCGCAAACGTCCACGCAAATCCCACCCCGGCCGACGTCCCCGTCGACTTCTTCATCAGCGGACTGTCCTGGTTCGCCGCCCCCGAATAGCTCTCGTAACGCACGAACCCGAACACGCGCAGGTCCGGATTCATGCGCCAGGTCCCGAACAGGCCCGTACGCACCAGCAGCAGGCCGCCATCCGCGTGATAAGCCGGGCGCTCCGCCGTCGCGTACTGCGGCTCGACTTCATAGAAATAGCGGTTGATGCGGCGGTCGCCGAACACGGCGCCGAGCTGGCCTTCGAGGGTCCAGCGCGCGCCCTCGCCGCGCTTTTCCCACACCAGCCGCGGCTCCATGGTCCAGCCCTGGCGCCGCAGGCCGCCGCGCGCCTCGATCACCGCGCGCAGCGGCAGCTCGAAACGCATGCGCCCCTGCTCGCCCAGGTCGGCGAACTTGTAGCGTACGCGCGGGCCGAATTCGACCAGCGTGCCCAGGTCCGGCATGCCGCGGCGCGCCTCGACGTCGTCCGACTGGGCCGGCAGCGAGCCGGAAAAGCCGATGTCGAATTCGACCTTGTCCGTGTTCAGCAGTCGCGCGCCGACGCCGTTCTGGTCGGCGCGCAGTACCTTGCCGCGGTACAGCACGTAAGGCAGCACCAGGCCGCGGTTCGAGCGGTCGTCGGCGCCCGGATAGGCCGGCGTGCTGAAGCCGGCGGCGCCGACGCCAACTTCCCACAGCGGCAGGTTGCGTTCCACCGGCTGGGTCGGCTGGGTCGGCTGGGCGGGTTCGGTGGGTTCCGCGGCGTGGGCAGCGAAAGGAATCAGGAAGGCGCCGGCAAGGGCGTGAAGCGGTCGGATGTGCATCGTTGGCGGATTGTGAAATGAACAAGCGCCATTCTAGCGATGCGCGCACCCGCACGGGGCGCCGGCGACAAAAAAACCGCCGCACACCTTGCGGCATGCGGCGGTTCTGTTCAGCGTCGAACCATCAGGACTTGGCGTCAGGCCAGATCGCCTGCAGCAGCTGCGCCAGGTGGTAGCCGCTCTTGATCAGCTGGGTCTTGGCGATCGCCGAGCTCGGCACTGGATAGTCTTCCGGCACTTCCAGGGTCCAGGTGTAATAGATGTCGCCCTTCTTGCTGGTCTGCTGGGTCAGCTTGCCGATGGTGACATCCTTGTAGGCCTGCTTCGACACCACCAGCGCGTCGTCGGCCCACTGGTAGGGCCAGGTCGACAGCGCGCCGGTATTCTTCTGCACGTTCGGCTGGCTCTCGATCGCGGCCTGGGCGAACTGGCCCGGGGTCCTGGTGCCGATGCGGCGGAAGGCGTAGTTGACGGTGGTCGTGTCCCAGTACGAGTGGAAGGGTTTCGTCAGCGCCTTGGGCACGCCCGGCTTGATGACGGGTGGCTCGTCCGACGGCGGGATCAGCTTGCCGCTGATGCGCTCCAGGCGCTCGTCATCCATCAGGAAATTGTTGCCGCCACGCGAATCGAAGATCGCCGCTTCGTCGACCTCGGCCTGGGTCTTCGGCACCACGAACTTGCCGTCCTTGGAGACGAAGGCCGCGCCCACGTGCAGCGGCTGGTGGATGTCGCCGGTCATGTGGGTGATCAGGATCAGGGCCTGGCGCTTGGTGAACTTGTGCGGGTTGGTGTCCGGCGTGTCCTTGCCCTGCAGGACGGCGATCGCCTGCTTCAGCGTCTGCACGATGTCGTCGTCGGCCGTGCCCACGCCGTGGTCATGATAATGATCCAACTGGTACGGCACGTCGGTGTAGTGGTACTCGCTGTGCTTCGGGTTGGCGTTCACGTATTCGACCATGTCCGGGGTCTGCGGGCCGCAATAGGTGCCCTTCACGCAGTCCGGCCAGCTGGCGACCGATTCCAGGGTTTCGCCCGGCAGCAGGATGGCCTTGATCTGCTGCTCGGCCTTGCTGCCCTTGAGCAGCTTGTCGGCGATGCTGCCGACCGCGCGGTGGCCGTCGTTGCCCCAGGCACCGGCGTCCATCGACACGAATGCGCTTGCCAGCGCGAGTACGAATGCGAGTTTTTTCATTGTCTTTCCTTGGATTGGACGGCTCATTATCTGATAGCGCCGCGCTCAGCGCAGCTTCTGGATACGGTTGTCTGCAGCCAGCGACGGGCTGCCGACTTCGGGGTGTTGTTTCAGGAAGGCGACCAGGGCATCGAGGTCGCGCAGCTGGGTTTCGACGCGCTTGCTGCCCTTGGCGAACATCGGGAAATTGTCGCCGCCGTCGGCCAGGAAGTTGTTGGCGACCACGCGGTAGGTCTTGCCGTCTTCGACCGGCTTGCCGTCCACCTTCAGGCTGGCCGGCAGCACGCGTTTGCCCGCCGGCTGGGTGCTGTCCCACTGGTAGGACAGGCTGCTCGAGGTCTGCAGCATGTAGCCATTGCCCTGGCGCTGCCACTGCTGTTCGAGCAGGGTGCGCAGCTGGGCGCCGGTCAGGTCCATCGCCACCAGCGTGTTGCCGAAGGGGAGGACGGCCTGGGCCTGGCCGAAGCTGACCACCCCGCCCTCGCCCGCTTCCAGGTCCTTGCGGATGCCGCCCGGGTTCATGAAGCCGATCTGCACGCCTTGTTCGCGCATGGCCGCCACCGCGGCGTCGGCGATCACGGTGCCCAGCGGCGCCACGCCGTTGTCGCCTTCCTTGCGCGCCACCGAACCGGCGCCGATGCGCGCCACCGGCTTGGCCAGTTCGGCGGTGCTGCGCGCGCGCACGTCCGCCAGGTAGGCGCCGAGCTGGGCGTCCGGCGCAAAGGCGCCCGGTTGCATTACCACGTTGCGGACAATGATGTCCTCGACCTTGCCGGAGACCGGATCGACCTTCATCTTGATGCGCGACAGCAGGTGGCCCATGGCGTCGGCCTGGGTGACCACGCGGCCGTCGACCTTGCACAGGTAACCCTTGTGCGAGTGGCCGGTGATGACCAGGCGGATCGCCGGGTCGAGCTTCTTGACGATGTTCACGATCGGGCCTTCGAGGCCGTCGCAGTTGACCTTGTCGAAGGCTTCGCCGGTGTGGCCGCCTTCGTGGATCAGCACCACGAACACTTGCGCGCCCTGGGCGCGCATCTCCGGCAGTACCTTGTTGATGGAGTCGGCTTCGTCCGGGAAGGCCAGGCCCTTGATCGCGGAGCCGACCGTCACCGAGGCCATGTCCTGCAGCACGGCGCCGATCAGGCCGACCTTGACGCCCTTGACGTCGACGATGCGCCAGCCCGGCACCAGGCTTTTACCCGTAGCCTGGTCGATCACGTTGGTGGCGAGGTAAGTGAAGCCGGCGCCCTTGAAATCCTTGTTCAGCTGGCACGCCTTGGCGGGCCGCGGCGAATCGCAGCCGCCGTGCTGCTGGCGCAGCAGTTCCTTGCTGCCCTGGTCGAATTCGTGGTTGCCGAGCGAGCTGGCGACCAGGCCCATGCGGTTCATGGCGACGATGCTCGGCTCGTCGGCCCACATCGAGGACAGCGCAGGGCTGGCGCCGACCAGGTCGCCGGCGGCGACGAACAGCAAGTCCTTGTCTTCCTTGCGGAAGGCGGCCATGGCGCCGCCCAGCACGTCGATGCCGCCCGCCTGGATGGTTTCCTTGCCGTCGCCGCCGTCGGTCTTCAGGGTGTACTTGCTGGCTTCGAGGTTGCCGTGGAAGTCGTTGATGGCGACCAGGTTGAGCTCGACGGGGCCACGGGTGGCGGGCGTGCTGGCGCCGGGCGCCGGTGCGCCGGGCGTCGCTACGCAGCCGGCCAGCGCCAGGGCCGCGGCCAGCGCGGTGAGGCCGGTACGGACGGGACGGGAAACGATCATGGAGGGTTACCTTATCTTGTTGCGGAGTTGCCCGGAGGGCGAGCGGAATTATTGCATGCAAGCAGGCAGTCGCGGGTCTTTACGGGGCCCGAAAAACTGCTTCCTCTAATAGAAAACGGCCGGTGTCGCCACCGGCCGTCGTGCCCATCAAGTTACGTGTTCAGGAAATCAGAACTCGTAGCTGAAGGTGACTTGCGCTGCCCACTGCGATTCGCCCTTGACCTGGCGGATGTTGTAGTCATCCGTCTGGGTGCGGACCGAGTAGACGTAACGGCCTTGCGCATCCAGGCCGGCGTAGTCGACGAAGCCGCGGGTGTAACCGCCCGAGGACGAGAACGGCACTTCGTTGATGTGGCCCCACTTCTTGTTCAGCAGGTTGCCGACGTTGAAGATGTCCAGGGTCAGGCGTGCCTTGTTACGCGAGAACATGCCCGGCAGTTCCTGGCTGACGCGCACGTCGAAGCTGTTGGTCCACGGTGCGAAGTCGCTGTTGCGGCCCACGACGCCACCGGCGGCATTCTTCAGCGCCTTGTTGGCGTTGACGACGTCCCAGAAGCGCTGCTCGTTGGCGTGGTTGGTCGCGGTGTCGCCGGCGAAGACCACTTCACCCGAACCGAAGGCGGTCGGGATGTACATCAGGTCGTTGGTGCTGGTGCCGTCGCCGTTCAGGTCGTTCTTGAAGGTCCAGCTGTACGGCTTGCCGGTACGGCCTTCGTAGAACAGGCCGAAGCGCGTCTTCAGGTTCGCGAAGAAGGCCTTCTCGAAGTTGACGGTCGCATTCACGCGGTTCTTGACCAGGTAGGACGAGTTCGCTGCGATGTCTTCGTTCGGGTTGAACGAAGCGCGCGCGCCGTAGTTCGAGCTCGAGGTCGACGAACTCAGGTTCGAGACTTCGGTCGCGTAGGTGTGGGTGGCGGCAACCGACCAGCCCAGGCCGCGGGTCATCGGGTAGCTCAGCGACAGGGTTTCCAGGCGGCTTTCGCCCTTGTCCGTGTTGGTGGCCATCAGCACGTTGCCGAAGGCGCTGTTGCTCTGTGCCTTGTTGGTGTTGGTGCAACCGCTCGTCGTGCTGACCGAGTTGTTACCCGGCACCCAGCAGCGCTGCAGCAGGCCGCCGGTGGCGCCGTAGTACAGCGGACGGCCATCGGTGCCGATCTTGCCCGGCGTACCCAGGTTCAGGTTCTGGTAATAGATACCATCCTTGGTCTTGATGTACAGCGCTTCGGCGCCGGCCACCAGGCCGTACCACGGCAGTTCCATCTCGAAGGCCAGGTTGGCTTTCCAGTTGGACGGCTGGCGCAGGCTCGAATCCAGCAGGTCGACGCTGGCGGTCGATCCCGCGCTGCTGGCCAGGCCCTTCTGGGCATCCGGATCCGGGCTGAAGGTGCCGTCGGTGTTCGGGCAGCGGACGTTGCCCGAGGTCGAGCAGCTGATGGTGCGGGTAGCGATACCGGCGTTCTGGTACGGGTTCGACAGCCAGACGTTGGCGGCCGCGCCCTGGAACAGGCCGGCGCCGCCGCGCAGTTGCATCATGCGCTTGCTGTCGAAGCGGTAGTTGAAGCCGAAGCGCGGCTGGAACAGCTTCTGGCCGTCAGGCGTGACGGTGTTGTCGCGGCCGAAACCACCGGTCTGGCGGGTGGTGGCGGTGCCGGCGACGAGCGGGGCTGCCACGGCGGCGTTGCGGATCGGCGACTTGTTCACGCCCAGCTGGTCGACACGGAAACCGTAGTTCAGGGTCAGCTGCTTGTTGACGCTCCAGGTGTCCTGCAGGAACAGGCCGGTGCTCTCCATCTCGAACGCGGCGATGGCGTCGTTCAGGGTGTAGCCGGCGGCAGCCTGCTGCAGGGTGTACGAGGACGGACGGCCACGGCGGAAGTTCTCCAGCACGGCCGCTTCGATCTGTGCCAGCGATGCCGTGCTGCAGTTGATCGTGGCAGCGCCGATCGAGGTGTAGCTGAAGTTGTTGTCGCAGGCAAAGGTGTAGTTGCCGTAGACGTTCTGCAGGAAGGCATTGTAGATCTTGTTCTTCTGGTAGTCGGCACCGAACTTGATCTCGTGGTCGCCGACGGTCCAGTTGGCACCGCCGTAGTAGTCTTGGGTCTTGGTGCCCAGCACGTTCTGCTGGCGCGAGTTCTCGGTACCGGCATTGATGAAGCGGTTGCCGGTGCGGGTGCCGCTCGGCGCGTCGCTCGGCAGCGGGCCGCTCAGCTGGAAACCCAGGGTCGGCAGGCGCGCGTTATTCTTCGGCACCGAATCATAGTCGCGCGAGGAGGCGCGGAACTCGGTCGAGAACGACGGGGTCCAGTCCGAGAACACCTGGCCGACCAGGGTCTCGATTTCCTTGTTCTGCTGGTACAGGTAGGAACCCAGCGAGATGCCGGTGGCCGAGAAGCCCGGGAAGATCGGCTCGGATTGGGTGGTGCGCTGGTAACGGATGTTGGCGCGGTGGTTGTCGCTGATGTTCCAGTCGGCCTTGAGCATCTGCTCGCGCGAGGTCAGCTGGCCGCCGCCGTTGACGGTGTTGCCCAGGTCGATGCCGTACTGGCTCTTGGCCAGGTTCTGGAACTGGGTGATCTCGTTCTGGGTGATGCCGACGGTGGTGCCCAGGCCCTGGCCGACGTAGCCGAAGTCCGGACCGCTGCGGGTCGACTTGGTCTCTTCGCTCAGGGCGTAGAAGAACAGCTTGTCCTGGATGATCGGACCGCTGGCCCAGACGCCGCGGGTCTTTTCCTTGAACTTCGGCGGGTCGCTGTATTCGCCGCTGGCGACGTTGTAGCGCTGGCCGGCCATCTTGTCGTCACGGTAGACGCCATACACGCCGCCGCGCAGGGT
>Ga0308160_10007667_pt1 | contig 10659 bp, 7 predicted proteins | sample PhyFR1_FD_201036 | JGI IMG/M metagenome (GOLD analysis project Ga0308160, IMG submission 201036) | Phyllosphere microbial communities from UC Gill Tract Community Farm, Albany, California, United States - DLSLF.R1 | ecosystem: Host-associated > Plants > Phyllosphere > Unclassified | place: USA...
TGCCCAGGCCGACCACCGCGACGGCGGCGCTGATGCGCAGGATCGGCACGCGGCCGAACTTGTCGATCAGCGGGCTGCCGGCGACGCGACCGGCGGTCATCGCGGCGAGGAACACCGTCAGCACGGCGGCGCCGCCGGCGTTGTCGAGCCCGTGGCCGTCGATCATCGCGAGGGGCAGCCAGTCGTTCGCGGACCCCTCGGCCAGCGCCATGCCGAGCACGATCACGCCGATGAGCAGCGTCGAGGGCTGTGCCCAGACCTGCCAGCGGGTGAGCGGGGTCGCGACCGGGCTGGTGTCGGTCGACACCGGCTGCTCGACGAGGTGCTCGTCCTGGAACTTCGCGACGGCGACGAGCATGGCGGCGCTCGTGATGACGACGAGCACGATGAAGTGCCACGACACCGGGATCTCGAACCGCTCGGCCAGCGCACCGAGGCCTGCACCGGCGAGCGTGCCGAGGCTGAACGCGGCGTGGAACAGCGGCATGATCGTGCGGCCGCCGGCCTTCTCGGCGGCGGCGCCGGAGACGTTCATCGACACGTCACACAGGCCGTTGCCGAAGCCGAACGCGATGAGCGCGATCCAGATGGCGGCGAAGCCCCACCCGAGCGTGACCGCGACGCCGGCGAAGATCATGCCGACCGCCAGGCACGCCGCAGCCACCTGCACGCCCCGCCTCGCACCGAGCTTCGCGACGATGTGGCCGGCGAAGGTCAGACCGCCGATCGAGCCGACGGCCATGCCGAGCACGAGCAGGCCCATCTCGAACGTGCTCGCCCCGAGGGAGTCGCGGACACTCGGGATCCGGCCCAGCCACGTCGCGATGTCGAGCCCGGACAGGGTGAACACCACGAACACCGCGATGATCCAGGCCTTGGTGGTCGGGACGGTGCGGGTGGACGGCGTCGTCATGGTGGTTCCCATCGTGCTGCGGCGCGCGCGGTGCTGCGCGTTCTGGTGCGTGTCGGTGCTGGTCTTGCGGCTGTCGAATCGATTCGACTGCTCGTTCCGGCTACGCTAACGGGCGATGGACGAACCGGCAACAGGACCCGGCGCGTCGCCTTCCCGCGGCGGCGTCACCCGTCCGTCGCGCCCGACGCTGGCCGCGGTCGCCCGTGCTGCCGGGGTCGCGCCGTCGACGGCCTCGCTCGCGTTCAGCGGTCTCGGCCCGGTGTCCGAGGACGCCAAGGCCCGCGTGCTCGCCGCCGCGGCAGACCTGGGTTACGGCGGCCCCGACCCCCGTGCGCGTTCGCTGCGCCGCGGTCGTTCCGGCGTCATCGGCGTCGTGATGGACGAGCGCCTGAGTGACGCCTTCCGTGACCCGGTCAACGTCCTGACGCTCGACGGCATCGCCGAGGTCGCGGGTGCCGCCGGTGCCTCGCTGTTGCTCGTCCGGAGTCCGCTCGACGACGAGCAGGGTGCCGGCCCGCTGGTCGACGCCCCGATGGACGCTGTCGTGCTCGTCGGGTGCAACGTCCGGATCGACCCCGCCGTCGCGGTGCTGCGCCGTCGGCAGATCCCCGTCGTCGCGATCGAGGCGGACGAGATCGAGGGTGCCGTCCCCGTCCAGCTCGACAACCGCGATGCCTCACGCCGTGCTGCGGAGTACCTGCAGGGGCTCGGCCACCAGGACGTGACCGTCGTGACCCTGCCCCTGGATGCCGCACGCCGCCGTGGCTCGATCGACGCAGCCCGTCAGGACGAGGGCATCGCCTTCACCACGCTCGAACGCCTGCGTGGTGTGCGCCAGGTCTACCCGAACGCCGTCGCGGTCGAGACCGCCGGCAGCTCGGTGGAAGAGGGGCGTCTCGCCGGCACCGAGCTCTTCGCGGCGGACGGCCCGCGCCCCACCGCCGTCATCGCGCAGAGTGACCTGATCGCCGTCGGGGTGATCTCAGCCGCACTCGACGCCGGACTCCGTGTGCCCGAGGACGTCAGCGTCGTCGGCTTCGACGGCATCACGGTAGACGACAGCCTGCTCCACCGCACCCCGATCCGGCACCTGACCACCCTGGTGCAGCCCTTCGTGCAGAAGGGCCAGGCCGCCGCACGCGCCGCCCTGGCCATGCTCGAGGGTGCGGAGCCGCAGCCCGCATCGTTCACGTCGGAGTTGCGGGTGGGGGACACGACGGGGCCGCCGCCCGCTCCGGGTTCCGACTAACGCAGGCATCCTGCCTGGGTGCGTGTGGCATCGAATCTGGACCCTTGCACGCTTCTGTAGCGAAAGCGTTGTGACGTAGCCCCAGAACAACACTCGTCGGTGCTTCCGACGCCGTGGTGTTGAGGTATACCCCACAGAAGCACCTAGCAGGAGTATTTGTCTGCTTCACAGGAGGAATGACCCGCGTGACGGACAGCCTTCTCGCACTGGCTGCGACCGTGTCGCCGTCGAGGAAGCCCGCACAGCCAACGACAGTCAGTTGGTCTGACCCGCAGGTAAGCCGGGCTCGGTAAGGTAAGTTTAACTCAGTTACGCGCGCGAGCGCCTAGGGAGGCCATCGTTGTCAAAGTTTCACGTCGATCAGATCGCTGCACATGTGCGCTCTGCCTATGAGTCGCAATACGCAGACCCTACACTCAGCCTCGTAAACAATCTGAGTCGATTTCTCGCCCGATACAGTCTCGACCTCGCGTTACCTGATGATCCGTCCGCTGCGCAGCGGATAATCGAGATTACGGACGGCGGCAAAGACCGCGGTATCGATGCCATCGCAGTCGATCCTGTTCAAGGCTTGCTTGTCCTTTCGCAGTCGAAATGGCGGCAGGACGGAACGGGTGCTCTTGACGTAGGAGAAGTGCTTCGCTTCGTGGAGGGCGTTCGTGCGCTTGTGGGTGCCCGAAATTCAGCTGAACCCGTTCACGCATCTCAGAATCTTCGCACTGCGGTCCGGGATCTGTTGGTAACGCCAGCGGCAAAAATCCAGCTCGTGACTGTCACGACGGGCAATGCGCCTCTTGCTAAGGAGGTGCTTGAACCGATCGAGGCGCTACTCGCCGAAATGAACGACCTCGAAGGCGTCGAGCCGATCATGACACACACGCACTTCGGCCAGGCCGAGCTCTTCAACTCACTTACTGCATCAGCGCGCGCGTCTGTTAATCTCGAGGTCGATCTGCTCAACTGGGGCGGGGGGACGGCCGATCCCCTCAGGATCCTATATGGGAAGGTTTCCGGGGCAGATGTTGCTCAGTGGTACCGTGAGCACGGAGCCGATCTGTTTGCAGAGAATATTCGTGTTGTCATCCCTCGCTCGGAGATAAATGCCGGCATGGTGAGTACGGTCAAGAGGACGCCTGAGCGCTTCGGGTATTACAATAATGGTATTGTCGTACTCGCCAGTGCAATCGAATACTCGCCGACTGGAATGTTGAATCGCGATGTGCTTCGCGTTGCACTCAAGGGGGCGTCGATTGTCAATGGCGCCCAGACAGTCTCGTCGCTCGGGTCGATCCTGGGCACGGATTCGGAAACAAAGCTCAGTCAGGTATTTGTTCTGGTCAGGTGTGTCGAGGTGCCGTCTGACGATCCAGACCTAGCGAGGGGAATCACTCGCTACGCAAACACGCAGAATGAAGTGTCCAGCCAGGATTTCTCGTTCCTGGATGAGCAGCAGCATCGATTGGCCCGGGAGTTGTCACTGCTGGGCTTCGAATACGTAATCCGGCAGGCGGAGCAGCCAAGCGCGGACGATCCGACAAAGATCATATACCTACGAGACGCTGCGGTGGCACTCGCCTGCGCGAATTCAGAGCTTACCTTAGCGGTCACGGCAAAGCGTGAAGTGTCCCGACTGTTCAACCAATCGGGGAGTGAGTACAAGCGCCTGTTTAATGCATCGACAGATCCGTTGCTTCTGCAGCGATCGGTGCTTCTGGTCCGTCAAGTGGATGCAGTTCTTGATCGCCTCTCGACGGATAGTGTAGGGGTCGATCTCGGCGTCGCCGTACACGGGAGGCTTGTAATCGCTCACTTGATGTTGCAACAAGTTGGTTCCGCTAATTTACAGAATCCCGAGTGGAATATCGATGAAGCCGCGACTGAGCGAGAAGCTAGCGTAGTAAGTATGGCGTCAGCGCTGGCTAACTCATTTCCGGATAATGCCTACCCCGGCAACGTGTTCAAAAACCGTTCACGCACGGCCGAGCTGATTGCAGCTGCCGGGCTGTCCTGATCTTCAAAGCCGCCACTCAGAGGGCGAATAGATTGAGTCTGTTCAGCATTAGCTTCTCGTGTCGTTGATCCGGACAGCGTCCCAGCTGACATAGGAGCGTCATATCGGCTCGGTGCTGCGCTTGTTGTTCGCGGTGGCAGATGGGGCTCTGGCACAGCCCAGGGGGTCGTGGACGATCAAGCTGCTGGATGCGCACTGACGCCATCGCGGTTTGGGGATGAGGGGCCGAGATAGGTCGCTCGTGCTCGGAGTCGAAGGCGGTGTGACCTGAGCGGACGTCTCAGAGGGACAGCTTCTGACCCCAGCGGTCCGGCAACATAAACGGGCCACCCGGCGAGAGGATGATCATGACGGGCCATCGAGCTGATCGCGCGCTGAACCCACCGACGACGGCCGCGGCACGGGCACGGGCTCGTGCCGTGGTCCGTTTCGTCGTCGGGATCGGCGTGATCATCGTTATCGGCGTGGCCGGGCTGATCGCTCCGGCCGCGCTGCGCTCGTACGACTTCGGCCACCGGGTCATCCTCCGCTGCCATGTCACGTCGGCCGAGGGCATCACCCGCGGATCGTCGAACCGCGGCATGGGTGGCCAGGATGCGCGGGTCGTCATCACCACGGAGGACTGCGGGAAACTCGTCCTCTGGAAAAGGGTGACGCGGACGAACAACCCGACAATCGCTGGCCGCATCGACATGCCGGTCGAACACGCGATCGAGGTCGGAGCCTGCTCATGGGAGGTCCGCGGGCTGCTGCACGCCATTGGCAGGGGCCCTTCGGCCTTCGGAGTCGCGCCGACGTCCTGACCGACGAGCCACCCCTCCGGTCCGACGGGGGAAGGGACCTGCATGGGCCCGGCGTTTTCGGTTCGGCGTTGCAGGGGCCGCCCAGGCCAGCGCCCGAAGCGCGGCGTAGTCACGCTTCGATGGCGGTGCCGCAGGCCTGGAAGTCTCGGACGGCCTGATCGCGGCGAAGCTCACCGACCAGGTCGAGCGGGGGCGCGGTTGGACGGGAAACGCCCTGTCTCCGAGCGCGTGGAGACAGGGCGTTTCTTCGGTCCGGTGTTTCGGGTTCAGCCGATTCCGGGGTCGTTCCGCATACCGACGTTGCCGGCGGAAGCGAAGCCGTCCGTGCCGGCGTCGCCGGTCCACGTCCAGAGCGAGCCAGTGTTCGCCTGGACTGCGACGGCGAGGTGGTCGCCCTCGGTCACTGCTGACGGGCTGGTGTCGGTCTTCATACCGACGTCCGCCGAGTGTGCGAACCCGGCATCGCCCGGAGCTCCGTGCCACGTCCAGAGGTCTCCGGTGTTCGCTTGCGCTGCCACGGCGAGTTCCGACCCCACGAGCGTGATCGACGGGCTGGTGCCCGCCTTCATGCCAACAGCGGTCTGCACGGCGAGCCCGGTCGTCCGCGGTGTGCCGCTCCAGACCCAGAGCTTGCCGGTGTTCGCTTGCGCGGACACGGCGACGGTGGACCCGTTGACACGTGTGATCGCCGGGCTTGTCCCGTCCTTCATCCCGAGGCCTGCGCTCTTGGCGGTGCCGGTGGTCGCGGCCGGGCCGTACCAGGTCCAGAGGCCACCGCTTTCGGCCTGGTAGGCGACGGACACGCCGCTGCCGACGGTGGTGATGGACGGGTTGGTGCCGTCCTTCATGCCCTGTCCGGTGGACTGCGCGTAGCCCGTTGAGCCAGCGGTACCCTTCCAGGTCCAGAGATCCCCGGTGTTCGCCTGGAACGCGACGGCGAAGCTTCCATCGCCGAGCGAGACGATGTCCGGGCTGGTGCCTGGCTTGACGCCGACTCCGGCCGAAGCGGCGGTGCCGGTCGCGCCGGCCTTGCCCTTCCAGGTCCAGAGCGTCCCGCTGGGGTCGACGTAGGCGGCTGCGGCGTTCGAGCCGTCCCGTGCAAGTGCAGGGGAGGTGCCGTCCTGGATCTGTCGGCCGGAGTTCGCGGCGAAGCCGGGAGTACCGGCGCTGCCGGTCCACGTCCACAGTGTGCCGGTGTTCGCACGCACCGCCACGGCGGTGCCGTTGGAGTACGACGACGGTGAGATCGACAGCGGGCTGGTCACGTTGCTGAAGTCCACGTGCTGGTGGTTGCAGGTGTCTGCGAACTGGCGGGTGATGTTCGTGAAGGACCAGGTGGACCTGCACTGTGACTGCCCGGCCTGCGTGCCGGACGGAACGAAGGTGTCGAGGAAGTCCAGCAACTCGTGCGTGCGTGCGTCAGGACCCTGAACAGTGGACCCGCCGACAGAACCGAAGTCGATCGCGACACTCGGGTCGATGCAGTGCAGGGAGCTCTCGTTGCTTGCGCAAGAGACGGGGTGCGTCATCGTCGGGCAACGACGGTTCAGGTCATTGACCCGCAACGATCCGAACTTCTTGGTCACGATGACGAGTGTCTGGAGGACCCGAGTGTCGAGCTGGCAGCCCGGCGTCGGGTTCCCGTTCGCGATCGGGAGGATCTCGTTTCGGTACAGATCGTTGGTGTCGCCGGCGCCGTTCGCGGTCGCGGTGAAGGTACCCGCTGTGACGAAGCCCCCGAGCTGCTTCGCGAGCGTTGCCGGGTCGGCAGAGATGTCGTCGCAAGCCGTCCCACAAACGCCAGCTGCCTCGGCTCGAGGTGGCGACATCGCCACGATCGAGGCGAGTGCAAGCGCGATGACCATGACGATCAGGACGAGCGACCGCCAGAGAGTTCTCGATCTCGGCAGCACGAACGGAGTATTCACTTTTCCCCACTTCACGGACGAGCCACACCGCCCCTCGGTGTGAACTGTCGTCTCGGCTGGAGAGTAGCCGGTTCTCGCGGCGCACCGGCGAACCTTGCTGCTTCCACAGAAAATCGCTTCGTCGGCATCAACGAGAACGGCCGGTCACCCGAAGGAACGGCCGGCTGTTTCGTGTCGGGGGTGGCGTCGGTGTGCGGCGTCGTGCGCGTCGCGGACGGCCCGGCGGATGCGGCAGCGCGAGCAGTAGCGGCCGTCGGCAAACGGGTCCGTCCGTCGGGTCGCGTGGCCGCTGCGGTCGGCGTGCGTGGAAGACGAGATTGTCGTGACGGCTCCTCATCGAACTCGACGATCGCTCGATCGCCAACAGCTCCTGCGCGTCGTCACGTTCGTCATCGTGGTCGGTGTGGCGTTGGTGTTCGCGTACTGGCACGTCGGTCTGCAGCGTGTGGACGTCGACGAGGACGTGTAGGTCGTCTCCGGGTGGGAGTACGTCCACGACGTCTTCATCCGGAACCTCGAGCACCCGCCGACCGCGAAGTACCTGTTCGGGCTCGCCGAACTCGCCCTCGGCGGGCCTGGATCGCTCGGCCCGCGCTACGTCGCAGGGGTACAACGTCGTCGCGTGGAAGCCGTACTTCCCACCGCCCCGTGGGACTTGGGAGCGGGACGCCGACGACCTCACCGCAGTCGTCCAGGGCGTGGATGGACGGTTCCCGATGCAACCGGGGGTGGCGTCGTTTCTCCGCACCCACCACGACGAGCTCGAGCACTTCACCGTCGACGAGCTCCAGGTGTGGATCCCCGAGCACGGTTCGATCCGGGAACGTGACGGCGTGCTCGAACTGGACCCGTAGCGGCGCAGCAGCGACCCCCTCACCGACGGGGTCGAGGGAACTCGCCGCACCACGGCCACGGGCTCCCGCATACGAAGCGTGTGCGGCCTAGTCGTCGGCGGCGGACAGTTCAGCCGTCATGCTCCACCCCTGACCTTCTGTCCACGACAGCGTGACCCAGCAGTCCTTCGCCCGCTTGTCGGCAGGGTGCACGAAGACGCCGACGATGGTCGTCATCACCGCATCGTTCGAGGTGACCTTCGCACCCGGTGTCAGTAGCGGCTCGCAGACCTTCCACGCCCTGACCGCGCCGGAACGCTGATCCTGTCCCACCGCCGACACGAAGCGGTGTTCGTCGTGCTCCTCGAGACCCTCGACCGCTGCTTGTCTCGCGGCGGTCTCCGAGGCGTCGGAGGGTTCGCCTCCGACGTCGGTCGGGACGTTGTGTCCGGAGCAGCCGGCCAACGCGACCGCGGCGACGATCCCGATGCTCGTGAGCAGCGGGGTCCGCGAGTGGTTCCGTGCGAGTTTCATGCGACATTCCCTACGGATTGTCGAGGCACGGCGCTGGTGCGCACCCCGAGCCCCACCACCGCAACCAGGTTCACCGCACTCCCCACCAAGAATCCCGTCGTCCCACCAGCGACACCAGCGATCGGTCCGAGCACCGCCATGAGCCCAGCGCCCACGACGAACCCGGCGACCGAGGCAAGGGCGACCTGCCGCGAGCGTCCAGCGGCGAGCAGCAACGCCGCCGGCACGAGCCCGACGGTGAACACCCACACCGCGACCATCAGGTACCGCAGGTCGGCGACGGCAGCGGCACCCTCGGCGGGGTAGACGATCGGCAGGAACCACCCGGCGAGCAGGGCGACCAGGCCGAAGACGACGGCGGAAGCAGCAGCGAACCCGACGACGAGCAGCAGCGCCCCGCGAGAGCGCAACGACCCACCATCGGTCCGGTGCGCGAACGCCGGCACGAGCACCTGCCCCAACGCCTGCCCGAGCATCGACGCCGGCGTCGCCAGGGTGAACGCAGCGGCGTAGACACCGGCGTCGTGCGCCGACGACGTCACCTGCGCCGAGATCATCGTCAACTGCAGCAACCCGTTCGAGGTCACCACCGCCAGCACGTTCCACGCCGCGAACCCGAGCACCCCGGCAGCGGGTTCGCCCGAAGCCGGCGAGAGACCGTTGCCCCGCGGCCAGCACGCGATCGCGAACACCGTGTACCCGATGGCCAGGGGCAGCAGCACGAACGGCTCGAGCCGGGCGACGCACGCCACCACGAGCAACCCGAGCGCCAACACGCTCGTCACGGAGTCCCACAGTGCGACCCGGGGCGCCCGGTCGTAGCCGAGCTGCGCGCCGCGGGCGTAGCAGTAGAGGCCGTAGCCGACGACGACCGCGGCACCACCGAGCGCCATGCCGGGGCCGTTGCCCCAGGCCAGCGCGACCGGCACGGTGACCGCGGCGAGCACCACGCTCGATACCAGCATCGACACCCCGAGCAGCCGGTTCACCGCGGCGTCGGACCGCCGGCCCCGCAGCGCAATGGCCAGGAACCGCGACGCGGTGTTGCCCGCGGCGTTCGGCCAGAGCAGGGCGACGAACACCGAGAGCGACAGCAGGGCCGTGGTCTGCCCGAGGGTCTCGGTGCCGAACACCCGCCCGACGACGACGGTCACGAGCAGCTTCGCGACGCCCTGCACCCCGATGCCGACCGTGGCGAGCACGGCCGCCGAAGCCACCGAAGACGACGGTGCCGCAGGAGAATCAGGCCCGGCAGACGAAGCGGGCCCAGCCGGAGAAGACCCGCTCACCGCGCCAACGCCTGTTCCACCCAGCCGCGCCGGTGCGCCCGCACCCCGAGCGTCACCGCCCGGACCCCGATGTACCCGAGGGCGAAGGCCGCCCACAGCCCCCCGAGCGTCCCGCCGGCCCACCAGAGCAGCGGCAGGTAGACGACGAGGTTCAGGCCTCCGGCGATGGCCAGGTACCGCGCGTCACCGGCGCCGATCAGCACCCCGTCGAGCACGAAGACGTACCCGGCGACGGGCATCCCGACGGCGATGAGCACCAGCACGACGGGCAGGGCGTCCCGCACCGCCTGGGAGTCCGAGAACACCGGCCCGAGCACGCCGCTCACCGCCAGGGTCAGCACCCCGAGCAGCACACCGCCGGCGATCCCGAGCAGCACGAGCCGTCGCGTCACCAGTCGCACCCGCTCCGGGTCACGTCCGCCCAGCCCGTGCCCGACGAGTGCCTGCCCGGCGATCGCCAGGGCGTCGAGCGCGAACGCCAGCGTCGAGAAGACGGTCAGCCCGACCTGCGTCGTCGCCAGCCCGGTGGTCCCCAGCCCGGCGGCGGCCCCGACGGTCGCGAGCATCGCGATCCGCAGCGACGCGGTCCGCAGGAACAGCCATGCCCCCGACCGCAGTGCCCGGGCGACGCCGGAGGCGCCGGGTCGCAGCGGCGCCCCCGACGACCGAGCGGCCCGCACCGCGATGCGCACGTAGACGACGGCCATCGCCCACTGCACGATGACGGTGCCGGCGGCGGATCCCTCGACACCCCAGCCGGCGCCGTAGATCAGGACGGCGTTGAGCAGCCCGTTCGCGACGAACCCGATGGTCGCGACGACGAGCGGGGTCTTCGTGTCCTGCAGCCCACGCAGCAGTCCGGTCGAGGCGGTCACCACCAGGATGCCGGGCAGCCCGATCAGCGAGATGGTCAGGTACGCGGTCGCGGCGGCCGACACCTCGGCCGAGGCGCCGAACAGGTCGACGAGCGGTCCGGCGAGCGGCCACCCGACCAGCGCCAGCACCACCCCCAGCACGAGCGCGAGCCACATCCCGTCGATGCCCGCGTGCACGGCTCCGCGACGGTCGCCACCACCGAGCGCCCGTGCCACGGCCGGCG
>Ga0308160_10007668_pt1 | contig 10659 bp, 14 predicted proteins | sample PhyFR1_FD_201036 | JGI IMG/M metagenome (GOLD analysis project Ga0308160, IMG submission 201036) | Phyllosphere microbial communities from UC Gill Tract Community Farm, Albany, California, United States - DLSLF.R1 | ecosystem: Host-associated > Plants > Phyllosphere > Unclassified | place: USA...
CCCGAGCTTCATCCGAGGTCAAAACAGCTTTGAACTCTGTTTCCACCAGCGAAGCCGCAAGCTCCCTGTTCCTAGACGGTCCAGCTTCTCCAGAAGGGGCGACGCCGCGTAGTAGGTCCCACTGTAGTCTGCTCATTGTCATATATATCACTTGATCTGCTCAATACATGGTATTGGTAATGCTCATCTGTACCAACTTTTTGATCCCGCCCTTGACGGAGATACTATCAACGTCCGTTCACGACCGTGCCTGAACACGTGCTGGATACGCTAGCGCTTAATGACCTTACGCCGTAGATCTTTGCAAGATTGCAAGGTGGATTGTAAAACGCAGCGACATCTATAGCATATCTCGCTCGACGCTCTGAGAATAAACAATACAATGACCGAGATGGCGGAATATGGTAGCTCAGCCGGTCAGTCGCTAGATTCCAAGCTGAGTGATGAGCTGATAGCGATAGGCGCCGATCCATCTCAACCACAAAAGCGGAGGCGGACGCATAAACAGCGATTCAGCAGGTCCAGGACTGGTTGTCTGACCTGCAGAGGTCGTCGTATACGATGCGATGAGGTACATCTCTTCCATCTGACGCTGATTCATGCTGATAGACAGACACATCCAACATGTGAACGATGTCTAGAACTGGAATTATCTGCAAGTCCTGGGATTAATGCTCAAAGACTGTCAACTGACATACAGTGCGTATGGCCCCCCAATACTTCATCTGCAAAACCCAGTCGGCAAACATCTCCCAATACTTTATCGCAGCCCACACCGTATGATCCCACCGGATCAGGGACACATGGTGCAAATACACAAAGTGGGAGTACTTCGACATGGGCGGATCAGAGTACGGCAGCTTTGACATCGCTTTATGATTTCACAAATACCGATCTGAGTATCCCTTGGGACGTCAATCTGGGAGATCTGCTGCCTGTAATTGGGAATGGGAATGGGGCTGCTATTGAGCCTTATTATGGGACACCCGCCGGTGCCACTGGGAATATGGGATTAGGCTGGTCGCCAACGGATGGCCTTCAGAATGGAACATATCCGCAACCAATACCTGCGCCAACAACGACCCCGTTCGACCCCCTTGCACCCATCCCGGAAACTTCAGTTGTTCTCAATACACCTAATCAAACCCTACCCTGGCGAAATGCAAATACCCTCCCCACTTTCCCACCGTACAACCCTTACCCATTCCCCATCTCCATAACGATACCAAGTACAATCAACGATCCAATCGAACATATCTTCCCATCGGCAGATAGCAAGATGATATTCCAACACGTTCGCTCAAAAACCTCAACAACCATAACCGCCCTCACCACCCAATCTCAATCGTCGAACCAGAATCCATTTATGGACATGGCCCTTCGGACTATCATGGTTGATCCGACCACCCATGCGCAGACTGCTTTCCGGCATGCTATGCTGAGTTTGGGGGCCGCTCATGTATGTCACCAATATGCTAAAGCCTCGCCTGTACAGGCTCAGAAAATGAGAGTAAGGACTGTAAAGAGTAATCGGAAAGCTATGGGTTTCTTGGGGATAGGGACTAGTCAGGCGGAACAGACTGATCTGGTACTGGCTACTTGCTTGACTCTTTGCGTGAGGAATGTACGTCCCTCGTCGCTTTTACTTTTACTGCAAGAGACTGATAGATAGACGTTATATGCGGATCCGGCTTGGCAGGAGAACATAACCTTTGCCCTGCGGCACATTAGTAGAAGAGGAGGTCCGACTGCCCTACTCTCAGAGCCAACACAAGGATGTGACCGACGCTTCATAATAGAGCAGCTGGCAGTAGCCGATCTATTTAGTGAGTCATGTTTCACTGAATTTAAGCCAGCTGATGAGATAGGTACATTCACGACAGGAGATGACCCTTCTCTCCTAGGCGATTCGGCAAGTTGGTGGACCGAAGCCGGCACGTCGTCATCAGATTATGAACGGTACTTGGGAATATCAAAGGAGATGACCGAGATGGTAGCGAAAGTCAGTGCTCTCCTACTCATTGTAGTCAAGCTGACATGCAGTACCGTATCATTCACTCCCGTATGACTCGCCTGCGCGAGAAGGTTGGACCGGCGGATGCTATGTCTAAAGCCGCCTCAGAGGGGATAGTGGAATCCGCGAAAGCGCTTCTCGATACCCTGGACAAATGGAGTTTGAAACAATCTACTGTCCCGCAGATCAAGCGTATACAGGTCAGTCACCTTGTGTGTATACAATGCGAAGCTGACATTCCAGAACGGAGATACAGCTTATCGGCACATGATTGTAATATCCCTCCTCACCGAGATCTTATCCACCGATAAATCAGATCAAAAAGTCCAGAACGCAGTACGATCAACCTTGGAATTATGTTCACAAATGTCCCAAGAACCCATCAGTCTCCTCTGGCCACTCCTTACCGCTGGGGCCGCTTGTATAGGGGATGAAAATAGGGCATGGGTCAGGCAGCTGATTGATGTCTTTAGGCCGTTTTATTGTCAGGACCTCGAGGTTGCGGTATGTCTCCATATCCTGGGTGTACAATAGGAGCTGATGTGTAGGAATCAATCTTGATGGAGCAATGGACTCGGATGGATTGTGGGGCTGGGTTTACTACTTGGTCGGAGCTCATGAGGGATATGGGCAAGATGGTATGCCTGAAGTGACCTCCATCCTGTACTGTCACATGCATGCTCTGCTCAACGTACCGATAAGACTATGCGAGATCAATGGGTGAAATGGCGCAATGGCTTATAAGGCATATCCTGGGGCAGTTGCTCACCTGCCTCATGACCGACCATGTTTTGCGGGAGGAGACAAGATTGAAAGAGTCATCGGACTATAGCCTAGCGAGCCACAGGAATCAACGAGACCCATGGGACCTTACATTCAGTCCGTCGCACTGAGTGTCAGATCCGTCTGAGGGATGTTGACAGGTCGGGAAATGTGCGCGTCATCCCGTGCCTGGGGAACGGGTGGCCCGATAATCGTGCTTTGCCTCTACCGGTGACTAACTACGAGTACTCTACTCTTCATTCATCTACAATTCTAGAAGCATACACTCAAGACCATAGACACAATGTCAGTCCGAACACTCTTCCCCAATCTCCTCAATGCCGCTCGGCCAGCTCTACCCAAGGGATCCGTTTCGAAACTCAACCCCGTTGGTCGATTACGTACCCTCCACACCAACCCTATCGCCATTTCAATCCCACGTACCGCTCCTCGTGCAAACCGATTCGGACTCTACTCTCTCGGTCTAGGGCTCACTTTCCTATCGTACCAATCATTGAGGAGACCTGTCCTATGTGAAGTCTTACCTACTGGTACGACTGTCCCCAGGCCGGTTGTTCATGATACCGGAGCTCCTCCTAGTAGTATGTTGGATGTGTACCAACTTGGTTTCGGAACTGTTTGTGGGATCTGTACCGGTGTTTTCCTCAAGAAGGGTTTGAGGGCAATTGCATTCTTGTTGGGTGGTGTCTTTGTTCTGCTCCAGGTGCGCCATCCCATCGCACAAACAAGAGGGCAAAGAGCTGATGAGTAGTACATGTCTTCTAAGTCATTCGTTAACGTTGATTGGAAGAAACTCGCTTCGAGCTACGATACGACTTTCGGAACCAAGAACTCTGAAGGTGTTATTGCTCACCCCACAGCTAAGGGAGCAGGAAACTGGATCATTGATTTCGTCACTGCCAACTTCCAGCGTAAGCCTCTTTCCCCGTTGCCTGAAACAAGCTGATTTAGTAGAGAGAGCATCCTTCCTTGCTGGTCTCGTACTTGGTATCCGACTCGGATAATCGCCTTTTTCAGTGTTCTAGAAGAAGAGAGGAGGAATGGAGGAAATAGTCATGGATATACTAAACATGGAATATGCAGCATCATACATAATATCATCTCTAGTTCAGATTGATCTCCCAATCCTCTACGACATTCACACCAGGGTTCTTAAGGATCAACCGACTGGCATCTCCTCCTTTTTTACTATCACTTCCTAATCCTTTCTCCCATGTGTATTCTACTGCATTTCCTCCTGCGGTGATGGATTTGGGTTCAGCCTTCAGGCCGAGGATGATGATTCGTTCGACCCTGACGTGACCGATCGCTTGGGCCCAATTGTTCCTTGGATCGTACGTGACCAGCTCGTTTGATGAAGGGGTAGACCTGGAAGTTGATCGAAGAGCACCGCTTGCAAACTCGAATTGTCGCAAGATGTATTCTCCTTTCTCGTAATCGTACCCAACCCCATCATCGAGGTAGAGTTTTCCATTGGCAGTACCCTCCTTACTTAACGATATGATGAGTGTGAATGGATCCTGCCACATGAGGGGAGACGATCGTCGAACTCGTTGACGGATAGGAATGATGTTGCCTCCTTGCAACAATAATGGGAATGAGGAGAGGGGAGTTTCGATCGATACTGATCGAGGCGATTTGGAGCGTGGGTACATCTTGGAAGAGAAGTAGTCGTAGTATGGCTTCTATGTCAGCTTACTCATATTGAGGAAGGAGCTTACCTGATCATCTGCGAGGTAGACTTCGGTCGAGGTAGCACCTTCCACTACGACCGGCTTGAAAAGTAATCCAGAATCACCAACGTAATACTGATCATCTACATTATACCCACCCTCGTCTCCGGGGAAGACAGCATATTGTGGTCTTGAATCAGCATTTCCCTGCCCGTTCCTCTGGTGGGGACATACCTCATAATAGGATATCCACCAACGCTAGCATCATAGAAAGCATTATACCAAACAGGTAACATCTGGTACCTCAACCTCACCGCATCCCGCAGATATCCCCTGATAGGTTCATCGAAGAGGTATGGTTCTCTTCGCTTAGTATCGATGTGCGCGTGGGCTCGAAAGAATGGCATGAAGGCTCCGGCTTGATACCATCGGACCAAGAGTTCCGGGGTGGGGTCACCAAAGAATCCACCAACGTCGGCTATTATATTAGTAAGAGTTCGCCCCGGGACTATAGGACGTACCACCTGAAAATGACATGCCGGCAATGTTTAGCGATAAGAGCATGGCCGTCTCGCCTGCGAGATGTTCTATCTCATCAGCTTTATCTTAGCTTCGAGGAACAATTACACACCCCATGTACCCAAGTTGTCACCAGTCCTACTTAATCAGCTCTTTGTCACGACCCAAGACGGGACGTACCAGATAGCTCCAAATCGTTGTGAACCAGCAAAGAACGCCCGAGAAAGGACGAATGGTCTCTTAGGGGTATCTTCACGATTGATGAGTGCTTGAGCCGTCTGATTGTGCTGGGAATCAGCTTGATGTCCGTTGATGATACGCAGATATCAGCTTACGAAGAGCATCCCGTTGATATTGTGGATATCTCTGTTCTCCCAGCCACCGTAGAAGAGGGTGTCTTTTGGGACTGTGATTTCGGGACCGTTGAATACAGATGGCTATCATCAGCTGTATCTCTTTACCTTCCAAACTCAGTCGTGCTCACCTCATTCATGTCGTTCCAGATGTACAAGTTTGAAGCAGATTCCTGCGTTGTCAGCTCTTCGCGATTTGGTGAGAGGCATGTCGCTCACAGTCCAGACATCCATCTTGAACATCCTAGTCCACCAATCCCAACTCTTAGGATTGAAAAAGTCGACCCAAACACTACTTCCAGGCCAACACCAACCTTCGAATTCACTCCCATCAGCCCGTTTCACAAGGACGTCCAATTCTTTAGCATCGGTGTAGATCCTATAATCGTCTGTTCTTTTGACGTGGGGGTCAACGATGGCTACCATCTGTTTGTCAGTCCTACTTTCGCAGGTAGACATACTTTTCTGAATTTCTTGCCGACTGCTGCCAACATGCCTACTGGATCTGGGAACAGGGCTCGGTTCCAGTCAAAGTACCTCCTGTCTGTTGTGTATTCTACGTCGAGCCAAGTCACGTCAAGTGGGATGTCGTGTTCATCGAATTTGGCGTCGACTTCCAGGACATCAGCCTCGTCGACATAATTCCATCGGCATTGGTGGTATGCCGTCGACCACTGGGGTGGTAGCGGAGTCGGTCCAGTCAAGATAGCGTACTGCTCGAACAATTGATCCGGCTTTGGGCCTGGAAGTAGAAGAAGATCGAGAATACCAGATTCCGCCATCCAGTGAGTCTGTACTCCTGATTTCTCATGGAGGACATCAACCCAAGTCTCTGATCCCACCAGGTTCAGGACTCCGACCGAGTGCGACGGTGAATGTGCGTGTAAGAGGGGGATAGCACCGTATAGAGACATTGGGGAGTCTGCTAGGTATTCAAAGATATCGACGTTGAATAGTCGGTATGGGTCGGAATACTTTTGGTTGGCGCCGATAGTATCGGGTAGGGAAAGGGGAGAGGCATGTTCCGGGAGTCCGTAGACGTGTTGGACACCTGGAAAGGTCAGGTCAATACTGAGTGCCTCGGGTCCTGTTGATTAGCTGCCATATCCGAGGAAGGGATGAGAAAAGCTTGCCCTTCGGCTTCGAATCGGTCCAAGTCCTGAACTTCTCCTCAAACATATCCTTATCATGCTCCTCGAACCAGCTCCTATCCATCTCGCCTCCTTCGAGTACCATCTGTTCTCCCTCACTCACCACTTCCTCTTTCATTTCTAGCTCTTTGATCCTGAAATGCTCCATGTGGAATAATGACCGGTCGTTCAATACAATCTCGGGCTTTCCGTTTCGAAGCTGAGTGAGCTTGAATGGATTTCGCTCAATCTTCAAAGTGAGGCCGTCGTTATATGTGATGGTGTCGATACCGTTCGCGCTCGAAAGTGTCACTGCCGAAGACGATGAGATGGGTAGGTTTTCGTTGATTAGTGCCCACTTGGCAGTCTCATTATACCTCTTCCAGGGGGTCGTCGAATCCACCTCGTCCGCTCTGACCCTCACTATCCCATCTCCCTCGCTCAAGACGTCTACCCTCAGCTCGAAGCTGATATCGGCATAGAGTCCAGATCGTAATGGCCAGATCCAAGTTGCTTCGCCAGAAGATGCGGCGACAGGCTCGCCGAGGGAGTAAGGGGATGTAAATGATTTAGGTGATTCGGATTGTCGGGTACCGATAGACCGAAGTCGTCGACAGAAGGATGACTGGGAACATGTCTTGAAGTCCTCGTGCTTTACTGCCGTCGTGAGAGTCAGCAGCAGGAGTGCTGCCAGCAGCAAAGAGGGGAGCATGGTGGCTGCTTGTCGGTGTCTAGACAAGGGAGGGGTGAAAGGCCAAGCACATTGACCCACTCTAGCGGTCGTGCGTGGGGTTATGCGGGGTAACGGGAGTAAACCCATCCAAATTCGATTTAACAGTTTAAGCTTACTACACACTTACGACTTCGGCGGCGAGGTTATTAGAGATCGGCTATCGATTCTACTGTAATCTCTACAAGTTACTACTTATATTCCATTCAGTCTATACCCTCCATTCTCAAGGCTTCTAGACAGCACATACACAGCGCATATCCTACCTAGCTATAGGCCTGAGCCGCATCCCTTACATCTACCCACTCTCGATCGCTCGACATGTCTTTCCGACTCGCTCTACGAGCGCTACCAGCGCGATCTACCCGATCATTACGCTCCATGCAATCCATCACTCAATTCAGCCGATCGTACGCAACACCTGTGAAGCCACCATCGAACCCTCCGCCACCTGCTGGCCTCGAGGGTCTATTCGGTGGATCAGACAAGAAAGGCGGAACGACAGTCGCACCCAAAGTACCTGGCTCTGAACCACCTTCGGGTCCATCGCAGCCAAAGGTACCTGATGTCAAGCTACCTGGAGGCGAAGAGGGTCTTGAGAAGCCAGAAGAAGTTGAGGAGAAATCGTCCAAGGAGAGACGGCCGAAATTGAGCGAGCAGATGATGGGTGGCTTGACTGGCAAGAAGGCTGCTACCGGTGGTGGAGGTGGACCGGGCGGCGGAGGAGGTGCTGGTGGACCCAATCAGTGGGGTATGACTCCTAATCAGCTGCTGCTGGCTGTTCTTGCGTGAGTTTTGATCGATCGGGATCGGGGATGTAGACTGACTTTCTAGATACACATTATATACCCTTTCAGCACCTGGCGAGACACGTACGAGGGAGATCACATGGCAGGAGTTGTAAGTCAGCTTCGTTATCCTCAGATCATGACTAATAGTCCAGCCGGAACTCGCTTCTGTCCCGAGGATTGGTCTCGTCGCTCGAGGTCATCAACCGCACAAAGGTCCGAGTACACCTACACAACCCTATTCCTAACAACAATTCTACCGATCCCACATCCAACGGTGGCTCTTCACTGCCATCCCCATCACACGGACCCGCTCCATACCAATTTACCATTGGATCTCTCGAATCGTTCGAGTCTCTCCTCATCTCCACACAGGATGAGCTAGGTATTCCTCCCGCAGAGAGAATACCTGTCTCGTACCGAGAGGAGATCTCGACTTTCCAGACTATCATGCACTTTGCACCGACACTGCTTATTGGTGGTCTAATACTGTACATGGCCAAGCGAGGTGGTTCGGCAATGGGTGGTGGAGGACCTGGTGGTGGTATCTTTGGTGTAGGAAAGAGTAAGGCCAAGATGTTCAACAAGGAGGACTCCGTGGGAGTCAAGTTCAAGGATGTCGCAGGAATGGACGAGGCCAAGGAGGTAAGCTCAAGAGACTCTTGTCAATAGGTCCAGCTGACATGCAGGAAATCATGGAGTTTGTCAAGTTCCTCAAGGAACCAACAAAGTACGAGAAACTAGGAGCCAAGATTCCCCGAGGTGCTATCTTGTCTGGTCCACCCGGTACCGGTAAGACATTGCTCGCCAAGGCTACAGCGGGTGAAGCTGGTGTCCCCTTCTTGTCAGTATCCGGATCCGAGTTCGTCGAGATGTTTGTCGGTGTCGGTCCTTCGCGAGTACGAGATCTATTCGCCAACGCCAAGAAGAATGCTCCTTGTATCATTTTCGTCGATGAGATCGATGCTATTGGTAAAGCTCGTGGAAAGGGTGGAAACTTCGGCGGAAATGATGAACGAGAATCGACTCTCAATCAATTGCTAGTCGAGATGGACGGTTTCGATACCGCCAACCACGTTGTTGTGTTGGCAGGTACGAATCGAGCGGATGTTCTCGATCCGGCTCTAATGCGACCCGGTCGATTCGATCGACACATCGCCATTGATCGACCCGATATCGGAGGTAGACGTCAGATCTTCAAGGTTCACCTTGGTCCCATCACGATAGCACCCGAAGTCTCCATGGACGACGTTGCTGAAAAGCTCGCTCTCTTGACCCCGGGGTTCTCTGGAGCTGATATCGCCAATGTCTGTAACGAGGGTGCTCTACGTGCTGCTCGACGTGGTGGAGAGAGTGTCACCGAGGACGACTTTGACGGAGCTATCGAGCGAGTCATTGCTGGTCTAGAGAGGAAGTCTAGGGTCCTCGGCAAAGAAGAGAAGAAGACTGTTGCCTACCACGAGGCTGGTCACGCTGTATGTGGATGGTACCTCGAACATGCCGACCCTCTGCTCAAGGTGTCGATCATCCCCCGTGGTGTTGGTGCCCTAGGATACGCTCAGGTAAGTTGTCCTGAGCTTGCCAATGGGAAAGAGCTGATCGCCAGTACCTACCCAAGGAGCGATTCCTCTTCTCGACTGAACAGCTTATCGACCGAATGTGCATGACCCTCGGCGGTCGTGTATCCGAGGAGATCTTCTTCCCCGTCATCACCACCGGAGCCCAGGACGATCTCCAGAAGATCACCAAGATGGCGTTCGAGGCTTGCGCAAACTACGGTATGAACCCCGACATTGGACCCATTTCTTACGGAAACCGGGACCAGCAGGGTGAAGGATTTCAAAAACCATTCTCGGAGGCTACCGCTCAATCGCTTGATCGAGCTGTTCACAACATGGTCAAAGATGCTCATAGGCGTACGACCGAGTTGTTGACAAAGCACAAGGCGGATGTTGTCAAGGTTGCCGAGCTGCTACTGAGCAAAGAGGTCATCACTCGAGAGGACATGTTCAGTCTACTAGGCCCAAGGCCATTGTAAGCCCTCATCTACCTTTATTTCTACATTCAGCTGACATGACAGCGGCCATGCAGATGAAATGGACGAGTACATTTCGGAGAAGCTAGATAAACAGGCCAAGAAGATCAACAAGCCATCCGAGGACGGGCCAACTCCCGCCTTGGCAATCAAGCCTGTAAAGATTGATTAGGGGTTTTCAGTATGATTCTTGTGGGATTTTATGAGAAGTAGAATCGCCTTGTAGGGCTAGGCATTATGTTCAATAAGCATCTTTTGTGATTCATGCATTCGACAATTCTGCATCAGTGGCTTATAGGAGTCTGTGCCATAGTCGCAGACCAACCTATGACTCATCATGTGGAGGTGGAGTGGAGGTTGACGAGATCCGAGTATTTCGGGGAGCCTGTTGATGAGGAAGTCACCACTTACTCAAATCATAATTACCATGAGCAACAGAGGATTCGGATACACAAACACTGGCAGGCTATCGGGCACTCTAGAGCCAGTGTCCAATCCCATTCCCGAAGCCGGGGATGATGAGGTTGTCATCAAAATCAAAGCTATGGCCCTCAACCCAGTCGACGAGCAGCTGTGCGTGGGTCTAAGATGTATCAAGGCAAAAGCTGATAGACAGAGCTCAGCTTACGCCGGA
>Ga0308160_10007669_pt1 | contig 10657 bp, 8 predicted proteins | sample PhyFR1_FD_201036 | JGI IMG/M metagenome (GOLD analysis project Ga0308160, IMG submission 201036) | Phyllosphere microbial communities from UC Gill Tract Community Farm, Albany, California, United States - DLSLF.R1 | ecosystem: Host-associated > Plants > Phyllosphere > Unclassified | place: USA...
TTAGGCCGGAGTCGCCGGCGCCCAGACCGGCAGACCGGTCAAATCGAGGTTGTCGTCGCGGCGCCAGACTGGCAGGCCGGTGGTGTCGGTTTCTTCGAGCAGGGTCAACTGCTCCTGTTTCATGGAGGCACGGCGAGGACGGGAAGCGCGCTTCGGCTCGACAACGCTGGGTTCGAGCGGTGCGGCCGCCTCAAAACCCGGCAGGTCGAACGTCGCGTTGTCTTTCTTGTCTCTCATCGGCGTATCTGGTGTTGGTGCCCCAGAAAACAAAAGCCCGGCTACAAGAGTCGGGCTCGTTTCGTGCTAAGTGTTTGGTTGCGGGGACAGGATTTGAACCTGTGACCTTCGGGTTATGAGCCCGACGAGCTGCCAGACTGCTCCACCCCGCGTCTGAGGCAAGCATTGTACCGCGTCTGGCGGCCTGACGCAAATGCCGCTTGGGATTGCTTCTAGGCGACGCGCAGGCGCCACAAGGAAGTCACTTCGCGCGAGCGCGCCGCGTGCAAGGGATCGTCGGCATCCTGGGCCTTGCTGTGGGTCGGCTGCACGTCGTGGCGGCCGGCTACTTGCAGTCCGGCTTCGCTTATCCAGTTCAGCAATTGCTCGCGCGTGCGCAGGCCCAGGTGCTCGGCCAGGTCGGAGATGACCAGCCAGCCTTCGCCATGTTCGGCCAGGTGGGCCTTCAGGCCGCCGAGGAAGCCGCGCAGCATGCGGCTATCCGGATCGTAGATCGCGTATTCGATGGCCGAGCTCGGCTTACCCGGCAGCCAGGGCGGATTGCAGACCACCAGGTCGGCCTGGCCTTGGGGGAAGAGGTCGGCTTTCACGATCTCGACCTGCTTCGCCAGGCCCAGGCGCTCCACGTTCTCGCGGGCGCAGCCGAGGGCGCGTTCGTCCATGTCGGTGGCCACCACGCGCTGCAGGCCGCGCCGCGCCAGCACGCTGGCAAGCACGCCGGTGCCGGCGCCGATGTCGAAAGCCAGCTTCGCATGCGCCGGCAGCGGCGCCTGCGCTACCAGGTCGACGTATTCGCCGCGCACCGGCGAGAACACGCCGTACCAGGGGTGGATGCGGCCGTCGAGCGCCGCGATGTGCACGCCCTTGCGGCGCCATTCGTGGGCGCCGATCAGGCCCAGCAGCTCACGCAGCGAGGCGACGCTGGGTTCAATGGCTGGCCCCCAGGCTTCGCGGCAGGCTTCCTGCACCTCGGGCGCGCGGCGCAGCGGGATCGTGTAGTCGGCCTCGAACGGGATCAGCAGCATCGCCAGGGTGCGCGCGCGCTGCAGCTGCGACAGGCGGTGGCGGTGGAACCCTTCGGTCGGCGTCGGCGCGGCCTTGCCGGCTTTCGCCCGCCTGGAGTGCGACCCTTTGTGGTCGATGCGGCGCGCCAGCGCCTGCACCAGTTGGCGCGCATTCTGGAAGTCGCCGCGCCAGAGCAGGGCGGTGCCGTCCAGCGCCAGGCGGTAAGCCGTATCGGCGGACATGGTGTCGTCGGCGAGCACGACCTTTTTCGGCGCCGGCCAGCCGCTTTCCGAACGCCACAGCGCCGAGCGTTGCTGGCCGCCTTCCACCCATTCGATCTGCGTCATATTAATGGTGGTGGTGCCAGTTGGTGCCGTTCGAGTCGAGGAAGGACTTCACGGCATCGGCGCTGCCGGTGGCGTGCAGCTTGACTTCGCCGCAGCCGCAGATGCCCTGGTAAGGCTGGATGTGCGAGCAGGCCGAAACTTTCTGCAGGTAGACGGTGACGGGTTTGGCGCACTTGGCGCATTTGAACGTGAGGGTGCGGGCGGGTTTCATGGTGATGAAGGTTTCAGGCCAAAGGGCGCATTGTACAAGGGACGCAAGGGAACTGAACACCATCTGCGCTAATCCGTGTTGCGGTTTGCGCCAGGCGGCATGCCAGGATTGGCTTCCCGGCTAGGATTGATTCCGCGTGGAAACTATCAGGGGGAGCAAATGACGACGACCGATGCGGTGTCCTGTTTTTCGCGCCTGGAGGCGCTGGGCCTGATCGATGACGAGCAGTGTGCAAACGCAGCGGTGCATCCGCGGCGCGACGATGCTGAAGCAATGGGGGACCCGGCCCAGCAACTAATCTGGATGGTAAGCCAGCGCATTGTCTCGCATGCCGATGTGGTGGCGATTGCGCAGCAGTCGCTGAATGCGGTGGAGGATGGTCCCCAGCGCGAACGCAATGCCGTACTGTTGGAGGTCTTGCCGCGGCTGGAAGCGCTGAGCGCCAGCCTGGATGCGCAGCTGTTCGATGCCTTGCTGGCCGATGGCCTGATCACGCAAAAGCAGTGCGAAGCCATGAAGGCGGCGCCATCCACGCTTGCCCTGGACAGCGAAGCACACGCCTTGGCGTACATGGTCGACTGCGGGAGGCTGACACAATCGGATGTCGACGCAATGGTGGCACGTGCCGAGTCGGAGCAAGCTTGCAAAGACGGTGCGCGGCGCCTGCGCATCGTCGAGGACGCGTATGTCAGGCTCATGGCAATCCGCGCAGTGAGGCAGGCGCTCGACGACGCATCGCAGTCCGCGAACAAGCGTCGTCTCCCGGTGTCGATCCTGGCCGCCATCGCCATGCTGTTCGTGGGCTATCACATCTATGCGTGGATGGACGCGGATCCTGCCTGCAACGATTCTTCGGTGCGCAAATCTGTCCACGGGATGGTCTCCTCGGTAGTGCGAAAGGCCGATCCTGGCGGCTTGGCCGGCGCGCCCAGACTCAGCGAGATCAGGGAAGTCGGCTATGCATCCGCGCGCCACCAGCGTGGCTGTAGCGCCAATCTGGAAGTGATGGGGGAATCGATTCCCTTCTCCTATGTGATCGCACCGGTTCCGGGGGAGGATGGCAGCTTCAGTATCGGCGGCGCGCAGCCTGCACTCGTCAAGGCACGTTTCGGCAGCATCGGCGAGGATGGCGACTTCGGCAACAAGGCCGAGCCGATCGGACGCGCCAATCTCGAGGCGGCCATGCGTGCCGCCTTTGAAAGCGGGCGTGCCAGGGTTGCGCCGGCGTTCGCGCCGGACGCCGCCATGGCAGCGGCATTGGACGGCACCGACCTTCAGCGCATTCGGGAAATCGCCGACATCGAGCCGCTCGGCGCATGCCGCGCATTGCAAGGCGGCGCCAGCTATGCCTGCCGGGTCATGGTGGAGCGCAATGATCCGGTGCTGTCCATGCTCGGCCAGCCGTCCGAAATCGTGGAAGGCGAGTTCACGTTCGAACGCTCTCGGGACGGCAAGACATGGCAGGTCGCCGCGGACTTCGACAATGCATTCGCCCATGCCGTCGCCGCGTCGCGCGCTGCGGCGGCGGACGACGATCACAGCGCGGCTGACGAAAGCTGATCCCGGACCAGGGCCGCTAGCGCGCCCGCGGGTGCGGAAAGCGGTAATGCCCGGTGATCGTGTATGAGAACAAGCGGTCTTCCATGCGCGTGCCGCTCCCGATGTTGTGGATGATGAGCGGCACGCCGGCAGCCGTGCGCACGTCGGCAACCAGGCCGATGTGCGGCAGGCCGGGCGGCACTTGCCAGGTGACGATGTCGCCCGCCGCGTAATCCTTCGCATCCTTGCTCACGCCCAGCGCCACGCCATGGCGGCTGAAGAAGGTGGCCAGGTTGGGCACCCTGCGGTGGTCGATGTTGGTGTCGGGCCGTTTCAGCTTCCACTGCGCCGGATGCGGATAGGCCGACCAGGCTTCCTTCATGTCGCGGTGTACCAGTTCCTGCAGATCGTAGCCCACGCGCCGGAACGCCCGCACCACGACATCGGTGCACACGCCGCGCTCGATCGGCACGTCGCCGCGCGGGTAGGCCAGCTTGACGTAGGCCGGGTCGTAATGCAGCGTGACGCCGATCTGCTCGCGGGCTGCTGCGACCAGGTCCTGTGGTTCGGCATGGGCGGTGCCGGTGGCGGATAACAGCAGCAGGGCGGCAAAGACGGGCAAGCGCGGCATGTTCATTTCTCCTGAAGTAAACGGCCAGTATCGGCGCCCGGCCGCGCGTCCCGTTTGACGCACATCGTTACAGCACCGTCACCGCGCTGCTCCCGCCTCCGGCGCGCCGCACCTGGATCTTGGCCGCGATCCGCTCCGTCATCTCGTGCACGTGCGAGATCACGCCAACCTTGCGGCCCATCGACTGCAGCGCATCGAGCGCATCCATCGCGACCGTGAGGGTGTCGCTGTCGAGCGAACCGAACCCCTCGTCGATGAACAGTGATTCCACCCGCACCCGGTTCGACGACAGCGAGGCCAGGCCCAGCGCCAGCGCCAGCGACACCAGGAAGGACTCGCCGCCCGACAGCGAATTGACGGAACGGATTTCGCCGCCCATGTCGTGGTCGCGCACCATCAGCGCCAGCGACGGGGCGCCGGCATTGTCCACGCGCTCCAGGCGGTAGCGCTTGGCCAGGTGGGCCAGGTGGCTGTTGGCGTAGCCGAGCAGCACCTCCAGCGTGAACTGCTGGGCGTAGTTGCGGAACTTCTTGCCATCGGCCGAGCCGATCAGCTCCGACAAGCGTCCCCAGCGCGCCTCGATGGCTTGCTGGCGCTCGATCTCGGCCAGCATCGCCTGCGCCTTGACGCGGCGTTCGTCGTCCTGCGCGGCTTGCAGGCGCAGCGTCGTGGCCTGCTCGTGCAGGCCCTGGCGTTCGTCCAGCACCTTCTGCAAGGCGGCGGCGACCGCATCGGCATCTTGCTGGGCCGATGTCGGATCGGCGCTGGCTTCGTGCAGCGCGCGCTGGTTCTTGCGTTCGGCCAGCACGGCGGCCGCCCTGGCAACGGCGCCGTCGATCTCGCCCAGGGCCGTACGCTCGTTCGACATCCACTGCGCGCCGACTGCCAGCAGCGTGGCCAGGGCCGCGCCGTTCTCCACCGGCTCCAGGTCCGCATGCTGGGCGGCATAGTCCTCGATCCAGTCGGACAGGCGCGTGGCGGCATCGCGCGCTTCGCCCTGCAGGGTGGCGATGCGCTCGCCGGCCTGGGCGATGCCGGCGCGGATGCGGGTTTCCTGCTGGGCCGCCTCGTTGGCGGCCAGCTGGCGCGCCGCGAGGGCATCGCGTGCGGCCGTCAATCTCTGGCGCAAGCTTGCCTCGACGTCCTGCACCGCGCGGCCTTCGAACAGGGCGGCGCGTTCCAGGCGGCGCTCGCGCAGGGCGGCCTCGCTGCGCGCCCAGGCTTCCTGCGCGGCGTTCGCGGCGTGCGCGGCATGCTCGGCGCGCACCCCGGCTTCGCGTGCCCTGGCCTCGACGCTGCCGAGTGCGGCGCGCTGCTCGGCCAGCTGCGCCGTTTGCGCCGTCCAGGCTTGCGCCTCGCTCGCGCGGTCCCGGTGCCAGCCGGCGGGATCGGCGCGCCAGCCTGTCTGCCAGCCATCGCCGCAGGAGGCGCACATGCTTGGGTCGAGTTCGGCCAGCAGGGCGGCCAGCGTTGCCGCGTCGCGTTCGGCCTGCGCGGCCAGCGTTGCCTGCGCATGCTGGGCTTCAAGCTGCGCGGCCGACGCCAGCTGCGCCGCGTCCTGCACGCGCTTGAGTTCCGCATTGGCGGCGTCGAACGCCGCCTGGGCCGCATCGCGTGCCTGGAAGGCGCGCCGCGCCGCGCCCTGCTGCAGGTCGTTGGCGCGCAAGGCTTCGCGCACTTCGAGCAGCTGGGCGGCGAACCAGTCGGCCCGCGCCGCCTCGGACGGGGCTTGCAGCGCCAGCGGATGCGCATTCCAGGCGCTGTCGAGTTCCTGGACGTCGCCCTGCAGACCGGCGCGTTCCTCGCCCAGCAGTTCCAGGCGCTCCTGGCCCGCGGCCAGTTCCGCGCGGTGCGTGGCCTGGGCCGACAGGTTGGCCTGCACCTGCGCGCGCAGGCCGTCGAGCTGGTCGCGCAGGGTGTCGAGCACGGCGTGCAGGCGCACGTCGGGGTGGGCGTAGGGATGCGCTTCGCTGCCGCACACGGGGCAGGGTTCGTTCTCGACCAGCCGGCCGCGCAGGTCTTCGACCTTGGCGGCGCAGGCCAGTTCGGCGGCGCTCAGTGCGGCCTGGGCCTGGGCCGCGGCAGCTTTCAATGCCGGGGCGGCGTCGGCCGCGGCGGCCAGCGCAGTCTCGGCGGCCTGGCGCGCGGCGGCGGTCTTTTCCAGTTCCTGGTCGATGCGCTGCAGGCGCTGGCGGGCGCTTGCCAGGCCGTGCCAGATTTTCTCGGCGGCGGACAAGGCATCGCGCCGCGCTTCCCCTTCCGCGCGGCCTTCCAGCAGGCCGTCGAGGTCGAACTGGGCCAGCGCCTGCACGGCCTGCGCGCGTGCGCTTTCCTGCTGTTCGATGCGGGTGGAAGCCGCCAGCACCGCTTCCTTGCCGGCCGTGGCGCGGGCGGTGGCGTCGAGCAGGGCGCGTTGGGCCTGCGCCAGCCGGGTGGCATTCGCACCGCTGGCCTGGGCGGCGCTATCGAGCTGGCCGAACAGCTTGTCCCAGCGCGGCCATTGCGCTGCGAGCGCTTCGAAACGGCGGTTGGCGTCGAGCCAGGCCGCGCTGCGTTGCTCTTGCGCGCGGGTGGCGTCCAGTTGCTGGCTGGCCTGCGCCAGCGCGGCCTGGGCCTGGACGGCGGCGCCTGCCGCTTCGTCGCGCTGGGCCGTCAGCTTTGCATGGGCTTCGCGCAGGGTCGTGATGGTGGCGTCGAGCGCCTTGGCCGCGTCCAGCTGCGGAGCGGCTCCCTGCTGGGCGGCCTCGGCGGCGTGGACCGCATCGGTAGCGAGGGTTACGTCCTGCACCGCCTGGCGCGCCGCGTCCTGCACGCGTTGCAAGTCGCGCTGGCCATTGGCGAGCGCCGTCTCGGCCTCCACGCGTTCCTTTTCGAAGCGCACCAGGTCGGCCATCAGCGGGCGGGCGTCCTGTACCACGTCGAGCGTGGCCAGGCGGATGCGGCGCTCGCGGGCAGCCTCGAAATCCACCCGGGCCTGGGCCAGCAGGGCTTGCGCATCGAGCTCGTTGCGGCGCAATTTGTCGCGCTCCTGGTGCCAGCGCACCTGGGTTTCCAGCAGCGCGCGCTGGACGTCGATTGCTTGCAGTGTGGCTTCGGCAGCGGTTCTGGCGGCGTCGAGTTCGGCCCGTGCTTCGGCTGCGAGCGGGGTCTGGTCGGCCAGGCGCGCGCTGATGCGGCGCACGTTTTCCTGTTCCAGCTTGTAGCGCTCGTAGGCGCGCTTCGATATCTCGCTGTAGACGGCGCTGCCGGTCAGGGTTTCCAGCAGCTCGCCGCGCTCGTTCTCGTCGGTTTTCAAGAAGGCCGAGAACTCGTTCTGGGCCAGCAGCACCGAGCGCGTGAACTGCTCGAACGACAGGCCGACGCGCTGCGCGATCTCCTGCGCCGCCTCGGTCTTGGTCGCGCCCAGCGCCACCATTTCCGGCAGGCGGTGCAGGCTCATGGCGGGCGGCTGCAGCAGGCCGCTGGCCTTGTTGCGCGAGCGGCGCACGCTCCAGCGCGCGCGGTAGCGCAGGCCGTCGTTGCCGACGAAGTCGACTTCGGCATAGCCCTCGGCGGTGCCGCGGCGCAGCAGATTGCGCGGATCGAAGGTCGAGACGGTGTCGCCGCCGGCGTCCGGCAGGGCGCTGCCGCCGCGGCCGCCGCTGCGCGGCAGGCGCGGGGTGTTGCCATATAAAGCCAGGCAGAGGGCGTCGAGCAGGGTGCTTTTACCGGCGCCGGTCGGGCCGCTGATGGCAAACAGGCCGCTCGACGCCAGCGGTTCGGCCTCGAAATCGACGCAGAAGTCGCCGGCGAGCGAAGCCAGGTTGCGTCCGGCGATGCGCAGGATCTTCATGCACCCTCCCGGTCGCCGGGCAGCATCAGCTCGGCAAAGGCCGAGAGCTGGTCGTCGGGCGCATCCTCGCCATAGCGCTGCTGCCACAGGCGCCTGAAGATGTCGTCGGGCTGGAGCTGGGCCAGCTGGTCCAGGGTCAGCGCCTCGGCCGCTTCGCCGGCGATGGTCTTGCGGGTCGGCTCGATCTTCGCCAGGCGCACCGGTTTATTGGCGATGGCCGCTTCCACCTGGGCGCGCAGGCCCGGTTCCGGGCCGTCGAGCAGCACGCGTACTTCCAGGTAGGGGTGGCAGGCGGGCGGCAAGTCGGGGTCGAGTTCGAGCGACGCCAGCGCCGCCAGCACGTCCGCCAGCGGCGCCGGTTTCGCCGGCACGCGCAGCATGTCCACCGCGCGCGGCACCAGGATAGGCGTGACTTCGCGCGCCACTGCACCCTCGAGATCGATGCGCAGCACCTGGTGCTGGTAGCCGACTTCGGCGAACGACAGCGGCAGCGGGCTGCCGCAATAGCGCAGGTGTTCCTTCTTGCCGACGCGCTGGGCCAGGTGCAGGTGGCCCAGGGCGGCGTAGGCGATCTCGGGGTCGAACATCGAGGCCGGCAGCGCCTCGGTGCCGCCGATCACGATGCGCCGTTCCGAGTCTTGCGAAGACTGGCCGTCGACCATGTGGCAGTGGCCCATCGCCAGGATCGCCTGGCCTTCTTCGCGGCGTGCCACCGCCAGCTCGAAGGCCTGGCGGTAGAGGGCGGCGATGCCGTTCAGGTAAGCGTCGCCCTCGACGTCCACGCGCGGCACGTCGCCCGGGCGCAGGAAGGGAATGCCGAGACACCAGGCGCGGGTGGCGCCATGCTTGTCCTGCAGCGGCACCAGCAGGCGTTCGAGGTCGATGGCGCCGTCGCGCCCGCGCACCACGTTGCCGATCACGACCGTGCCGTGCGCTTCGAGCAGCGGCCCCGGCGCTTCCAGGCGGCCCGGCGAATCGTGGTTGCCCGCGATGACGACGATCTGCAGGTGCGGCGTGCGCGCCCGCGCCCTTTGCAGGAAACCGTAGAGCTGGCGCTGGGCGGCGGACGACGGATTGGCGTTGTCAAAGATATCGCCGGCAATCAGGAGGGCGTCGGCCTCCTCGCTCACGATGGTGTCGAGCAGCCAGTCGAGGAAGCACTGGTGTTCGTAGGTCCGGTCGTAATTGTGCAGGGTCTGGCCGAGATGCCAGTCGGAAGTGTGCAACAGCCGCATGGGGAATCGGAAATGGGGAGAGAGGGAAGAATCGGCTGAACTATAACGCAGCTGGCGCGCGTCCACAAAAAAATGTCCGGCCGGCGCGGCAGGCAATGCCGAAACTTCATTAGAATAATTGCATGAGTATTGACGCGAATAAGTTGCACTTAACTATAGCCGGCGCCCGTGCCCTGCACCTGGCGGCCCAGGGCTTGCTGCAGCCGCGCCGGCGCAAGGCGGTCAAGGCCGACGTGCTCGATGCCATCCGCCGCATGCAGATGTTGCAAATCGACACCATCAACGTCGTGGCGCGCAGCCCTTATCTCGTCTTGTGGAGCCGGCTCGGCGATTACCTGCCGGAATGGCTGGACGCATTGCTGGCCGAAGGCAAGCTGTTCGAATACTGGGCCCACGAAGCCTGTTTCCTGCCGATCGAGGATTACGGCCTCTACCGCCACCGCATGCTCGACCCGGCGGCGATGGGCTGGAAGTATTCGGCCACCTGGATGCGCGAGCGCGCCGGCGAGGTGGCGGCGCTGCTGGCGCACATCCGCAGCGAAGGGCCGGTGCGTTCCTCGGACTTCGAACGCCTTGAGGGCAAGAGCGGCGGCTGGTGGGAGTGGAAACCGGAAAAGCGTTCGCTCGAAGTGCTGTTCACCTCGGGCGCGCTGATGATCGCCCGGCGCCACAACTTCCAGCGCGTATACGACCTGGCCGAGCGCGTGCTGCCCGGCTGGGACGATGCGCAGTTGCCCGAACTGCCCGAGGTGCGCCGCAGCTTTGCGCTGCGTACCGTCAAGGCCCTGGGCCTGGCGCGCGCCGCCTGGATTCCCGACTACCACCGCACCCGGCGTCCGCACGTCGACCCGGCCGCGCTGGCGGAGCAGGGCCTGCTGCTGCGCGCCAGCGTCGAGGGCTGGGCCGACCCGGTCTACATCCATCCCGACCATGCCGAACTGGCGCGGCGCGCAGCCGATGGCTCCTTGGTGCCGACACTCACCACCATCCTCTCGCCCTTCGACCCGGTGGTCTGGGACCGGCGCCGCGCGCTGGAACTGTTCGGCTTCGATTACCGCCTCGAATGCTATACGCCGGCCGCCAAGCGCCGCTACGGCTACTTCACGCTGCCAATCCTGCGCCGCGGCGCGCTGGTCGGCCGCGTCGACGCCAAGGCGCACCGCCGCGCCGGCATCTTCGAGGTCAAGGCGGCCCTGTTCGAGCCCGGCCTGCGCGCCAGCGACGCCCTGCTGCGCGAAGTCGCCGGCGCCTTGCTGCGCTGCGCGCGCTGGCATGGCTGCGCCCAGGTCGTGCTCGGGCGCACCGAGCCGGGCGAGATGGCGGGGCGGCTGGCGCTGGCGCTCGAGGGCGGCGCGGCGCCGCGCCAGGCAGCCGCATGAGCCTGCCCGCCGCCCCGCTGGACGTGGTGGGTGCGGACGGGCTGCCGCTGTGCGGACGCTACCAGGGATTGGCCGGTGCGCCGGGCTGGGAGCGGCTGGCGCCGCCGTTCGCGCGCGGCGCCTTGTGGCGGCGCCTGCACCACAAGCGCTGGCATTTCGTGTCGCTGGTGACCGACGAACTCTTCGTCGGCCTGGTCGTGATCGACATCGGCTGGAACAACAGCGCCTTTGCCTATGCCTT
>Ga0308160_10007670_pt1 | contig 10656 bp, 4 predicted proteins | sample PhyFR1_FD_201036 | JGI IMG/M metagenome (GOLD analysis project Ga0308160, IMG submission 201036) | Phyllosphere microbial communities from UC Gill Tract Community Farm, Albany, California, United States - DLSLF.R1 | ecosystem: Host-associated > Plants > Phyllosphere > Unclassified | place: USA...
CGGACAGCTCTTCGACGGGTCCTCCATCCGGGGCTTCGCCTCCATCCACGAGTCGGACATGCAGCTCATCCCCGACGTCACGACCGGGTACGTCGACCCGTTCCGCGTCGAGCGCACGCTCGTCCTCGTCTTCGACATCTTCAACCCGCGCAACGGCGAGCTCTACAGCCGTGACCCGCGCCAGGTCGCCAAGAAGGCCGAGAAGTACCTCGCGTCGACCGGCATCGCCGACACGGCGTTCTTCGCACCCGAGGCCGAGTTCTACATCTTCGACGACGTCCGCTACGAGGTGAAGCAGAACGCCAGCTTCTACAGCGTCGACTCCGAAGAGGGCGCCTGGAACACCGGTCGCGTCGAAGAGGGCGGAAACCTCGCCAACAAGACGGCCTACAAGGGCGGCTACTTCCCGGTCAGCCCGGTCGACAAGACGGCCGACCTGCGCGACGACATCAGCCTCAAGCTGATCGACTCGGGTCTCGAGCTCGAGCGTGCACACCACGAGGTGGGCACCGGCGGCCAGCAGGAGATCAACTACAAGTTCGACACGATGGTCCACGCCGCGGACGACATCCTGAAGTTCAAGTACATCGTCAAGAACACGGCCGAGCAGTGGGGCAAGGTCGCGACCTTCATGCCGAAGCCGCTCTTCGGCGACAACGGCTCGGGCATGCACACCCACCAGTCGCTCTGGAACGACGGCAAGCCGCTGTTCTACGACGAGAACGGCTACGGCGGCCTGTCCGACCTCGCGCGCTGGTACATCGGCGGCCTGCTCAAGCACGCCCCCGCCGTGCTCGCCTTCACGAACCCGTCGATCAACTCGTACCACCGTCTGATCCCGGGCTTCGAGGCTCCCGTCAACCTCGTGTACTCGGCGGGCAACCGCTCGGCGGCCATCCGCATCCCCATCACGGGCACGAACCCGAAGGCGAAGCGCATCGAGTTCCGCGTCCCGGACGCCGCCTCGAACCCGTACCTGGCGTTCGCCGCGCAGCTGATGGCCGGCCTCGACGGCATCCAGAACCGGATCGAGCCGCACGAGCCGGTCGACAAGGACCTCTACGAGCTGCCCCCCGAGGAAGCGAAGAACATCCCGCAGGTCCCCGCGTCGCTCGAGGGTGCGCTCGACGCGCTCGAGGCCGACCACGAGTTCCTGACCAAGGGCAACGTCTTCACCGAGGACCTCATCGAGACCTGGATCGCCTACAAGCGCGAGAAAGAGATCCTGCCCATGGCGCAGCGCCCTCACCCCTTCGAGTTCGAGCTGTACTTCGGCGTCTGATCCGATCGCACCACCGAAGGCCCGCATCCCCCAGGGGGTGCGGGCCTCTCGCGTCGCCGGTGCGAGGTCCTCGGGGAAGCGACCCGCGCCTCCTCGGAGCCGTCGACGACCAGGAGGCGCGGGTGGCGCACGCAGGACGGGCCGCCTCCCGAGGGAGGCGGCCCGTCAGCCCGTGCCCGACGATCCGGTCAGGCGGGTACGGCGGTCGGCGTCAGCACGCGACGCTGGGCCGGGGTGCGACGGCCACCCAACGGACGGACCTCCCACCCGGCGGCCGACCAGACCTCGGCGTCGAGCACGTTGCGTGCGTCGATCACCACGGGGTTGGCGGCGAGCTCGGCGAGCCCGGCCGCGTCCGCCCCCACGAACTCGGGCCACTCGGTGAGCAGCAGCACGGCGTCGGCGTCCGTCACGGCCTCGGCGGCCGAGTCGGCGAACGACAACGTCGGGAAGCTGCGCTGGGCCGTCTGCGTGGCCTCGGGGTCGACCACGAGCACCTGGGCGCCGCGCAGGTGCAGCGCCGCCGCCACGTTCAGGGCCGGCGAGTCGCGGACGTCGTCGGTGTGCGGCTTGAACGCCGCCCCGAGCACGGCGATGCGCCGGTTGAGCACCGAACCGCCGCAGGCGTCGATCGCCTGGTCGATGACCCGCTGGCGCTGGGCCATGTTGATCTCGTCGACCTGTTGCATGAGCCCGACGACGCGGTGGGCGGACAGCTCGTTGGCCCGGAACATCAGGGCCCGGATGTCCTTCGGCAGGCAGCCGCCGCCGAAACCGAGACCGGCGTTGAGGAACTTGCGTCCGATGCGGTCGTCGAAGCCGAGGGCGTCGGCGAGGGTCGACACGTTGGCGCCGGCCGCCTCGCACAACTCGCTGATCGCGTTGATGAACGAGATCTTCGTCGCGAGGAACGCGTTGGCGCTGACCTTGACCAGCTCGGCGGTCGGCAGGTCGCACGAGATGACCGGCGTGCCCGTGGCGATGGGCATCGCGTAGACCTGGCGCATCAGGGCCTCGGTACGGACGTCGGTCCCGCCGAAGACGATGCGGTCCGGACGCAGGGTGTCCTCGACGGCGTGGCCCTCGCGGAGGAACTCGGGGTTCCAGACGAGGTCGGCCGAGACGCCGGCGGGGACGACGCCGGCCACGATCTCGCGCAGGTGCGCCGCCGTTCCGACCGGGACGGTCGACTTGCCGACGATCAGGCCGTCGTGGCTCAGGGCGGCGGCGACGTTGCGGGTCGCCTCCTCGACGTACGAGAGGTTCGCGGCGTGGCTCCCCCGGCGCTGCGGCGTGCCGACGCAGATGAAGTGCACGTCCGACAGGGCGACGGCCTCGGCGAGGTCGGTCGTGAAGGTGAGCCGGCCCGAGCCGACGTGCTTCAGGATGAGCTCGGGCAGGCCGGGCTCGAAGAACGGCACGCGCCCCTCGGCCAGGGCCGCGACCTTGGCGGGGTCGGTGTCGACCCCGATCACGTCGAAGCCCATCTCGGCCATGGCCGCGGCGTGCGTGGCGCCGAGGTAGCCGGTGCCGATGACGCTGATGCGGGGCTTCACCGAGGCCACGTCGGCTGCCGTCTCGGTGGCGGCGGACTGGGGGGTGGTGGCGTCTTTCTTCATGATGCGCTCCTGGGGATGAGGAAGAGGCGGGAGAAGGGGAAGGGGATGTGGGTCGTCACGGCGAGGGCTGCAGGTCGTAACCGACGTCGCGACGAGTGATGCCCGCGGTGAAGGCGGCGAGGCTGTCGGACCGTGACGTGAGACGCCAGTCGTTGGTCGACCGCACACCGTCGACGACCGTGGTGGCCACGAGGTCGAAGTACGAGAAGCCGATGATGTCCGCGTTCGCCGGATCGGCCAGCGCGTCGAAGAGCGAGTTGAACCACTGCGCCTTCTCGCTCGTGGCCGTGGGGTCCGACGAGCCACCCGTCTCGCTCGCACCGATCTCGGCGAGCAGGATGTTCTTGCCCGGTGCGATGGCCCGGATCTGCTTCAGCGTGGCTCCGAAGGTGCTGTCGAACGTCGGTTGCGACTTGTCGTCGTAGGGCGGGCGGTAGTACCCGGACATGCCGACGATGTCGACGTAGTCGGGACCCGGGTAGAGGCTCGCCAGGAAGGCCTGCGTCGTGTGGTCGCTGCCGCCGGTCTTGCCGGTGGCCAGACGATCGATGCGCGTGGGAGCCCAGATCCAGGCGACCAGGTCGTTCGCCCCCTGCCGCTCGAACAGGTCGTGGACGTGCTGCCAGGCCTTCACGTAGTCCTGGGGTCCGTTGCCGTTGACGGCGCCCTTGCTGTTGCCGTAGTCGGTGCTCCAGGGGTACCAGGTGCCGTTCATCTCGTGGTCGAACCGAAGTGCCAGCGGCATGCCGTTCGCGACGATGTCGTCGGCGTAGGTCGTCAGGTACGAGTCGAAGCTGCCGTCGATGATCTTCGTCAGGCTGTAGTCGGGCTGTTCGGGCTCGTTGTTGCCGGCTTTGATCGGCTGCGACTCCCAGGTCAGCACGGGCAGCTTGCCCCGCGACCAGGACGACCGGACGGCGTCGGCGCGGAACTCCTGGTCGAAGCCCTGGAAGTAGCCGACCATGTTCGCCTCGGAACCGACCGCCGCCTCCTGCGCGTCGTAGGTCGCCCAGTTGAACGGCGCCTGGTCCGTGAAGAGCCCGAAGTAGCGCGACTCGGGATCGACGATCGAGGCGAGGGAGGGCGTCTCGATCGTGACGGGGCCCGTGGCTCCCCCACCGTTCGAACCGGTGCCTCCCGACCCGGAGCCGCCGGACGCACCGTTCCCCCCGCCTCGTCCCCCGGCCGCGGTGCCTACCCCACCCGAGCCCGAACCCGACCCCTGGCCCGCGTCCGCGGCGGACTGCGCCTGGGCCAGGGCCGACTCGGCGGAGGCGAGCTTCGCCTGCGCCGCGGTCAGCTGTCCTTCGGACGTCCAGGCCTGCTGCTGCACGTCGGCCAGGGCCGCCTTGCTCTCGGCGAGCTGCTTCTTCGCGGAGACCAGTTGGTCGAGCAGCGCGGACCGGTCGGCCTTGAGCGACGAGACGTTGATCGACGGGTCGACGCCCGTGACCTCGGTGACGGCGCTGCGGACGATGTTGTCCGACGGTGAGACCCAGATGAGCCACGAGATCATGGCGAGCAGCACCACCACGGCGGTGGCGCCGAGCGCGGTGCGCCGGGCGTTGCCGTGGGAGGTCGCCCACCAGGCTCCCGACTGCATGTGGACGGGGGTGACGAAGTCTTGCGTCGAGTCAGACAATGAAGAAGACCTCCAGGGCGATGATGGCGGCGCCGATCAGGTACGGGAATCCGGCTTTGGGGTTGAGGCGGCGACGAGGAGGCGCGGTGGCGGTGGCCACGGCCGCCACCGGTGCCGGAGCGGTCGCCCCCTCGGCCTCGGCGGCCAGGGCCGCCTTGCGGCTCTTGACGAGGACCGCTCCTTGTTCGTCGGTCTCGTCGGTCGCCGAGCCGAAGTCGAAAAGCGTGTCGACGCCGGGGTCGACGCCGTCGCGGAACTGCCGTTCGAGGGCGTCGATGGGGGTTTCCTCTGCCACCTCGTCGAGCGCGCCCTGCATCTCGTCGTTCGCCGCGCCTCCTGCGTATGCCCCGGCCCGCGTGCCCCAGCCGCTGGCGTGACCCATGCGGAAGAACCCGATGACCCGGATGGGCATGAGGAAGAACGTGGACACGATGATGAACACCGGGAGGCGGAAGAAGTCCGAGGGCTTCTCGGCCAGGTGGCGCATCTGGCGGATCGACATGCTGAGGACCGACGAGACCACCATCAGGACGACGATGCTGATGAGGCCCGTCTGCACGCCGTACTCCTCGAGGATGCCCCGGTACAGGTTCACGCCCTGGCCGGTGATCCCCCGGTAGATCCAGCCGCCGATGACACCCATGAGCATGAAGGGCAACACGATGTCCATCGCGAAGAAGAACGCGAGCAGCGGGGCGTGCCCGACCATCCACGGCATCATGCGGAGGGTGTTGTACTGGCTCCCGCGAGCCCACCGCAGCTGCTGCTTGTAGAGCTTCTTCACCTGCAGCGGGGCGTCCGTGTAGACGAGGCTGGTGTGCTGGTAGACGGTGCGGTACCCCTCCTTGAGCGTGAGGTTCGTCAGGGTGCGGTCGTCACTGACCTCGAGGAACACGCCCATGAACTTCTCCGTCATGAACTTGTCCATCACCCGCACGAGGATCTCGCGGCGGAAGGCGATCGTGCGGCCCGGCAGGCAACCGATCTGTCCCAGCACGCTCTGCGCCGGCATCGAGTAGAGGGCGCGCGAGTTCTCGAGCCAGTCGGCCCAGCGTGTGATCCAGCTGCGCTCGGGCTCGAGGATGCGCTGGCGGGTGGTGACACCCCCGACGTTCTCCTGGGCGAACGGACGGAGCAGCTCGGAGAGGGTGCCCGGTGTCCAGACCGTGTCGGAGTCGACGAGGACGGTGATGTCGCCCCGGCTCAGCTCGGTGCCGATCATGACGGCGTTGCGCTTGCCGGGGATCGGCGTGTGCACCCAGCGTACGAGCGGACCGAACTCCTCGCAGACGGCCGCGAGCTCGGGGTTGGGCTTGCCGTTGATCACGACGATGATCTCGCCGGGACCCTGTTCGACCATGCGGCCGATCACGTCCCGGAAGAGGTCGAGCGGCTCGTCCACGACCGGGACGACGACGCTGGTGGTGCCGCGGAACTCGCCCGTGAAGGGACGGTAACGACGGGAGAGCAGGACCTTGATGATCCAGAGCACCCAGATGAGGGCGCTGTAGGCGGCGAAGAGGTAGATCTCCGGGTATCCGCCCGCCATGGATCGGATCTGCAGGATGAAGGTCAACACGATGGCCACCTGAGGTGTGAGAAGGGATCGGCTTCCGCAACGCTGGGGAATTGGTCTATCGGGTTAGGGGAATTCTCAGTCACTGACGGGCGCCTCACAAGCACCCCCCGATCACGGGTGGCGGGATGGCTGGATCGGGGTACGTCGAGTCCGGCAAGGTGCTGTCGACAGAAGTGCTGACACGCGCGCGGCGCCGCGGCTGCCGAACCGGCCGGTTCGGAGCGCTCGAGGGCTGGGCACGAGTCCGCGATCGAAGGCTGGCTAAAAGTCCTGATCAGAAGCCCCGTCCGACTATATGACGCTCGCATTGCCCAATGGGCAACAATTGCCGACCGTGTCGTCAGCTCTGCTCATCCCCCACACGTGGGTCATCTCCCCGAAACGCGATGGACATGTGGCCTGGGGTACAGACGGGCAAATCGGGGTACACGAAAAGAAGGTGACATTGGTCCACGAGGATCACGGGGTCGCGATGCACCCCGGGCGTGTCGCACGGCCCGGGGACGGTCAGCCGAGTGGTTCGGGGGTCTCGTCGATGCCGTAGAACTCGCGCTCGAAGACGGCGCGCGAGCGGCGGGTGGCGGCGAGGTAGTCCTCTTCGAGGGTGGTGGCGGAGCCCGGCGGGTACTCCATCAAGCGAGCGACACCCTCGAGTTGACGTCGGTCACGCGGCAGCACGTCCTGCGTCCGGGAGGTCCAGAGGGTGACCGCCGACCGCGCCCTCGACGCCATGATCCAGGCCTCGTGCAGCCGCCGGGCGTCGTCGTCGTCCACCAGGCCCGCGTCGACGGCCGCGGCGAGGGCGTCGAGCGTCGACGGGGTCCGGATGCCGGGTACGTCGACCCCGTGCTGGAGCTGCAGCAGTTGGACGAACCACTCGACGTCGCTGAGCGACCCGCGCCCGAGTTTCAGGTGGCGCGAGGGCTCGGCCCCCTTCGGCAGGCGCTCGGACTCGACCCGGGCCTTGATGCGCTTGACCTCGCGGACCTGCTGCTCTGTCAGCTCGGCGGGGTACCGGACCGAGTCGGCGACGACCATGAAGTCGTCGAGGAGGGCCTGGTCGCCGGCCACGGGTCGCGCGCGCAGCAACGACTGGGCCTCCCAGGTGAGCGACCAGCGCGCGTAGTAGGCGCGGTACGAGGACAACGAGCGGACCACCGGCCCGTTCTTGCCCTCGGGACGCAGGCCGGTGTCGAGGTCGAACGGCACGAGGGCGTCCGAGGTGAGACGGCTCATCTCGGCGGCCACCGTGAGGGCGCGACGGTGGGCCGTCTCGTCGCCCTCGGGAGCCCGGTAGACGTAGAGCACGTCGGCGTCCGAACCGAACCCGAGCTCTTCTCCCCCGTACCGCCCCATGGCGATCACGGCGAACTCGAGATCGCCGGCGTCCCGGCGGGCCAGGGCCAACGCCCCGGTCACCGACGCCGTCGTCACCGCGGTCAGGCCCCGGGCGAGGGTGTCGATGTCGAGGATGCCCAGGATGCCGCCGACGGCGAGCCGCAGGATCTCGCGGCGCCGCGCCTGACGCAGGACGGTCGCCGCCGCGTCGGGCGAGCGATGTCGCGCGAGGGTGGCGGCCGTCTCGTCGAGGAGGCTCGAGAGGGGCCGGGCCCGGAGCTCGGCGTCGTTCTCGAGCCAGGCCGCGGCCTCGGGGATGCGCTCGAGGAGGTCGGCCGCGAAGGTCGACGACGACAGGACGGTCGTCAGACGGTGGGCGGCCCCCGACGAGTCGCGCAGCATGCGGAGGAACCAGTACGACTCGCCCAGGCCGTCGCTCAGGCGCCGGAAGGCGAGCAGGCCGAGGTCGGGGTCGGTGCCGTCCGCGAACCACTGCAGCATCGCGGGCAGCAGGTGGCGTTGGATGCTCGCCCGACGCGAGACACCGGCCGTCAGGGCCGCGATGTGACCGAGCGCGCCCTTGGGGTCGGCGAAGCCGATGGCCGCGAGCCGTGCCGTCGCCTGGTCGGAACTGAGCGCGAGGTCCTCTTCGGGACGGGCCGCGACGGCCGAGAGGAGCGGACGGTAGAACAGGCGCACGTGCAACGTGCGGACCCGGCGCTTGACCCCCTGCCACAGATCGACGAGCTGAGCCGCGCCCGGCGCGAGGCCGGTGCCGCGGGCGAGGACCCGGAGCGCGTTCTCGTCGGTCGGCATGAGGTGCGTGCGCCGCAGCCGTGTCAGCTGGATGCGGTGCTCGAGCAACCGCAGCACGCGGTAGTCGCGGTCGAACTCGGCGGCCTCGGCCCGTCCGACGTACCCCCGCGCCGCCAGGGCGCCGAGCGCGTCGAGCGTCGAGCGCTGGTGCACCCGTTCGTCGGCCTGCCCGTGGACCAGCTGCAGCAGCTGGATGGTGAACTCGATGTCGCGCAGCCCGCCGGGGCCGAGCTTGAGCTGCCGGTCGACCTCGCCGGCGGGGATCAGGGCCGTGACCCGTTCACGCATCGCCTGGACCGACTCGACGAAGTTCTCGCGTGAGGCGGCCGACCAGACGAACGGGGCGACGGCGGCGACGTAGCGCTCGCCGAGGTCGACGTCGCCGGCCAGGGGCCGCGCCTTCAGCAGGGCCTGGAACTCCCACCCCTTCGCCCAGCGCTCGTAGTAGGCGACGTGCGACTCGAGCGTCCGGACCAGGGCGCCGTCCTTGCCCTCGGGGCGGAGGTTCGCGTCGACCTCCCAGAGGTCTGGTTCGACGGCGAGGTCGGAGATCGCCCGGGCGGCGTGCATCGCGAGACGGCTGCCGATCTCGACGGCCCGCCCGTTCTCGAGCCCGTCGACCCCCTCGGCGACGTAGACCACGTCGACGTCGCTGAGGTAGTTCAGCTCACGGGCCCCGGCCTTGCCCATGCCGATGACGGCCAGACGGGTGCGCTCGACGTCGGCGGCGGGGAACGGGACCTCGCGTCGGGCCACGTCGACGGCGGCGTCGAGGGCGGCACCTGCGAGGTCGGCGAGGGCGGCGGCCACCCGGGGCAAGACCTCGACGGGGTCGTCCGCCTCGAGGTCGTACGACGCCAGCTGCAGCAGGTGGCGTCGGTACCTGACCCGCAGCGCGACGCGGGCCTCGTCGCCGGTCAGCCCGGTCGCCGACCGACGGACGTCGTCTCGGTACGTCGTGGCCGACGGTGGCTCGCCCAGGGGCTCGAGCAGGACGGTCGCCTCGGCGGGACGACGAGCGACGAAGTCGGCGAGCCCCTCGGACGCACCGAGGACCCTCAGGAGGCGCGGGCCGGCCTCGCCGTCGAGCAACTCGACCACGCCGGCACGATCCCGCTCGACCGACCGCTCGAGGTGCACCAGGGCCGCGTCCGGGTCGGCCACCGTGGCGAACCACGGGACGAGGTCGCGCACCTGGGGCACCTCGGCGACGAGGCGGTCGAGCCGGTCGCGCCCGGCACCGAGGTCGGAGAACCCGAGCCGCGCCAGCTCGGAGAGACCGGTCGCGGATCGGGGCATGAGGTCGGGGCGGCCGGTCGGCTAGAGGATCTCGAGGTTCGAGCGCAGCTCGAACGGCGTGACCTGTGCCCGGTACTCTTTCCACTCTTGCCGCTTGTTGAGCAGCACGTAGTTGAATACCTGCTCGCCCAGCGTCTCGGCGACGAGTTCGCTGTTCTCCATGATCGACAGGGCGTGGTCGAGGCTGGCGGGCAGCTGACGGTAACCCAGGGCGCGACGCTCGGCGTCGCTCAGGCCCCAGACGTTGTCCTCTGCCTCGGCCGGCAGTTCGTAGCCCTCTTCGATGCCCTTGAGGCCCGCCGCCAGCATCAGCGAGAAGGCCAGGTACGGGTTGGCGGCGGAGTCGATGGCACGGTACTCGACACGGCTCGAGTTGCCCTTGTTCGGCTTGTAGAGCGGGACCCGCACGAGCGCCGAACGGTTGTTGTGACCCCAGGTCACGAAGCTCGGTGCCTCGTCGCCGCCCCAGAGACGCTTGTAGCTGTTGACGAACTGGTTCGTCACGGCCGTGATCTCGGGGGCGTGCTTGAGCAGGCCGGCGATGAACTGACGACCGATGGTCGAGAGCTGGTACTCGGCCCCCGCCTCGTAGAAGGCGTTGGAGTCGCCCTCGAAGAGCGACATGTGCGTGTGCATGCCGGAGCCGGGGTGCTGGCTGAACGGCTTCGGCATGAACGAGGCGAAGACGCCCTGCTCGATGGCGACCTCTTTGATGACCGTGCGGAAGGTCATGATGTTGTCGGCCGTCGTCAACGCGTCGGCGTAGCGCAGGTCGATCTCGTTCTGACCGGGCCCCGCCTCGTGGTGGCTGAACTCGACCGAGATGCCCAGGTCTTCGAGCATGCGGACCGAGCGGCGACGGAAGTCGTGGGCGGTGCCGCCGGGGACGTTGTCGAAGTAGCCGGCCGAGTCGACCGGCTGGGGGCCGTCGGCGCCGAGCTGGGCGCTCTTCAGGAGGTAGAACTCGACCTCGGGGTGCGTGTAGAAGGTGAAGCCGCGCTCGCCCGCCCGGGCCAGCGTGCGCTTGAGGACGTTGCGCGGATCGGCCACGGCGGGCTGGCCGTCGGGGGTCGTGATGTCG
>Ga0308160_10007671_pt1 | contig 10656 bp, 5 predicted proteins | sample PhyFR1_FD_201036 | JGI IMG/M metagenome (GOLD analysis project Ga0308160, IMG submission 201036) | Phyllosphere microbial communities from UC Gill Tract Community Farm, Albany, California, United States - DLSLF.R1 | ecosystem: Host-associated > Plants > Phyllosphere > Unclassified | place: USA...
GCTCGGCACGGGTGCTGGAGGCTGAGGCGGTGCCGAGGCTTGGCTGGCGGACGAGCGACGGCGGTCGAGCTCGCGCTGGTGCTGCTCCTGGACGGGCTGACCGAGGACGAGGGTCGAGAGCGGGATCCCTCCTTGCGTCGCCGTCGAGGTTGACGGCGTCGGTGCCGGTGCCGCGGCGAGGAGGTCGGTCGCTGTCGTCGCGAGCGAGTCGAGCGGCGTCGGCCGGCTGGTCCTGCGGCGCTTGTTCGTCGCGCTCGACGAGTTGGGCGACGACGAGCCGGTGCGAGGTCTGTGCGCGGCGACGACGGGGTCGGACTGGCGGTGGACGAGGGGAGGGGGAGGGAGAGGAGGTCGTAGAGGATGAGGGAACGAGGAAGAGTCGGGCATGCTGCGACGACGACGGGAAAAGGGGGAGAGTCAGTCGAGCTGAGCCGAGCGCCGACTCGGCCTTGCAGGTGGGTTGGCTCGCTCGCTCCTTGACAACGCCGAGGAGCGATCTACCGGGAACGACGCCCTGCCGACGAACAGGGGCTCGAGACGGACGAACGAGCGCCCGAGCCTCGTGTCCGTCCGCCGCCCTCGAACACCGAAACCGAGACGGAGAAGGAGGATCGAGCGGACGCACCCGTCGTCGCCAGAGCTCGCGGGCCTCCTCACTGCCGCCAGCTCGTCCTCGCCGTCCGAGATGAGGACCCGCTTCAGCGAGCCGCGCCTCACGCCGCCGTCCGCCGCTGCCGCCGCCGCCGCCGAAGCCGCTCCTCCGTCCTCGAGGTCGGCGCGCCTGCTCGCCGCCGCCGCGGGACCCTCGCCGACCCGCTCGATCACGAGTGCCTCGCGTGCGCCGCCGGCTCCAACGCCGACGCCGGCGATGCCCAAGCCCGTGGTCACCGCCGCCGAGCACGACGCCCTGCCGCCGCTCGGCCCCGCGCGCTGGTCCTGCCGCGGGAGCGCAAAGACGAGCGGGTACGAGACGCGCCGAGGAGCTTGATCGGCCTCGGCGAGCGACGCTGGGACCGCCGACGGGCCCGCTCGAGGTGCGGCGCAGGCCGTGGTGGACTCGACGAGGGTCGGTGCGCTGCTGCCGCCGGCGCCGCGGAAGGGCGGGATGGGCGGCACGACGTACGCCTCGCGCTCGACCTTGGGGAGAGGCGGCAAGGAGGTGCGCGCGACGGGCTCGGCGGGAGGAGGAGGAAGGGGAGGACGAGTCGAAGTCGAGGAGGAGGGTCGAGGCGGAAGAGCGGGCTGGATGGCGGGCGAGAGCTGTCGCGGGCGGGCCCAGTCGAGCGAGGCGCTGCGAGGAGTGCTGCGCAGGGCGTTGAGCGCCGCACTCGTGGCGGGCGACGAGGAAGAGGGGATCGGGGAGCGCGGCGCGAGGGTGGTGGGGCGGTGCTGAAGGTCGGCGTGTGCGAGGGTCGGTGCGCGCACGGTCGAAGTAGCCATCGCTGCACGCTGCACGTTCGGCACGAGAGGGAGAAGCGCGAGAGTCAGCTCGTGGAACACCGTCCGTTCGTCGCTGCGGAGCCTCCGCGGTGGGGAGCGGAGCGAGCCGAACGAACGCAATCGCGCTCGCGCAGGAGGACGAGGACGCACCTGTGCGGGCTTGCGGGAGCCCAGTGCTGCTGCAGGCGACTGTGCGGGCGGATGGCGGAGGCGGAGGCGAGCGTGGAAGAGAGCCGGAGCGGGCTGGTCGGCGGCGTCGGTTCGCCTCTCGGCTAGGAAGGTCGTCGCGAGCGGGTCTTTTTGTTCCCAGCTCGCGCGGTTCCCCACGTGTGGAGCGTGTTCTGTCGGCTATTGACGAGGCCTGGTCGAAGGAGCGTGTCGAGAAGGCGCGTCGAGAGCGAGAGGAGGAGGCGTCGAGGAGGAGGAGGGAGGGAAAGGCGCTGGGGAACAGCCACCGTACGACGGACGAACCGGCTCCTTGCTGGCTCGCAGAACCTTCCTCTGCGGCATGCGATCGGCGGACCTGGAGGTCGGCCGGGAGGGTGGCGCAGCGACGACGGGACTCGAGTCGGGCGCGGAGAACACTCGTCGGCGCGGTCGAGGTCGACGTCTGCGGGACTGAGGCGTGCGAGAGGCTTGCTCGTCGACGAACGACGGGAGCTTGACAGGGAGAGAGCAAAGTGCGGCTCTCGAACCTCGATCCCGTGCGACGGCGGCCGCACAGACACATGCCCGCTCCAGCTCGAGACGGACGGACCGCTCCGACTTTCCCACGCTGACCCGCCTCTGACCTTTACCATGCGCTAAGCCAGGCCCTCGATCTCGTGTCTCTGCTCTCTCGCTCGCCTGCTCTTGGGTCGGCCCGCAGCGAGCGCACCGAGCCCTGAGCAAACGTGAGACAGCGCGGGCGCTTTGGCCCCTTGCTCGTTCGAGCAAGGTGTCGCTGGTTCCGGCGGCCGAACACGCCTTGGTCGACTGCTCCTGGATCTGAACCTCCTGTGGCTTGCGCGCCCGAAGTGTGCAACGCCGCCTCGCTCCCTCGCCCTTGTCGCACTCGGGCTCGCAGGCCGCGCGGTGCGCTCGAAGGTGGCCCCGCTCGAGCCTCGCACTCGCCCTGAGTCGCGGCCGGATGCGCTCTCTCGCACGTTCTTGCGCAGAGCTTTCACGCTCTCGCTCTCGCTGCTGCAAGCTCGAGGAGACTGTCGATGCGCCGTGTAGGTTGCATCATTAAGGAGAGGGAGAGGAGGGGAGCTAAAGAAGGGCCAAGGCAACGAAAGAGGAGAGGGGAGGGACCAAGCGGGAGGGGAGAGGCAAGTCGAAAGGCGGAAGACTGAGAGAGGGAGAGAGAGAGACAAAGCGGGAGAGGGAGAGAGGCGTCTATGGTTGGGGGTGGGCGAGGCGGCTGCGACGAGCGCCTCGCCGTCTATGGGAGGAGAGGCGGGGAGGGCGACGAGGGCGACGAGGTCGAGACGAGGTCGAATCGAGAGGGCGAGCGGCGAGGGGGAGCATCCTTTTTACGGTGGGCGAGGTCGAGGCGGCGAAGGCGTGTAGGTACAGGAGAGGGCGAGAGGGTGAAGCCGAGAGCCGAGAGGGTCGTTCCTCTAGCGCATCGGCTCGTCCTCGCCGAGCGCATCCTCGTCGCCGCTCGTCGGGCCGCGGCGGTGCTGCTGCAGGTGCTGGTGCGGCTGCAGGTGCTGCTGCTGCGCGAGGCCGGCGAGGCCGGCGTACTGGTGCTGCTGCTGCCCGCCCGGACCCCTCGGGCTCGTCGGCCGGCTCCCCGGCTGGCTGCCGTACCCGTCGCCGCCGGCGCCGGGCGTCGTGCCGCTGCTCGCACCCCTGCTGCCGCGGTCGGCGCCGCCGCCGGTCGAGCGGCTGCTGAGGCCGCCCATGGCGCTCAGGACGGGCGAGCCGGGCTGCGAGCGGTACGGGTGGGCGCGCTCGCGGTGGTGCGCGCGGTGGTGGTGGTGGTCGAGGCCGTGCTTGCCCGCGTCGACCTCGGGGCTCGTCGCGCGCGAGTTGGTCGCGCTCGTCTCGCCGCTCGTGCCGCCCTCGGCCGCGCCGGGGAGCCGAAGCGGCGGGAGGTGGACCGGGCTCGCCGCGCGCGAAGGGGCGCGAGAGCCCTGCGCGCTCATGAGCGTGAGGCCCTTGAGCGGGCCGAGGACGGGCGACGTCGACGGCGTGAGCTGGTACGCGAGCTGCTGCTGGAGCTGCCCGATGGCGTGCTGCTGGCCGTGCCCGGGCTGCGACGCCATGCCGATGCCGGGGACGACGCCTGCGCCGGCGTGCACCGGCGGGAAGGGCGAGCTCGTGCCGCTCGACTGCGCCGAAGGGTCGACGAGCGCGCCCGGGTGGCCCTGGTGGTGGTGGTGCTGCTGCTGCTGCGGGTGCGGGTGCTGCTGCTGCTGCTGCGAGTGGTCGCCCGCGCCGCCGGGACCCGACGCGTCAGGGCTCGACGCCGGCGAGTTGGCGAGCGACTGGTCGGCGCTCGCCGGGAGCGAGTAGGGCGCGTAGGCGTGACGGTGCTGGTGGCGCGACAGCGAGCTGTGGTGGTTCGGGTGGCTCGGGTCGTGCGAGTGCGAGTGGCGCGAGGCGGCGTCGTCGGGCGCGAGCTGGCCGGCGCCGTGCTGGGCGAGGAGCGGTTGAGCGTGCGACGGGCGGCGCGACGCCGTGCCCTGCTGCTGCTGCGCCATGGCCTGCGCCTGCGCCTGAGCCTGCGCCTGCGCCTGCGCCGCCTGCATCTGCTGCTGCTGCTGCTGCTGCGAGATGCCCGTCGCGAACGAGTAAGGGCCCTGCCCCTGCATGCCGACCTGCTGCTGCTGCTGGGCGTAGGGCCAGTACCCGCTCGCCGCCGCCGCCGCCGACTGGTCGTAGGAGCCGTACGGCGTGTTGGCCTGGCTGCCCGGCTGGCTGTTCGAGCCGGCGCTGCCGGCGGCCGAGCCGCCCGGCGCCGCGAGCGGCTTGACCTCGACCGGGCCGCCGAGGTCGCCCGTGCGCTGCTCGCGCTCGACGCGCTGCTGCTCGCGCTCGCGCTCCATCTCGTGCAGGCCGCTCGCGGCGGCGAGCGCGAGCGCGTTGAGCGGCCGGCCGTCGGCGCCGGCCTGGGGCTGCCCGGGCTGCCCGGCGCCCTGCTGCTGCCCGACGCCGCCCTGCTGCTGCTGCCCCTGCCCCTGCCCCTGCTGCGGACCGCCGACGATGGCGGCAGCGGCGGCGGCGGCGACCTGGTTGGCGAGCTGCTGCTGCTGCTGCTGCTGAGCCTGCTGCTGTTGCTGCGCCTGCTGCTGCTGTTGCTGCTGCTGCGACATCTGCTGCGGCATGGGCGCGTAGCCGTAGGGCGTGTACGAGGTGGCGACGGGCGGGTAGCCCGGGTACGACGAGGACGAGGTCGTGGCGGGCGGCGCGCCGGGGTAGGTCGAGGTGGGAGGAGGGACCGACGGGTAGCCGTACGGGTACATGGGCATGGTCGGGTAAGGGTATCCGGGGTAGCCAGGCGGAGGCGGGTAGTAGGGTTGCTGCTTGAAAGGGAGAGGGCGGCGTCAGCTCGAGAAGGTCGAGCGAGGAGAGGGAGGGCGAGGAAGAGGGGACGCACGTAGCCCATCATCGGCCCGCCGTACGGCGGCGCACCGCCCGAGATCGCCTGCGCGGCCGCGTCGTCGTTCTGCAGAGGGAGAGGGAGGAGGAGGACGAGGAGAGTCAGTGACATGCTCGAGGCGGTGCAGGCTGCTCTCGGCCTCGCTCGTCGACAGCGAGAACCCAATCCCTGCGCTCGCCCGCTCGTGCACGATGCACTCAGAGCGAGCAGGAAGAGGAGGAGCGAGAAGAGGGACGAGCGACGCACCTCGTCGCCCGGCGTCCCCTGCCGGCTCTGCTTGCCGCCCTTCTTGACCGGCTGCCCGTTCGCCGCCGCCGCCGCCGCCGCTGCCGCCGCCGCCTGCTGCTGCGCCGTCTTCTTGCGGCCGCGGTCCGACGAGTGGATGCGGACGTGGCGCGTCAGCTCGTCGGAGCGCGAGAAGCGCTTCTCGCACCTGCGGGCGGGGCGAAGCGAAATGGAGTTAGCGCTCGCTCGTGCGACGATGGACGTGATGCTAGGTGACTGCAGGTTGCTTGAGAGGAGAGCCGGCCGAGGAAAGGGCGACGAGCATGTCCGAGGACTGCGCCGGTGACCCAAACACGCCTCGAGGCCGAGCCCGAGACGCGCCGCCGACTCGAGCTGGCTTGCTCGACGGCTGGACCCCTTCGAGAGCAAAGAGAGAGGAGGAAAGCGAGAGGAAGGGGACGAACCCTGGGTGGGTGCAGGCGTGAGGCTTCTCGCCCGTGTGGGTGCGGATGTGGCGAGTCTGGTGCTCGAGGCGGTAGAAGGCCCTCGGGCACAGCGGGCACTTGTAGGGTCTGCACGGTGGGCGAGAGGCAGAGAGTCAGTCAAGGCGGTTCTCTCATCGCGCGCGGGCTGATCAGCGACGAGGGGGGAGGCCCGAGGAGGGCGAGCGATGGCGACTGACCGAGGGATCTGGTCGCGAGAGGGGAGGAGGCTCGCGGCCGTGACGCCGGCGGGCGTGTGGCCCTGGGCGTCGAGCGTGACCGACTGCGGGTTGGTCTGCGCCTGGCCCGGGCCCGGTGGAGGGGCGAGCGGCGGCGGGAGGTGGTGTTGTTGCTGCGAGCTGGAGTCGCCGCTGGGCGCCAGGAGCGGCGGGGGCGGCGCGTGGTCCATCGAGGGCGAGGGTGACGGCGCGGCGGGTAGCTCTGGGTGTCGAGGGTCGGGTGCGGGGTGGTGCAGGCGGACCCAGGGCGAGCGTGCGGCGAGGTGCGAGGCGAAGGGCGGGGCGGAGCTAGGCTGGGGCCGTCCGGGGAAGGGGGAGGGCTGCGAGGCGAGCGGCGCGCTCAAAGGGCTCGCGGGTGGTGCACGGCGGTCGAGAGGCGGCGTGAGGGCACCGGCGGTGTGCGCGGGCTGGCCCAGAGGGGTGTGGTGAGGAGCTGACGAGGTGGGAGGAGGGGTCGAGCTGCGACGAGCGAGCGAGCGCCGCCGCCTCGCCTCGTCGCCGTCGCCTTCCCTTTCTCGCCTCGTCCAGCTCGCCGCCCCTCTCCCTCCTCGTCGCCTCCCTCTCTTCCTGTCGGTCCACTTGCAGCCCAGTCGCACCTCTGAGCCCCTCCCCTCGCCCCCCGCCAGCAAGCCAGCTTTCCTTATCGCGCCCGCCCCGAGTCAGCTCGCTCCAGCTGGTTCGACCACTTTGCTCTGGCACGCGCGCGCAGCCAGCGCTGCCCTGGCTTCGGCTCCGCTCTCTGCTGCAAGCTGGCCCCGAGCTCTTCGCGCATCCCTTCTCTCCGCCTTCGATCGCCCTCCCACATGCTTGGCTTCCGGGCCTGCTGCACGCCCTCGCGCTCAACGCTTTGCCGCGCAGAGCACCTCTCCCTTGCTCGCAAACGTCGGCCAGCTGCGCTCGAGCTCAAACTCGCCGACCTCGAGCTCGAGGCCGACCTCGAGAACGATGCGCGCATCGCTCACCTCGGCCACGGCGAGCATCGATTTTTGGCACGGCCTGCTCTCCCTCGCTTGCGCACGCTTGCAGCTTGCAGACGAATTCGAGAGGAACATCGAGCAGTTCCATCGAAGCTGCAGAAGCGAGAGGTGCGAGCGCGAGCGACCGGGTCCCAGCTCGCTCGAGCCTCTCACGGACGACGACAGCGCTCCTCTCTCGACGCTCGCTCTCTGCTGCGTGCCCCTCCCGCCGAGTCGCACGCACACCGTGACAGCGTTGCCGACAAGCTTAAGCTACCTCACCTCCCACCTCACCTCCCCTCGCCCTCGGCCTCGCCGCCCGTCCCCCTCCTCACCTCAAACACCCTCTCCCTCCCACTCCACACGGGCGTCCTCGTCTCCGGGTCGAGCACGAACGCGTCGCGCTCGCGCACGACGACGCGCCCCGTGCGGTGCGAGACGAGCACGAGCGACTGGACCCGGGTTGCGTACCAGTGGGCGCCGGCGGACGAGGGGTCGAGCGAGGCGGCTTCGGGAGGGCCGAGAGTGGGCGAGGGCGAGGTGGGCGCTGAGGGTGAGACGATGGAGGCTGGGGAAGAGGAGGGAGGAGGGAAGGGCGGCGCGTCGTCGGGCATGGGCGCCGAGGGGTCGAAGTAGAGCGGGCGGACGAGGACCGTGTGGCGCAGGTGGGCGCGGTGCTCGATCGGGCTCGGGTGCGCCGTACTGTGTAAGTCACCGAGTCAGCGTGAGCTTGAACGGCCCGAGCGAGAAGGAGGGAGAGAGGGACGCACCTGAGCGCGTCGTACAGCCCTTTCGCCAGCCTCTCCTCGACCTCGTCGTCCCGCAGCCCCTCGCTCCTCCTCTCGTCCTCGACCTGCCTCGCGACCCTCTCGACGGCCGCCGCGCCGCTCTTGACCTTGGGCCACTCGACCTCGCCCTCGTCGACCTCGAGCGTCGCGTTGCTGAGCCCGCGCACGTGCCCGGCCGTGCCGAGCGGGGGGAGGACGCGCGCGCGCTTCGAGGGCGTCTCGCGGTTCGAGATGTAGCCGAGACGAACCGTCGGCGAGGCGGCAGTGTCGGCGGCGGTGGTGGGCGAGGAGGAGGAGGAAGGTCGAGAGGCCGGAGCGGACGAGGGGAACTTGAGCTCGCCGACGAGGAGGTTGAAGCCGGCGTAGGCCGCCTTTGTCGCTTCGACCTGCTCGAGGTAGCTGTCGAGGGATGCGCCTCGAGGCGAGCCGGACGACGAGCTGGCGCCGTCGAGGTCGAGGAAGTCGCGCGTAAGGTTGCCGCGCGAGGGCCTCGATGCGGGCGGGATCGACTCGGTGAAGTTGGTGAGGGTGGCGAAGCGGATCGTGTCGTCGGTGGTGGTGGTGCTGGCAGAGGCGGGCCGGAGCGAGAGGCCGAGCCAGGTGCCGCCGGCCGAGAGGTCGAGGCCGGAGAGGACGGGGTGGTCGGGCGAGGGCTGCTGGGCGAGGCGGGTCGGGTCCCAGTGGTGCCAGGCTGCGGGTGTGGTCGGGCGTGCGAGGAACTCGTCGCGGTTCGAGGCGATGATGCTGTGGAGCGAGGACCCGGGTGAGCGAGAGGGCGAGCCGGACGAAGAGGAGCGGGAGGAGGGGAGGGGGACTGACAGGCTGTAGTGGTCGGTGGCGGTGACAAAGACGATGCACATGGCTCTCTCTGCGTTGCTCGCTGCTGGTCAGCCAGAGGTCGTAACGAGCGACAAGATGTGGTGCTCCTCCTCGTCGTCGTCGTCTCCCTCGTCCACCTCTCGCTCTGCCTGGACACCTGCTGAGCACGCTCCCTCGCTGAGCTGCTCCAACGCCATGCACCCGCGCAAGCGCACCCAGCCCAGCGACTGGGCCCTCTCCAACCCGCTCCGCCCTCCCGCCCTCCGCCAGTCCGACCTCGCCTCGTCCCTCTTCGCCCAGCCCTTCGACCGCCAAACGGCCCTAGCAGCCCACCACTCGTGCGTAAACGCCCTCGCCCTCGCAAAGGGCGACGACCCGAGGTGGCTCGCGACCGGCGGCGACGATCAGCGCGTCCTGCTCTGGAACGCTCTCGCACACGGCGACGACGACGGCAGCGGGCTCGCTCCCGACCCAGTTGGCTGCTACAGAGGCGCAAGGGTGCGTCCCTTCGCTCTCCTGCCTCGCGCCCGCCCCTCGGACCTCAGCTCACGCACCTCTCCTCCTCCTCCTTCCTCCTCTTCTACTGCGACCTCGCGCCTCTTCTCCCCCACGCAGTCCAACATCTTCTCGATCGCTTTCACAGCCGACAACTCGCGCATCCTGTCGTGCGGCAACGACGCCACCATCCTCGCCCACGACCTCGAGACGTCGAGCAGCACCTTCCCGCACGACCTCAACCAGGGCGTTCCGCCTCTCGATGCCTGGCTCGACCACGATGTGCGTCCACTCTCTCTCCTCGCTTCACCTCGACTCCCTGTACTGACTCCTGCTCGACGCCCGACAGGACGCCGTCATGTCGCTTTCGGCGCACCCGCACAACCCGCACCTCTTCCTCTCGGCCTCGTCCGACGGCGCCCTGCACCACTTCGACATGCGCACCTCGCCCGGCCTCGTCGGCACCGTCGCCGACATGTGCGGCATGAACGACGTCAAGCACCATCCGGTCACGCCAGAGCTCTTCGTCTACTCGGCCGAGGAGGGCCAAGTCGGGCTCGTCGACGGGCGGATGGCGTGGGGCGAGACGGGCGCAGAGAGGGCGAGGATCGCAAGCGAGGTTGCCGTCGTGCGGGTGCGTCCCTCTTTCTCTCTCGGACGCAGCTCCTCTCGCCGTGCCTGACCTCGCTCGGACCCCGCCGCGCAGTACGACACGTCCCTCTCCCGCCTCGCGCCTACCTTATCCTCCTCGCCCGCACCCGACCCAGCCCAGCTCTCGACCCAGACGGTTCGTCCCAACATCTCGTCGAGCGCGCTCTCGCCCTCGGGCAACCTCGTGTGCGCCACCCTGTCGGGCCACCTCCCGACCCTGTTCGAGCTCTCGGACCCCGTCCCGCTCGCCTCGTTCGCCTCGCCCGCTCCTCCCCCGCCTACGACATTGACTGCCGCCGACGCGCCGCCGTCTCGCCCGGCAGCGTTCCCGCGCGGGTATCGCAACACGACGACGACCAAACACTCGTCGTTCGGCGGCGGGCGCGGCGCCGAGCCGGGCCGGGGCCTGTACTACGCGGCCGGGAGCGACGACTTTGGGGTGTACGTGTGGGAGGTGCCGCGGCTCGAGGCGTTGAGGGAGGGGAGGAGGGACGTCGGCGTGGACGAGCTCGTGAAGGGCCAAGTCGGTGCGTCGTCGTGGCTCGCGCTCCCTCCTCTTCACGCCTGCTCACGAGCGAGACAACTGATGCTCACGATGCGCGCAGCCTTCGTTCGCACGATGACCCCCTTGCCGACCGACTTCGACGGGCGCGCTCCTCTCCCGCCGCCGCCCGTCCCCGACCGCCTCACCCTCCCCGCCCTCGTCTCGCCCGCGCACGCAACCCTCACAGCGCACCGCTCAATCGTCAACACGGCCCTGTTCCACCCGACGCTCCCCGTCCTGTACACGTCGGGCGTCGAGAAGCTCGTCGTCCGGCACGAGGCGCACCTGCCCGGCCTGGCCCTCGCTCGCCCTCGCCCAGGCACGACCTCGTCGTCGTCGTCGTCGTCGTCCTCGGCGCACACGTGGAGCTACGTGCCGCGCGCGCCGAAGCGCAAGCGCACCGTCGCCGAGCTGCTCGAGCGCGCCGA
>Ga0308160_10007672_pt1 | contig 10655 bp, 11 predicted proteins | sample PhyFR1_FD_201036 | JGI IMG/M metagenome (GOLD analysis project Ga0308160, IMG submission 201036) | Phyllosphere microbial communities from UC Gill Tract Community Farm, Albany, California, United States - DLSLF.R1 | ecosystem: Host-associated > Plants > Phyllosphere > Unclassified | place: USA...
ACGCTGCCCACCCCCCCCCCCTTTGCCCGGCCCTTTGCCCTCTCTGACCCTATTCTAGGACAAGACGACCTTCGTCTGCGTCGCCATCTCCGAGTTCCTCTCGCTCTACGAGACGGAGCGGCTCGTCCAGGAGCTCACCAACTACGAGATCGACACGCACTGCATCGTCATCAACCAGCTGCTCTACCCAAAAGCGGGTGCGTCCTCGTGGCGGCGCGCTCTCTCGCTGTGGTCATCAATTGACGGCCGACTTCTCTTTCAGGCACCAACTGCGAGCACTGCTCGGTCCGGCAGGCGATGCAGCAGAAGTACCTGCTCGAAGCTTACGATCTCTACGGCTCCGACTTTCACATCGTCAAGCTCCCGCTCAAGACGGAGGAGGTCCGCGGGGCCGACAAGATCAAAGAGTTCTCAAAGGCGAGTCGCGTTCAGGCCATCGCGAACCGATTGTCTCGGAGCGCACGCTGACAAATCTCGCTCCGTTTGGCGGCCCGGTAGATGCTGATCGAGCCGTACGTGCCGCCGAAGTAAGGCGGTCGGACAAGGGAGGCCGCCCGACCAGGATACATGTGGCATTCTGTTTGACCGCTTTCTCGTTCGGCAGCGTATCTCTCAGCGGCTCGGATCAGGGGCCAGACGGGAAGGACGTCGGTCTCAGCGCCGGCGTTGGCCAGCTTGCTCAATCGCCGGGAGACGCGCGCACGAGTGCACCAGGCTGTTTCGCGTCCAAGCCCTTGTTCTTCTCCTCCACCTCGATACCCCCCTCCTCACCCAACCACCCCTTTTAAAGCACCTCCTCACCATGGCTGACGTCAAAGAGCTGTCCAACTACTACTATACATCTCCCCCGCCGGCTCTCGCCGGAGCATAGTGAGCCCCGTCCTGCTCACACGTGTGCCAGCTCTGCCTTTGGCCAACTGAACGTTGCCTGCCCTTGCTCCTCGCCAGGATGCGCGCCTTCGAGGGAGGCCAGACGCAACAGCAAGGCCAGGATGACGAGGACGAGTCGGGGAGCAACAGCGCGAGCGACTCGGATTGACGTGTCGCTCGCCGCCCTTCCCCTCCTCGCCCGCTCTCGCTCGATCGCACGCTTCTGGACGGCATGCCGCCCTCTCGACCTATCCATGCCCCTTCTGTCACACCCTCATCTGGCAGCTCTGCCATTGTCTTGCGCGAGGAGCCTCGAGCAGACTGATGGTCGTCAAAGGGACATGGAGAGGCGTGAACGTGCTGGGAGGGCGTGGGGCGGGTCGTGATCGTCAGGAGGGGGGAGGGAGAAAGAGGATGGCGAGGGGAAGTGCGGAAGCGAAGCGGTAGTCGGCTCGTGAGGTGAGAGAGAGCGGTCTCTGTTGAGCATCGAGGGGCGAGATGTGACTAGCACATCTTACACCGCTTAGAGAGCGCCCCTTTGCACTTCTTCTCTTGAGACGACGTGCATCAGGGAGGGACGTCGTTACAGTCTTCTCCGGCTCGCTGCATCCAGCACCGACAGGGCGTCGCGCCGGGCGATGCGAGACGACAGTGCGTTCGGTGGCTTCAGCCCTGCGTCGGCTGCATCGAGGCGCACCGCCCTTCAAAAGACAGCCGTAGTTTTCGAGCGGCTCCTCCCCTCTTTCTCTCATTCCGCCCGGCAAATTGTCCGCGTCCCCGGGCTCGGTTGCGTCTGGGAAGGGGTGAGGCAACTCTCCCTGCCTGATGCTCCCTGCGGCCAGCAGAGGCGTCTGGATCCAGACAACCAGGCCAGACTAGCACCTTCAAACCTCCTCGGCTTCGCTGTCAAACGACCCTTTGGCTCGGCCGCCTCGTGCGGCTGGGCCAAGGGTCGGAGGAGGACGCCGTCCTTCAAAACAATCAATGTGACGTCCTGACGACAGGATGGACGGTAGGAACTGAGATCACCTATTGGACGGGACATGCTCCCTCTTCCCTTTCTTCCCTGTCCTGCCCATAGACCCCCTTCCTCCTTGCTCTTCTGCCATGACCCCATTCGGCCTTCAACCTTCTTCCGGGAGCTAAACGTTAGCCTCGTTGCTTTGTTCCCTTGCTTGGCTCGATAGCGCAGGCTGCTCGGGTCGTGAGGTGTGGGTTGAGCATCTCGTCAGGCGCTGCCGGTCTGGCGTGCTGCTGCTGCAGGTCGGCTGGGCGTCGGAGCTGGGCTCGAGCTCGCCGGCCGCCTTCCCTCTCAGTCTGACCATCACTCGCTTCAACCCCCGTCATACCCATCCTCATCAAGCCCACCATGTCTTGCCTGTCCTCCAGCTCACGCGCCCTCCTCCGCACCATCGCCGTCGGCTCGGCCGGTCCCGGCAGCAGGCGAGCCCTCACGCTCGCCGCCTCCTTTCCGTCGACGAGCGCCGCAGCGACCTACCGCTCCCGGTCCATCTCGGGCTGTCCTTCGAGACTGCCGGCTGCTTCGTCGTCGTCGCCATCTGCCTGTGCCGGACGCTGGGCTGCCAGCAGCAGCAGCCGGCCGTTCTCTGTCCAGCCGGCCCGGCCATCGGCAGCACTCCAGATTGCGTGCGTCGCCTTCCTCGGCTCGTCCTCGTCGGCGGCCACCCAAGCCGCCTGCTTGCTTGTGGCTGACGCGTCACTCGACCGCTATCCTCTTCTGCACACTAGTGAGCTGACCGAGCCAGAGTATGCTCCGCTCGCGGACGAGACGATGCACGCGCTGCATGACTCGCTCGAGGAGCTCGTCGAGGGCGACGCGGGCGCCGAGGGTGGCTGGGAGGTCGAGTACTCCGTGAGTCGCTCTCACGCTCTCTGACCTGGTCATCGCACGAGCTGGGGAGGGTCTGCGCGGAAGACGGGCAGAACAGCAGAGCGCTGAAACTGCTCTGCGCGCTGCGATGACTGTGGGTGCTCGCAGGAGTCGATGTGCAAGAAAGCGCGTCTTTCGGCTAGCGTCCCACCTGCGGTCCCTCCCCTCACATGCCCAATGTTGACGGCCGTGCTCTTCCCTTGCTCTGACAGTCGGGCGTCCTGACGCTCAGTCTCGGCGACTCGGGGACCTACGTCATCAACAAGCAGCCGCCCAATAAGCAGATCTGGCTCTCGTCACCGACGTCGTGCGTCCAGGTCACATGCCCAAACCTGGCGCCGCTCATCCGGCTGATCCAGCCTTCTTCTCTCGCCCGCCCCTTCGCAGTGGTCCGAAACGCTACAACTGGTCGGCTGAGCGCCGCGTCTGGTTCAACGCGCGCGACGACGGCCTGCTGCAGGATCTGCTCGAGCAGGAGTTGAGCACGATCGCCGGACGATGGGTCACGCTTGACTTTGGCCATCTATGATTGCTTCGAGGCTCATCGTCGGATAGTCCCTCCTGCAGCGACTCAACAGCCATGAGTTCGGATGCTGCTTCCGTGCTAGCGCGCGCGGGAGTAGACCCACTCGACGACAGGACCCTCGCTCCTGACCATGCGGCCCTTGACGCGCGTGCTGAGCGTCTCGCGTTCCTTGACGACGCGGCCCCACTTGCTGACCATCTTCTCGACCTCCTTGCCCGAGCCGAGGTCGCTGAGATAGATCTTGAGGTCGGCCATCCGCCACTTGGACCGCTTAAGAAAGAGCTCGGCGAAGCGGTCCTGCGCGATGGGCGAGAGGCGCGAGACCGGGTAGGGCGTCAGGAGGACGGCGTGCGCCGGTGCCGGTGCCGGCGGCGGATCGAGCAGGTAGAAACCGTCGAGAAGCGGAAGGGCGGCGAGGGAGGTCAAGGAGTCGGGCAGAAGTGCTCGCCACTGCGACTCGAATGCCGTCAGCGGCAACGGCTCGTCCGGCTGTGAGAGAAGCAACACAGGGGTATGCAGGTCAGCGACGGTGCGCGGAAAGGGCGACAGAGTGCCGCTTGACGTACATCGAGCTTCATGAGAAGCCCTCGGCCGGTCTCCCGGATCATCCGCCTCGCATCCTCTTGCTCGAGCACCCACTCTTCTGCTTCCGCACCTCCCTTCCGAGCGACGCTGCCGTACAGCGCAAGGAGCTCGCGCCCGAGCGCGGTCTCGATGCCCTGCTCCCGCAGGCCGTCCAGAATTGACTCGGCCGAAACGCGGGCGGGGAAGGTCGCTGCGGAGACTGTCGACTTGGCGTGGATGACGAGGAGCGAGAGGCAGAGCGACAGGAGCGGCGGCAGGCGGGCCAGAGGGAGAGGTAGAAGCTTGCCTACAGACGCCAAGACCACACAAGGATGAGCTCCTCGGCCAACGGGGAGGCATTCTCAGACAGTCGTCCGACGGACCTTTGACCGTGACGACATTCCTCGCCCGTAGCGCGGCGTCGAGCTCGCCGTCTGAGGCTTGCACGATCGACCGCAGGTGCTCGAGCGTATACTTTGTGCGCTTGCGCTAGAGGGCAGAAAGACCTTCAGTCAGCGCTGAGTGTGTCTACGAGTGTGAGAGTGTACACTGACCAGCCTGCCGTCCGGCTCGTCGTCGTCGCTGGCAGCCTCATCGCTGTCGTCCGCGCGGTCGTCGCCCGCCATACCGCCCCAGCGCTGGCCGACGAGGACCTCCTCGACCCTCCCCATGGCCGGTACCGTCTGCTGCAGCTCGAGCACCTCGTGCAGTGTCTCGCGCCACTCGAGCCGATCCTCACCGGCCGAGCCACTTCCAGCCGGCCGCGGCGGAGGGTCTGGCCCAAAGGGGTCGTCGGAGGGCGCCGGCGGCAGCGGAGGCGTGAGCAGGACGAGCTCGTTCGAGACCTGGACGGTCCGGATCGCATAGGTTGAGCTCGGCGTGCAAAGCACGGCAGAGTCGTTTGGCCGGCCCTTGATGGTCAAGCTGGAGGGCGGGCGACGGTCCGGTGTCAGCACCAGCGACGAGCCGCCCAAGCCGCGGTCATCGACAGGACGGGACGGACGACGGCGGGCACTCGCTCTCTTCGAGCAGCTTGAGGAGCTCCGGCGGGAGCTCGAGCAATACATGGGCAGTCGTCGGATCCGATGCCGGAGGGAAACTGATCGGCACAGTCGCTACAGGCGCCATGATGAGGGCAGGTGTGAGGGTCGAAGCGAGGCAAGGGCAAGGTAAGGGGGTCAAGGAGGTTAGGTCGGCGGACGCGACCGAGCGAGACGCGTCTGCGCGCGACCGCAATAGCTCACTGCACCGCCGGTCGAGTACGACGACGATGGCTCGCTGCAATGCTTCGCTGTTCAAGTGGATAATCGTCCTGACACAGGCTTATCGATTCAGGCCAGCTCATAGGGATCTTGGAATGCGCCCTCTTGTCGGAGGCCGCCGAGGGGTCGCGGCTGCGCGCCAAAGGCGGAGCCTCTAGTTGAATCGATCTGCTGCCTCGGTGACACCAGCAGTGCAGGCCGTCTGAAGAAATGGGAACTTCAGCGACGGTCCCGGGCCGCGACCATGTAGCCGGCCCCTCAGTGCTGACGGACTGACTGCCGCCGACGGTCGTGCTTCAGGCCGAGCACCTGTAGGACGACCCTTAGCACCGGCACTTCCTCGCGTGTCCTTCCCTCCGATGACGAGTGACTAAGAGTCGCTGGCACAAGCAGCCGAGACCAAGCAGGAACGATGACGCCTGGCTACCGGTGACCGTATAAAAAGGTTGGGCTAGATATGGGCCTAGTGCCGGGCTCAGCTTGCCCGCCTGGGGGACGATCGAGCGGTCAGCATGTCAGTCCCTCCCTTTCCAATACTTCGAGTCAGCAACGCTCCCCTGAGCCCTCGTTCGTCGTGTTATCACGTCTTCATGACGATCCAGCGGTCGGCAGGCCGACGAGAGTCTTGGCCGCGGCGAGCACGTTGCCGTCCGCTGCCCTCAGCGCCTTCTCCGCCTCGGAACGAGGGATCTCGAGCTCGTTGATCTGTGGGCGGAATACGCGAGCGACGGCATGCGTCAGTGCAACGAGCGGCAGACTTGCGACTGCCTGCGATCGCTGAAACCGAGACGTACGAGGTACTTGACATCGTCCTCCTTCTGGGCCGCCGGCGGCGCCTCGGCCTCGGCCTTCTTGCGCTCCTCGTCCTTGGCGTACTGGTCGTTGAGAATGACGCGCGCGACCGTCTCAAGCTTCGACTTGACGTAGAAGCCGCCGTCGGCGAACTGGGACGGTGTCGCGGTCGAGACGGAGAGGGCGTCAGGTCGATCTCGCATGGTCAAGGGCGAAGCCGGCACCGGGCAGCAGGGACGGGGCATCTCGCCGCCTCGCCGCCGCCGCCGCCGATAGAAGCCCTTCGAGTCTCACCTCTTGTGTGACCTCTCCGACGGGGACTCTGCTCGCCATGCTGGAACCGTAAAGTGAAGGAAGGGACCGAAGGGAAAGTGGGCGTCTGTGGGGACTGGCTGGCTGGCACGTCGTCGAGCTCTCGCCCGAACCTTCCAGCCGCCGCGCCTCCGACCGCCATCGCCTCTCGTTTACAAAGGACCGGTCCGGCTCTCGTCCCCCCCCCCCCTTTTTACCACACCCAATCCCACACACCTTCATCCTCAAGAGACGTCGCACGAAGCGCCAGCATGCTCGCTCGTCTGCCCACCCGCCCACTTGCTGCAAGGAGCTTACCGGCTGCCCTCCGGCCGGTCCTGCTTCGGATGCCGCCGCCGTCGGCAGCTGCGGCCCTCCACCTCTCCTCTCGATCTGGGACGCCGGCCCGCGAGCCGAGGACGACCCCGTTCGCCCAGCTCCAGGGCCATCGGGCCTTCAGCACGGGTGTCCTCCGCCAGGCACCCAACGGCGGCGGCCCGCTCGGTGGCATGCGCATGGGCCCAATGGGCGGCGGAGGCATGGAAAAGGGCGAGGCGCTCAAGCAGTTTGTGCGTGTCGCGCTCATCCCCGTCTGCGACCGCTGCCGTCTTGACCAAAGCTGACCGCTCCTTTCTCGTTGTCGACGTCTCCTTAGAGCATCGACCTGACCCAACTCGCCAAGGACGGCAAGATGGATCCCGTCATTGGTCGCGAGGACGAGATCAAGCGCACGATCCAGAGTGCGTGCCTCCTTGTTCTCGCCGGCCCGGCAACGGGCGGAGTTCTCGCCGACGCCATGCTTCCGTGCTCGCTGACACCCTGCCCCCGCTCGACTCGACACCCCTTTTCAGTCCTTAGCCGACGGACGAAGTCTAACCCGGTCCTGCTCGGTCCGGCCGGTGTCGGAAAGACGGCGATCCTCGAGGGCCTGGCCCAACGAGTCGTCAACGGCGAAGTGCCCGAGGTGCGCCCCAACCGAGGTGCTGGCTGGCCTGCGCTCGGTTCTGCGACAGATTGCTGACACACTTACTCTCTACTCCTACCTGCAGTCTCTGCTTAACAAGCGTGTCCTGTCGCTTGACCTGAGCGCTCTTCTCGCCGGCGCGGGCGTCCGCGGTCAATTTGAGGAGCGCTTCAAGGCGCTGCTCAAAGATATCGACGAGGAGGGCGGCGGCGTCATCTGCTTCATCGACGAGATCCACACGCTCCTCAACCTCGGCAAGTCGGAGGGCTCGATCGACGCCGGCAACATGATCAAGCCGGCGCTCGCGCGCGGGCTCCAGCTCGTCGGCGCGACGACGCTTGATGAATACCGCAAGACGATCGAGAAGGACCCCGCGCTTTCCCGTCGCTTCCAGCCGGTCAAGGTCGAGGAGCCCTCAGTTGCCTCGACCATTTCGATCCTGCGAGGCCTCAAGTCGCGTTACGAAGTCCACCACGGTGTCGGCATTTCGGACGCCTCGCTCGTGACCGCGGCCGTCTACTCGCAGCGCTATATCCCGGATCGCTTCCTGCCCGACAAGGCGATCGACCTCGTCGATGAGGCCGCCTCGGCGCTCCGCATCGCCCAGGAGAGCAAGCCGCCGGCGCTCGAGGAGCTTGAGCGCGATATCGTCACGCTCGAGATTGAGCGCGAGTCGCTAAAGAACGAGACCGACACGTTCTCGGTCGAGCGCAAGGAGGACGTCGAGCGCGAGCTCACGCGCAAGAAGGCCGAGGCGAAGGGCAAGGAGGAGCAGTGGATGCAGGAGAAGAACCGGCTGAAGAATCTCAAGACGCTCAAGGAGGACCTCGAGAAGGCCAAGATTGACCTCGAAATCGCCCAACGCAACGGCGACTTTGAGGCGGCCTCGCGCCTGCGGTACGACCGGATCCCGACGCTTCAGTCGCAGATCCCGTCCGACTCTAGCGAGAGCGCGAGCGAGGGCGAGTTTGTCCTCCGCGACCGGGTGACGAGCGAGGACGTCGCCAACGTTGTCGCCCGGGCGACCGGCATCCCCGTCCAGAACCTGCTCAAGGGCGAGAAGGAGAAGCTCATCCACATGGAGGACTCGCTCAAGAACCGCGTCGTCGGCCAGGACCACGTCGTCACCGCCGTCTCGGACGCCGTCCGGCTCTCGCGCGCCGGCCTGCAGAACCCGGAGCGGCCGCTCGCTTCGTTCCTCTTCCTCGGCCCGACCGGCGTCGGCAAGACCGAGCTCTCCAAGGCGCTCGCGGGCTTCCTCTTTGACGACGAGAAGAATGCGCTCGTCACCATCAACATGTCCGAGTACCACGACCGCCACACGGTCTCGCGCCTGATTGGCGCCGCGCCGGGCTACGTCGGCTACGAGGAGGGCGGTCAGCTGACCGAGGCCGTGCGCCGCCGGCCCTACGCCGTCATCAACCTGGATGAGGTCGAGAAGGCGCACCGCGAGGTGTCCAACATCCTGCTCCAGGTCCTCGACGAGGGCAAGCTGACCGACTCGTCCGGCCGGGTCGTTGACTTCCGCAACACAATTCTCTGCCTGACGTCCAATCTCGGCAGCGAGGCGATGAACGGGCCGGACGCCGTCGATGCCGACGGCCACGTCAGCCCCAAGGCGCAGGCCGAGATCCTTGCCGCCGTCGGCCGGCACTTCCCGCCCGAGCTCGTCAACCGGCTCGACAACCTGCTCATCTTCAACAAGCTCTCGCACGAGGTCGTCGGCTCGATCGTCGACCTCCGGCTGAAGGAGATTCAGCGCCGGCTCGACGACCGGCGCATCACACTCGACGCCGGGCCCGAGGCCCGCAAGTGGATGGCCGAGCAGGGATGGAGTGAGACGTACGGCGCTCGGTCGGTCGCCCGACTCTTGCAGAGGGAGGTCCTGGCCAAGCTCGCGCGCAAGCTCGTCGAGGGCCGCATCCGGTGCGTCACACACTAATCCTCGGTTCGTGAGACACAGCCTGGCTGACACTCTTCCTCCCATCTCTTGCAGGAACGGCGACGTTGCGACCATCACAATCGCGCCTGACGGCAAATCGCTCCAAGTCGAGGACAAGCACGAGCCAGACGCCGACGTCCCCGTTTACGACAGCCATATGCTGACGAGCGAGGAGGTTTTTGACGAGGACGGCGAGATTCTCGAGGGCGAGGACGTCAAGCTCTGAGCGCACGGGCGTACCCTCACCTCCTGTATCCTTACGACCGCTACTGGCCTCCCCCCTCGTCGGCCTGTTGTACTTTCCCGTTTGCCCTATAACCCCCACCTCCACCTCCACCCGCATTGCATGACCGCTTAATCCTCCCCCTAAATTCCGGAAAGTGGTGAGGGTACGACGACATTCTCGGCAGAAAAGCAAGACAAAGGCGGGGGGAGATGCGACCTGGTTCAGAGCGTGTTTTAGGGCTGAGGTGTGGGAGAACCGACAGATGGAGGGGAGGGGGCGCGTCGATGACAGTCGTGTGTGAAGCGACGCAGCGAAGGAGGCGAGAGACTGTTCAGAGATGTACAACGAGAGGGGGGCAGGGGGAAGAGCTAGGTCACGAAGGAGTGAGATGGCTGCCCGGCGTTGCACTTAGAGAATAAAGATGGCGCCCATGGCGACACCGAGAGCGACGACGGCAGCCTTGCCGGCACCGACCTCGGGGAAGGCGGCCGAGCCGGGAAGGACCGACTGGACGGCGGAGGAGGCAGCGGCGGCGACCGACGAGGCGGCGCCAGCGATCGAGCTACCGACGCCGGCGGCCGACGACGAGCCCTGGGCGGCGGACGACTGGCTGGCGTTGGCGACGGCCGACGACTGGGCGGCAGAAGCCGACGCGGAGGCGCTCGACTGGGCGGCAGCGGCGCTCGACTGAGCGGCGGAGGCACCCGAGGCGGCAGACTCGGAGCTGCGAGCAGGGATGGGAGGGTTGTGACGTCAGCGATGTGCCGGAAGGAGGCTCTCGAAATGCCAGGGACGCACGCCCGGCTAGCGGAGACCTGCGTGGCGGAGGCAAGGGCGCTGGTGACGGCGCCGCCGGTGATCGAGGCGAGGATCTCAGAAGCGCTGTGGTGAAAGGACGAGCGCAGGGCGGCCAGGTGAGCGACTGTGGCTGAAAGGGGCCGCAGCGGTAAGGCTAAACGCACGACTCGAGCGCGCCAGGGATGGTGGCGATGCTGGCAAAGAGGGACGAGATCGCTCCGGGGTCGAGGCCGAGCAGCTCGGAGGGGATCGCCTGGCGGGGCTCGACGGCTGAAAGGGGTGCGGGAGGAGGGAAGGGGACAGGAGTCAGTCAGGTGTCGCTTGGCCCGCCGAAAGCACGCGTCGAGCCGAGCACAAGGAGGACGGACCGGCAGCCTGGGCGCCGATGGAGCCGACGGCGAGGGTCGAGAGGATGAGCGAGGCAGAGACGAGCATCTTTTGCTGTGAAGGAAGGAAGGTTTGGGTAAGGGGGTTGAGATGGGGCTGCTGGATGAGACCACAGGGGGGAAAGCGGTTGACGTCGGAGGGG
>Ga0308160_10007675_pt1 | contig 10652 bp, 7 predicted proteins | sample PhyFR1_FD_201036 | JGI IMG/M metagenome (GOLD analysis project Ga0308160, IMG submission 201036) | Phyllosphere microbial communities from UC Gill Tract Community Farm, Albany, California, United States - DLSLF.R1 | ecosystem: Host-associated > Plants > Phyllosphere > Unclassified | place: USA...
GTCTTCCTGAGATTGCACGAGAAAATGAAGCGCGTCATCGAACATGGTGACGCAGGTTAACAGTCTCAGCGACCGTTTACAACACTCAAAAGAAAAATGCCGTTCAGTCTTAACTGAACGGCATTAGAGTGGTGTCGCCCTTTTTTGGAATGCAGGTGTGCTGGTGTTCGTGGTGCTGCTGGCGTTAGCGTTGATCAGTTTGCACGGCCAACAATGTTCACGGTTCCGCGTGGGCACGGAGTGCCCACCGTACGGACACGAACGTGTCCGCGGCCTTAGAACTCTTCCCAACCATCGCCGGCGGTGGCGGTTTCTTTCGACGGTGCAGTTGCAGGCTTCGCGGCTGGCCGGGCCGCCGGCTTGGCCAGCTGGGCGCGGGCCGGTGCGGGCCTGGCGGCGGGGGCGGCGGCGCGCGCCACGAGGCGCTCTTCGATGCGGAAGGCGCCCACGGTGCGCGCCAGGGTCGAGGCTTCCTGCTGCAGCGACTGGGCCGCGGCAGATGCTTGCTCGACCAGGGCCGCGTTCTGCTGGGTGGTCTGGTCCATCTGCGCGATGGCCGCGTTCACCTGCTCGATGCCGGCGGTCTGTTCCTGGCTGGCGGCGGTGATCTCGGCCATGATGTCGGTCACGCGGCTGACGCTCTGCACGATCTCGTTCATGGTGGCGCCGGCCTGGTCGACCAGGGCCGCGCCGTGGTGCACCTTGTCCACCGAGTCGTCGATCAGCAGCTTGATTTCCTTGGCGGCGGCGGCGCTGCGCTGGGCCAGGCTGCGCACTTCGCCGGCCACGACCGCGAAGCCGCGGCCCTGCTCGCCGGCACGGGCCGCTTCCACGGCCGCGTTCAGGGCCAGGATGTTGGTCTGGAAGGCGATGCCGTCGATGACGGAAATGATCTCGACGATCTTGCCGGCCGAGGTGTTGATCGCGCCCATGGTCTCGACCACCTGCGCCACCACCACGCCGCCCTTGCCCGCCACGTCCGAGGCCGAGCCGGCCAGCACGTTGGCCTGGCGCGCGTTGTCGGCATTCTGCTTCACGGTCGAGGTCAGTTCTTCCATCGAGGACGCGGTTTCTTCCAGCGAACCGGCCTGCTGCTCGGTGCGCGACGACAGGTCCAGGTTGCCGTCGGCGATTTCGCTCGAGGCGGTGGCGATGTTGTCGGTGCCGGCGCGCACGCGGGTCACGATCTCGACCAGCGAATCGTTCATGTCCTTCAGCGCGGCCATCAGGCGGCCGGTCTCGTCGTTCGAACGCACTTCGATCCGTTGGGTCAGGTCGCCCTGGGCCACGCCGCCGGCGATCTTCACGGCAGCCTGCAGCGGGATGACGATGGCGCGCACCAGGATCCAGCCGAGCACGACGGCCACGAGCACGCCGAACACCAGGCCGGCGACGCAGACCGCCAGCACCAGGCGGTACATCGCCTGGGATTCCTCGTAGTTCGCCTTGGCCGCGGTTTGCTGCAGTTCCACCAGTTCGGTCACGGTCTTGTTCATGGGCGCAAACAGGCGCTGCATGTCGCCATTGACGATCTCGGCGGCGCGGGCGGTATCGCGGGCGCGCACTGCTACGATAGCCGGGTTCAGGCCACCCTCGACGAACGCCTTGCGTTCACCGGCAAAACGCTCGGCGAGCGCCTTTTCGTCGGCCGCCATCTCGGTGGCCAGGTATTCGGTCCAGCGCGCTGCCACGCGCTTGGCGTTGGCTTCCACCAGCTCGATGACGGCATCGGTGTTCTGGGCATTCGGCAGGCTGGCCTTGGCCAGGTTCAGCTGGTTCAGCGTCATCAGGCGGCCAATCTCGTCGAGATCGGCCAGGGCCAGCAGGCGGTCGCTGTACATGTGCTCGAGCGCCTCATTCGACTTGTTCAGGTTGAGGATGCCGATGGCAAAGCCGACGATCAGCTCGAAGACGAGGAAACCGAGCACGAAGATCAGGCGCGACTTGATGGTGAGATTCTTGAACATGACAATGCCTGCGATGGGGTAACAGTTGGTCGGCAGCAGGTTCAGGACCGGCCGGATCCCTTGATTATAGGAACAACTGAATCCATACGGAAACTTTCCATCTAATACCTTACTGCTTTCATGGGTTTATCGTCGTCCTTGCACAACAGGCGTTGACAGAGGGACACGAGATGTGAACCACCGGCCCTCCTGCGGCGCGCTCTGTTTGCCTATAGAATGCTGCGATTCAATTGATGTTTAAAACAAGAGGCACCCATGACCCTCCCCATCCTCCTGAACCTGGCCGTTGCCGTCGCCGTCTGCGTCGTGCTCTACCGTATGCAGGCCGGCCACCAGTCGTTCACGCGGCGTGTATTCACTGGCCTGGGCCTGGGCGTGGTGCTGGGCGCGGCCCTGCAAGCCATCTACGGCGCCGCCTCGCCGGAAGTGGCCGGCACGAATGCCTGGCTCGACGTGGTCGGCAGCGGCTACGTGAAATTGCTGCAGATGATCGTGATTCCGCTGATCATGGTCTCCATCATCGGCGCCATCCTGAAACTGCGCGACGCCGCCTCGCTCGGCAAGATCAGCGCGCTCACCATCGGCACCCTGATTGCCACCACCGCCGTGGCGGCCCTGATCGGCATCGCCATGGCCAAGGTATTCGGCCTGACGGCGGTGGGCCTGACCGCGTCGGCCGCGGAAGTGGCGCGCGGCGAATACCTGCAGGGTTCGCTCTCGACGGCCAAGGACATCTCGCTGCCGTCGATGATCCTGTCCTTCATCCCGGCCAATCCCTTCCTCGACATGACCGGCGCGCGCAAGACCTCGACGATTGCCGTGGTCCTGTTCTCGGTCTTCATCGGCATTGCCGCCACCGGCATCGCCGGCAAGAAGCCGAGCGAATTCGCCTCCTTCAGCCATTTCGTGCATGTCGCCCATACGGTCGTGATGCGGATGGTCACCCTAGTGCTGCGCCTGACCCCGTTCGGCGTGTTCGCCCTGATGACCAAGGTCGTGGCCGGCTCCAGCCTGCAGGACATCCTGAATCTGCTGAACTTCGTACTCGCTTCCTACAGCGCCCTGTTCCTGATGTTCGGCGTGCACCTGCTGCTGGTCGGCCTGGCCGGCTACAACCCGCTGCGCTACGTGAAGAAAATCCTGCCCGTGCTGGTGTTCGCGTTCACCTCGCGCACCAGCGCCGGCGCCATTCCCATGAACGTGGCGACCCAGACCCGCCGCCTCGGCGTGCCCGAGGGCATCGCCAATTTCGCGGCCTCGTTCGGCGCCACCATCGGCCAGAACGGCTGCGCCGGCATCTACCCGGCCATGCTGGCGGTGATGATCGCGCCCACGGTCGGCATCGACCCATGGAACATCGGCTTCCTGCTGCCGCTGGTGGCGATCGTCGTGTTCGGCTCGATCGGCGTGGCCGGGGTCGGCGGCGGCGCCACCTTTGCCGCCCTGATCGTGCTGTCGGCGCTCGACCTGCCGGTGGCGCTGGCGGGCCTGCTGATCTCGATCGAACCGCTGATCGACATGGGCCGAACCGCCCTGAACGTAAGCGGTTCGATTACCGCCGGCACCCTCACCGCGCGCGCCCTCGGCGCCGGCAACATGGCGGTCTTCGACAGCAAGGAAGAAGTAAGCCTGGACAGCGAAGAGCAAACCGCCTGAGCGGTTTTCCTGCTGTTTTTTTTGTAATTTGTTAGCAAAAAGTATCGTGCGCTGATCCGCTGCCGAATCCGTCTATGATGACGTCATGTCAATAATCATGCGGGCAGCGAATGGAACAGAAGTGGCCTCAGGAAATCTGGCTGGTCAGGCACGGTCAAAGCGCGGGTAACGTCGCGCGCGACGTGGCCGAGGCGGCGGCCGGGCACATGATCGACATCGCCGAGCGCGACGTCGACGTGCCCCTGTCCGAACTCGGCATGCGCCAGTCCCAGGCCCTGGGTTCCTGGTTCGCCTCCCTGCCAGAGGCCGAGCGCCCGAACGTGGTGCTGCACTCGCCTTACGTGCGCGCCGCCGAGACCGCCAACATCCTGATGCGCAGCCTCGACCGCGAAATCCTGCTCGCCGTCCACGCCGACGAGCGCCTGCGCGAAAAGGAATTCGGCATCCTCGACCGCCTTACCACGCACGGCATCGCCCACAAGTATCCCGAGCTGTACGAGCAGCGCCAGCACGTCGGCAAGTTCTATTTCCGCCCGCCCGGCGGCGAAAGCTGGTGCGACGTCGTCCTGCGCCTGCGCAGCCTGCTCGACACCATCTCGCGCGAATACGGCGGCGAGCGCGTGCTGATCGTCGCGCACCAGGTCATCGTCAACTGCTTCCGCTACCTGATCGAGCGCCTCGACGAAGCCAGCATCCTGGCCGCCGATCGCGCCGGCGACGTGCCGAACTGCTCGGTCACCTCCTACGCCTTCGATCCCGAGGCCGGCAAGCGCGGCAAGCTGGTGCTGCGCCTGGTGAACTTCGTCGCCCCGCTGGAAGCGAGCGGCACCCCGGTTACCGTCAGCAAGGACGTGCCGGCCGCGCCCAAGGCCTGAGCCCACTACCGCCCACACCATGAACGCGATCCAGAGCGCACCCGCCGTGCACGACGTCACCACCGAGCTGTTGCGCGCGTGGCCCTTGCCCATGCCCGGCGAAGACAGCGACAAGGAAGTGCGTGGCCATGTGCTGGTGCTGGGCGGCTCGCGCGAAATGCCGGGCGCCGTCATCCTGGCCGCCACCGCCGCCCTGCGCGCCGGCGCCGGCAAACTCACCATTGCCACCGGCGCCAGCGTGGCCCAGCTGGTGGCCATGGCCATGCCCGAGGCGCGCGTCATCGGCCTGATGGAAACCGAGGCCGGCGGCTTCATGCCCGAGGCCATTGCCCGGCTCGACCCGCTGGCCGACCGCGTCAGCGCCGTGCTGATCGGCCCCGGCATGCAGGACGAGGCAGCCGCGGCCCAACTCGTGCACGGTTTGCTCGAACGCCTGCAGGGGGGCGACACCGCCGTGGTGCTCGACGCCTGCGCGATGGGCACGCTGCTGCACGCGCCGCCTGGCTGGGACCCGAATGAAGACTACCGCTTCGGCCAGCCCGTGATCGTCACCCCGCACTGCGGCGAAATGGCGCACCTGACCGGCATCGCCAAGCCCGACATCGTGTCCGGCCCCGATGCGCGTGCCCTGGCCTCGGCCGCCGAATGGAACGCCGTGGTGGCGCTGAAGGGTGCGCGTACCGTGATCGCCTCGCCCGGCGGCGAGCTGTGGCAGCATGAAGGCGGCAACGCCGGCCTCGGCATTTCCGGCTCGGGCGACACCCTGTCCGGCATCATCACCGGGCTGGCGGCGCGCGGCGCCACCCTGGAGCAAGCCGCCTGCTGGGGCGTGGCCCTGCATGCGCGCGCCGGCGAACGCCTGGCCGAACGCATGGGCGTACTTGGTTACCTGGCGCGGGAGATCCCGGACGAGATCCCCGCCCTGCTCGAATCGGTTGCCGGCACTGCCGCCGGCAACGGCAAGACCATCCGGCCTGCGCCGGGGGACACGGTTGAACGGCAAGCTGTTTGACTGGTATCAAAATCCGCAAGCCATATCGCGGAATAAAGCAAGATGTGCACAATGCGACGAACTGGCGGCAAGGATGCCAGTCTAATCAACAGTCGGATTCGTGCACCGAACGGGGCCGCGTGTTGCGTCGGTTCCCTGAGTGTTTCGGCAATGGGCCCAGCGAGGTTCCATGTCGAGACTGAACTGGCGCCGTCAGCCCTCCAGCGCCTCACCTGGAGTCGACGGCACAAGATAGACGTGAACGAGGAGTATATAAAATGAACGCAATGACCAAAGCACCAAAAATCCTGCTGACCGCAGCCCTCCTGGCCACCATGCTGGGCGCATGCAAGAAGAACGACACCACCGCCACCGGCGCTGGCGACACCTCGGCAACCTCGCCGAGCTCGACGTCCGGCACCAGCGGCACCACGGGCACCACCGGTGATACCGGCACGGGCGCCACCGGCACCGGCACCACGGGCACCACCGGCGACACCACCGGCACCGGCGCCATGGGCACCACCGGCGACACCACCGGCACTGGCGCTACGGGCACCGGCACCGGCGCTACCGGCACCACTGGCGACACCACCGGCACCGGCACCACCAGCGGCACCACCGGCACCACCGGCGCCTCGGGCACGACCGGCAATACCGATTCGGGTACTGCCGCAGGCACCACCGCGCCACCTACCGGCACCACCGGCCGCTAATCTGGCCGCGCATGACCGCTCAGCAGGGCCTGCTTTCTGCAGGCCCTGCGGTGTGCGCATTTCAGTAATGCATCACGCCGCCGGCGCCCGAGCCGGTGTTGCGTGGTTTTGGGCTGCACAGTTTTTTGTTCGCCCCTGCGTTATCCCGTCTTGGTGTCGTCCGCGATAGCCTTGATCGGCTCCCAAGCCGTCGTCCTGGCGCGCATTGCGCCTCCCCTCGCCTTAGCCTCGATTGCCATCCCGCTTGCTTTCTCGCTTGCCACTCCGCTTGCCTTCCCGCTCCGCCGCTCCCGAAGCCTCACACATTTGTGTCTTACGTTGGCCTGCGCACGGACTGCGCACGTGCAGCCCGCCAGAATGGGAACCAGGGCGGCATTGCTGCCAATTCATTTCTCAAAATTTTGCGAGGAGGTTCACCATGAACCGCACGACTACCCTACCGAAAATCATCCTGGCCACCGCCGTCGTTGCCGCCATGCTGGGCGGCTGCCGCAAGGACGAGCCGGTTGCCGATCCGGTCGCTCAGGGCGCCGACGGCGGCCCGGTCGCAGGCTCCGGCATGAGCACCAGCACTGCCGTCGGCACCAGCGGCGCGGCCGGCACCACCTCCGGCGGCACCGACAACGTCACCGCCAGCCAGAATGCCGGCGTGAACCCGACCAACGGCGAAACCACGAACATCGGCGTCCAGGGCGACAACGAAGGCGCGGCCGGCAACAACGGCGGCACCAGCTCGGGCGCGGCCGGCAGCACGGTGTCGGGCGGTCCCGGCGCCAACAGCATGACGCCGGCAAATGCCGACGGCACCACCTCCGCCACCACCGGCACGGGCAGCGGCACCGGCGCGAATACCCGCGACACCGGCACCGGCAGCACGACCACCGGCCAATAAAACAACGCGCCGCCGGCCGAACGCCGGCGGCGCGATGACACAAGAAAAGGACCTCACCATGACCACCACACGTAAAATTCCAGCCATCATCATGACCACCGCCCTGCTCGCCGCCGTCCTCGGCGGTTGCGGCAAGAAAGACAATGGCATCGGCGGCGACGGCGATGCGGCGGCAGTGACCAGCCGCAGCGAAGGTTCCGGCGCCGGCGGCGCAGCCGGCACCAGCGGCGCAACCGGGAATGCGGGCGACACCGGCCTGGGCGGCGTCGAGTACAACACCAACAACAATCCGCGCACCGTCGGCGAAAACGAAGGCGGCTCGCGCGAGAACACGCCCGGCGCCGTCGGCGGCGCCAGCGGCGTGAGCGGCGCCGTACCGGTCGGCCCGAACGGCAGCACCACCGGCGGCGCCAACCCGGGCGGCGCGCCGATGGCCCCGGCCCCGGCCGCCGGTAACGAAGGCGCCGTCACGGGCGGCAGCACCGGCGACACCACCGGCACCGGCCCGGCATCGACCCGCGCCGGCGCCGGCCGCTGAGTTCACACGCTGCATCCCGTCCCTGAGCCTGGCCGCCGCTGCCAGGCCAGGACCAGGCAGCTGCAAAACAAAAGAGCCCGCACATGTGCGGGCTCTTTTATTGCGGAGCGCATGAAGCAGCCCAGCGGTCCTCGGAGGCCCCTGAAGCGGGCCGCCGCCTTACGCGCCTTCGGCCACCTTGGCCGGCTTCTTCGCCAGCGGCACGGTCTTGCCGGCGCCCGGACCACGGCCGCGGCCGGTGACGAAGCGGAACAGCCACATGATCATGCGGAACACGAAGCGCACCAGCACCAGGGTCAGGATCGCTTCCACGAAGGTCACCAGGAAGGCCGGCAGCGCGTGCCAGCGCTCGGCGCGGCGATGGAACTTGGCCGCCATGCTGTCGCGCTTGATCTCGATGCTGTCGTAGAAGGTCGGCACCACCAGCAGCGTCAGGAAGGTCGAGGTAATAGTGCCGCCGATGATGGCCACCGCCAGCGGCTGGTAGAACTTGCCGTCCGGGCCGAGCGCCAGGGCCACCGGCAGCATGCCGGCGATCAGGGCGAAGGTGGTCATCAGGATCGGGCGCAGACGCACGCGGCCGGCCTTCATCAGCGCTTCTTCCCTGGCATAGCCTTCGTGTTCCAGCGCGCGCGCCGCTTCCAGCAGCAGGATGGCGTTCTTCGCCACCAGGCCCATCAGCATGATGATGCCGATAAAGCTCATCAGGTTCAGGGTGCCGCCGGTGATCAGGAGCGCCACCACGACGCCGATCAGCGACAGCGGCAGCGACAGCATCACGCCCAGCGGTGCGGTAAACGAACCGAACTGCATCACCAGGATCAGGTACATCAGGCCGATACCGCCGAACAGCGCGATCGTCATTTCGCGGAACAGCTCGGCCTGGTCCTTGCCGGCGCCGCCCAGCGCCAGGCCATAGCCCGGCGGGAAGTCGAAGCTTTTCGCCAGCGCCATCGCGTCGTTGGTAACTTCGCCGTTCGAGCGGCCCTGGGCATTTGCCGAGACCGTGATCACGCGCTTGCCATCCTTGTGCACGATTTCCGATGGACCCTTGCCCATGCTGATGCGGGCGATCTGCTCCAGCGGCACCATGGTGTTGGTGCCGGCAATCGCGATCGGCAAGCGCTCGATGTTCTCGATGCTGACCCGGTCTTCCGGATGCAGGCGCACCGCCACGTCGCGGGTTTCGCCGGTCGGGTCGACCCAGTCGCCGACCTCGATGCCGGCAAAGGCCACGCGCAGGGCGGTGGCGGCGTCGCCCACCGACACGCCCATCGAGTTCGCCAGGCCGCGGTCGAGCTCGATTTGCAGCTCGTCCTTCGGATCCTGCTGCGACAGCGTCACGTCCACCGCGCCCGGCACCTGGCGCAGCTTTTCCATGTAGGCCGTGGTCAGCTCCATGAGTTTGCGCGAATCGTTGCCGGTGAATTCGATCTGCACCGGCTTGCCGCCGCCCGACAAATCGTCGATGACGGTGTACTCGGCGCCCACCAGGCGCGACACCCTGGCGCGCAGATCGGCGCCGATCGCGGCCGCGCTGCGGGGACGGGTATTGCGCTTGCCGATCTCGACGTAGATCGAGCCGCCGCTCGGACGCGCCACGATGTCGGTGGCGAGCGTTTCCGGCATTGCATGGGCCAGCTTGGCCGCCTGCTCCATCTTCATGCGCGCAAACGCCAGGCTCGACGACGGTGGGGTACGGACCTCGATCATGATCTTGTTGCCGTCGCCCTTGGGCAGGAAGCTGGTGCCGCCCATGGTCGTCTGCAGGAAGATCGCCAGCGCGAAACTGAGGAAGGCGATCACGCCCATCCACGTGCGGTGGTGCAGCGCCCAGGCAATCACGTTGCCGTAGCGGCCGGCCAGGCGGTCGAACCAGGTATTGAAGCGGCCCAGGACTTTCGACAGGCCGCGCTTCGGCTCCAGGTGGTGGCCCGGCGGGTCGCCCCAGTAGGCCGACAGCATCGGGTCGAGCGTGAAGGAAATGAACAGCGACACCAGCACCGAGCAGGTGACGGTCAGCGCGAACGGCCGGAACCATTCGCCGGCGATGCCCGGCATGAAGGCGACCGGGATGAACACGGCCATGATCGAAAAGGTCGTGGCGGCCACCGCCATGCCGATCTCGGAAGTGCCGACCAGGGCCGCGGTGCGGCGGTCGGCGCCGTTTTCCATGTGGCGCACGATGTTCTCGCGCACCACGATGGCGTCATCGATCAGCACGCCGATCGCCAGCGACAGCCCGAGCAGGGTCATGAAGTTCAGGGTAAAACCGCACAGCCAGACCGCGATGAAGGCGGCCAGCACCGAAGTCGGCAGCGACAGCGCCGTGATCAGCGTCGAGCGCCAGGAATTCAGGAAGGCGTACACCACGAACACGGTCAGCACGGCGCCGAACACCAGCGACTCGATCACGTTGTTCAGGCTGCTTTGCGCTTCTTCGCCGCCGTCGCGCGTGATGGTCAGCGTCGTGCCCTTCGGCAGTTCCTTGTTGATCTCGGCGGCCAGTTCGTGCACGTGCTTGGCGATCGACACGGTCGAGGCGTCGCGGGTGCGCACAATCGAGATGCCGACGTTCGGGCTGCCGCTATGGATCGAGGCGCTGTCGATGTCGGCAAAGCCGTCCTGGATGGTGGCGACCTGGTTCAGGCGCACGATGGTGTCGCCGTTGCGCTTCACCACGATCTGGGAAAAGTCTTCAGGGCGCTCGATGCGGCCGATCAGGCGGATGCCCTTCTCGTCGAGCACGCCGCGCACCTTGCCCACCGGCGCGTTCGTGTTCTGCCGGCTCAGCGCATTCGTCACCTCGCTGACCGAGACGTTGTATTCGCGCAGCTGGTCGGCGCGCAGCAGCACCGACAGTTCGCGCCGCAGCGAACCGTTCACGTTGACGGTGGACACGCCGTCGATGGCGCGGAAGCGGTCGGCCAGCACGTCCTCGGCCAGGCGCGAAATGGTGGCGTGGCTCTGGCTGCTGGACGACAGCGCCAGCTGCATGATCGGCTGGGCCGAAGGAT
>Ga0308160_10007676_pt1 | contig 10652 bp, 8 predicted proteins | sample PhyFR1_FD_201036 | JGI IMG/M metagenome (GOLD analysis project Ga0308160, IMG submission 201036) | Phyllosphere microbial communities from UC Gill Tract Community Farm, Albany, California, United States - DLSLF.R1 | ecosystem: Host-associated > Plants > Phyllosphere > Unclassified | place: USA...
CGTCGGCCAGTACCTGAAAAAGGGCTCGTCGGTCTACGTTGAAGGCCGCCTGCAGACCCGCAAGTACACGGACAAGGACGGCATCGAGCGCTACGCCACCGACATCATCGCTGAAAACATGCAGATGCTGGGCGGCCGCCAGGGCATGGGCGGCGGCAACGACATGGGCATGGACGACGGCGGCTACGACGCCCCACCGCAGCGCCAGCAGGCCCCACGCCAGGCGCCGCCGGCACCGGCAGCCCGTCCGCAGCCGCAGCGTCCGGCACCGAACTTCTCGGATATGGATGACGATATTCCGTTCTGATCCACAAACGCTGCTCTCGTCTGTCAAAGCCCGCTCTTCGAAAGAAGGGCGGGCTTTTGTTTATCTGCTCTGGCGATGTCATGGCCTACTCCACCTGCATGAGCTCGATGAGCCACCGTTAGTTTTTCTAGTTTTTAGCCAAATAAATACTTGTGGTAACTCTACTGTAGGACAGGTTCAATCACTTTTGTAGGATTTGTCCGAAAACTACAACTGTTTAAACGTCGTTTGATCTATATCGAACCCTACCCTTAATGCGTAAAAGCTTGTGACCGCTTGTTGCTAGTCTTTTTGCAAGGCCGGGAGCGCTGCAAAAAATTCCCAACATGCATCATCGCAGCGGGGCGCGCACCGCTGCAGGATCGCTTGTTTCTGTTCTTCAGATGCTGTCATCGGGGCAGCATCGGCAGGGCCTTGCTGGACGGGAGACGTCCGGTTAAATCAAGGAGAGAGATCATGCGTAACTTGACGAGTACGGAACTTGAGCATGTGTACGGTGGTAACAAACCGAAGCACTACAAGCACAAGAGCAAGAGCCGTAGCTACAGCCATAGTAAAAGCAAGAGCATGAGCAAGAGCAGGAGCTACAGCCGTAGCCACAGCAAGAGCCATGGTTACTGAGCCTGCCGGCTGAGCGGCTCACCGCTGTAGTGGACAGTGCGGTCGGTAGGCAGGTAGCGCGCGGGCTGGCAGGACGCCGGTCAAACCACACTGCTGCCGAACTCACTGTCTCCCGGCCCGGGGCAAAGAACCGCCCCGGGCTGATTCGATACTGGGGAGAACAACAATGAAGAGGGATAGTGAACTGAGCGATACGCTGGCGCAGGCAGCCGGCGCGGAACAGGAGATGTGGCTGCTGGGACAGGCGCCGCTGCGCAAGTATCTCGATTTCGTCGACGAAGTCGGCTGCAAGAACCCGACCGTGAACCGGGCCGCGCTGGTACGCGAATGGAGCGAGGCCGCGCTCTGGTACGAGGAACTGGCACAACGGGAACCCGGCATTGCCGATCAGCTCGACTGTCGGCCGCTCGATCCGGTAGTCGCACCCCTGGCCGAGGCCGTCCTGGCGAGCAGCCGTTTTACGCGGACCTTCGACCATCTGCCGACCCGCCTTGCCATGGTGGAGCTGAAACACCTTGTCGTCTGCCAGAATCACGTCACACGCAGTTTCGTCGACAACCTCAAGGAGCGTCTCGGCGCCGATCCTCAGCCGGAGGCGCTGTTTCGCTTCTGCCTGCCGCCGGACGACAGCCCGGCGCCGGTGCGCATCCGCGAACTCGGCTCCAAACGCTACGAATTCCGGTCCGACTCGACCGATTTCCGTTTCCACGAACCCGTCGTCCTGACTCCCCAACAGCTGAGCGGTTATGCCTCGTTCGGCTCGGTCGCCGCGGCGCTGGGCCTGGTGATCGGCTACAGCTCGAATTTCCTGAACGCGGTCTGCGACGACGACAGCGGCCGCCTCTTGCTGAACAATGGCTACCACCGTGCCTGCGCCCTGCTCGAACTGGGCGTGACGCACGCGCCCTGCGTGGTGCAGACTGTCAGCTCGCGCGACGAGCTCGACCTTGTGGCGAAACCGATCGTCGCCAACGATCCCGGTTATTTCTTCAATGCTCCGCGCCCGCCCTTGTTGAAGGATTTCGCCGATCCCAAGCTGCGCAAGATACTGCCGATCCGCAAGGTGTCGCGTGTAATCGAGGTCTCCTTCGAGGTGCGCGACTACATGGCCGAAGACCAGTTTACTGGTGGCTGACATGAGCGACGGCAGCGAGGAGATCGGGCGCGGCACCGCGGTTGGCGTACCGCTGTTCCGACCCGAGGTGATGCGCCACCAGCAGCCTGAATGGCTGGGCCCGGTCCTGGTCAAGCCACGCGCGATGAATTGGTGGTTCGCGCTGCTCGCCGGGATCACGGTGGTCGCCATTCTCGGTCTGCTGTTTGCCGCCAGCTATACGCGCAAGGCGCATGTCAGCGGCTGGCTGATCCCGCAGCAGGGAATGGTGCGGGTGTTTGCGCCGCGCGCCGCCGTGGTCACCGAGCTACTCGTTCGCGAAGGCGCGCAAGTGAACAAGGGCCAGCCGCTGGCGCAGCTGTCGGCGGAAGAGCAGAGCACCGCCCTGGGTGATACCCAGGCGGGCACGGTGCGGGCGCTTGAAGCGCAGCGCGCGACGCTCGATGTGGAAAAGGCGCGCACCGAGGAAATGTTTGGGCAGCAGCGCGCAGCCCTGAACACACGCTACGACACGCTGGGCCGCGAGATCGACAGCCTGCGCCAGGAAATCGCGGTCCAGGAAAAACGGCTGGCCCTGGCCCAGCAATGGCAGCAGCGGATGGGCGGCCTGCAGGGCAGCGGCTATATCTCCGAGCAGCAGGTGCGGGTCGCGGCCGAAACCGCACTTGACCAGGCTGCCAAGCTGCGCACGCTGCAACGCGGGGTGCTGTCGCTGACCCGCGAGCGTGCTGTGGTCCAGGGCGAACTCGACCAGTTGCCGTCGAAAAAGGCGACCCAGGATGCACTGATCGCGCGCACCCTGGCCGCCAACAGCCGCGAACTGGGTGAGGTCGAGGCGCGGCGTTCCCTGGTGATTCCGGCGCCCGAGGCCGGTATCGTCACGGCGATCCACGCCAATAGCGGGACGGCGGTCGGGCCGACCGTGCCGCTGCTGAGCATCGTGCCGCGCAACGCAGTGCTGGAAGCGCACCTGTATGCGCCCAGTCGCGCCGTCGGCTTCGTACATGCCGGGCAAACGGTGCTGCTGCGCTACCGCGCTTACCCATATCAGAAATTCGGCCACTCGCGCGGCGTGATCGCCAGCGTATCGCGCAGCGCGATGGAACCCTCCGAGCTGCCTGCAATGTTCACCGCCGGCGCGCCCGGGGCCTCGGCCGAGGCCCTGTACCGCATCACGGTCGCACTCGAACGCCAGAGCGTCAATGCCTACGGCAAAGCTGCCCCACTGCAACCGGGCATGCAGCTCGACGCCGACGTGTTGCTCGAGCGTCGCCGCCTGATCGAATGGGTACTCGATCCGGTGCTGACCCTGACCGGGAGGTGGGAACGATGAAGACCAGTCATGAAGGCGCCGGCTATGGTGGCCGCCTGCCGTTGATCCTGCAGACCGAGGCGGCCGAATGCGGCCTGGCCTGCCTGGCGATGATCGCGTCCTACTACGGCGACGGCTACGATCTGTCATCCTTGCGCCGCCGCTACGGCCTGTCCCAGCGGGGTGCCTCGCTGAAAGACCTGGTTGCCATTGCCGACCACCTGGGCCTGGCCGCGCGGCCGCTGCGTCTTGAAGCCGACGAGCTGGCCCTGCTGGCCGTGCCTTGTATCCTGCACTGGGACCTGAACCATTTCGTGGTACTGAAACGCGTAACCAAGACCGCCGTGGTGATCCATGATCCCGGCGCCGGCATGCGGCGCCTGGCCCATGCGGAAGCGCAGCGCCACTTCACCGGCGTCGCCCTCGAGCTGAGTCCGGCGCCGGGCTTCGTCGCGGCCGAGCCGGCGCCGCGGGTCAAGTTGCGCGCGCTGGTCGGCAGGCTGGTCGGGATCAAGCGTTCGCTCGGCGTGCTGGCCTGCATGGCGCTGGCCATCGAACTGCTCGGCGTGATCAGTCCTTTCTTCATGCAGTGGGTGGTGGACGAAGCACTGGTCAGTGCCGACCGCGATTTATTGCTGACGCTGGCACTCGGCTTCCTGTTCGTCCTGATGCTGCGGGTGGCCATCACCGCCATGCGCGGAGCGACGCTGATCGCCATCTCGAGCACGCTCAAGGTGTCGGGGCGCGCCAGCCTGTTCGGCCACATGGTGCGCTTGCCTGCCCGCTATTTCGAGAGCCGTCATCTGGGCGATGTGCTGTCGCGCTTCGGCTCGCAGGAAACGATCCTGCAGGCACTCACGACCGACCTCGTCGAGATCGTGCTGGATGGCTTGATGTCGCTGATCACGCTGACGGTCATGGTCGTGTATGCGCCCGGCCTCGCACTACTGGTACTGTCCGGGGCATTGCTTTATGCACTGTTGCGCGCTGCTTCCTATGCCAGTCTGCGCAATGCTTCGGCCGAGGCCATCGTCTGGGGTGCGCGGCGCGACAGCCATTTATTGGAAACCTTGCGCGGCATGAAGACCATCAAGCTGTTCAATGCGCAGGCAGCGCGCCAGGCCCATTGGCTGAACCTGCTGGTACAGACCGTCAACCGCCAGGTGACGACGCAAAAGCTCGGCTTGATGTTTCGTACCGTGAACGCAAGCCTGATTGGCGTCATCGCCGTGCTGGTCGTCTGGCTCGGCGCCGAAAAAGTGTTGGCGAACACGTTTTCCGTTGGCATGCTGCTCGCCTTTATCAGCTACAAGGACCAGTTCCTCAGCCGCATCAGCAGCCTGATCGACAAGGCCCTGGACCTGTGGATGCTGCGCCTGCATGCCGAGCGTCTGGCCGATATCGCCCTGACTCCGCCTGAGCCGGCCGATATGGCGCCCTTCGAGCGCACCAATAACCCGGCACCGCTGGCGATCGAACTGCGGGCCTTGCGCTATCGCTACGGCGCCAGCGATCCCTGGGTGCTCGACGGCATCGACCTGTCGATCGCGCCCGGCGAATCGGTCGCCATCGTCGGTCCTTCGGGCTGCGGCAAGACCACGCTGCTGCGCATCGTCGCCAGCCTGCTGGAGCCGACCTCGGGCGAACTCGCCGTCAACGGCCGGGCACTGAAGGAGGCCGGGCTGGGGCAGTACCGCGCGCAGATCGGCGTGGTATTGCAGGACGACCAGCTGTTCGCGGGCTCGATCGCCGACAACATCAGTTTTTTCGCCGATGCGTCCTCGAATGCCCGCATCCGCGAATGCGCGCGGCAAGCGGGCGTGCTCGATGACATCGAGAGCATGCCGATGGGCTTTCATACGCTGATCGGCGACATGGGGACTGTATTGTCGGGCGGTCAAAAGCAGCGGGTGTTGATTGCCCGCGCCCTGTACCGGGAACCGGTACTGATGCTGCTCGACGAAGCGACGAGCCATCTCGACGTGGCGCGCGAACGCCAGGTCAACGCGGCCATCAGGGAATTGCCGATGACCCGTATTATTGTTGCGCACCGGCGCGAAACGATCCTGTCGGCGGACCGGATCGTCGTTCTCGACAAGGGACGCATCGTGGCAGACCTGCGCGGCGAACGTGGGCGTGAAGAATTCCTGGCGCTGGCGGGTACCCAGGATGCGCTGGCAAACGCCTCCGCGCTGGCTTGAGCGCAGTATCTAGCTATCGACCACCATCTCGAAGCCGCCAAAAATCATGCGCTTGCCATCGAACACCATGTTCTCCGGCTTCATGAACTCGGCCATACGGGGATCGTTTATGACCTTGTCGTTGACCTCGTCAGGGTAAGGTTCTTATGCCCTTTGAGAATTTACGAACGCGAATGCGCTAGCCTCGTAGCGTCTCGATCGAACGCTCTATTCCGTCGGCCCGCAGCGGATCGTCACTGCGGGTCATATCTTCCGTCCGGCTCTTGCAAAAACTCAGCGGCCGTAACGCATGCGCCGCACGATCCAACGCGCAGCCCGCAGACTGTGCCCCAATAGAGGTATCCGATATATAGCGCCATCCCCGCGTAGCAGCCGGTACAGGCGCGACCGGCTGAATGCTCTCCAAGCGCGCCCCCCGTGTTGGTATTCCATCAATTGATGTCGCAGTAAGTCTCTGTCGCGCTCAGCTGCGTCAAGCATGCGAGCGTAATGCAACACCTGTGCGCGCAACTCAGCCACCTGTCGATCCGTGTAATCCATGTGCACGACGCCCTCTTCGTCAAGCAGCCTTTTCATCATTCGTATCCCCGAAAATCCTTTTTATTCCTGCAAGATAGCCGGTGCGTCCATGGCGCCCCGAAATGTAGTTCAGTGCGTTGGCCGACAAGGAGGCCAATTTAGCAGGATCTTCGTAGAGCAGCCCGAGCGCCTGTACGTACTGCGACGCAGCCTGCGCATCGTCGAGCGGCAAGTCCAACAAGATGCCCGTATCCCCGTCCGTGATCGCGTCCGCGATGCCGCCAATTCCAGGAGCGATCACGGGCAGTCCGGCAGCCATCGCCTCAAGAATGATGTTCGGCAGGCCGTCGTACCACGACGTATAAATAAACGCGTCATATCGATCGAGCGCGATGTCGGCGATATCGCTGAAAGCGCCTCTATAGTTGAAATTCGACATGTCAATGTGGAATCCGTGATCGAATGTTCCGTACACATCGAGGCTCACGTCCGGCATTTTCTTCGATAGTTCCAACGCTAGATGCGGAAGCAGCGACACGCGTTTCTGTTGCCCAATCCGCGACGCCCAAAGAACTCGCCTTTTGGGGCTTCCATTCGGTCGCGCCTTTCTCTCGCCTGGCTCGATCAGAGCCGGCAGGCATGTCCACTTTTCGCGATGCAGGTCGAAGCGGTTGCTGTCGTCTGCAACGGTCGCCGTGTTGTCAGACACGAGCGTGGTCAACTCGTCCAGGTGGTCACAGATAAATTCCGTGCCGAAGCCACTCGTCGCCATCGTTCCCGCCGCGAAATGCATGTCGTCACAGAAACGGTAGTAAATGATTTTATTTTGTCTAAAATGCGGATGGTGATACTTAATCAACCTGTGTCCGAAGAAACTTGTCTTCACGTGTATTCGGGCGTCGGGAGCGACAGACATGATCAAGCGTGCCGCAAGGCGCTCACGCTGGTCATCGTTCAGTCTCGCACCCAAAGAGTAAACATCCACGCAGGCGACATGGGAAGGAAGCTTATGGCGCCATGTGTGCGCCTCGGCGTACTCTCCAATGATGACGAGCGCATTTCTTCCAATGCCAGTATCCAGCAGGCCGCGCATCACGTCCAGGATATACCGCTCAGCACCACCTGGACGAAGATAAGGTAGAACGAATACGTCCGTAAATGTTCGGTCGCCGACTTCTGCACACATCTCATAGTAGACCGCGGCGGCCTCACATGAGGGCCAACTGGGTGACCATCCCGTACTCCCTGCAGGCATCGCCGGGTCAATTATTGGGTCAGTCTTGTTCGCTGCGACCGCCAAAACGGCAAGTGCATTACTTGTGCAGTAAGCCGAAGCAATGTCGTACTGGGCCGGTTCCGGCCATGCACCACTTCGCACCCGTGCGTACTCCTTTTCAAACCTTGCCATGTATTTCTTAGGCGAAAAGAGCGGGTTATGAGGTACCTCCAGGCGGCCAGACCGCCTGGCGCTGGCCATGATGCTGTTCGGACGCTGACGGTAGTAAAGGACAATGCCGGGACAGTACTCCAACTCGAATCCATTCGCGATCGCGGTCGAATTAAAAAGGTAATCTTCATAGGCGTGTCCGCGAGTGTGGTCGGGATGCTCATACCTCTGCTTCTCATACACCGACCTATGAAAGAAGGCCCGCGAATTGAAGGCGTGTTGGTCTACCATGAGGAATTGGGCGCGAGCGGCGTTCTCATGGCGACTGATCCATTTGCTAGCGCCAAAACCGACTAGCCATTCAGGAAACAGGATCGTTTCCCGCCCCCGATGCTTCGCGAGCGCGAGTATGTCTGCAAAGTAGTTAAACGAGACCAGGTCGTCAGCGTCTTGCGGGCACAGATACTCGCCATTCGCAACGTCGCAGCCTGTATTCCGGCTTAAACCGAGTGAGCGATTCTCGCACTCGATCACTTGCACCTTGCTAAAACCGGTAGCTCTCGTACGCTGTACGGCCTGTCGCGTCGGCTCGTCCGCACAGTCCAAGACGACAACCAGTTCTGTCTTGATGCCTTGGAAATGTGCGAACTCAGCCGCTTCGCTCAGCGACCTCATGGTCCGAGCTATGAATCGCGCCTCGTTATGAACGTTAAGAACGACGGAAATGTCTGGCATGTCGACCTTGGATCACTTTTCCGAAAAAGTACGAAGTATAGAGGAACTTTGTTCCAGGCCAGTATGTAGTTCAATGGTCCCGAAGTTCTCACGGTACTTTTTTCAACTTGCAGCGACCATTGCGCTACTCGGGGCGAAAGTTCAAACACAAGGCCTTTTCGAGCCGGCTGAGCGGCAGTGGCAACATCCTTCATTCGGACAGTGACGCAGATTCATACCTCCCTCGCCGAGAACTGAAACAGGTCTGCATTGTTCAGCAATGTCGTCGACGTATTCATCAACGGCAGTCGCGCCCCGGCATAGCAGACGGCCGAGCTAGCGGTAAACAGCGCGTTCACGTGCGGCAACAGCACAGTGGGGATTTGGTCGACACCGGCCTGTGTCTGCGCTCCACGCAAGTACGTCGTAGAAAACCACCAGACCCTTGCGCTTGCTGTCGCGACCGGCACGTCAACCCGCGTCGCGCCAGCTCCGCACAATGACCGCCGCGCTGCTGCGCAACTTCATCCAGCGCATGCTCGCCCGGGTCTCTGGCTATCCTGGACAGCGCCGCTGTCCTGGCCCGCTGGCGCTGCGGCATGCGTCTCTGCCAAGGTGGCAAAATCGCTGCTGCTTTCAGGCATCGCGCCCAGGTCAAAGCAGCACGCCAGTCAAGCCGCAAGCGTTCTCAGGATCAGGACTAGAACGAGACACTCGCTTACACAAATTTATCCAAGAGCTAAATTCGTGGGTTAAAATGCCACCCCTTGATCTATTGTTGCATCTAAACAATGAATAACCGTCCTACCGCAAGCGCGTTGCGGGATATCGTTGCAGCAGCCAAGCGCATTTCGCTTGTCGGGGTGCTCGGCTGGCAGGATGTACGCGCGCGTTACCGCCGCTCGGCACTGGGTCCGTTCTGGATCACGCTGAGTATGGGTATCATGATCGGCACCATTGGCATTGTGTTCGGACAGATTTTCAAGTCTCCAATGCACGAGTTTCTACCGTTCTTGACCAGCGGCCTGATCTTTTGGGGATTCATCTCGAACGTCATCACCGAAGGCTCAACTGGCTTCATCAGCGCCGAAAACATCATCAAGCAGTTGCCGATTCCGCTGTTCGTGCACATCATGCGCATGGTCTGGCGTAATCTGCTCATCCTTTTGCATAACCTGGTGATCTTTCCGATCGTTCTTCTTGTTGTCGGCAAGCCGCTCGGCTGGATTGCACTGCTGAGCATTCCGGGCCTTGCGCTTGGCGTTCTCAACCTCAGCTGGATCGTGCTGCTGCTCGCTATTGTTTGCGCACGTTATCGCGACCTGCCACAAATGGTGGCCAGCGTACTGCAGGTAATTTTCTACCTGACGCCGGTCATGTGGCTGCCCACGCTGCTGCCGCGGGATGCCGCCACCTATTTGCTTGACCTCAACCCGGTCTACCATTTGCTCGAAATTATTCGCGCTCCCCTGCTCGGCCTGGCGCCGAGTGTCACCAACTGGGTGGTTGCAGGTGCGTTGGCAGTCGTCGGATGGATCGTGGCGCTGTTCGTATTCGGCCGCTACCGGCGCCGTATCGCCTACTGGCTGTGAAGTGACTTATGGCTTCTATTGAATTCAACGACGTTGCCGTCGATTTTCCGATCTACAACACGAGTGGCCGCTCACTCAAGAAACGCCTGATCTCGGCCGCCACTGGCGGGCAGATTGGGGCAGACCCGCTTGGCCGGGTGGTCGTGCGCGCGCTCGAGGGGCTGTCCTTCACACTACGCGACGGTGACCGCGTGGGCCTGCTGGGCCACAACGGTGCCGGCAAGAGCACGCTGCTGCGCCTGCTCAGCGGTGTTTATATGCCTTCGCACGGCAGCGCCAGAATCGAGGGTGAAATCGGTTCGCTGATCGACATCTCGCTCGGTATCGACCCAGAAGCAACCGGCCGCGAAAACATCTACCTGCGCGGTGCTCTGCTGGGAATGGGCAAGGCGGAGCTGAAAGATCGCATGGAAGAGATTGTCGCGTTTTCCGAACTGGGCGACTTCATCGACATGCCGCTGCGCACTTACTCGAGTGGCATGCATCTGCGCTTGGCATTCGCGGTGTCGACCACCGTGCGGCCAGAGATCCTGCTGATGGACGAGTGGCTCTCAGTGGGCGATCAGGGCTTCAAGCACAAGGCCGAGGAGCGCATGCGTGAACTGGTCCAGGCCACAAACATCCTGGTCATTGCCAGCCACTCGCGCGATCTGGTGTTGGAGACATGCAACCGGGCGATCTGGCTCGAGCATGGAAAAATCCGTATGGACGGGCCGGCTGAAGAGGTTGCCGATGCCTATTTCGGGAACTGAGCATGGAACGAGTGTATCGCAGCAGCTTTGATCTCGATGTCGCACTGGCGACGCGGCGCGCAGACTGCTAGCACCGCCAATGGCGGTGCCGATATACTCCGCCTCATTGCCCATCGCTGATACAGCCGGCCCA
>Ga0308160_10007678_pt1 | contig 10649 bp, 15 predicted proteins | sample PhyFR1_FD_201036 | JGI IMG/M metagenome (GOLD analysis project Ga0308160, IMG submission 201036) | Phyllosphere microbial communities from UC Gill Tract Community Farm, Albany, California, United States - DLSLF.R1 | ecosystem: Host-associated > Plants > Phyllosphere > Unclassified | place: USA...
GATGGCAACGAGTGGACATTGGTGTTCTCGGACGAGTTCAATGTGGATGGAAGGACGTTTTATCCTGGAGGTGAGTTTTCCTTGATTGCTTGGCGACGGGGTGCTGACGATTAGATGACCCGTGAGTCATGATCGTCTGAAAGGCCTCTTATACTAACGTTCAGCTTCTGGACTGCAATGGACCTCAACTACTGGCCTACCAAGTGAGCATCCCGCCAACCACACGTGTGGTAAGACTGACAAATAGCGATTTCGAATGGCACGACCCTTCCGTACCAACCACCAAAGACGGTCATCTAGTCATCACCATGACCCAAGAAGAAATCCACGACCTCAACTTGAAATCGGGTATGCTTCAATCCTGGAACCAGCTCTGCTTCAACAAGAATGCTATTTTCGAGGTTTCGGCAAGTTTGCCCGGTACAAGTGGTATTGGTGGTTTCTGGCCCGGTATCTGGACAATGGGTAATCTCGGACGAGCCGCTTATGGTGGAACCACAGAGGGTGAGTACTCTGTATCCATGTCATGGCCTAAGCTGACGTTCAGGTACATGGCCGTAAGATTACCACCACACGAAAGGATCAAGACTAATCCACAGATACACCTACACCTCGTGTGATGTCGGAACACTCGCGAACCAGACCTGGCCCAACGGAACATCACCCGAGGCTGCCCTCAACACTGGAGCCGAGGGCGATGTCTTGTCATACCTCCCCGGTCAACGACTTTCCGCTTGCACCTGTCCTGGTGAAGACCACCCTGGGCCCGATGTTAGTGTTGGTCGAGCCGCTCCCGAAATCGATTTGGTCGAAGCCCAGATCAAACTTTCGTTACAACATGGTGAAGTCTCTCAATCCTTCCAGGTCGCACCATTTGACGATTACTATCAATCCGACAATACGACCGGGAAAGCTGCAATTTACGATGAAGATTTGACTCACTACAATTCCTACCTTGGTGGTCATTATCAACAAGCTGTTTCTGGTTTGACATTACTTCCCGATAGGATTTACTACGACCAGCAAGTCGGTGGACGAAGTAAAGAGTTTGCTACCTTTTCTTTTGAGTACAGTGCATTCCCAGAAGAGAGGGAGAAGGGTTATATCCATTGGGTTACCGATGGTAAACCCGCTTGGACGATGTTTGCCGATGCTGTTGGACCCAATCCTCGAACTGAGATTGGAAGGCGAATCGTACCAGAAGAGCCCATGTACATGGTACGTCTTGTCCTCTTGCTACTGTCATCACTGCTGACCCATAGATCCTCAATCTTCACGCTGTAAGCTAATCACCTGTTGTTCGCAAAACGATATACTGACCTCTAGTCCAACAATTTCCAAATGGTCGATTGGGCCAATATGGAATTCCCCAACTACCTCCGAATCGATTTCGTCCGTGTATACCAGCGAAGCGATGGGTCTGGTACCCTCGGCTGCGATCCCCCAGATATGCCCACCAAAGACTACATTGAGCGTCACATTGAAGTCTACAGCAATCCCAACGTAACTACCTGGGCACCTGGTAAGCTTCTACTACATTCAACAATGACATAGCTGACGAGTCTAGCCAATGCTTGGCCTAAGAATCGACTGATTGATACTTGTTGATCGACATCATGGGACGGGGCGTAAACGGCGGGAGAAGCCTGATGGAATTGGGACTTCTGCGCGATATAGATTTCTGCTGCATACCTCATACCTCGACGTACATATTATCGAGTGTTTATTGTATCGAATAGTCCATTTGCATTTGATACATCTGCCCAACTACGGTCTATGGTGAAGATGATATCGGCTATTTCCGCCATCCATGATATGACGCGGTTGACCTCGAGCGAGCAACTAACTTTACTACGTGTCTACTATACATTCATCTTTATATCCTTCAGCTTATTTGCATTGCCACTCAAGGCGGTTAGAGCAGCTACGATGGACTGGGCTATACCTGTTCAATTATGGATGGACGATAATGGTGGCAATAGGACACTTCCACCTGGAACTGGACCTACTCGTAAGTCGCCTTCTACTACTTCGGTGACTCGCTAACTCCAAATAGAGAGATTTGAAGGTACGCTCACCTATCTAGATTATATTTATTGAGAGTCCGGCACTGATAACCAGGACCATGGTTCTCTACTCAGATGACTCTGTCACTCTCGATCGGAATAACTAGTTTCCTACTGTTTTGTTTCCTCCGGACGAAATGGGAGGTAGTCTACATGGGCAGGACCAAGCTCAAAGGTATGTCCCTCTGTAGCTACTATTGAGGTGCTGGACGCGACTGATGGATAGATTTCTCACCTACACCCGCTCATTCACCTGATGTATATGCTGGAAATCGATTCTTTGGTTGGATCATGCCCACCTTGAGAACTAGTGAATTTACGGTTCTTCAGACTGTTGGGCTGGATGCTGCTGTTGTAAGCTGGTCGACCTCAGATCGGGACATAGCTGATAAAGCAGTTGTTGAACTTCTTCAGGATGTCATTTATGTTGTTTGCGCTTTCTGCTATATTGGCGACGGTGGTCCTGATGCCGCTTAATTACCTCGTGAGTACGCCTTGTTGATCGTACTGATGATAGCGACATGGAAGTACCGATGCTCCTCAGGATTTACCTGGTAATTCGACCCATGGCGATACAGACTCGGACGACTTCATGTTCCTACAGAGGAATCACACTCGAGCAGGATCCCTTACCGATCTCCTATCCGACCCGCAGACTTCTTCAACTATCAATTTGATCTTCACCTACCTCTTCACTGGCCTCACTTTATCATTCCTACATCGAAACTTTCACCGATTTGTGCGATCACGCCAATCCTTCTCCCTCCACCTTATTCACTCGATCTCATCCCGTACCGTCCTCGTTACCGAGGTCCCAAAACATTTGAGAGGTGATAAAGCTCTGGCGGACTATTTTGAGAATTGTGGATGGAGCGTTGAAAGTGTCTCGGTGGTCAGGGAGGTGGACCCACTCAAACGGGTATTGGAGAAAAGGACGAATGCTCTACTACAGCTTGAAGGGGCTTGGACCGAGTGGGTCGGAAATCCAGCAAAAGGCGTATCGGGCTACGACCCGAAAGTCTACAAGGACAAGAATAAGCGATCAAGACCCCAAGGTGAAGATGAGGATGATGCCCTTATCCCTGGTATCAACGGTGATGCCGAGGAACAATTCGCTTCAGGGGATGTGGAGAATCAACAATGTCACTCGCATGTACATACCACAAGACCTCGGCCGAGTTTCCGACCTAAACCATTCGGAGCCAAGGTCGACTCTATCGAGCATTGGGAGAAGAAATATGAATATGCGGATGAAGAGACTAGATCAATGAGGCAGAAGGGGATATATGAAGCTACCCACGCTGCTTTTGTCACTTTCGAAGATATCAAGTCTGCGGTAAGTCACCTGAGAGTCGCACGTCAAGTACTGATGAGATAGCAAATGGCATGTCAGGTCGTCCATTATCCCCAACATTCACAGGTCATTACCCAACAAGCCCCCGAACCAAGGGACGTAGTCTGGTCAAAAGTAGCCGTTCCACTACGGGAGAAACATATCCGAAACTTTGTCGTGGCTGGCTTATTCATCCTACTGGCGCTCTTCTGGACTGGTGAGTGTTTCTAGTAAAACGACAGCTGATGGTAGTCCCGGTAGGAGCAGTCGCTTCGTTACTCTCATATGATGAGATCAAGAATAAGTTACCTTGGTTACCGCGTTTAATTGATCGATCGCCAAGGCTAGAAGCCCTAATCCAGACTACTCTACCGACTTTGGCGGTTGTCACCTTCAATGGTCTCTCGCCATTCCTACTTGAGTGTACGTATACCGACCAAATCGAGGCAAGGCTGATGGTCAGGGCTATCTTATCAGCAAGCTTATACCTCGAGGTCAGCTACCGAGTACTCCTTACTCAGAAAGTGAGTGAATCCCGACACTTGGTAGCAGAGCTGATTTCAGGTACTACCTCTTACTCCTCCTTAATGTGTTCTTTGTATTCCTGTTCGCGAGCTCGTACTGGGTCCTCGTTAGCGATGCGCCAATGAGAGTGAGTTCTACTACCGACTGCAGAGCTAATGACAGATTCCCGAAAAGCTGGCCACGGCTTTACAAGCCAAAAACGCTCGAGCGTTCTTCGTCTCTTATGTGATGCTCCAAGGTATGTTAATCGCATTCTCTCGCACGCTAACAGCAGCCCTCGGTCTGATGTTCCTCCAACTTCTCAATCTGGGACCATTGTTCTCCCTCGGATGGGCCAGGATCTTCGCCAGGACTCCCAGAGGTATGTCTTCCCAGACCTGACGGCGCTGATGGTAGATCACGCCGAGGCGAATGCTCCACCTATGTTGAATTATGGATGGGTCTACCCTCAGGCGTTGTTGATTTTCACTATCACTCTAGTCTACAGTGTAGTCTCGCCTCTGATCCTGGTGTTCGGTGCTATCTACTTTGGTGTTTCTTGTGAGTCTCGAGATCGTGTCTGTTGCTGTGCTGATGATAGACTTGGTGTTCAAGTACAAGCTTTTATTCAGTATGTCGACCTCGCCCCAACTGACTCAGAGCTGACTGCAGTCTACTTCAAGCCATACGAATCTAACGGGGAAGCCTGGCGAATCACATTCCACCGACTCCTCTGGGCATTAATCATTTTCCAGCTCTTCATGACCGGTATCTTCTCGCTTCAACAACAACGAGAACGCCATCTATGGTTACCGCTCGCCATGGTCCCTCTGCTTTCCTACACTTTATGGTGGGCTTGGACGATGTTCCACAACTTTGGACCCCTTAGCAATTATGTTGCTTTGAGCTCTGTTTGTGATGTCCAAAGGGGAGAGGAGGCGGATACGGTTGCTGGTATGGCTGCTGAGGGTATTGCTAGCAAGAATCAAACGTATGTCCACGACGGGGAGTTAATGCTGATGGAAGTGGTCTCAATCATCGACGATACGCTGTCAATGATGAGACTCTCTATGTCGCCCCTTCTGACAAGAGGACCGATTACTCCCAACCGCCCATGAACAGCTTCTACCACGGTGTGCTCAACACTGGTCGAAGGCGATACGCTCACCCAGCTTTATCTGGTTCGTTACCCCAACCGTGGCTCCCCGCTGTCGACCGCCCAAGAGCATTCGGCGACGGAGCGAAGGAACGTCGAGGTGTCGTTCTCAGCTTGAGGCGGAAGAAGGGTAAAATGCTTCGAAGGAGTCAAGCGGAATTATTGGATCCAGTGGACGACGCCGAGGAAGGAGGTGAGATGCCAGAAGGTTGGTCTACTGGTGATATCCTACAAGATGGAAGTGTCATGCCTATCGACGCTATTGGTACTCCTGAAGATTCGGATTCCGCTCGACAGTCGACATCGACATCGAATTTATCGGGAATGAACCCTTGGGGTGAACCTAGTCCTGGACCTAGTAAGGTATTTGGACAGACTCCTACGCCTAGAAAGAAGGTGCCGAATGCCAATGAGTATGATGAGGTGGCTGATGAGGGGAATGTATGGGATGATAGTCCCAGCGAGGGCGAGGAGGCGCCAAGCGAGTCTCCTGTGAGTCATGTCACAGTTCATGCGGAAACGTGGGCTGATAGTAGGTGACATATTTCCACCACCCGGAGAGGAGAAGGACGATATCAGGTAGTGGGGATGCACCAACACTCCCCACAGTTGGATTACCAGAGTAGCATACATACACGGCATACATAGAGAGGGAATGCATTATTTGTTGTTGAGATGCCCAACTGCCACATTCGCGTGTTTTGCCACGTTTGACTATATTTCCGGGATTCCTGCTCCTTCCGAGTTGTCTATAGTGATCATTAGGAGCAGCCTATACACACCTTATACAACCCAATCTCATACATCATGTCGTCCACCTGGAGGGAATTCATGTCGTACGTTCAACCAGCTGCAATGTAATATAAAGAAAAGCTGACCGTGTCTTTTCCTACTCCGACTATACCGCCATTTACAATCATCTTTCTGTTTAATAAATCAACTCGAACCAATCCCGCTCTACAACTATAAACCATGTTTGAACGAGTAGTTGGAACAAATACACCCAGATCGCTTCGAGGGCTTTGAGGCAGGCTTTGGGAGAGACGGATCGAGTTGCTGCTGAGAGGCGGGCACAGATTGGTGTGTAAGTTGGATATTCGTTTTCGGATATTTGGCCCGGAAAGGAAGGGAAGATTGTGCCATAGATGGACGATGCGAGTGCAGAATCACGGATAGGATGAAGCAACGACCGAGAGGATGGACAAGCGACCTTGAGGTGGATGTGGATGGAGGGAGGAATGATATTTGGATATTCGACGAGACTGGCGCGAAAGGAAAGACGCTGACTTTATAGCAAGTTCCAGCGATGGCAAGACGGACAGGCCGGCGAGCAGGTATGTCCTACCTGACCTGTCGAATGAGGGATCAATGACATGGAGGATATGAGAAGGAACTGATATATCCAGAACTTCGTCGTCCCACCCCCAGCAGAAAAGAAGCAGGGAGTACCACCCGTCTAGATTGACCTTTCAAGGAATGAGGAAGGGGGATACTAGAAGGATTCATGGAATGCATAGCATTGGATGACGGCTTGCACGAAGTGACTGAACATTATACGGTCTTCCGACGTTAGCGCCGATCTCGTTAGGGCAATTGGATTTCTGGGGAATGTGTCTGGTGCCGTATGCTCAGAGGGTGAGCTGGCAGAGGCTGAGGCCTGGGCTGCGCTGTGGATCAACACGGACTGTCGGTGTCGGTTGGATAGGACTAGGCGGACCCTTGGCTGGTTGTCTTCCCGCCCAGAGATACTGTGTCGAGGGTCCAACCATCCGTCGTGACTCTGCGCTTGAAACGTCCCCTAGCTCGGTGGTCATCGAAACTTCGCGTAGAAAGCACTGCGCTCTGGGCTTGATCTGCGATACACGCCCGTGGCTACATTGATCGGGTGAATTGGGTTGACGAAATCTTTTGCTGATGTTTGCGTTCTTTTTTGTTTATTATTGTGCTACCGTTGTGACCGCTAAGCAACGCCACGGTGCCGTCTGAGCTACCGTCTCTATACATCATGTCATATCTCACCAAGGGCTACATGGTGACTGTATAGGAAGTGTTTGGGCGACAACATCGTAATGGCCAATTGGTGAAACAACACAGCGACGGGACAACCTTTACTTGTGCTTGGCACCCATGCGTACTCGCAACCGTCTCTGGCGCAGCACAGACCTGACCCTATGCATACACGCTCGACCCACCTCGCTTCCCCCATTATACAGGGCCTCCGACCTTCCCCAAGGCCGAGAGACCCGAAGAGGATGACGAATTGGTTGCATTGTACCTGAGTGATTCGAAATTAACATCCGACAACTGATTTTCGAATCTTGTAAAACGTTTGACCTTTTCGCCTTTTGGGCCAATTTGGTGAGTAGAGATTGGCCCAGGTCAAGCCACTTTCTGTTTATGATCCGGGACTGAATAGGGTTTTACTTCACTGTAGGATGCATGACCGGAGCATCACTCTACTGTAGAGAGTAGAGCATAGGCTCTAGAATGATACCAGCCATGCTTCTAGCTTCTAGATGATGAATGTAGTTGTGGCCCCAAAGATTTCCCCATATGCAGTGCTTTAACGGCAGTGCCGTTCCTCTTGTATTGCTCTCTATTGTTCTTTATTTCGAAGTTGACTAAGTTGGGGTAATTCAGGGATAGATGGCGTACGGTATTTTGATGGAATTAACCGAGGGCGGAGCGGAGCATCAGAGGATTCTGACGACATGCACAGAGTAATGAAGTTCGAAATCATTAGAGAGGATTGCCCATTTTCATACTATATACTCGAATTTATCATACACTCACCCCGAACAACATAATACTTATATCCACAGAGGTCCCCTGGGGTAGTATTACATCTTACGAATCAATTATACACTCTTCATCTTCTACCCTCGACGCGCTGTACTACCACTGGCAATTAGCCTGTACATATACCTGGTGAGTACTTGTCTTCCTCCTATCTAGTATTAGAACAGATAAGCGGTGTTTCAACCTCGTTTGCCTATCTTGCGTTATCACCCTCCTTTCACTCGTTATCTCGCGTCATTCAACCCTACACCTTTTTTTGTTCATCTCCGCCTATCTTTGCATAGGCGGGAAACTATTTAGGCTCAGAGACATGTTCATCCCATCGTTCATCTCATCCACCCCCTTTCCACTGCACCGCTACAGATCATCCCGCACATCACATATCACACTCCCGTCACTTTCCCCCTTGATCAAGTTTCAACCCCACACTCCAAGACTCCTTTCCCTATCACCAAACGCCTTTAAATTGAGTCAAATCCCTCTACGGGTACGGTACTGCCGGTGTTGATCTGTTTGTTGCTCTGGAGATATATCACTGATCTCTTTGTTCTAGCCTTGATATTCTTCCCATTCACCTTTGATCACTACGTCTTCATCTACAATGTCGACACCAGAATCACATACCCCTGCCCTTGGCAACGTGAGTCCTCTCCCTGTAAAGCTTTGAAGAAGTGCTGATGGGCAGATTGCGCCAGCTATTCACACTGCCGTGTCCAATATCATGAACGGCTCCATCACCCCCAAGCAATCGCTATCTAGGAACGGATCAGAACACAGGATCCGAAAGGACACCATGTACGTTCCTCTGCAGTCACAGCGAAAGTCTCAGCTGATACAGATAGTGGTTACAAGTCATCACCATTCCCCCTCAAGGCCGACCAGCAGGCCGAGGTCACCAAGATCCTCTCCGAGACTGGGTTCATGCCCGCAGATCTCGTCAGTGGAGAGGTAGACTGGTTCTACGGACATCTCGGTCTTTCCAACGAGTTCTTGTTAGTCCATGTTCGTACACACTCGAACAGAAGCTGATCTTGTAGCCTTTATGAAGGTCCCGAGACTGTTGCCGACCACATTCTCGCTTTGTACTCTGCCAAACTCCTCGCATACACCAAGCACGACCCAGAGAAGCTCGTCATTGACCTCGAGAAGATCACCCCAGAAGGACAGACTGGAAAGGAAGGAGCCATCTTTATCCACACCAGTAAAGCCGGAGAGAGTGTTACCGTTGGACCAGGAGCTACCGTTGAAAAGAGGTCAGTCACGCAGAACTACTAAACTGGCCTCCAGCTGACTCTCAGAATCGACCAGCTTTACCTCGACAACAGTACCGTCGAAAAGGCTTTCCGACTAGAGACCTACCGATCAACCGGTGCTATCTCATCCACCGTCTCTCAACAACTCCGATGTTACTTTGTCGCTCGATGTGTCTTCCCCCCAGCTGGACCCATCAAGAACGCCGAGGGATTGACAGATATCCGAAGTGTCTCTGACGCTGCTTTCCTCGATAAAGCTTCGGACCACACTATCGACATCTACCAGGAAGTCATGAATGAGGTCGAGAGGAGGAGTGGACCTGTTATTGAGATGTTTGAAGTTGAAGAGAGCAGGGAGAGGAGGATCGTCATTGGTTTCAAGTGAGCTCCACTCTAAGATCCAGTTGCGACGCCAGCTGATCAAGCAGGATGGGAGGTACTCACAAGTTCTTCTCTGCCATGTCGGATCTGTACCATTTCTATGGGCTTTAGTGAGTTTCGCCCTCCTCACCTTAGAACACGCTGACCCACAGCTCCGCCAGGAAGTACGTCGAGCAGTTCTCGAACGGCGTGACCATCTTCTGTACGTTTCCATTATCAAGCGGAGAAGCTTTATCTGACATCCAGCTCTCTACCTCAACCCTGTGCCCAACACCCGAGCACCACCCATCGAGCACTCGATCCACCAGGTCGTCCGAGAAGCATCTTTGCTCTACTGTCTCCCAGACAACCCTTTCGTAGGTCTCTTGCGTAGCCATGATGGCCGCTCGCTGACATACAGTTCACTGTCGTTCAAGGCGAAGACACTGCCCACGCCGTACAAGAGGCCACATACGCTTACGTCGGATGGATTTTTGCCCAGCACTTCTGTAACCGATTGGGTTCCGCCTACTTGGCTCTCAAGAATGGTGGGTACTCACCTCTCATTTCTGCCAACTGGCGCTGATAATAGTCCTCGACGAGACCAAGCCCGGTCACGAGCAGGTCTTGAACAAGATCAAGACTCGATTCAGGGAGGAGACTTTCACTCGAGAGAGTATCCGGGAAGTCATCCAAGCCCATCCCGAGCTCGTGCGAATGCTCTACATCAACTTTGCCATGACTCACTGTGAGCTTCAAGTCCCCTATCGCTCGGAGCTTCAGCTGATCATCTAGACCCCGCCGCCGACGAGGCATCTCAGCTCACTCCCACTCTTTCGTTCCAGCGATTGAAGACGGAACAGCCTTTGTCCGATGAGGATCTCTACCACAAGATCAGGAAGGAATCTGCCAACCAGCACGCGTTCCAGATCCTCGAAGCTCTACTAGTCTTCAACAAGCATGTCTTGAAGTGCAACTTCTACCAGCCTACCAGTATGTGATGTCCAATGTTCAGTCCGATGTCAACTGACACCATACAGAGGTCGCTCTTTCTTTCCGATTGGACCCATCCTTCTTGCCAGAGGTCGAGTACCCCAAGAAGCCATTCGGCATGTTCTTTGTTGTCGGAGCCGACTTCCGAGGTTTCCACGTCCGATTCAGGGATGTCGCTCGAGGTG
>Ga0308160_10007679_pt1 | contig 10649 bp, 13 predicted proteins | sample PhyFR1_FD_201036 | JGI IMG/M metagenome (GOLD analysis project Ga0308160, IMG submission 201036) | Phyllosphere microbial communities from UC Gill Tract Community Farm, Albany, California, United States - DLSLF.R1 | ecosystem: Host-associated > Plants > Phyllosphere > Unclassified | place: USA...
CCGACCTCCATTAATGGAGGGAAAGAGGAACATCACCCCGGTCAGCTCGAAGTCCGCATTCAAGAGTGTGGTAGTACCTCCGCTAGTCCCGTCCAGCGTGTACGGCAATGCGAGACGTCCCTCGACCTTGGCTGCAGCTCCGGGCAAACGATACGGTTCTATAGGGAAAACTGATGGGCGAAAGCTGGGAAAGCATCTGCCGAGAATCGCTTCTGGAGACCAATTCTCGGAAGATTGGGAAGAGGAGCAAGCGATGCTGATCGCAAAGGTCGAGGCTAAAGAACAAGCGGCGGGAGTTTCAAGCCGCCTGAGATTGGACCCTTCGGACGCGCTTGTTGAAGACCCCAAACATCAGGCCTTGGAATCGCGGGTACCTGTCTACAAGATAGTCGCAAAACAAGAGCGCAGCAGTAATCCAGTTGATGTACCAAATCCACCGCTTAAAGCCATCAAGCCTGAAGCTTCCATCCAGCCGCGAGATAACCCGGTCACACCGAAGAGAATCCTTCCAGATGGTCGCGGGATGCAAGGCCTTGTAGGGAAAGGCTTCGGCACCCCCCTTGCGTCCCCCGGTATCTCGGCTACTCCGCCAACGCTACAACGCAATGGTAGCGTAGCAGGCATTAAAGGAAGATTGAGATTGTCGAAGTTACCGGCATCCTCGACTTCAGCCAGCATCGCGCCAGCCCCGTTGCCGTCCCGACGCTTGAATATGAACTGGATGGATCGCCAGCGAAAGGAACTCATCGCGTATGAATATCTCTGCCATGTCGGGGAAGCCCAGCAATGGATCGAAGGATGTCTTGACGAGGAACTCGGCTACGGTGTCGTCGAGATGGAGGAGAGCATGACGGACGGTGTAGCGCTCGCAAAATTGGCGCGCAAGTACGAAGGAAATGAAGTGGTGAGAACAATTTGGGAGGTAAGGATCTGCAAGCGACTCAGTCGAGGGGAAGAAGATGGAACGCTGACTTGGGTTGGACGCAGGACAAGAAACATAGGTTCCGTCAATCTGACAATATCGTGCATTTTCTTAATTTCGTTCGCAACATAGGCATGCCAGAGGTGAGCATTGGGGTCCCCAACTTGGGATGGTCTGGGTCATGACTAAGACGAATCCACGAAGACCTTTGTCTTCGAAACGACAGACCTTTACAACAAGAAGAACATGCCCAAAGTCATATACTGCATTCACGTTTTGAGGTAGGTCAATGGCGTTCTACTTATCGCAACGCAAGGACGCCTGTTGACCACCGCTTCATCCAGTCATCTGCTCGCGCGCTTAGGAATGGCAGACAAGATTGGCAACTTAGTTGGACAGTTCGACTTCTCTGGTGAGCACCGAGCAGAGCGAGCCCTTGACCCTTATTACGCTAATTCGTTGCCTGCAGACGAGCAACTGGCACATACCCAACAAGGATTGAAAGGCATTGCTATGCCTAATTTCAATTCTGTCAGCACGGCCTTGGCAAAGGAATGCAACATCGAGGCAGAGGAAGACGAGGAGACGGAAGAAGAGGGTGAGCTTTCAACGACATTTCTAGCTTGGGACCTTCCAAATTGACTTCTTTCTCGTTCCTATGGGATTGTCTAATAGAGCGCGATCGTCTGCTGTTGGAATGCGAGCCTGCCATCATACACCTTCAGGCGTTCCTACGGGGTTTTAGCCAGCGCCAGGAAACGTCAAGAGTGGCAAATCATCTGCAATTGGCGACATCTTCTGTCCTACGTTTCCAGGCCCGAGCAAGAGGCGCACTGACCCGGAGAGTCTTGGCGGAGGAGATGGAAAGCCGAATCGAATCAGAGAATTGGGCCATCATGGTTCAAGCTCGGGCTAGAGGGGTTCTGCGCCGCTCTCAATATCGCAACCAATTTCAGGCACTTCAGTCGAGTGAACAAAACGTGATCCAGCTACAGTCTGCGGCTAGAGGTGCCCTCAGTCGTCATCGACGACTTCACGTGCAAAGGCAACTTGCGGCCAAGCAATCAACGATCATCGCCCTACAGGCGTTGTGTCGAAGGCGCACATGCCAGGACCAGCAGCAGTTGCTTAGGGCAGAAATGTACACTGCAGGGGTCACTCAAGCTATAACGAGCATTCAAGCGGCTTTGCGAGCGAAGATCGCACAGAACCACAAGGCCGATCGACTAAGATGCCTGTCGGAGAACTTCACAAACATCGTCGGTCTGCAAGCCCAAGTACGAGGAGTCCTGTATCGCAAGAAGCTGCGCGTTCAGGTACAGACCCTCGATAACACTGCTGAACATGTCGTCCGCTTCCAGGCTGCGGCTCGGGGGCATCTTGTCAGGCGCCACAAGCGTGTTCTCGCTGTCACCCTCAGTCACTGTCAGCCCGCAGTCGTTTCCCTGCAAAGCCTGGCACGCGCAAGGCTTGCCAATCGAGCTCACAAGGATATGCAAAAGGCTTTAAGCAAGGTGGAAGTAGCCAGCTCAATTGGTGGATTTCAGTCGCTGCTTCGGTCAAAGCTCGCCAGTAAGAAGACGACTGAGCAAAAGAAACAGCTTGAATTCGTACAGCCGGACGTGATAGGCTTTCAGTCTTTAGCTCGAGGGGTCTTGGCCCGCCGAGATTATCAGGAGTGGCTTGAATATCTCAAGGACGACGAAACTCAACTTGGTATCACCTTTTGTCAGCAGCTCTTGAGAGGACATTTGTCTCGACAGAGATACTGGAGTCGCCTGGCCTGGTATCATCGTAATCTTCCTAAGATCACCAAAGTCCAAGCAATTTGGCGAGGCCGCAAACAACGCGATCAATATAGAAAGATCGTTTCTGGACAAGACATCGACATCGCCGCCATCCAGAGCTTCATGCATCTTTTGGACGACAGCGAGAACGATTTTGCGGAAGAAATTCAGGTTGAACGATTGCGGAAACAAGTCATCGAGAATATTCAGGTCAACCAGGTGCTTGAGTCGCAAGTGACGGAATTAGATACCAAAATTGCTCTGATCCTCCAGAACCGTCTGTCTTTCGAGGATCTTGTACGGGTGAAGGGTATCGTCGGAAATCTTCCTGCACAACACGAAGAACAGAGCTTCTCGCTCGCCAATTCGGACCCCTTCTCCCACAGCGCAACACTGGAGCGCGCAAGCCGAAGAAAGCTAGAACTGTACCAGCACTTGTTCTTTTTGCTGCAGACTCAGCCCAAATACTTGGCTAGACTCATAAGATTGCAGACTGCTAATCAGGTTGACGATCAGGGTCGACGCCTCTTGCAGGGCGTCATTCTTGCCCTATACAGTTATGGTCAGAGTAGGCGAGAAGAATACCTCCTCCTGAAACTGCTGCAGGCAAGTCTTGGTGACGCAGAAACCGACGACATTGGCTGACATCTTGTCATACACAGTTGGCGATCCACGAACAGATCTTGACAATGGACTCGGCCAAATCGCTCATCGATTCTAGACTCGTCGTTACGGATATTGCTCTTGCCTTTATCCGACCCAAACACGGAGCAGAGCTGAAGAACATCCTCGGACCGACTATCAGTGAGATTCTCCAGATGCAGGACCTCGACCTGTGCATCGATCCGGTGGAGGTAAGAACTTGAGCTCTGGCCATTCTCAGCGCACTGCTGATACACCGCGGCGGCAGATCTATCATCGGATAATAAACGATGAAGAGAGCGAGTCCGGAGTTATCAGTCAAAAGCCGCGCGACGTTGACGCCCAGTATGCAGTTATGCGGGACCCTAAATCCGGTCAAGCGTTCTTTCAACGTAAGTCTATTCTATAACCCTTTTATCTGATGGACGACTTACCTGCCAAAGTCTATCAGAAATGGCCGCACTGCAGTTGCAGACCGATTCCGTCCTGACTGCACTGTACAAAGGTACAAAGCATATCCCATACACTGTACGGTGTATGGCTCGAGAGATGCTTCTCGCGCTGCAGGTCAAGACGCAATACAAGGTTGAAGATATCGATCTAATCCCTGTAATTGCTCGAAGCTTGGTTCTACCTTACATCCTGCCAGGCATCATGTAAGCCCGGGTTACGTGTTTATACGTTCCGTCACTGATGAAGATGACATTGGACAGAGCGCCCGAGACACAGGGGGTGGTAGCCTCTTTGATAGGGGCGCTTCCGCGACAAAACGTTACTGAGATCGCCAACCTCATCACAATGATTGCGACGGGCTGCTACCGTGTTATCTCGTGGGATCTTGAACTCTTTGGGACGCTTGAGAACTATGTTACCAACGCTCAATCTAGCTTTTGTGATTGGATACTGGAAGGTTAGCGATCTCTGTTTCACTTTCATGTCGACCCCAATGTTAATTAATATCCTGCTTCTTCCCAGTCGCGAGCGTGGAAGATGTTGAAACCCATCTGCAAACACAGGAACTTGTCGAAGTGTCTGTTGCTCCTAAGCCTATCACGATGACAAGGGCAGAGATCTACGCTATGCACAATACCCTCAAACGAGAGCTGGATCTGATCGTGAGGATTTCAGTGCTGGCGTTGGAGAGTCGTAATGCTAAATTCTTGTCTTACCAGGCAATCTCAACGTCTGATCCGCTCAGACCCATCTTGGAAGAATTGGGCGGAGTACCGAATGTGCTGTATCAGGAAGGTCAGACTGCTCCTGTCACATTCAGTCTGACCAACCGCTTCTCGGCGGTCTCGAGTGAGCTTTAGGGCCAAAGCCTCTTTCATGATTCGGTACTGATTAGTGGTCTATCCGCTTTTCAAGACGATCCCTTGGCCGGATCGAAGGCAGACTGGGTACAAGCGAAGAGGCACATCCTGGCGACTCTTCGAGTACAATCCGGCAAGACACTCATCGATGTGTTGACAAGACCTGTGGCGGACAACGACGAATGGATCTGGGAAGATGTCGTTGAGCAAGATGTTGCGCGGGAGCGCGCTAGAAAGCACAAGAGCTCACTTCCCCCTGTACCGATGCCAAGCGGTACCGACTATCGTCTCGAAGACATTCGGTCGTGAGTAGCGCATTCCGTTGCTACGTGGCGCATATCCCAACCGACTCAATTGATCTTATAGGCTTCCCTTCCGGGAAGTCAAAGCTCGAGCCATACAATACTGTATGAAGCTCGAGAAAGAGGGCATGTTATCCCGTCAGACCAACTGGCAAGATCTGCTTGATGACGTCGCCGGCGACATCCGTACCCAAAACAAGAATAGGCAGAGACGTAAGAAGGACAACGCAGCGATGAGCGAAGCCATGGTCTACACCTCGGACAAGAAGGCTGCATTGGAGGAACAAATCGCCTCGTACAACAAGTACATATCTTCCGCTATGGATACGATGCAGAAGCAAGGGTCAGTCATCGGTCAAATCAAAAATGCTTTCTTTGACCGAGACAGCTAATGTTACAACACAAACAGGAAGAAGAGGTTCGTGTGGCCACTGTCAAAGCAAGCCCGACATCTACGATCAATGCAAAAAGCTGGCAAAGCAGCTCGATTCGGTTCTTATCGTTACTCTGCTGTTGAACTCTACGAGAAGCGTGAGCCAAGTGCAGAACACGAACATGGCTAGGAATCGTGGCTCATGCTTCCTCATCTCATAGATATCCTTCTGCCGGTCGAGCAGACCTCACCTCGGCAGTTCGAGAAGTTTTCCGTCATCTTGTCATCGGATGAAGTGGGAGTATTCACCATCGAAATCGTTTCGGCAACAAACCAGATGATCGGAGCTTGTGAAGTCAAAATGGAAGACTTGCTGCAAGCTAAATTCGACAATCAAGTTACGCTCGATATGTTTGATCAAATCGCTCGGGTCCGGGTAAACACTCTGATATTCCTGATAAACAAGAGTAAGTTAGCCGAATCAGCTCGATTTGACCGTTTCTGACCCAGCCGCTTTGCTGTTGCGTAGAGTTTTACGCTTGAAGGAAACGCATGGATTCGTTGTATAGCTGGCAGGATAGCATAGATGAAGAACCACTGTATTATGAGGCCCAGTTCATCATTGAGAGGCATCTTCTACCGGCTCGTTCGCAGATGCTGGCGAGGGTCCCGTCGTTGTGCCGATCACCTGCTTTGGCGATGGAGACCGGTCACCCTGCCGTCCACATGGCTTGTATAGCAAGGACATGCGGAAGATGTTGTACAACGAGTATACATGGATGGAGAGGTCGTAAAAGTGGAAGCGCGAAACATTGAGCGCCCGCAGCGCCTTAATATGCAGATAGTGTTCCGATATCGAGACAGAGGACCGAGTACGAAGGAAGGTTGTTATGCCCGGCCAGCGACGCCGTATCGCCTCTTGTCTTGCTTGTCGTACACTGTTTGAAAATTGGAAATAACTCAGTAATCGGATTCTTCTGCTCACATTAAGGAATCAGAGATTGCTAACCGTTGTACATCAAGAGTTTCTCGATGAGGTCAACTAAGAAGACGAACTTAGTCTCAGTGGGATGGACACCTTCAATTTCGACAAAGCTACTCACCATGCGTAAGAACCATACGTCTGCAGCAATATCGCTTCCTGTTTCATCAAGGTAACCCGTTAGACTATGCGTATATACGGCTTTGATAGATCCTTCCTCACAGTCCGAGCTTGTCCATGGCCTCTCTGCAAGCGAGGGAATACCCCGATTAAATATTTGCGATGGCAATCTTTGGTGGCCCAACCACATGGTAACTCACCCTTCTGAAAGCTCCGAGGCAAGCAACTGGAGGTACTTTTCCCAAAGGTTACCGACGACCTTGCCGCATGAGAAACAACGAACCGGGATGATCTATCAAGAGGCGCGGTGATGAGTGCACCGTTCTCGCTGAAGCGAAGCTATAGTTGACGTACCATACTGGGCTATATGACTGACTGCTGGACAGCTCTTCAGCGGCTACCATAAAGAGCAGGCGAGAGATGCATTAGCCTAATTTCTAATTAACTGTTCGACATGAGAAGTCGAGCAAGGCCGAAACCCAAGCGGACTCGAGGATGTAGTCATGTCCGTCAAACAGCTAGGATCCCCGCGCGTTCGGCGATCTTCCAGCTTGCATGGACCTGCATCAAGTGCTCTCATATGCAAGATGCATGATGACGATCCGGCTATGGAGCGGCTTAGCTTACAGCACTCGAGCGAGCATCACCTACGCAGCCGAAGGATTGCAAGTCAAGGATGGAAGGCCAAAGCGAAGTGAGCATAATGACGATGTCCATCCGACATCAAAGGGCGCTAAGTCACGGCTACGCCATTAACTCGATCAGTCCGAGTCTCAAGCGTTCATCAAAGCGTTGTTGGGATTGAGATCCAGCCGTGATGCTTCGGAACGACAACCCGAGTTTATATGGGGAGATACAGGCATGAGAGAGCTCTGCGATCATCGCAGAGACTCCAGGGCGGACGCAAAACTTCTGATCGATTGGCAGGTCGAACAAATGGTATCGGAAGGATATGCTGGTAAATTAAAGCGATTCTCACCTCCCTTCATGACTAACTGGTCAATCTTTCTTTCGATAGCTATTCCATATCCGCCTCAAGAACCTCTTCATCTGCTCGAATACATCCAGAGCACTTCCGCCGCTTCGTCTAAAAAAGACTGGACGATCTACTATCTTCTACTGGACATTGCCGCGAAGACTGGTCAGGACAATCGACCAGAAAAGTATGCGAAGCGCGAGGGATACAGCCAAAGCCTGATGAACACGATCAAAGGTTATTGGCTGATAGATCATGATCGAATCGAAGTGAGTCGCTTAAGAAGGTGCTCAAGCTTGACGGCTCGGCACACTGAACAGATGATATCCTACAGGACGGCATGAGTCTCTTGTCGTCGCCGTGCACGGTCCGAAGTCCGAGCGATCGATTCTACGAGACAGTCCTATCGACTTTGTCCTCGATCCGCACACCAGAAGCACTTAAGTGGATTCAGTACTACGTCGATTCCACGAACGCGCAGCTCGTTACGCCCACCGTGCGTGATGCATTCGTAGTCGCTCTTGCCGAACGGGACTTCGCGCGGCTATGGGTATGGATCAGAGAATGGGACGTTGACACCGATCTGAGGGTGCTGCCCCGCAATTATCCGCATCTCGCTCAAGTCTTCGAGCCCGAAGATGAGGCGGAGCATCTCGAAGATATGTCTCAAGAGAGGGAGAGGTTGTTGATCGTGCTACTTGATCTCATCTTCAAGCGTGCGTATGAAGGCTTCGCATTCCGGGAGCATGTGCAAAGTTCTATACTGACACAGTCCGTTACAGCTCAACCATCTAGACAGCCATTGGAGGATTTAGCGGTCGCGCCCTTTGATAAGTTTGAGGAGCAGATTCTTACTGCGTATCTACTGGACCCCGCCATGAACCTGTCCCCTTCTGCCTTCGACATTCTCCATGACCTTCTGACGACCCGGCTTTTATCACACGGACGGTATTCGGAAGCCATCGATCTTGATCGACGTGTCACCGAGCTAGTACGCTCTAGCCAGCACGAAATGTCTAATGCGCAACTGAAGCGAGAGCGCAGACAAATGGTTGATGATATGGTCAGCTTATTGCCTCGAATCCAGCGAGATTTGCTTGCTGCGGAGAAAGATTTGAGGGACGATATGGAAGCAGAGGAAAGCATGCTCTGGGCGTCATCTCCAGTTGAAAGACCTTCGAACACTGCTGGTACAGCGGGGCCGCAAGGTATCTCTGCCCGGATGGAAGCTCGCGCTTCCAAGCGAGTCGTCTCCTTATCTGGCCTTGTCTCGGCCTCGCCTCGCAGGTCTGAACAGCCCGGTGGAAACTTGCTCCATGCGATCTTGCAAAACCAGGCAATCGCGGCTAGAACACAAGAAACGAATCCAGCACCTTCCAGTCCAGCAAGACGGACAGGCTTTGAGATGACGGAACACAGATCTCCAAAGCCAATTCAGCAGCCTCGCGCGCAGAGCCCATTTTCCAGCCCAGTCAAGATCTCCCGGACGCTTAGTTCTCGAGCTCATGCTGTCTCATCCCTGGCACAACCAATTGCTGGGATGTCTGGAAAGGCGAGCTCGTCAAAGCAAAATCAGGTCGGGCATTCCAGCAAGGTGTTGGCGTCTGGCATTGAAAGCGCCGGTGACAAGACACCGGTCGCTGTTCGTCAGAGATCGCCCCGGCGGAGGGTACCTATCTCCTCCGCAGAAGACGTCGAAATGAAGGAGGTCGGACAGACAGATCCTACAGAGTTGAGCACGGAGGTTGATCCAGCTACGGGAGATATCAGTCACCAAGCTGCTGTCGATTTGGAAGACATAACCCCAACAAAGACGCAGCGCAAGCGACAGCCTCGCTACGAGACTCGACAGAAACAATCATCTGTCGCAGCCAGTGTCGATACTGAAGGTCCAATTGCGCAGGTTAACCCATTAGAGTCGACTAGAAAACCTGTCAGGCGGTCGCGAGCAAAGCAAGCACCGTCCATGGAGCCGTATGTGGAGATTTTGACCCCAACTCCACCCCGCAAAACCCGTAAAAAAGCGGCGTCTGTTGCTCCACAAGACTCAGAGGGAGCTGAGACTGACGCCGTACCTGCACCGAAGCGAGCACGGAGGACAGCTGCCACGCCCTCCCAGCAGAACACTCCAGCTCCGTTGAAGCGGACAGCAAGACAGACACGCAGCCAAAGCGTGATGAGTGAGGCTACTACGGAAGGAGGTGACGAAGGCGCTCAAGCCCGCAACTTGCGACGAAGCGGGAGACTTTCATCGGTCACGCCAGTCTCGCCTGTCAAAAAGGCTGTGGCTGCCGAGCCCGGTGTCAGGACGCGGCGTGCCACAAGTAGACAACCTTCTGAGGCTCCTACTATCCCCGAAACAACGAAGCCTAGACGGCAGACCACCCGGAAGTAAGGCAAGAGAAATCTAAGGGTCGACCCCGCACATATTGTCTGAATTCAGGGTATATACATAAGGCTGTATTACATTCGTTTGGCTGGCCATCTCGATCAATTACCTTCACCTCCACTGGCTCCGTCCATATGAAACTCGCCTCGCTCCAGCTTTATCATAAATTGCCTTGCTGACAGGCCCGTCATCTCTAACAGTCGATCCAGAACTTGTGCCGCTTCGGGTGAAGGCAGCGAAGCCGATGGTGGTGGTTGTGCTAATTCCGGCGTCGAGGAGGCTACCAAAGTACCAGTATGAGCAGACGGCTTCGGATCGAGCCCTGCACTTTTGATTTCGGGAGATATTATCATCTTCTGCGGGGTTGCGTAGCAAGGAGCGATCGGACCTGGCCCGTCCGTAATGTTGGCAGGGAGAGAGCTTTGCCGGTGTCTCACTTCAGAGTCAGCAGACGAGCGCCTAGTATGACCTCTGGGACGAGTGAAATGATCAGCCATTGGCTGAATTGCAACCTCCGGACCTCCGTCCTCTGCTTCGCGCTGGAATACTGGACTGATCTCATCTCCAGGCACACTCCCTATGGCATCGGATTCAAATATCAAGGTTGAGAACGGCGTCGCCTCAGGCGTATGACAAGGAGCTTGAATGCCTGAAGATGCTCGACGTTCGTCGACTGGCCGTGGCTCTTCGCGCTGGAGAGAATGGTGATCATCCGGCGGACCGGAGGGAGGGGATGTGCGATGGCGAGCAGGTGTGAATTCTAGCGTCAAAGAAGACGGAGTGGACTGTGTTTCATCAGACCTGGAGTTCGCCTGTGGGACGTTCTCTATGTAAAGCATCTTT
>Ga0308160_10007680_pt1 | contig 10648 bp, 13 predicted proteins | sample PhyFR1_FD_201036 | JGI IMG/M metagenome (GOLD analysis project Ga0308160, IMG submission 201036) | Phyllosphere microbial communities from UC Gill Tract Community Farm, Albany, California, United States - DLSLF.R1 | ecosystem: Host-associated > Plants > Phyllosphere > Unclassified | place: USA...
CACGCCTCCGCTACCGTGACGAAGAAACGCTAACCAAACAGCCGACTTCGACCACTCTCATACCCCCAAACCGACGTTTTCCTACTTTGTTTCTCCCTAACCTCCCCCGCAAGTTTCGAAAATATTAAATCAAAGGTATGTCCACATCCAATCATCCTCAACCTGTCAATTCCAAAAAGAATCATGGGCTTACAAACAGTGGTGGCCTGAGATCCAACATCATTCACCCGGAACACCAATTTTGTTGATTGGAACCAAACTTGATTTGAGGGATGATCCTCATACGATTGAGAAATTGAGGCAGAAGAAACAATCGCCAGTTCAGTATGCTCATGGATCTGCCATGTCTAGTGAGATTAAGGCTGCCAAGGTGGGTCCATCTTTACTCTTCTATCCCTTTCGTCTTTACCTCTTCCTCCGACATCTGCCATCCCGAAAGGGACGTAAAAGCTGACAAGTAGTACCTTGAATGCTCCGCTCTCACGCAGAAGGGATTAAAGACTGTATTTGATGAAGCTATCCGAACTGTCTGTAAGTCCCTAATCTATCTAGCCCCATATTTCCTCTCATATCCGACTCTACTACTCCCTCGCCTCTCTCGCCTACCGATATGTACTGGGAGAACCAAGCTAACACTCAGTGAACCCAAACAGACGGGCTGGAAAAGCCAAGAAATCGTCCAACTGCGTTTTGATGTAGCCCCTACCTCTTTCAATTTCTAGCATCTTTTCTACTTTCAGTTCCATTCTCGTATTCTAGTCATGTGTATAGTATGCCCCTTTCCGTTGATGGTGCTGTGGTTTAATGAATACATGCTTCCATCCATATAATCCATATACATTATTGGGGCTCCCTTCTACACGTTATCTATAACTGTTACCCTGAATTGATTACCGATGCCCGAGTATTAGAATGAGGTGATGAGACTCTTATCACCTACTATACCATCACTGTATATCCTATCGTTGTATTCTCATATTGTACAACATCGTCACTGCCTGTATCACCAACCATATCAAGAGAAAGAAGATATATCAATCTACCGATATAAAGGACCGGAAGATCAGAAGAAGCAATCCCATCCCGTCCTATTACCGCGAATTCCAATACACACGCTCTTACCCGATACCTTCATTTGCTTATCACCTTTGTCTTTGTATCGTGTTTTCTAGAGGGCACATTCTACTTCATCACTCACGTACGTATCTCCGTGATACTCTCGCTTGTGATATCACTGCAGTCACACATTTCATAGCCGAGTGAGCAGTGGTTGCCACCCCTAGTCTACTAGCTCGGATCAGGCCGGTGGATATCCCTTCTCCTTCCACTTCCACCTTTCCCTTGGCATCGCTTGACCATTGTTCTTGAGGTAGCTTATTCTTAGTGATACCTGTCAAATCACGATATTCACCCATTCAATTACCCGTTAGGCAATGTCGACACATACAGTAAGATTCCCCCTTTCTCCCTTATTCCAGCTGACGAGAAGCTCCGACCCCATACCCCCACCTCTCGAGCTTCTACCCCAGCTTACCATTCCTCCCCGGGGGCTAGTACCACCGAAACCGATTCTCTGGATTCATCATGGTTCCCCGTCGACCCCGTCTCTCCAACCAATTCGAATTCAGAGGGGTCGGACGATGATACACTCTCGTCATCCATTTACTCGATTGGATCCGATACTGCCCATTCATTAACTTCTACCGAGAGTGATATACAGGTAGAAGAGGGGTATGTGGATGCTGAAGCTTCTTCTACGACACACACGACTACCGATACTTCTTCACAATTACCACTTATTTTCCCACATTATGATGATCTCGAGAATTCATTCGCTTCCGCTAGTGATGAGACTACACCCAGCGCTTCTGTTCAATTACAAACTACCTCTTATTTATCGCAAGCTCCTACACCTGTAGTGAGGGGCCAGAGGTCTTCTTCGTATAGATTATCCCTTGATAAAGGGGGTGAGGAGGGAAAGGCTGGATCACTGTGGGGTAAGGGAGTGGATGGGGGATATCAGGGATTGGCTAGCGAGACTATCGAGAAACCCAAAGAAGTCGATGATCAGGTGAACGAGAAGGATGAGGGGAAAGGCGAAGAGAAGATTGAGGAGAAGGAAGCGGTCACGGCCCATCAAATCAGGGAAGGGGTCAAGACTGATCGATTGAGGCGAGCTTTGGCTGTTTCCAATCTAACAAACCTCAGAGGGGGTCAGAAATGGTAAGCTTCCTTTGTCGTATAAGACAGGACCGAGCTAAAATGCAGGTCATCAAAACTATCAATCCTGACCCTCGCTTCACTCCTCGGTCTAGTCCTCGCAACCGTACGATACTCTATCATCCCTTCCTCCTCCCCCTCTTCGCCAGAGGTGATCCCTACCCAACAAGTGAAACCATTTTCGATACTCGATTACCTCCCTTCCACATCGATGGAAGCTCCAAGTTCAATAATGCCAGATGTTAGGTTGATCAAGCATGCCCTCTCACTTTCCACCGTACGACCTACCATCAAACCCGTCCAGTCCGGCCCCGAATCCCAATCAGTCGCTAAAGTCGCCGGGAGCTACTCTTTGGCATTGCGTAATTCCGAAGCTGGCTTGATTGCTTTCCTTCAGAATTCGGGTTCTACGTGGCAGAGGGCAAAGGAGATGGTTAGGCCTTCTCCCCCTCCTCCTGTCGCCACAGGGATTCCGGAGGAACCTACGTACGGTCAGATCATTTATTCCGACTTCAAAGCCGCTTGGTCCAAAACCCTCTCGACCTACACTCACGCTGAGTTCATCCATTATCTCCGGAATCAGATTATCGCGACTATCCAGATGGAGATCCAACAAGCTATCCTCCTCGCCACATATCTCCTGGAGGTGGGTAAGAATGTCACTCGAGCGGCTACTCCGTATTTCCAGAATGGATACAATCGAACGTTGGGGATGTACGATAACATCAAATCATTTGGTGGATCAATCAATATGCCCACTACGGATATCGCCGCGAGCGCCGCTAAAGCCGCTACCGATTCCGTCGCCTCTAAAGCAGCTATGACATCCCAAAAAGGCAGGGAGGCGATTCAACAAGCTCGACAAGGTCTCGAATATGTCATTCAAGAGGCGAAACGTAGGGCTGGACCCACCTCACCAGAGGTTTCGAAAGAGGATGTACGAGGGGCAAAGGGAAGGTTCTCGGGGTTGAAGAATAAGATAAGAAATCATAAAGGTAAAGCTGTTCAGAACCCAAATAGGGGTATAAAGTCGAATTCTCATATGAAGGAGATGAGAGAGGAGAAAGGAAAGAAGATGACGATGAGAGAAAGGTTCATGTTGGCTTTACATAATGTAAGTCCTCTTTATACACTCACGTTATTGATGGGTGGGCTCAACGATAGGCCGCTATGCCTTTAGTTGTACGATAATATGATACTGATTATCTCGAGCGTCGGGCGTCGGGCGAGGGCGCCGGGATGAAGACGACGAGGAGAACGGGATTGTTGTTGATATTTGTATATTCCAAAGCCTACGTGCGATTGTATATTATGTTCAGGTCTGTATGGTATGTGGTACACGTCTCTCGATACTTACTGATTGCGGTGCTAATACCAGGAAGAATATGCATAACCATCCTTCAGACCACTTTGTGCTTTACTTGCCACTCCTTTCTCTTCGCTCCACTTCCATTCTCATCTGCTCTGACTACTTGTCCTCTTCTCACTCATCTAAACATATAGAATCATAAGATGGCATACGAATATGAACCCATCACGACCTATTTCAAACCGACAATCTGGTCAGAGGATGTGAGTACCTCAGTTGATCCCGAGGAGAAGGCTGAGGAACAGATCAAAGGCAAATTTGGGCTGGTGTCGAGTCACGATTGGGAATCATTTAAGGAATCTATTGATAGTCCGTATATTATTGCCTGCGCAGCTGACGTAGTAGAATTATCTGCTAAATGTACGAAGGAGGAGTCCATCAAGGTCATCTACTTAGCTCGACATGGGCATGGTAAGTATCCTTCATCCTTTCTCCATTTATCGCATAAGTCTCGACCACGCTGACAATGCAGGAGAACATAATATAATCCACGAACAGTACGCCACATGGGAACAAGCAAGTCATCCCAATTTTACTTCACAACTCACCCTGCCTACGTCAACTAATAAAAAGGCTAAAAAAGTCCATACACCCCACGATGCAAGTCTTGCCCCCTCAGGCATCTCGGAGGCTTTGGAAGTTGCCTCCGCATTGAAGAGGGAGGTGGGGAAAGGAATGCCGGTACCGCAGAAATTCTTTGTTAGTTCCTTAAAGAGGACTGGGGAGACTTGTGGACTTGAATGGGGGTGGTTGTTGAATCCTAGCCATCCCGACGGCGAGGCTGTTACCGAGAAAGTGGGGTGGGTAGAGGGGGAAGATAGAGGATGTGGGATCACCGCTACTGTCATTGAGGTGAGCCCTCTATTCTGACTTAACACGAGCGGGGAGCAAGAAAAGACTAAATAGCAGAATCTCCGAGAATCAATCTCAGGAGGCCAACATAATTCCCGCTCCACCAAGACCCATTTACGCGACCTCTTTCCAACATTCTCCTTCCCCGATGAGATGACTGAGAGGGATGAACTGTGGGTACAGGGGATCTGGGAGAAGGAAGATGAGGGCGAAATGTGTAAGAGGTTGGAGAGGGGGTTGGGGGAAGTAATGGATAGGAGTGAGGGATCTACTTGTACGTCATCACTTCTTCCATACTTCCCTCTCATCTTCCTCCATTTCTGTGCATCTATCTCATCGTCATTGAAGACTTTCAGAACGCGAGCTTGAGCGGGGCAAGATGGAAGCTGATGAGTAGATATCAGTATCACGTCCCATAAAACAGCTACCGAGCGACTAAGGCTGTTCTTGGGGATGGAAGAAAGGACAATGGGGCTGTGCGAGATGAACGTCCTAGTCCTCAAAGTTAGGGAGAAGGAAAGCGATCAAGGGGCTGTATAATCACCACGTCTGATATAGACAAGGGAGATCGCCAAGTGATTGACAGGATACCCCAGTAAATCACTCATGACATCCTTTGTTCATACTTCCATTGTCTGACAGTCTTCGAGCCCCACTGCTACGGTATATATACCTACTCACATGGTTTTGTTCTTCTCTAATGAATCTAACCATAAACGCATATACGACATCGATTGTAATGGTCTATAAACTTCTAAATCAATACACGATCCCAGCCCCCCAACCATCTGTGGAACCTATCGTATGTGACTCCGCACTCAAGTGGCTGGGTCGGACTGATGATAGGCTGGAGTCCAATATATCGGCACCGGGGGTCAGATTGCCTGGTCAGATTTGAACAACGCAGTTCAGGGTGAGTACTTGTACCAAGTCAGAGATTGAAGCTGAACAGTAGAATACAGGCAAGCCTGCCAATCTGGGGAGACCGTCAAGGTCATCTACCTCCAACGACATGGGCATGGTAAGTTCCCTTTCAGTCTACAAGTCATGTGACTAAGAGACAGGTGAACATAACCCAATGCCAGAGAACCCAATGCCTCACTGGTCAAAATTCGTAAGTCCTCCCCTTCAGTCCTGGGCGGAATGAGCTGATATGTTAGAAAGGACTCTGTCAACCCCATATAGTCGATCCGGCCCTCTCCTTAATTGGAGAAGAACAAATGTCACACCTCTCCCTTAGACTCAAGTCGGAGCAGGGCCTACCACTACCAAGTAAAGTATTCACTAGTATAACCAAAAGGACTTGTCAATCTTCCATTGAAGTTTGGAGGTCTTTCCTCCCTCAAGTGCCCATCATAGCTCAACAAGTAACTCGCCCCTCCGTCAAGTGATCGAGCTGATGGACAGGATCTGCGAGATACACTTGAAGGTCGTGGATTCTCCAAGAGGGGGCCATTGAGTGATATCAAGAGATTGTTCCCCGGTATCACCATCCCAGCCGAGACTACCGAGAACGATGATCTATGGTCACAACTCGGGGGAAAAGAAACTCTAGAACACTTAAAGCAGAGGGTGGATGGTGTCTTCAATAAGATCTGGGATATGGCGGTCGATGATGAGTGTATGTGCCCAATTCCCCGCTAACGCTGATTGATAGGTATAGCTATTGTTGCTCATAAAGATATTGTTGATACCCTCTACACTAGTCTTTTCGGGATGGAAGAACCGGATTTCCAGACGGCTGAAATGAGGGTTATTGTCGTCAAGCGAATGGTTTGAGGAGTGATGTAGGATTGAAAGTATGTATTGTGATTGGTGAAGAGATCTTCGCCACTAGGAGACGGCGAATGTTCAACTGAAGATTGTACCTCTTTTTCCCCTACCTCTGCGTCGTCTTCTCTCTTCAATTGATCCACTTTCGATTATGCTCTACAAGCGATGACCTCAGACCTGCAAAGGGCGAGTTAAGGGTACTATAAACACACACATACACTGACATTTCCTTTGTTTTTCTACTTTCCTTTGTTTCTGGTCTCTTTGACTATATCCCACTCGTTGATTTGACACTCACCGTAATCACTTCCGACTAACAAGACTAAAAATGACCTTCATCCTCCTCAACGAATTTACTATCCCCGTAGCTGGACCTGCTGATGAAGTGAACGTTCGTGAACGTTCGTACACCTCTTGTATATTACGTTGAGAATGGAACTGATAGTAGCCAGTGGAAACTATTGGTAATTCCGGTACGACCAGTTGGAAGGCTTTCAAAGAGATTCTTCGACGTGAGTCTTGCTTGGTAGTCTTCGAGCTCTGATAAACAGGCGAAAGAGATGCCTGCGTGACTGGTGAGACTGTTAAGGTGATCTACCTGTTGAGACATGCTCATGGTACGTCCTCACCCCTGACGAAGCTATTGGAACAGGAGAACACAATTCCCTCCCCAAGAACCCATTGCCCCACTGGAAAGGACTTGTAGGTCCCCTCACCCTTGTTAATCCAATGCTCACAGGCAGGAGCAATACAATCCCGACGCGGTAGACCCACTCCTCTCCCAGATAGGTAAAGAACAAATGGCAAATTTAGCTGAACAACTTCGATCTGAACTCCCAAAAGTCGGGGAGGGAATGATCTTGCCAACCAAGGTATTTACTAGTATTTTGAGACGAACATGTCAATGTTCCATGGATGTCTGGAAACCTATTTGTTCAGCTCCAATTGTAGCTCTTCAAGTAAGTCTTCATCGCAAACGAGCTGATGAGTAGGATCTGAGAGGTACATTGATTGGACTGGGTTATTCGAAACGTGGTCCCCTTGGGGAGATTAAACGTCTTTTCCCAGAGGTAATCATCTCGGAGGGGATTACTGAAGAGGATGAGCTATGGGCTAAGACTGGTGGGAATGAATCGGATGAAGAGGCTGGGAAGAGGGTAGAGTCGGCATTTAAGGAAGTCTGGGATATGGCCAATGATGATGATCGTCCGTCTTCCTCTCATACCTCTCATACCACTTTGAGAAAAGCTGATGAAAGGTATCGCCATCGTATCCCACAAAGAAACATTCAATACCCTCTGGCCTAAAGTCTTCAGAGCCCAAGAGCCGAGGTTCCAGACTGCTGAAATGAGAGTCGTGATAGTGAAATGTAGCCTATGAACCATGCATACAGTATGTGTTATACAATTGAATCGTGTCCACCATATCTTGTCGTTAATATCGTAATCTATCTCTATAAACCCCGTACATCAGACCTCAGCCTTATCCAGCATTTTCGACTTGGAGACTTTCTCAAACATGTACATCACCTTCCCACCTCCTCCGCTATTCGCAATGACGTTAAGATCATATTTCCTCTTAGTCTCCAATCCACCAACATCCACCCTCTTCTTCTTCTTTTCCTTCGGCTTTTCCTTCTTGATGTCTTTCTTGGATCCACCACTACTGGAACTACCAGCAGACTGATCCCTTACATCAATCTCATCTTGTGAATTCGCACTTTCAATCCCATCCATTTCATCTTCCTCCTCTTCGGCGACTTTTGAGAATTTGGTAGATTCCCATTCGGAGTAGATGAGGCCATGGAGGAGTGTATCGGACATTGTATCGAATGAAGACCTTTCATGGGGGTCTAGGTGTTTCCATTTCTTCAAAGCGGATAATTTATCTCGTTTAGCTTGCTCAGACTGTATATTAGCTTGATGTTCGATCTGCGATACTGCCAGCTGACCTTTTTGACCATCTTTGCAGTCTACATATCAGTAGTTTTCATGGGCGGAGGTGAGAGAGGACTTACAGGAGCAGGATCATATTGGGAAGCAACGACAAACCCTTTACTGTCCTCATCACTCTCATCTCCGCTATCCCCAGCAACATTCACGTCTTTCTCCTTCAATACCCCCTCCTCTAGACCATTACAATCACACCCGAGCAAGTCGTCTTGTTGTCAGCTTACGAGTGCGAGAGAGCATCAGCTTACGAGTTTGACAACCATCCGTCTTGATTGAAAGCGTGAACAAATCTCGAAGTTCGGCGTCGGAGAAAGCTATCATCAGCTTTCTTCAAAGGTGAAGGTTGCAAAGCTTACAATTACTACTCTTCTCCCCAGCTTTTTTATCTAGCATCTGATCCGATAAACCTGTCTTGGTGACTTGTCGCTGATTGTCAATTATGCTCTAATTGGGGAAACTTACTTGATAGATCTTCTCATCGATCGTACATGCTGTGAGGAGCCTGTAGATATACACCGGTCGTTTTTGGCCGTCCCTGCTCATCAGTCATGACCTATCGTGGGATTAGATTACGTACCTATGGATTCGAGCCATTGCTTGTAGATCGGTCGAAGGGTTCCTGGTCATCAGCTTTTTCCTTGCCCTAGAAATGGGAGCGTACCAATCACTATCGAAAAGGATCAATCGGGAAGCACTGCCCGGTCAGCTTTAGTCTCAAACGAGCGAGGCGACATACCCAATCAAATTCAATCCAGTTCCACCCGCCTTGGCACTCAGGAGAAAGACGAACGAATCTTCCCTTCTCCCCTTGTTGAATTGATCAACTAGATCCTGTCTAGTTTTCTGGGGTGTTGACCCATCAAGTCGGAGGTAGGGGTATTTCATACTTGCCAACATTTCCTGGATGATATCGAGGGTACTGGTCCAATTGGATACAACGACTACCTTTTCACCAGTATGATTGTGGACTTCCTTCAACATGTTGTGTAGGAGTTGCATTTTGCCTGATTGTCAGCTTGATTCCCTGAAAAACAAAAACAAAAAGAAGCTGACCTGAGGTGGATACATCGTAGTCTTTGATATTTGGTGGCATGACTGCTAAAGCTTGTTCGAGGACCGACTTGACCTCATTCTCGTCGTATTGGATATCTTCTTTCGCAGCTTTCTTCTTGAGTAACTGATTGTCAGCTCTGTCGCCGGGAGAGACTCACCAATGGAGAATTACAGATCTTTCGCAACGTGTCGACTGATTATTAGCTATGTTGTGACTCACAAGAGAATCTTAGCTTACTAAAGCCCAGAGGCTGAGCTCGAGACTGGAGGAAAGCAGTGAGCATCCCAGGGGCGAGTAATGTTTGGAATATCTTCAATTGAAGTTTCGAAGGAGCAACAAAGACCACATATTCATCTGCCCGTCAGCTCCTCGCTTTGTACAAACGTACTTTTAGGAGGAAGGTAATCATCCAATACCTCAGCAGTTCTTCTGATGACAAATGCTTGTGCGACCTTGGTGAGCTATGGTCAGCTACGCCCATGAACGCAGTAATACCTCTTGCGATCGCTCTTGACCCTCTGTGACATCTCTCTTTGATGCTCCTGGTGCTCGACCCTTCAAGATTGGTTTCTCAAACTGTCGATTGAATTGGGAGTAAGTACCGAAGATTCCGGGGTTGACAAAGTTGGCCTAAAGATCAGCTTGAGCCAACATCACTGAAAAGTCAACTGACCATAGCCCAATATTCTCCCAAGTCATTCTGTACAGGTGTTCCGGATAGGACTGAAATCAGCTACATCCGACACTGGTAGACTTACGGATTCGCCTAACGGTCCTGAGCTCGTCAAACATCTTTGTAGTCTTGTTATCTTTTGATTTGAGACGTTGACCTTCATCGCAGATGATCAAGTCAATGGATGGAACGCATGATGCGAGCTGTTTCCTATCAAGTCAGAAAGATACGTAGGATAGGTTGAGATAACTGACACCACTTTACGCAGCTGACATTGATTAGCTTTGTACACTCCGAGTCAAGGTCAGGACTCACTCGCTCATAGCCGATAATGAGGACGTGCTTGCTCCTGTTGTTGACCTACCAATTAGCTGACCGCCAAGAAGCTATGCGGCATAGCTTACGAAAGACATAATCTCATTATCGCGACCATCTGCCGCAACGACATTTACTCGGCGATCTACCCTGATCATCAGCCTTAGTTCGGCCTTCGCTGATGAACGCACCATTTCCTAAACTCTTTCTGCCAGTTCTTGACTAGAGTAACGGGACAGACGATCAATATCTTGTGTGCACTATCGAATGAGCATTTCGTGACAGGCGAGGAAGATGGACTTACCAAGCGGTATCCTTCTTGAACGGTGATTGTTCTGACTTGTTAGCGGTAGAACTACCTGTACTGGTAAACTCACTGAGCATGGTGTAAACGAGAGCGATGGCGGAGAGAGTTTTGCCCAGACCCATCTCATCTGCCA
>Ga0308160_10007681_pt1 | contig 10647 bp, 8 predicted proteins | sample PhyFR1_FD_201036 | JGI IMG/M metagenome (GOLD analysis project Ga0308160, IMG submission 201036) | Phyllosphere microbial communities from UC Gill Tract Community Farm, Albany, California, United States - DLSLF.R1 | ecosystem: Host-associated > Plants > Phyllosphere > Unclassified | place: USA...
CCCGAAGCCATCGGGTTGTAGTAACCGATGCGCTCGATGAAACGGCCATCGCGACGATTACGCGAATCGGTTGCAACGATGTTGTAGAACGGGCGCTTTTTTGCACCACCACGAGCCAAACGAATAACGACCATAATATTTCCAAAAAATGTACTGGACGGAGAAAGCCGACGATTATAGCCCGCCACGCCGTGCAACAGCAAGCGTTTATCTAAAAAGTAACATTAGCTGGGGGCGCAGTCCCGGCCGAATCCAGCATTATCGCTTATTTTGTGCTAGAGCGCTACCTGCCCTTGAAGATGTCCACCGAGATTGCCCTCTGCAGGCATGCTGGAAACAACGTGCTTCACGAACAATTTTGAACGATACTGGCGGCTTTCCTTTCCACAACGACAAGTCGCCACAGCCGATGCAGCCGCACAAGAACAAGACCCTCGCCACCGCCCTCGCCTTTCTGCTCGGCGGCGTGGGCGCGCACCGCTTCTACCTGAACGGCAGTGTCGACCGCATCGGCCTGCTGCACCTGTGCAGCATCCCGCTGGCCGGCCTGGTCTATGGCATGGGCCACGCACCCAACCCCTTCTATGTGCTGCTGCCGCTGATCCTGTCCTGGCTCGCCGGCTTCCTCGAAGCACTGGTGATCGGCCTGACGCCGGACGAGCGCTGGGATGCGCGCCACAACCCGGGCAGCGGCCGTACCTCGCATTCGCGCTGGCCGCTGGCCCTGCTGCTGGTGCTGACCATGCTGGTCGGCGCCACCGCCTTGATCGCCACCATCGCGCGCCTGTTCGACCTGCTGTACACGGGCGGCGCCTACGGCTGAGTCACTGCCGAGTGCTACAGGCCGCTGCCGGCCCAGTCATAGCGCGGCAAGGCGGCCGGGGGCGTGCCGAGGATGACGACGATTTCCGTCTGCGCCGCCAACGGGATCGCGGTCGGGTCCGTCGTGACCGGCGCGATCCTCTCGTTGCTGATCAGATAGTAGCGGGCCGGCCCCGGCATGCCCAGCACCGCGCCGCCGCCGATGCCCTGCCCCCACAGCGACAGGAACTGGCCCAGCGTGAAGGTACGCGGCACGTCGGTCTCGATGTGCAGCACGCCCGAGCCGTCATGGGTGTGCATTTCATAGTTGCAGCCGCTGCCGCGCCCGATCGAATCCGGCAGCGCGAGGCGCACGCCGTTGCGGTAGACCGTCAGCAAGGCGTGCGTATGGTAGGTCTCGCTCTGGGCGCAGCCGACGCCGTCGACGCTGGCCGTGCCGCTGTGGCTCCAGGCCGGCCAGTTGGGCTGGCTGAAGCTGGTCGTGGACGAGATCGAGGTATAGCCGGGCTCGAGCGCGAGTTCAGGGGAGCCGGGGGTAGGCGCCGGATCGACCGGCGGCGGCGGGGCCGGCTGGGTGGGCGGGGTCGGCGCGGGCTGGGCCGGGGGTTGCGGATCGACCGCGACCGGGCTGGAATGGCTGCTGCCGCCACAGGCGGCCAGCGTGGACAGCGCCGCAAAGGCAATCGACAGCGGCAACGCCGTACTGGGCTTCATGGAAAACATGGACGCTCCTTTGGTTGGCCATGCACCCGGAGACGCGTATGCGGGGTGCGTAGTCGGGAATTCTAGGAGGTCGTCTCATGCATTCCGGTTAAGGAAACTCAAGTGCGCCAGCAATGCCTTTTCCGGGTCGGAACGGCACAACGATTCGCCGAACCGCATTCGGATACAAGGACAGAACTGGCGCGTCGGTCATCGGACACCGTGCCGCCCGGAAGGTGCGGCGGCACGGGGCGGCCCGCAAGGACCGCCGGCGCACGATCAGTCGTCGCCCTTGTCGTGGTCCTTGTCGCCGCCCTTGTCATCGTCCTTGTCGCGGTCCTTGCCGATCTTCTTGCTGTCATCGACGATATCATCGAGCAGGTGATCCAGCTTGCGCACCGCGACGCCCAGGCGCTCCAGGGCAGCCCGCAGGAAACCCTTGTACTCGTCACGCTCCTTCTTGTACTTCCAGGCCACCTTCTTCCACTCGTCGCCTTCCTTCTTGTACTCGTCGCGCTCCTTCTTGTAATCGTCGCGTTCCTTCTTGTAGCCGTCGCGCTCCTTCTTGTAATCGTCGCGTTCTTTCTTGTACTCGTCGCGCTCCTTCCTGCACTTGCACAATTTATGGTGGTCGTGCTCGTGGCCTTTGTCGTCATCGTGGTCGTGGCCGTGGTCGTGGCCGCAATCCTTGTCGTCGTCGCGGTCGTCCTTGTATTGTTCGGTACCCATGATGCTTCTCCTCAATGAGCCGACTTGGAAGATAGGCCGCGTTGGCTCATGCACGGCCTGGATTCCAAGTTATCCTCTTTGGATGAGTCCGCTTTGAGCCATACTAAATCTTCCTATACATGGATTTATTCAAATTTCACACGGATAATATGTCTCATCATTAAATATTCTTTGATGAAATTCGTTGGCCGCTTGCCAGGCCTGTGCGGTGGCTATACGCCGGCGCTTACCCGGCCAGCCGACTGAGGCGCCTGCTTCGGCAACCTGACTCATCAACCATCTGCTGTTTTCGGTCGTTTCCGAACCCTTTTTGGGTAGGTTCTGAACGCGGCTATAGAAGTTGTCCTAGCGCGCTCCACTGTCCGCGCAAACCGCCTCTCTATACTGATCTTTCGTGTCAGCGATCCCGCAGACCACCTGTCGACCAGAGGAGACCAAGATGGACAAGCACAGGAACATCAGGAACACGACCGAGCCGAACGGCAGACGCAGCTTCCTCAGGCTGGGCGCGGCGGCGCCCCTGGCGCTGGCGGCAGCCCCGTTCGCCGGACCGGCCGTGGCCCAGGACCGATCCGGCGATCTGTGGGCCGCGGACCGCTGGGTCGGCACCTGGGGCGCCTCCCCTACCGGCGCGGCGATCTCGCCGCAGCCGGCGCCCAGGGAGCTCACCAACCAGACGCTGCGCCAGATCGTCCATACCAGCATCGGCGGCAACCGGGTGCGCGTGTGCTTTTCCAACGAGTTCGGCACCACGCCGCTGACCATCGGCGCTGCCCATGTCGCCCGCCGTACGGCCGGCAGCAGCATCGATCCCGCCAGCGGTCGCGTGCTGACCTTCGGGGGCCAGCCCTCGATCGTGATCCCGCCAGGTGCGCCGGCGCTCTCCGACCCGGTCGACCTCGACCTGCCGCCGCTGGTCGACCTGGCCATCAGCATCTACCTGCCGCAGCCGGCCACCGCGACCACCCTGCACGGCTCGGCGTTCCAGACCAACTACATCGTGGCCGGCAATGCGGCCGGCGCCCCCACCCTTGCCGATGCGTCGACCACGACATCCTGGCATTTCCTGAGCGGAGTCAGCGTCTGGACCGGCCGCGCCGGGGCCATCGTCACCCTGGGCGACTCGATCACCGACGGCGCGGTCACGACCGTCGACGCGAACCGCCGCTGGCCCGACATCCTGTCGCTGCGCCTGCGCCAGTACGACCGCCTATTCCGCCTCGGCGTGGTGAACGCCGGCATCGGCGGCAATCGCCTGCTGAATCCGGGAAATGCGACCATCGGCGACTTCCAGGGGATCGGTCCGCTGTTCGGCCAGGCCGCCCTCGCCCGCTTCGACCGCGACGTGCTGGCCCAGCCCGGCGTGGAAGCCGTCATCGTCCTGCTGGGCGTGAACGACCTCGGCCAGCCGGTGTCGATCTCGCCGGCGTCCGAGGAAGTCACCGAGCCGGCGCTCCTCCAGGGCTACCGGCAGCTGATCGCGCGTGCGCGCGAGAAGTCGCTCAACATCTACGGCGCCACCATCACGCCCTTCGGCGACACCACGATCGCCGGCTATTACACACCGGCACGCGAGGCCATTCGGCAGGCGGTCAACAACTGGATCCGCAGCAGCGGCGAGTGGGATGGCGTGATCGACTTCGATGCGGCCGTGCGCGACCCGGCCAACCCGGCGCGCATGCTGCCCGCCTACGATTCGGGCGACCACCTGCACCCGAACGACGCCGGCATGGTCGCGATGGGCCAGTCGATTCCGCTGCGGATGCTGACGGATATCCTCAGGTTGAGCGGCGAGCCGGACGTGGCGAGGGCGGCACTGGCGGCCTAGAGACAAGTTGTCAGCTGGGATGGTGTGAGCGGCCAACAAAAAGCGGCCCACGTGGGGCCGCTTCTGGGTGCCTGCAAAACCGCCCGGTTCAGAACTGGTCGACTTCCAGCGCCAGCACGCCGGCGCTGCCCTCGACGATCGCATGGCGCATCCCGTCCGCCTGGGACAGCACGTGATCGGCAAAGAAGCGCGCGGTGGCGATCTTGGCGCGGTAGAACGCCGCGTCGCCAGCGCCGCCGTCGAGCTTCTGCTGCGCGGCCAGCGCCGCGCGCGCCATCTGCCAGCCGCCCAGCACGATGCCGGCCAGCTTCAGGTAAGTCACGCTGCCGGCGAACACCGCGCGCGGATCGGACTTGGTATTGGCAACCACGAAGTCGACCACGGACGCCAAAGCCGCGCTGCCGGCCGCCAGCTGGCCGCGGATGGCAGCGAAATCGGCCCCCTGCTGTTCGCCCAGCTGCGCTTCGGTGGCGCGCACCTGGGCGATGATAGCTTTCGCCACCGCGCCGCCGTCGCGCACGGTCTTGCGGCCGACCAGGTCGTTGGCCTGGATCGCGGTCGTGCCTTCGTAGATGGTCAGGATCTTGGCGTCGCGGTAGTGCTGGGCGGCGCCGGTCTCTTCGATGAAGCCCATGCCGCCATGCACCTGCACGCCGTCGCGCGCGACGTTTTCGCTCATCTCGGTCGACCAGCCCTTGATGACCGGGACCAGGTATTCGTAGACCGCCAGGTTGGCCTTGCGCGTCGCTTCGTCCGGATGGCTGTGCGCCAGGTCCGACAGGCCGGCGCCGACGTAGGCCAGCGCGCGTGCCGCTTCGGTCTGGGCGCGCATCGACATCAGCATGCGGCGCACGTCCGGGTGGTTGATGATGGCGACCGGGCCGCTCGAACCCTCGACGGCGCGCGACTGCACGCGCTCCCTGGCGAAGGCGGCCGCCTGCTGGTAGGCACGCTCGGCCAGGCCGACGCCCTGCATGCCGACGCCGAAACGGGCCGCGTTCATCATGATGAACATGTATTCCAGTCCGCGGTTTTCTTCGCCGACCAGGGTGCCGATGGCGCCGCCCCCGTCGCCGAACTGCAGCACCGCGGTCGGGCTGGCCTTGATGCCGAGCTTGTGCTCGATCGACACGCAGTGCGCATCGTTGCGCTCGCCCAGGGAGCCGTCGTCATTAACCAGGAACTTCGGCACGATGAACAGCGAGATCCCCTTCACGCCCGGGGGCGCGTCCGGCGTGCGCGCCAGCACCAGGTGGATGATGTTCTCGGCCATGTCGTGCTCGCCGTAGGTGATGTAGATCTTGGTGCCGTAGATCTTGTAGGTGCCGTCGCCCTGCGGCACGGCGCGGGTGCGCACCGCGGCCAGGTCCGAACCGGCCTGCGGCTCGGTCAGGTTCATGGTGCCGGTCCACTGGCCGCTGATCAGCGGTTCGATGTAGCGCGCCTTCTGGGCGTCGGTGCCGGCGGTCAGCAGCGCTTCGATAGCGCCGTCGGTCAGCAGCGCGACCAGGGCGAACGCCAGGTTGGCACCGTGCAGCATCTCCATGCACGGGGTCGCGACCAGCTTCGGCAAGCCCTGGCCGCCGAACTCGGCCGGGTGCTGCACGCCCTGCCAGCCGGCGTCGGCAAAGGCGCGGAAGGCTTCCTTGAAGCCCTTCGAGGTGGTGACCTGGCCGTCGTGCCAGGAGCTCGGTTCCTTGTCGCCGGGGTGGTTCAGCGGGGCAACCACGCCGCCGCAGAATTTCGCGCTCTCTTCCAGCACCGCTTCGACGGTATCCGGGGTCGCGTCTTCGCAGCCGGGCAACTGGTTGATCTCGGCCAGGTTGGCCAGTTCGTTCACGACGAACAGCATGTCTTTCAGAGGGGCGTTATAGCTCACCTTGGTCTCCTGAGTGTTCTTTTGAAAAATTTGGACGCGAAAAACAAAACGTCGTTCCCGCGCAGGCGGGAACCCAAGTTTGCCTGCGCGCCCGCAGCGGCAAGCGCCAGTGCTACGCGTAGAACTTGGGTCCCCGCCTTCGCGGGAACGACGTTGATGGCTTGGTGGAAGTGCATGCCATCCACCTTCGGCAAATGATCAGCCCAGCTCGTTCACGAGCGCCGGCACCACCTCGAACAGGTCACCGACAATGCCGTAATCGGCCACCGAGAAGATCGGCGCTTCCGGATCCTTGTTGATGGCGACGATGGTCTTCGAATCCTTCATGCCGGCCAGGTGCTGGATCGCGCCCGAGATGCCGACGGCGATGTACAGGGTCGGAGCGACGATCTTGCCGGTCTGGCCGACCTGCCAGTCGTTCGGCACGTAGCCGGCGTCGACTGCGGCGCGCGAAGCGCCCATGGCGGCGCCCAGCTTGTCGGCCAGCGGTTCCAGGATCTTGAAGTTGTCGCCCGAGCCCATGCCACGGCCGCCGGAGACGACGATCTTGGCGCCGGTCAGTTCCGGACGGTCCGACTTGGCCAGTTCGCGGCCGACGAAAGCCGACTTGCCGGAATCGGCCACCGCCGACACGGTTTCGACGGCAGCCGAGCCACCTTCGGTTGCGGCGGCGTCGAAGCCGGTGCCGCGCACGGTGATGACCTTCACGCTATCCGTCGACTGCACGGTGGCGATCGCGTTACCGGCGTAGATCGGGCGCTCGAAGGTGTCGGGCGCATCGACCTTGGTGATTTCCGAGATCTGGGCCACGTCCAGCTTGGCGGCGACGCGCGGCAGCACGTTCTTGCCGAAGGCCGATGCCGGCGCCAGGATGTGCGAATACGCGCCGGCGACCGCCAGGATCTGCTCGGCGACGTTCTCGGCCAGGCCATCGGCGAAGTGCGGCGCATCGGCGACCAGCACTTTCGACACGCCGGCCACCTTGGCGGCCTGTTCGGCGACGGCGCCGCAGCCCGAGCCGGCGACCAGGATGTGGACCTCGCCGCCGCATTGGGCAGCCGCAGTCACGGTGTTCAGGGTGACCGCCTTCAGCGCGGCGTTGTCGTGTTCTGCAATAACGAGTGCGACCATGATATTCCCTTGTATTCTTTATTTAGATGACTTTGGCTTCGGTGCGCAGCTTGGCCACCAGGGTCGCCACGTCCGGCACCTTGATGCCTGCCGAGCGCTTGGCCGGCTCGGCCACTTTCAGGGTCTTCAGGCGCGGGGTCACGTCGACGCCCAGGTCTTCCGGCTTGATGGTCTCGAGCGGCTTTTTCTTGGCCTTCATGATGTTCGGCAGCGTCACGTAGCGCGGCTCGTTCAGGCGCAGGTCGGTGGTGACGATGGCCGGCAGGGTCAGGGCCACGGTTTCCAGTCCGCCGTCGACTTCGCGGGTCACGGTGACCTTGCCGTCTTCCAGCACCACTTTCGAGGCGAAGGTCGCCTGCGGCCAGCCCAGCAGCGCAGCCAGCATCTGGCCGGTCTGGTTCGAATCGTCGTCGATCGCCTGCTTGCCGAGGATGATCAGTTGCGGCTGTTCCTTGTCGGCCAGTGCCTTCAGGACCTTGGCCACGCCCAGGGGCTCGATCTCGGCGCCGGTCTCGACCAGGATGCCGCGGTCGGCGCCGATCGCCATGCCGGTGCGCAGGGTTTCCTGGGCCTGGGTCACGCCGCAGGTCACTGCCACGATTTCGGTCACTTTGCCGCCTTCCTTGAGGCGGGTCGCTTCTTCCAGCGCGATCTCGTCGAACGGGTTCATCGACATTTTGACGTTGGCGATATCGACACCGCTGCCGTCGGACTTGACGCGGACCTTGACGTTATAGTCGACCACGCGTTTGACGGGTACCAGGACTTTCATAGTGGGCCTTTGGAAAATGAATAAGTGACTGACTAAAATGATCCGAATTATAAAAGCAAATTCCGTTCAGAGCAGAATTAAAGCACGATCGTGCGATTTTGACTTAGAGGAATTCCCCTAATTTACACTGGGGTCATTTTTTCAGGGAAAGATCAGAAGCTTGACGGGGCGCTTGCCCCGCCTTGCGGGACGTCGAAGGAGCGTTGACGTTCGGTTACTTGCGACGCAACCAGAACGTGAATTCGCCGTTGAGGTTGGTATGCGCCAGGAGCGCGTTGCCGGTCTGCTTGGCGAATGCCTGGAAGTCGCGTACCGAGCCGGTGTCGGTGGCCACGATCCGCAGCACTTCACCGCTTGCCAGTTCGGCGAGCGCCTTCTTGGCCTTGAGGATCGGCAGCGGGCAGCTCAGGCCGCGCGCGTCCAGATCCTTCCGATACTCGATGGTACCGGGGTCGATTATGGTTTCAGTCATCGATATTGCCTGCGTGTTGATGGGCATATGCCCTGCACTGTGCATACTACTCCAATTGCAGGATTATGACGCGGCGCATCAAATTACGATACCCGTGTTGTGTTGCAACAACAACAAGACCTTGACAGCGGGGAAGAATTGACGGCTGGATAGAATTGGATAGAAAGCTTGTGGTAGGCGTAGGGTGGACGGCGAAGCCGTCCACCCTACCCTACTAGCGTAAGGCTTAAGCGCCGACGCGCTCGGTCACCCAGCCAGCCACGCCCGCGAGCGCTTGCGGCAGCGCAGCAGGATCGGTACCGCCGGCCTGGGCCATGTCCGGACGGCCACCGCCCTTGCCGCCGACCTGCTTGGCGACGAAGTTGACCAGCTCGCCCGCCTTGACCTTGCCGGTGGCGTCGGCGGTGACGCCGGCGATCAGGCTGACCTTGCCGTCAGCCACCGAAGCCAGCACGATGGCGGCCGTCTTCAGCTTGTCCTTCAGCTTGTCCATGGTCTCGCGCAGGCCGGCCACGTCGGCGCCTTCCATCGTTGCCGCCAGCACCTTGATGCCGTTGACGTCGATGGCCTGGGTCACCAGCTCGTCGCCCTGCCCTGCAGCCAGCTTCGACTTCAGCGCGGCGATTTCCTTTTCCAGCGACTTCACCTGGTCCTGCACCTGGGCGATGCGCGACGGCAGTTCGTCCGGGCTGGTCTTCAGGGCGCCGGCGGCTTCCGTCAGCTTGCGGTTGATCGCCTGCACCAGCGCCAGCGCGCCTTCGCCGGTCACGGCTTCGACGCGGCGGATGCCGGCGGCCACGCCCGATTCCGAGACGATCTTGAACAGGCCGATGTCGCCGGTGCGGGTCACGTGGACGCCGCCGCACAGCTCTTTCGACGAGCCGATGTCGAGCACGCGCACGGTGTCGCCGTACTTCTCGCCGAACAGCGCCATGGCGCCGTGCTTGATGGCGTCGTCCATCGACATGTGCTGGGCTTGCGTCGCATGGTTTTCCAGGATCTCGCGGTTGACGATCTGCTCGACCTTGGCGATTTCTTCCGCGCTCAAGGGGGCGTTGTGCGAGAAGTCGAAGCGGGTCTTGTCCGGATCGACCAGCGAGCCCTTCTGCTGGACGTGGGAACCGAGCACCTCGCGCAGCGCCTTGTGCATCAGGTGGGTCGCCGAGTGGTTGCGGATGGTGCGCGCGCGCTTGACTTCATCGACCTGGGCATCGACCGTGTCGCCGACCTTCAGCGAGCCCGACTGCAGCACGCCGTGGTGGCCGAACACTTCGGCCTGGATCTTCAGCGTGTCCTCGACTTCGAACAGGCCGCCCGCGGCCTTGATCACGCCCTTGTCGCCCACCTGGCCGCCCGACTCGGCATAGAACGGGGTGGTGTCCAGCACCACGATGCCGTCCTGGCCGGCCTGCAGTTCCTGCACCGAGACGCCGCCCGCATACAGGGCCAGCACGTGGGTGTTGTGGACCAGCGACTCGTAGCCGACGAACTTGGTCTTCTCGCCCGCGTACTCGACGCCGGCCGCCATCTTGAACTTGCCGGCGGCGCGCGCGATCTTCTTCTGCTGCTCCATGGCGGCAGCAAAGCCGGCCTCGTCCAGCGTGACGTTGCGTTCGCGGCAGATGTCCGCGGTCAGGTCGAGCGGGAAGCCGTAGGTGTCGTACAGAGTGAAGGCAGTGGCGCCGTCCAGGTTCTGCGGATCCTTGGCCAGCTGGGCTTCCAGGATCTTCATGCCGTTTTCCAGGGTCTCGCCGAAACGCTCTTCCTCGGCCTTCAGGGTCTGCATCACGCGCTGTTTCGCTTCGCGCAGTTCCGGATAGGCGTCGCCCATCTCGATGTCGAGGTCCTCGACCAGCTTGAAGAAGAACGGTTTCGTCTGGCCCAGCTTGTGGCCGTGGCGCAGCGCGCGGCGGATGATGCGGCGCAGGACGTAGCCGTGGCCTTCGCTGCTCGGGATGATGCCGTCGACGATCAGGAAGGAGGCGGCGCGGATGTGGTCGGCGATCACGCGCAGCGACTTCGACTCGAGGTCGGTCGTGCCGGTTTCGCGGGCGGCGGCGCGGATCAGCGCCTGGAACAGGTCGATTTCATAGTTGCTGTGCACGTGCTGCAGCACCGCGGCCAGGCGCTCCAGGCCCATGCCGGTGTCGATCGACGGCTTCGGCAGCGGGGTCAGGACACCCTGCTCGTCGCGGTTGAACTGCATGAACACCAGGTTCCAGATCTCGATGAAGCGGTCGCCGTCTTCTTCCGGCGAGCCCGGAGGACCGCCCCAGATGTCGGCGCCGTGGTCGTAGAACACTTCGGTGCAC
>Ga0308160_10007682_pt1 | contig 10647 bp, 15 predicted proteins | sample PhyFR1_FD_201036 | JGI IMG/M metagenome (GOLD analysis project Ga0308160, IMG submission 201036) | Phyllosphere microbial communities from UC Gill Tract Community Farm, Albany, California, United States - DLSLF.R1 | ecosystem: Host-associated > Plants > Phyllosphere > Unclassified | place: USA...
ATTTGACGATGTACTCAGTGTTCAGGTTCTTCGTAAACGGGAACGGGATCTGCCTAGACTTGGACGCTTCGATGCCTGATCGTCAGAATCTGTTTCCACCTTGCGCTAGATGGAAGTACCTGTACGATGATGAAGAGCCAATGTCTTCGGCCAAAGACCAGGCGCAATCTCCCTTGCATCCCTTAATCTCACGTTCAACTCGCCTCCGAGTACATTCAGCCAATGCAGTCCCTGCTCGGGCGAAGTCACGCTTGGTCGCACGTTTTTCGACGCTAACATAGACTTGGTCGCTACCCGAGGAGTGACTATTGGTGAGTTTTGTCTCTCTTTGACGATTCTGTCCGATTCACCTTCGGTATGATCGATGCCTCGCAAGATATTGTAGACCCAGATGCTTTCCTCACCGAATCGAGCTTGCATCTCCTCCAGAGGAACTTGTCTTTGAAATAAGCGAGGACCAGGCTGTGAACGCCGTAGCTTACAACATGTCTCCGACGGTCTTCGCGCCGTATTCCGTTGCCATGGCATTTCCCAGCTTGCCTCCAAGGAAGCGGATCTTCACGGTCAGCAGGGTCTGTCTCACATCGGCAATTGGACTTACATCGGTAAAGGCCATATTCCGCAGGAATGCAGGAATGGCCGCCATACGCATGACAGTCTGGTTGTTGGGTTTCTTCCACGCGGAGCAGAGCTGGTCATCAGGACAGATCATAACGACGAGAAACCACGGACCTTGGCTATTGGCTTGTTGTGTGCGATACCCTGGCATGAGCAACGACTTTAGCACGAAGTATCAACTCACGGCCGAACAAGTGTAGTGAAGCTTTTTCCAGACCTCCTCCCGTACCTCCGCCATGACTTCCGCGCCCAAGCATAACGCCCAGTCCCCCCATGTTGCCTCATTCCTCCGCTTCCTGGGCGTCACGATCTGACCATCGTCCGAACGACCATCTTCGCTACGCTCGTCCTCGGCGTGTTCGTCTTCTTGATCTCCCGCAGCACTGTCTCCATTGATCGGAAATACCTCTCCAGCCTTTGTCCAGTCGATCGGCGGGGCCGGAGGAAGCAAAGAGTCCAGACCGTCCGGTGCATCGGCAGGAACAGCCGCAAGATAAGGATGCTGCGCTAACAACCGCTCGTTGACCATGAGTGAGAGATCGAGGAACGCTTCGTCGATCGACGCTTTCTCTAAACCGTCAGCCTGGCCCCAGCACGTAAGCAGACCTACCAATCTCCCCTACCGGCACCATGTCCTTGAAAATCGCGAGAATCTTGAGCGATTCACGACGGTATGGGTCCAAGCTGACCTACGAGATTAGTATGTCCGAGCACGAAAGAAAGAGTCTCACCTTGTGGGTCCTAGAATCGACCTCGCCCCAGTATCCGGCTTCAGCCTCTCCGTTTCGATACGTCGCGACGTGTTGAACGACCAGTTCCGGGCACATCTTCTTCGCTTCGTCGATGGTATTGAACCGTTTGATCCCGAATTTGCGAGCTGGATAATTGACCGCGATGATGGACTGCCATTGTGCGCAAATCAGAGGCACACTGTCGGGTATCCCCAATCTCACTTGCTCGAACTCTGGGCATCAGCTTCCAGGCTTCTCTGGCAGAGGACGCAGCAAAGTAACGACTTACGGGCGTACGCAGCATCGATATCACAGTGTGCTATCACCCTGAGAGGATTGCTAATGGTCAGCGGACACTCCGCTGAAGAGTTCACGTATTCACAATACCGTCATGGCTTGCGGACTGAGCAAGTGTCTACATGTTCAGCTTGGAAGCTTGCAATCAGGCAGTCCGAGCTCACCTGTAGGTCGGCGGACCACCAGGATCGTGCCGCCGAGATGATCCTCCTAGGAAGGACATCTTGAGGCGGGTCGACGGTGTCTCAGGTCTGTGTGGTCTCGGCGCCCGAGAGAGAAGCAATGAGCGATGAGCTGGTCCCAATGTTTTGGCGGTAAAGTCGCGTCAACTCGACTCCGGCGGAAGGTGTGGATCACGTGACGATTGATTTCCCGCTTCAGACTATCTCTTCAACAGGCATGTAAGCCTTATCATCTGCTAGCATCTGCTGCTTATATAGGTTGTCATAGCATGATCTCAGCGCTCCCAGTTGGTAAGCCAGACTTTACCGGCCGGCGACGAGACAGTATCGATCGTCTCTGGTGGCGAATTGCGTTTCTCCTGGACATGGCCCGCATCGAAAAGTCTGCTCCTCGCAGTCTAATGTGACCAGAGAAAGGATAGACTACTTCAGGACAGCCTGTTGCCAATCACTCCTATCTCGCGGAATTTACCGAATTTCGAATCATGCTCGAAGAAAGGTGGTGTCGCTGAGACGTCCGTGTGGTGCCGCGCAATAAAGGATTGAGGTCCTGTATTTGCCGCCCGAACAAAGGGCAAGAACTACGAATGTGATAAAGGCTGCTCGTATATGACAACACCTTTCATCTGCCCGGCAGTTGTCTTTCGAATGTGAGGCTCGAATAGCCGTAGATTGCGCGGTGTAGAAAGGACCGCGGGTGCATCCGTGCTGTCCGGATTCACAGTCGGCCTTCGGATGATGTCGTGCTGACCATGGCGCGATGTATATAAGAAGACCGCTGTGGGTACAAGTCAGGACTCGAACCTCAATCACAAGCCAAATCGTTCGACAATGGCGACGAACGCAAGCAATACGACCCTGATGGAAAATTCATCCTTGCCGGCGATATCGCAAGTCACATTTTTCGCTACTGGCGGTAAGCGATTATCGTCTACACGAGACAACACCATCCTCTACTGGCCGACCAGCGTAGTTCTTTTCAAGCCAGCGATGATCATGCAGGTCTCAAGCGATGGGTCGAGCTCCAATGCACCTCGTATCATGGTTGCGACCGCTATGAAGGATCACTCCCTTCTATCGGCACTCCAGTCATTCGTGAACGACAGCCTTCCTGACAAGGAACAGAAATACAAGCACGAATATCAATCTACGGAGAACCTGATTGATTTCATCAACAAAGAGTGGCCTTCCGAACTCAAAGACTCGAACATCAGAGCCGCAGTGCCGACCGACAGTCAAACGACTCAAATGCTAAGTTGGTTGGGGAGGGTGGAAAGAACCGCAGCATTTTTACCCGTTTTTGAGGATATATGACAGAAAGCCGCATCTTACATCGAGAGAAGATAGCACAGCTGAGTCCATGTGCCATGCGTTACATGTCTGCGAGTCGTATAGAGCCAGGCTACACCCACATGGATGGTGCAGCAAGCGTAGACTGTCGCCGTTGCCACTTGGTGAATCGCTTTCGATGGACTGCACTCATTATCATGTTTCACAGCGATGCGCTCGGAATCAGGATGCAAGCGACCCAGGCGGTGGAGTGTCATTAATGATGTATGTCGGGAGCGGAAAACACGCCCTACGCGGCTTGGCAGTCACTACAGTAAGAAAAGGTGGGATAATCCTGCATCAAAGCCTTATCGGCCGTCCGCGCGCGGGCATGAGCGTCCGAATCGCCCTAGAGAAAGGTCGGCGCTGTTAGGAGGTTTTCCGTGACTGCCGCACAACAAGGGATTCATGTCCCGTGATTACCGTGCAAAGGATAGATTACCGTCGGAGTAGCGTGTAACCCCCTTATCCTAGCCTGCACCGTTCATGTGCTTAGCCGAGACCCCGCTATATTGGTCATATCGGGAGAGAACGGTTATGGAGCGGACAGAAATAAAAAAGGATGAGGGAACCTCTTGCGCTGGGCGTCGATGAACGGTTTCTCCGAGGCTAACTACGGGCAGAGCACGATGAGGGTATATAAGGGCGTAGTGGGCGACGAGAAATGCTTATACCTCCTCATACTTCCTCATACTTCCAAAAGCCATACCGAAGCCAATGTCAGCATACACAAGCAGCGTCTCGGGGTCGAGCAGGCCCACTCAGAAGTCCAAGGTTACGCACTACCTCTACACCCCGCATCTCATGGAAGGCACGGGGGAGCAGACTACCTTGAGCCGAGAGTCTTGGGCACCTTCTACGGTCTACTTCAGACCAGTACTTGTGACCGACGGAAACGACTCACAGAAGAGTCGTATACTGACAGCCTCCGGTCCACTCGAACCCAAAAAATTACGAGCGATCAGTGCCTTCGTTCGTGACGACCTCCGCAGGATAGAGGACAGTTCCGGTAGCCAGACTGGAGACGAAGAGATCATGAGTCAGATCAACTGAACGGAAATACTCCAAAATGCCGAGTTGGAGACCAGGTTGGCGCCCGATTCCATGTCCAATGGAATGCAGAGGTTGTACGAGGTCTTCCAGAGCCTATCAATCGTGAAGGACTGAGTTCTGCCGAACAGGGGTGGCTCATCGGTGTCGAGTCCACCAGCCGACTATAGCCAGTCATCATAGAGAGGTGATATGCATTCATATGCAGTTGCATATATATGAAGTTGGCGTTATTGGTGATCTTAGAAGTGGGTGAAAGGTCCAGTCGCAGTGTGTCGCTGCAGCCTCACGTCATATCACTCGGCCGAGCATGATCTTTGAGCTGCCCTCGTAGTGCCTCGTAGTGAACCCCATGATCTCTGTCGGTGTGCAGTTTCTAGCCCCTGCAACGTCACACTTCATGTTACTCTTGGACATCTTTCCGCCCACTTTCGACGTCCGACAAAGTCGTCTTGTGACCACGAGCACTTCTACCGTGATTCCGAATCGCTATGACAAACAGAACGTCCTTGGGCTGCTGGCACATTCACTCCCACCGTCCGCGGCGATCTGCATCGCTCGATGAACAGCGATGTCTTTCTCCTTGCCGATGCAATGTCGTGGCATGTAAGACAGAAAACAATTATGAAAGATTGAATGCGAACAGAACAAGGTGAATGCTACACGGGGTTGAGAATCCGTCCCAACCCCCTTCATCGTGAACCCGTCTCCCCTCCTCCCCCTTTCCCCCTTGTCCCACTTCCCTTATGACCCCTGCACGCTCGACCAGCCTTACAGACTCGTCCACCCACCTCCATCACTCGTCAGCTCCAGCTTCCTTGCTGTGAGATGCGGGATCGCATGGTTAAGCCATACCGCCCTCCTGAGCTCTTCCCACCTTCCTTCCTGGATGAATTGCCGGTGACCTCGTCTGTCGTCAGCGCGCTGTTCGCCACAGTACAGAAAGTACTGAACGCGCGACTCACCTCATTGACAGATCCAATTCCCCATGTGCGTCCAAATACGGCATATGGCTGAAACTGCCCGAGCCGGCGTATAGGTAAAGCAGCACCCAGCGCTTTATATCGACAAACATGCCTACTCCCATCCCGCACCTGCTGTTAGCCTGCGCATTCGCCTGGGGGACAGTCGGCTCACTCTCGCATGTGTATATTACACTCGCCCGACTCTCCTTCGGAACAGCAGTCTCCGCCGAGACAGAGGAATTTGCCGCAGTTGAGACACATGGCCGGCAAGGCGGGCTTCGTTCCGCATTTCTCGCAGCGTTTGTTCGTGAAGCGCAATACGACGTCTTCGTACTTTCGCGGCAATCTACAGAGCTCGTACGTCCCTGGGAACTCTAGGAGCGGGATCATCTTCCCCTGCATCGCCCATTGGTTGAGCCATCTCGCGACGATGGGGAGCTCGGTCGACGAGGGGTTGGCGAGTGTCTCGCGCGGGCGGGGAATAGCGAGGATCGAGAGGAGCTTGTTGTATTCCGATATACTCTTATCGGGCGAGAACGCGACTCTCGGGTAAGAACCCGTCGCTGCATAGTAGACGATGGTCGCCCGTCGCAAGAAGGGAAGAGTATGGGAATAAAGCAGCTTGGATAGCATCCGGTCGGACAAAAGAGTGAGGAGCGAATCGGTGTCGGTGAAAGGACCGGCGTGGCGGAAGATTCCAGACATGATAAGCCTGAAACCTCCAAAGATGGCCATGGCGTCCTCCAGCTGGGGCTCGATGGGCGGCGACGAGCGAGGTTGTGGCTTCTGCCTGTTAGACAGTGACCGCCTGACAAACACCGATAAGCCGAGCATGACCCGGGTGAGCTCCGCGTAATACGCCATGATGATGACGGTTTGAAGGAGGTCCGGGGCGAGCGCCGCGGTTTCGATGACGATTCCGAGTGGGTCGCGCAGGAGCAACGGGTTAGGAAGACTGCTTGCGCGGTACCAATCTGGCAGAAATCTCGCGAATAGCCCGACTCGAAGTGCCGTGCGGTCGAAGGATGGCCCGAAGTAGATATCCAGCTCGAGCTGGAGCATCCCGATCAGACGCTTGATCAACGTCATCTGGATCTCTGGAATCTGCTCCGCAACTGTCAATCCCGTCGATCGTGCCAGACCGCGCTGTGTGATCTCGGCGACAGAGATCGTATACCCCACGACTTCCTCCGGGACGTACATTGGCATTTTCCTGCCTCGGACTCTAGCCGATTGCTCCGATAGCGGTCGCAGGAGGTTCATCATGCGTTCAATCATCCTGGATAGCGGTCGCATGTTTTGCTTCCGGTTGACAGGGTCGAGCGTCATGGCGGAGAAATTGGTGTCTGCGAACCAAGGCACCAATTCTCCCGTCTCGATATGGTGATCCCAGATCCTCGCAGAGTCGGAGACGCGCATCAGACCCTCTTCCGACACGCTTCGGATCTTCTCAGATAACGTCGGCAGTTTCCCGCTCCTATTAAGTAACGGCTTCTGAGGCGTCTGCGTCGGCTCAAGCGGGACGAGGAAGTTTGCAAGAGATTTGCACAGCGGACAAAGGTATTCCATCCGGACGGCATTCTCCGGGTGATGTCGCTGGACTTGTTGGGTATGTCGCCATCGTGTCGCCTCGAAGTATGTGTTGACACATGTATCGTGCATGAGATGATTGCACGCCGACATGTGCACCCCAAACCGGTGGTACATCGAAGGATATCCGTCCGTACTCGTCGGCTCGTCTGTCGTTCCCATTCCGTACCGGACTTGTCGCGTGGCCTCATCGAGACATACCGGTGTTGCGAGAGATTCTTCGAACCAATCGCGATCATGGCAGACATCGCGGATGATCCGACTTGGCTGCAGTAGAGCCAGCATGCCTCCAGTGGCTTTGGGCGTGACTTGCTCTTGACAGACTATGCACGGCCCATAGCCCGTCTCCGCTTCAGCATCTTCGTCAATGTTATCTTCATCGTCTTCTTCATCGTCGTCCTCCGCCATCATTGCCGCAAAACTCGCTTGCTTCGCCGCGAACTCCTTGAGCAGCGCCTGCTGCCTTGCTGCAGCAGCGGCCTTGGCGCCAGATTTTCCTGGTGAGGGAGGAACTGCCAGCTTCTGCGCTTCTCGTGCCGTACGGTAATCCTTCGTATACGACGCAGGAAGCTGTTCGACGATCGTATCCAAGATATAATCGACTTTGGGTCGGAACGACTTGAACGGTTCCGAAGTCTGCATCAACCAAAAATTCTGGAAGATGCTCATGGACGCGCTACCCTCGATGATCTCTACCGAGTTTTCGGCGAAATTCTTGGCATCGAGTTGCAGGGCGAGCATGGTCAGGTGCAAGATGAGATCCATGAGGTTCTCCAATTGAGGCATTTCCGTCTTGCCCGCTGCGTACCCGGGCCATGAAGGCGGGTCAGCGATAGCCATACAATGCGCCATCATCCAGTAAACGATGTCGCAAACGATGTGATTCCGCATGAAGTCGTACAGCGCCGTGAATGGTCCATTCGGAGAGGGCGCATCCAATTGACGAGGAAGGAGAAGGGGTTCTTTCGTCGAGTCGATCTTCTTGGCGCGCTCGATGAGCCGGTTGGTGACGGCTCGTTGATCGTTTCGCGTGTAATGTCTCCAATATGGGTCGACTTCGTCGAACGCTTCGTCTTTGAGGATATACGATCCTCCTGCAGTGTCTGTCGGTGGCTTGAAGTTCGCCACGTCGTTCAAGACAGGTATGATGCTGGAGCGCTCGGTGCATCTTTCCGGCAGCTTCTTAATCAGTTCGGAATAGGTCATGTTGCGCAGAGCTAGCTGGTGAACAACGTTTTGCCGAGTCACCCGATCCTGCGACCATCCATTGATCATCGCTGTGTCGCTGACCAGGTGAATGAAGAACAGCATCAGGTCTTCCAGCAATGCGACCATCTGTCGTGGCTCGCACTCGACTTCGACCCAGATATTCGAATCGGAGATAGCGACCGAGAAGAAGGTCGAGAGGTTCCACCGATCCATGATAGCGACAGACAGTTTCAGCGGATCGATAATGCAATATGCGATCTGTATAAGGAAGAAGTCTTGGTCGATTGTCGCTTCGCGAGTGTTGGTTTCTTGGTAGTGGTGGGATTGACCACGCATGGCCACTCCGTTCTTCTTCCACATTTCAGCTCGTATCTGTGAGAGGACGACGTGCACTGAGAGTCAATTTTGCGTCATTCATTGACCACTGTACTCACTCTGCAGAGGCCACTCGATCAGCATCAACTTCAGCCTTTCGGCGTTCTCTTGATCCTGCCAGCCGAACAGATGCTTGTCGACCACCTGCTGCAGCGTCGCCCCATTCCATTTACCATCCTCCCACGTCATGACCGAGCGCATCGACTTGAACATCTCCGCCCAGAGCAGGTGGTAGTATTGGTGGAATGAAAACGCGTCGATGAGCGGCATGAAGTTGTGTATGAGCGAGAACGAGCTGGCCTTGGATAAAACGTTGACAACAAGCGTCTCAACAGGGACCTTATACCTCGTCGGATCGAGTGTCGTGCTCATCAGCATCATATCGGCGAATATGCGATTCGCGACGTAAGCCAAGGACGACAGCAAAGCTTCAGGCGAGGCGTAGACGAACCCTTCTCCCAATTCGCGACAGCATTTGGCAAGCTCGCCGAGTATTTGAAAGGTCCTCGGCCACTCTACCTCGTACTCGACATGCTCGCCTGTTTCCCTCTTCTGCGGCTGGATCCCCACGAACAGGCCGATGAACTCGACTGCGCGCTGAAACAGGTCTGGCCGGCTGACGATGATTTGGTGTACCTCGGCGTGCCGAAACAGCACCCGGACGTGTCCGAAGATAGTCAATCCCTTCTTACCGCGAAAGACCTGCTTTTCCGGATCCAGGCGTTCCACAGCTAGAGGCGGCATGATGAGCCGGCGATCCTCACATTGGCCGGTGTACCACGCCTGGGCGATATCGAGGATGGTGTTCAGCAGTCCGCTTTCGGTAGAGGCGTAGGCGCAAGCTTGACCGCTACCGAATACAGCGTACGCCATGCTGAAGACGAGATTCGTGTCGATGTCGCGATCGTGAAAGAGGTAGTGTTCGAACATGCGGTGGTAGTTGTAGCCAAATCTCGCGACTGAGTGTTAGTGCATACGCACAAGGCCGATGCCAAATAAGCTTACCGACTTCCTTCCGCACATCCCAGTCCAGGTTGCAGATGTCCGAGTATATTTGTCTCAACTCCCATTTGGCCTTCTTCCACAACCTCGTGTCCAGCTGCATCATCCAGTCGATCCGCTTGACATCCTCGTCACCCGTGGCCAACATGTAGATATCGCGTGTGAGACCTGTTCCGAGTCCGCTTGGCCGACCTATCCGTGGTCCTTGCAGAGCGTGTGCTAGTAGTCGGCGGAAGATATCGCCGTCGCCGCCAATCTTCGTGTTGCACATATCGTTAAACCACGAGATGATCACCCCGACGATTTCTTCCCGGAACATGTCCGAGCCGAGGCGCAGGGAAACGCCCAGATCGATCTGCTGGAACATGTTGGCCGCGTGGAAAGCAACGAGGGGATTCGGTGTTGTCAAGACTATCTTCCGACCCTCGGAATCAGTCTCAATTTCCACCTGCAGCGTCAAAGCGACTCACAATATGCTCCGCCTCTTTGGACAACTGCTCGGCTGTCTCCCACGACACACCCAAAGCATCCCTGACCTGCCGTGCGATCTCCTTCAAGACATGTTTGTCGTCCGAATAAAACGCAACGCTCCATGGGCCCTGTGTCCGCTTTTCCTCCGATTCGGCCGTTCCCCCGACCCCAGCGAGCATCTCGTTGAGGTCCTTCGGCAGATTACCCAGTTCGGAAGGGAGAAAGGAATGTTCCAAAGTTCCAATGACAAACTCCAGGCAGATGATGATGGAGTGATAGAGTGCCATGACGAGCTCGTCTGGTATTTCCGGGTTCGTCGTGAGGATGCCTGGGGGCGGGAATGGTGTTTCGTCGACAGGTAGTGGCGGATGATGTGAACAACCCCGATTCTGTCCTTCCCGCCACGCTGTTGCGTCGCCGCAATCGCACACTGTTGCAAAGGCGAATGACTGGCCAAAGAGCACTTCGTGGCCTTCGTGATCTGATGCCTTGAAGCAGTCCACGCATATAATACACGAGGCTTCTAAAGCGCATGTCCTGTTGGTAAGCGATTGTCCGAGCACAATGGAGTAACCACCCACTTGCAAGTATATGTCCGGTCATATCGCTCCAGAACCTTGCCGCAGGATCTACCTCGCGCGACCGCAGGCTCTTTCCGTACACCCGCTTGATAGTCGCTCAGCCGCCATGGCTTCTCCATTCCCTCCTCGTCGGAGAATATCCAGTCGGTGATATCCTTGCTGACGGGCATTTTGGCGCCGTCCGGCGATTGCTTCAGCTCGAACAGATCCAGCCATTCTGGGTTATACCATATTGAAAAGAAGAGCT
>Ga0308160_10007683_pt1 | contig 10646 bp, 14 predicted proteins | sample PhyFR1_FD_201036 | JGI IMG/M metagenome (GOLD analysis project Ga0308160, IMG submission 201036) | Phyllosphere microbial communities from UC Gill Tract Community Farm, Albany, California, United States - DLSLF.R1 | ecosystem: Host-associated > Plants > Phyllosphere > Unclassified | place: USA...
GACGTATCAGCAGCGAGCCTTGTCTGGCTAGCGGGTCTGACCGTCAATGAATGCCTCGCCGAAACTGACTGTAATGTTGCGTGACCTGGTATGACGCCGGGATGTCGTGGTAGAAATAATGCTTTCTGTCAAAGGTCGATCGCGTGTTCTGCCAGTCAGAAAGTTCAGTACAGTAATCACCACAGCACGCACGATGGAGCATTTCAGAGCTAGCGCTGTCAGAAGGCTTAATCTGACGGTCTCGGTGTTGAGCACCTTTTGCGTCAGGGCGCGGGATTACGGATATCTCACTGGGAGGCAGCCCGGAAAGGCAGCGTCGATACGATCTACTTGGGTATTGATGGGTTGGCTGTACAGTGTCTCAGCTTCTACAAAGTAAGCCTGACTCTTCGCTGAAGCTTACTTGAAAACAGTTTCTTGTCGGAGCGGATTTGCGCGTGGATCTCGAGACCGATGACCACCTGCCAATCGGACGTCGAGGTAGCCAAGGACCTATGCGCGTAAGAGGTCCCGGATCGTACTGCCAGCGACGGCCGGGACAGCCATCGCAAGACTGACATGGGTTGTGTGAAAAGAATAGCTAGCTTTGGAAACGATGAAACGAGTGAATAGTATGAAGTGGAGGTTGCTGCATTTGTTGTTGTTATGCCCTGCTTCGTTCTATCATTGCTTCTGTCACCTCGGTATCGTCTGCGCACTGAGGACAGCTAGCCGCATTCGAGGTTTTTAACGGCGCGTTCATCTTCCTCGGTGTACTCCTCAGCATGCTATCGCCGCTAGCAGCGCACGCCGGCCATTGATCCGCAGTAGGAGGGGTTCTGTCGCCCCTGTTACTTGCACATGGTTCTCTTTTTCGTAACGCGCCGGGACACTCTAACTTGATTCCATGCCGCTACGTAAATACCTGAAGCCTTGCATACTGCGTGCCGCTCTTATAACGGCCAATCGGTTCATCGCTATGGGCACTCGGAAGGTGCCGACAAAGCCGACAAAGTAGGGTGCTCAGAGGTTGAATTCCGCACGAACGACCTGTGAAGACGGCGCTGCGTCTCGTAGTACTCTAAGAGGCAAGAAGGTTATAGAAGTAAGCTATACGACTTAATGCAACCTATGCTTGTCCGACCTTTATCTCTGTGGCTCTCTTGGCTGGGCAAGGCCCGTGGACACCCTGCCAGTCCAGCCGTTTGCCGCATCGCCTCTTCCCGCTGACACACTGGTCGCAGAGTTGTCGCTCTGTCTGACCGTTGGCAGGACCAGCAGGTCGTCCTGCAAGGTATCGCTTTTCTGGAATCCCCTGCCCTTGCGTATGACCCCAGCATGTGCTTGGTCGCCCTCAACGGTGGCTTTGCTTGCGGCCGATCGGATTGATAGGCCCAGATTTGGCGTGGTTGGCGTGGCGGGCAAGTTGGAATGATTCTTGATACTGAAAGACGAGCTGGCATGCAGTTTTGTTGAAACCGGCTGGCTGACTGTAGAAGGCGCAGCGGGATGCGAGCGTTCCACTTGCACGTCGGTGCCGTCGCTCTTTCCCACTTGATGTCCTGCTGTACAGTTTCCGGAACCTGTCGAGAACATGCGTTCTCGAAGTGAAGGGCCGCTCGGAGCACTCGGGACGCTAGCCTCGTTTGTGCGAACTCTTTTGCCAGGCCCTGGATCGTCTATCGGGGCCATGCGTGCGAGTAGACTCGATGTGACTGGTGGGACAGGCAGATGCGAGGAGCGCTGAAGATCTTGTCGAGGACGTTTTGCCAAGCGTTGCGATGAGGGGACGACGTTCGGGGCGGAGCTATTACCAGAAGATGCCCCAGCGGAAGGGGCGAACGACTGTAATGGATCTTTGCCTGCTTCGACGTCGAGCGAGGGCTTCTTGAAACGTGCTTCGCCGCTTTGGACCGCGGGTCGAGTGAAGCGGTCTGAGGATGAAGAAGGTCGCACCTCGGCAAGATCTTCCGCCCGCGGACGAACCGGTTGGGTGATAACATCGGCTTGTCGATCTCGCTTCGGTCCGTCAGGTAGGGGCCTAGGTGGGACTTGATGCTGAACAGATTTCCCGCTGAAAGTCGAGACGGAGCTACGGTTGATCGAGAGGGAGGCGAGCAAGCTGCCAACCACTTTGCCCTCTTCAGAGTCTGCGCCACATATCCGCAATACGCTCTCGAAGCCCGACTGGAATGCCTTCTCCGCCTCGACGTTTGCGCCAGCTTCCAACAGCCGTCTCCGCTGTTCGGAGGCATGTTTTGTCAAAAACTCCAGGACATTTCTCCTCGATGTGCCTGTCTCGACCTCGGTCCCCTTGCAATTGTCGGCCATTACTTCGATTACATCTACAGGCGATGTTTCCATCAACACTTGGATCGACCTGTGAACTTCGGCGACTTCGACTGGCGCTGAAAAGGTCAGTTTGTCCTGTGCCGAAATGACTCACGCGACTCAAGCAATTGAAGGAGAACGCCTGTATTGCCCTTGACCCAACGATGGTCTGCAACGGCTGTGGATTTCAAGGCTCTGATGCCTGCTAGACGGATCTGGCGTCAGATGGCCACAGGATCATGCGCACTTTCTCATTGTCGTCCTCGCAGAAATCCAGGACAGCATCAACGGCGTGATCTTGCAAATCCTCAAACGTTTTGAAGTGCTTGTCGATAACGGTCGCAAAGCGATTCTTGCAGTCATAAGAAGGTATTTGGGCGAGGGTGATGAGGTGCTGATGATATGCTCGACGCTGGATGTCAGCATCAAAGCTTGGGCAGGGCCTCACGTCGGCCAACGGAGCTACGCTCGAGCTTCCGTTTCGCGCTAGGCGATCATTGTGCTCCAACGCAGAGTGGACATCTTGTTGTCGAGACATTACACGTTTACCGAACGACGACAGGATTCGGAGGAGAGGTATTCGTTTCACACATGAAATGAGCAGATGATGTCGAGATCAAAGAGCGAGTTGCTCGAGGGAGGTCAATTTTGACTTTTCCGTATGGGAGAGAGCCGTCTTCACGGAGATGTCTATCTCGCGACGGTCTGTCAAGGCCATGGGGCACATGCTATGTTACTATGTTACAGTTGAAACATACAATGGCGACAGCGACCATTTCAATCATGCATCAAGACCGCACCGTCGCACTTCACCAGCTTATGGAAAGGAGCCGGCCCCAATCCTCTCGCGTCAAACCGCGTGGTTGGCGGGCACACATGCATCATCATTGTCTCTTCCTGTAGAGCTCGACAAGCTTGACCTTTTCTCTCACCTGAAGTTGTCAGTCTACGGCGCAAGAGGAGTACGAGGTTACTCACAACGGCAGCAAACCGTTTTCTATGGTTCTCGGAAGCCACCCGCACTCGTCTTTCGCTTGGCTTTTCGTAGTACTCCTGTAGCCTGACTTCCTTTCGTAGACCGGTCTGATTGATAAGTCGCTTCAAGGCCCTGTATTGTTGCGCGAATTCTCCCGGGCGCTTGATCTCGAGAGAGCGGCCGTGAAACTTCGATATGATGCGAGAGTCGCCGTTTCGCTTCCTGCTCTCGTCCTTCCACCACGCATGTGGATCTTCCTCGGCGGATCCGCCATTGCGCGACTCTGCAGGGTTAAAAGACGGAGGTGGGGCTGGAAAATCCGAGCTGGTGAAAGGGTTCTCCGCGATGGGTTTAGGGCGAGAAACATCGGCAGCCTGCGGAAGAGGCGAAGATGTGTGGTATGCACGAATGGCTGCTGGTATACGGCTGGTCGAGGCGAGCACAACGCGAAAGCTGGAAAGCATAGTGCTGAACGATGGTGAGAGAGAAGACAGATGTATGGGTTGAAATCGGCTTCGCGCGGAAGTAATGAATGCTGTCACGGCCAAATTCTTGCCTAACATGTTGACGGCGTCTCATTTGGCACATGTCGATCGACACGGGGGACCCTACAGACAGAAGAGCTCTGCGCCCATGGTCCGGATGAGCCGCACTCGATACAGAGATTGCTATGTATGAATAGAGAGAGAAATCTAGCTGCTTGCAACGCGGGGATAATGGAGCTCGGAGGGAGCGGGACCGAGTTTGCGCCGGCTTTCTTCATTGCAGCTTAGAGCTTCGACGCGCTCTGAGGTCCTCATTACGATTAATGCGCGGTCTGCCAGAAGGATCCTGGCGACTTGAACATCATAAAGAAATCACCAAAACTGCATATGATCGGGAAAAACAATGGGCAAAAAGACGACCTCAGTGAGATTCGAACTCACGTGTCCAAAGGACATTACCTGATTAGAAAGACTAGCAAGGTAACGCAGTAACCACTGTGCCATAAGGCCGATTCACCGGAATGCACTCCGACAGATCACTCAGATCGAGCTGTGTTATATACTTTTCACGCATAACAACTCAGGAGGCCAATGTCGAACAGTCATGCACCTTTCGCAAGGCAAGGCCCTACTTGATTTTCAGCTTACAATCTCACGGGTATCATGAAGAACCGCTACCACATGTTGGGCTTCCATCATTGTAAACAAAAGACCCATACTCCACTTGGACTGTGGCAGATGACTTCACACGGCCTTGCTTCTTCGACCTGACATAGCCTTGATACAAGGGGCGCGGGTAGTCTTGGATCCCTATCATGATTGAAGTGGGCAGGGCCATATGACAAGTTGTATGATGATAGGATCCCCACGCGAAACCAGCTTGAGTCGTCAGCTTGACAGCACGCTGGCGGAGGAGGCGGTGGACGCCGCTTCCGAAGTACCGGGTGCTTGGGTTTCACATTTCCTTTCTGGCATCGAATGAAGTTGTCAACTTAGTATGCGGAATCGCAGCCGCACGACACAATAATGGTCCGCATATACCGCAGCGAGCACATATAGTAGGTTGTTGCACTCACACAGTGTCTCGTTCCTGACAACAGCGACGAACCGCCCCAAACCCCGTTGATGGCATATTATGTTCGCTACCCTAATCCTTTCGCCCGTCATGTCCTTTCCGTGGATGTTGTCGATCGTTGGATCGATGCGAATACGGGGAGACTGCATACGAAACGACTCATTTTGAAAAGGGGTATCATGCCAAAGTGGGCGACCAAATGGCTGCCCGCTACAAATATGTCCGGTGGAAGGGGTATGGACGCCTGGATACTGGAGGAGAGCGTGGTGGATCCGCCGGGGTGGGGGGGATCTTCAACGTCGCGAGGGAAGCAGGATGCGTCAGTAAATCAGCAAGCCGACCAATACGGTATCCAGCCGCGACTGTCTTTCACACAGGGCAATCTTAATCATCGAAAGTTTATGCACATCATCGAAAGCGGAGAGCTGTGTTCTGGACCAAACGAGTGAGTACTTGATTAGTTGCAGCGCTCACCGTAGGACAACGCTACACAAGACCTGTGCAGAAATCAAATCAGACTTTGGAGGCGCATGGTCAGCCCTGATCAGACAGCGGATCGAATCGTATGGTGTCGGCAAATTCGAGACCGGGAGCGAGCATGTAAGCCCAGATGTCTGACCTCGGCTTACGCGCAGTCTCGGAAGGGGATGTCTCTGGTGATGACGCGCCTATCGTCTCGGCAACCCCTGCCCGATACCGCTGAATTTTACCCCCCACCACCGCCTCAATTCGGTGAGACTTGGCCCGTAGGAGGTCGCCCGACCTAGTTGGCTAGAGGTGGCTCGACCTGGCATCTAGGAGGTGGCTCGACTTGGTCTGCAAGCCGTGACTTCTTTGCTGCGACCTACAAAACGACATCGTCACGCCTCAAAATGAAATGTACAATAGGCAGCCCGGCAATTATAGTCGCATTCATGTAATATAGCATCAAAAGTAGAAATGTATGATATTGCATAGAGAGGGAGATCTAGGGGCGCCGGATTACGCTTTCTCGGATGCTATTCGAGCGTTTTTCGCTTTGTCAATTCTGGATTGATTGGTTTTGGCGATTGCATACACAACACCTGCGAATCCGCCCACTGCGATGGCCGAGACATTGCCGAGATTTGCTGGATCCCCGAAGAAGAGGATACCAGATGCCGCGACGGGCAACCTGAAGTCAGCCTTTACAGCATTCATCGCGTACTTGTTCAAAGCGCCGACCATGGAGTATGTCGTCGATCCGCAAGTCCTGACACACCACGCCGTTGAATAAGAGATGAAAACGGCCGCCGCTCCGGAGAAAGCAATGGCCGACAGTAGGAATGATCGAGTTTCGGAAGGGAAGTTCCGGACAAAATTGGCGCTGCTCCAATCCTCCACGAGGATGGAAAAGACGATGAGGACGGGAATCGAGAGGGCGTTGTTGTAATACATTGAATCCCAGTCCTTGAAACCGGTGACCTTGATTCGCTTCCTCATGCAGAGGACCTGACGTCAGCCAGAAGACTTTTCGGTATCCCACGTATGCTGCCGACGCAACGCAGTTGATGAACATCCAGACGTATCCGAGATTGAAGCCTCCGACAGCCACTGATGAGAGCGGGACTTCGGCGCCAGATATAGGGTCGACTACTGCGACACCGGTGGACGCGAGCGTGGTAGAGATGTCAGACCACGCAGCGATGACAGAAGAGCCGACCATGAGGAAGAAGGCGACGAGAGTGAGGCCAGTGACGTTGCCGCCGAACCATAAGACTTCGCCGTAGGCAATGAGAATGATTGTGAGGTTTTTGAAGATGCTGTCGTTAGCAAAGCCACGGGTCAGCCTCACGTGTAGACTGGTATCGAGAGGAATTGCTGTTATCAGCGGTGGCCGTGTGGATAGACTTACAAGAGATTTCGAGCCAGTGTAAATGACCGCGACTAGCAGAAACGAGATGGGAAACCAAGCCTTTGCATCGACCCAGTCGAAATCGCGGACTGTGGTCAACCAGGTTCGCGTGCAGACCTTACAGGTGATTAGTCCAGATCGTTTGGCGACCCAAACACAGCTGACACACACGATGGATTGTATCGTCAACACTGAAATCAGTCACTGTAAGAGAGTGGCCTGACTCACGCAAAAACGTCATGTTGAATTGGCTGCCGGAGACCACAAATTTGTTGACGACCGTCATCATGATCGATGCCATGCAGTAGCTGAGAATTGGCCAGACTGCGAGGTCAGCTCGGGTTTGAGAATGCGACGCCAGCTCAAGGTCAGGAAGTCATGCTCACTGGGAGACCCTGCTGGCATGCCCGTCTCTTCCTTCTTCGCTCGCTCGAGACCATCCTCGAGCTTGAGCAATGCCGCTTGAACCGAGAACTCTGCTTTGACTCGTTCCTTTTCGCTCGGCGATTCGAGCATCGCCGAGTGGATGTTGACGTAGCTGCCTCGAGGGGAAAGACCAAGTGGAGTCGTCGGGCGTGACATGATGGGGATGCGAGATGAGGTCTGAGAAAAGATCGTGAAAGAGCGACGATTTTGACTTTTAGACGCGTCTGCGCGTGGGCGTCATTGTGCCTAATAAAGACACCACGACACGACGTACGCCGTCGTCTGATGCATCACACGTACTCTGTCAACGCCAGGTTGATATTGCTGCTTTCGTGATCTGACCCATACTCTGTGCATATTCGGGGCTGGAAAAAGTCACACCGCAAACATCGTGGCGGCCGACCGGACCCACGCGCTGTCGATCGCAAGGGGCAACTTGGCGGTGCGATTAGCTGATTCCAGCGATCCATCGTAATATCTTGATTCACCACCGCCCAATGTCTTCCTCCGGCCCTTTTCGGCGCCATCTGCAGCAATTCGCAGCGCGGGACTCTAGTCAGATCACTTTGCTGTCGTCTCTTCGTGCAGCACTTGCCCTCGGGCTCGATTTCCCCGTGGCGTGCATATTGGCTATCGGTCTACGCGTCGCATACGGCTCGTTTCCCTTCGTGAAGCCGGTCGACATCCGCTCCGTCCCATCGGCGTCTCTGCGAACACAGCTTGAAGACGTCAAAGTCGAGAAATCTCACTACACCAGATCCGACCTGGTCAAACTTTACAATCAAAGCCCTACGAGTCAGAACAGTGGCCCGATCAAGCGCGCGATCGATGCCAGTCATGTCATTTCGTTTTGGGCAATGACCGCCAGTACCAAAACTCATCTCGTTGACGCAGACTCGTTGAAACGCTTTCAGACAGGCGCTTGGGCGGATGATGTGATGGAGAGAAGACGTCGACGCTCGGATATATTGCCATTGTGGAGAGGCGGTCCCATTAGCGCCGCTGGGCACAGCTGGTTTGTGCGACGACTGTTCGGAGTCAGAGTATATGAACCGTAGATATGCATATGGAGGACAAATGTGGCGAGTCTTAATGAAGCTTGATCGTGAATTGTACAACAAGAAAATGGATAATGATGCGTCGGGTGACGCGGTGGATAATGCGATAAGTGATGCTCAGTCCAAGATAAAACTCCAGCCGTCATCGCCAGAAGCGCAGGAAGCGGCTGAGCGTCGAGAGCACCGGACCAGTCTCCTCGACCTGCGTGTCTGGCTCCGCGTCGCTGTCGCCGTCTACCGTGATCTCGTCGTCTGCCTCTTCCATGTCGAGCGCAGCTTCCCAGGAGCTTCGCGAAAGGTCTTGCGCCCGACGAGCGATCGGTGCGATTATCTGTGCCGGCGAAAGCAGTGTTACGTGGCTATGACCCGAAGTCGGGAAAGCTCCAACCATGGGCATGGGAGCAAGCGAAGACGTGGCAAGAGCTCGGTCATCACGGCTGTCGGGCTCGAGATCCCGGCTCGGTATGAGCCCTGCGAGACCGTTGTCTACCTCGTCGTCGTCATCGATGAAGCGGACCGGAATCATGACCTGTCGGTCGGTCTGCGCGTTGAAAGGTGGCGGGGGCGAAGGCGATCGTCGAGTGTACTGGCCACCAGCGAAGTGTTCTTCAAACCAACGATACTGCGGCACCTCGTTAGACGCAGGACGCGCCGCGGAGCGAGGGCGCAAGTGAGCGGGAAGTGGTAAAACAACCGGCATTGGTGGAGGTTCGTACTCTGGCGGCTCGGAGATCGTCGGACTGACAGGACGCTCATCGAGGTACATTTCAGTCGGTTCCAGGGCCTCGATGATGGCGCGAGAGTCCGGGCTGAGCAGAGCAATAGGCGCAAAGCTTAATGGGAGTTGCGGTGGTGGCAAGCGCATCGCGCACCAGCCTGCATCGCGTGCACGGTCGGCGTGAACTCTGCGCTGATCCCGACAGCGACGTTTGCGTTCCAAATTGCGAACTTGTTGATCCGGAAGACGGGCCGTGACTGTCGGCGCGGTGGGCTGGTTCAGGTAGAAAGCTTTCATGTTTTCCCTGCGGGTCACGCGAGCTTCTCTGGCTTTGTTCATGACATCCAGCATAAGCTGTCCAATCATGACGCGCGTAGGCGGAGCTCGGCGCAGCTGTCGGTGGCCACGGGTGGGAAGAAGAGAAGTCGGGGAAGCGCGCCGCAGTTTTGCTGAGGTGTTCTGGCCCGGAAGTCGAGAGGAGCCATCTCGGAGACGATTCGCAGCCTCCTGGGCAGGGTGTGCCACGATTGACGATGGGTACGGTGAAGTCCTCGCAATCTTGACACGATCGCCCCGTTCCACCAGTGAGGACTTGGAACAGGATCGTTTGGCTCGCGCACGGCATCCCCGTCCCGACGCTGCTGGCGACAGCGGCGTGAGCTCGGCGGATACCATGTTCGCGTCGTAGTCATCGGCATCAAGGTGGTAGACGATCTGGCAGCTTCCAAGGCTGTCCATGGCCTCTGTGATCTCCATGATAGACTTTGTTGGTCCTAAGTTTGACCTCACGAGGTGCAGTCGAGGAGGCTACGTGTCAGTTCAAGCGACGCTGATGGACTCACCGGCCCCTTCGTCCTGGCCCTTTTGGTGACCACCTTGCTAACTTCAGCTTCGTCGTCTGCGTCACAATCGACGTCCTCGACCGGTTTGCGCTTCTTGTTGTCCCCACCGTGCTCTCTGGGGTCGACAGCTTTGCCCTTTTCTGACCACGACGTCGGGACGGCTGGAATGGAGCAGTCGACTTGCTGGCCCTCGTCTTCGTCCATCTCGACGCTAGTATCCCTGCTGAACGAGTCGAGGTCGCCCTCGATATCGCTCAAAACCGTGCCGAGATCGGTGTCGAAATCGTCCTCGGATGTGTCGTCGTCCGAGGTCGAGTTGGCATCGCTGCGGTAGACGTGAAAAGATATCGGTTTTTTGGCCCGGAGAGGAAGAGCCCGGAACTGGCGAGTACCCGGAATGACATACGGCACGTCAATGGTCATGTCGTCGCTCATCGCATGCGCGCGTTTGGTGATCGGTATCATTGCGCTCACCGTCCAGCGGCGATTATGAGTTGATTGTACAATGGGGATGCTGTGGATGTGTTGGGATAGAGGGTGTGACGCCGGCGAAGGGGGGGACTAAAACGCGCTGGCCAGAAATGGTAATATTATTGCCGAGATACCCTGCAACCAGATGGTGCGGCTGGATTACCTAGTTATCGTTTGAACGGGGATAGCTAGTGTAGCCTTGAAGCAGGATGACAGTCAGGAGGGAGTACGTGTGACACGTCGAGAGCTCGCGGCGAGGGGTCGTCTACGCGTGATCACCGGGGTCGCGTGTAAATTGAGACAGCGGGAAGAAGTCGACGCGACTGAGACCGTTTCTGCTGAGACCATCGCCGGCCATCATCGCGTCGCCGAGCGCGTTTTTATAAGTCTGCTGTCTCATGACTCATCGGTC
>Ga0308160_10007684_pt1 | contig 10644 bp, 13 predicted proteins | sample PhyFR1_FD_201036 | JGI IMG/M metagenome (GOLD analysis project Ga0308160, IMG submission 201036) | Phyllosphere microbial communities from UC Gill Tract Community Farm, Albany, California, United States - DLSLF.R1 | ecosystem: Host-associated > Plants > Phyllosphere > Unclassified | place: USA...
CTCGACTACACGACCTCGATCGAGGAGGTGATGGACGCGCTTCACATCCTCGTCCAGCAGGGCAAGGTCCTCTATCTCGGCGTGTCGGACACTCCGGCCTGGTGGGTCAGCGCTGCCAACACCTACGCCCGCTACAACGGCAAGACGCCCTTCGTCATCTACCAGGTGCGCAAGTCACTCGTCCCCGTCAGCGAGACTGTCGTGCTGCAGGCAGGGCACTGACATCGCGCTCTTCCGTCGCCACCAGGGACGCTGGAACCTCGGCCTCCGCGACTTTGAGCGCGACATCCTGCCCATGTGCCGCCAGTTTGGCCTCGCCATCTGCCCCTGGGACGTCCTCGGCGGCGGCCGCTGGCAGACGGCCAAGCAGGTCAGTCTTGCGGTGACGCTCTCCTGTCGACGCAAGGGCCGTGACTGACCTTATGTTCAACGTGCCCCCGCAGATCGAGGCCAAGAAGCAGGCTGGCGAGGGACTCCGCACGATCTTTGGCGGCGAGGAGCAGACGGACGAGGAGAAGAAGATCTCGGCCGCGCTCGAGAAGGTCGCCGCCGAGCACGGCACTGAGAGCATCACGGCCATCGCCATTGCTTGTGAGTTCACTCGCACGCCTTCAGTCTTGACTCGCCGCTGATGCTCCCTTGACTTGCTTGTGCGTCCGCAGACGTCATGAGCAAGGCGCCTTGTAAGTCCCGTCGCAGCCAGTCGAAGACCGCCTGCTTGCCCTCCTGCTGACCTGCGCGCCGCATTCCTGCTGCAGACGTCTTCCCGCTTGTCGGCGGTAGGAAGGTCCAGAACCTCCACAGCAACATCGACGCCCTCTCGATCCGTCTCACGGACGAACAGATTGCCTACCTCGAGAGCGTCAAGGACTTTGACCCTGGATTCCCCCTCACGATGATCGGCCAGGACCCGTGCGTTCCGCCAACAGTCGCGCTGCCCGATTGTCCACTCGCTGATTCCGTCTTTTTCTTCCTGCAGCGCCGTCACCGGTCAGACGCCCCCGATGACCGCTGCCCAGTCGGTCATCGACTTTGTCACCGCCCCCAAGTCGATCGGCCACCAGTAAAGGTGCCCGCAGGCGCTTTGCAGCTCCCCCAGCGGCTGCCTCCTTTGTATCCATGGCTCGTGCTCAGTCTCGACGCTCGCGAAGAAGAGAATGAAGGAGCAACATGAATTTGCAAGAAAAGACACGTGGGAATCTGCGGCGTCATGGCTCTTTAGGCGACGCGGATGACGACCTTGCCGATGATGCCGCCGTCCCACTGGTGTTGGAAGGCCTCCTTGGCGTCCTCGAAGGCATACGTCTTTGTGATGAGCGGACGCAGCTCCCCATGCTCGAGCGCGTCGCACATGTCCTCAAGCTGCCGGCGGCTGCCGATGGTGATGCCCTGCAGGCGAGTGGTCTTGTACGGCGCCAGGGCGCCGACGTTGGGGAGCTCCTCTTTGTGCTCGCCGTTCGTGAGAATGCCGATAGCCTGCCCGAGTCGCAATGCAAGGGGGAGGGAAGCATCAGTAGACAACTCGCCTAGCCTTCGGCAGACCCGAGGACATACCGCAATGACACCGCTTTGCCGGATCGCCTTGAAGCTGGCCTCGATCGTGCCTGCTCCGCCAACCTCGAGGATACGGTCGACGCCGACGTCGCCGGTGATCTTGAGCGCTTCGGCCGCCCAGTCGGGGTTGGTCTTGTAGTTGATCGTGTGAAAGCGCAGCCGGACGGCCTTCTCGCCGGCCTGGTCGACAAGGTGCGAGCGCACGGTCTCGAGCTTGTCGTCCGACGACGAAGTCATGATAACGCGTGCGCCGGCGTGAAGCGCAAACTGGGTCGGACGAGGGCGAGGGCGATCAGTCGGGTGCTGAGAGCTCGAGTGGCGTTGCCTCGACGCACCTGGGCTCCAAAGACGCTGACGCCGCCGGTGCCCTGGAAGAGCACCGTCTGGCCCGGCCGGATCGCCTTATCGTAGCCGAAACTGACCGAGTCGGAGGGTCCATGGTGAGCCCTTGGCGCTCATCAGTGCCAGCTGTGCTAGGTGCTACTCACAGGGCGTTCCAGGCGGTCAGTGCCGCGCAGGGCAGTGTCGCCGCCTCCTCGTACGACAGATGGCTCGCAATCCGTACGAGGTTGTAGTCCTCGAGGATGCGGTACTGCGACAGCATACCGTGTGCCTGTCCGCCGAGCAAAGAAGAGAAGTAGGTCGCATCGAACTCGCCGGCGAGATAGTCCGGAGCGAAAGTGGCGATGACCCGGTCACCGACCGCCCATTTGGTGACGTCCTCGCCGACGGCAACGACCTCGCATGCGCCGTCCGACGTCGGGATTAGCTGCGGGAGCCGGACAAGATGTCTCGTCAGCGCGAAAAGTTTTGGCCCGGCATCAAGCAGCTTTTGACTCACGTCCGGAAAGATCTGGCCAGGGTAGAGGCCCTGAGGAGGAAAGGCGCAGATAAGTCAGTCAGCCCTCGGGGTGGACCAGCCGAGAGATCGGCTTCTCATGAAGCATGCCCGACGGACCTTGGCGATCGCCAGATCGCGAAAGTTCAGCGAGACGGCGTGGACCTTCACGACGACCTGGCCACGCTTCGGGTCGGTAAGGGGCGCGTCCTTGACGAGTTCGAGCCCGTCAAAGCCCTGGCTGGGGTTGACGCGCCAGTGGGAAAAGGTCTTCGGGAGCTGGGGCGACATGGTGTGCTGAGAGTGGGTGTGTGTGTGCGAGAGCTGAAGAGGTTGCAGGGAAGAGATGGCGTTTGGTCGAGGGGAAAGGGTCAAAGTCGGGCCTTTTGAGCTTCAGTTGACTGAGTGCTGGACCGAGGCTCGGCGCTGCTGCGCGCGAGTGATGACCGATGCTTCGGTCATTGCCGAGCGCGCGCGCGCCCGGCGGCGGCGAGCAACCGCGTCCAGCGAGCGCGCGCATCCAAGAGACAGGAAGCTCGCCGCCAGCGGGCGCGACCGCCTAGGGCTCCGGGCGCTGCTGCGGCGGACCGGCGGCCGTGTTCCCATCACTTCGTTTTCGCTGACGGAAAGTGCTCGGTCGCTGAGAAAGGTGCCTTCTCATGTCAAATTCGAGCCGACGTTGGGTGCATGCGAGATCATGCTCTGGCAGCGGACGGCGGCCGCTCGAGGCAGCATTGCCGCTTGGCGAAGGCACACGAGCGGCGATGGCCGAGCCGATGGCCAAAGGGGAGACCGAGGGGGAAGGGAGGGAGAGAGCAGCGCTGGAAAGCCCTGCAGGCCACGCCTAGTTGCCGTAGGAGCGCTGTGGAGGAGGCAAGGCATCGGCCGGCAGTCAGTCGATCAACCTCAGAGTTTGACAGGTGAGAAGGTGAGTGACGCACGTCGCCGCCCTGCGAGAACTGCTGCTGCTGCTGCTGCTGGCCTTGACCGCCCTGACCGCGGTTGTTGCGCGGGCGACCGCCGCCGCCGCCGCCGCCGTTGCGAGGACCCCGGCCGCGACCGCCACCACCAAAGCCGCCGCCGCCGCTGAGCGCTTGGCCGCTCTCGCCAAAGGTCTGCAAGTTCGTCTGGCGTTCCTCATCGCGCCAGGCCCGGCCGCGGACGACGTTGCTGCCTCGCGGCGGGGGACGGCCGCCCCGGGCCGTGCCGGCAAAGTCCGGCCGGAGATCCGACGAGATCGAGTCGAAGAACGAGGTCGACTTGTTGTAAAACTGCTGCTTGGCCGGCTCGCCCGAGGCCGTCGAGATGCGCCGGTCCTTGGCCCCGCCGGTCGCCTGCTCGTCGTCGGACGATTCGTCCGAGTCCGACTCGACGAGCACCTCGCCCGCCTCCTTAGCGACCGAGGCCTTGTCAAACTTCTTGTTGCCGGCCTCAAAGTCAAACTCAGTCTCGGGCACGGCGACGCCGGTCGACTGCGACGGCTGCTGGTGCTGGTACTGGTGCTGCTGCTGCTGCTGGCCACCGCGGGGCGGGCGCTGGCCCCGAGCCTGCGCAAGGGCCGCGTTGCCGCCGGCCGGAGCGTTCGACGACGACGGCTGGCGCGACGACGCGTTGAGGGCGGCCGGGCCGCGACCTCCCCGCGAAACGCTCATCTCGCCGAGGGCGCGCTCGATTTTGTCGAGGTTCGTCTGCGCAGCGTTGGGCAGGAGTGCCGCGCCAGCCGTCGTCGGAGCGTTCGGCAACGGCTTGAGCGCGATCTGGGGGACGGTAGCTCCACCGGCCGGGGCAGGCGGCGACTTGGCGGCTCCGGCAGCGACCGAGGAGAAGGTGCCCTGTGGCCGAGGGCCGGCTGGGGCCTGGGGCGAAGAGGGAGCGGCAGGCTTGCCGGCGGGCGTCGATGCCGAGGGTGCAGCCTTAAAGGCCGAGCCGGCGGTCGCAGGCGTGCCCTCGGCCGGCTGCTGAGCTTTCGGACCCGAGGGCGGGGCGCCTGACTGCTGGGCTGGAGGCGGGGGCGCGGCCCCTCCGGGCGCCTGGCGCTGGACCATCGGGCTGCCGTTCTGCTGGAAGGGAGGGCCGCCCATTGGCGGCGGCGGGTAGGGCGCGCCGGGAGGACCGCCAAAGCCACCCGGGCCAGGACCGTACATGCCTCCCTGCGGAGGCCACGGGCCCTGGCCCGGCGGCGGCGGCGGCATGCCGTAGCCCCCGTAGGGCGCACCGGGAGGACCTCCAAAGGGCGGGTAGTTCTGCGGAGGCGGGGGCGGCTGGGGGTAGCCGGCGGGCACCTGGGGCGACTGCTGAGCAGGCGGCGGGCGCGAGGCGGCCTGCGAAGGGCGAAGCAATGGCCGAGACGTCAGCGATCTTGAGAAACGTCTAATGGAGCCGCAACGGGTCATCGACTCACGCCCATGATTGCCGGGTCATCGGGGACAGCGGCAGCGGCTCCGGGTGCCGGCGACTGCTCAATGGCAAGGTCCTTCACGTCCTTGGCTCTGTCAGGCGAGACGGAAGCCAGCTCGCAACCGGGTCAGCCGTCCGTCGGGCCACCCTTGCGCGCTTCGCGGCGATGTCGTACGAGGACGCACCGGAAGACGACAAAGTCGTAGACGCGGTCGCTCGGCGGCACAAACTGGTCCTGCGGCTTGCGCGTCTCGGTGCCGCGCGAGGAGACTGGCGGGCGAGGAGGGCGGAGTAAGGCCAAAGAGGCGTCAGCGGCCAGATGCGCGGCCCGTCGCCAGGCACCGGCTGCCGAAGGAGGGAACGACGGACCGTTCTCCAGCGAGATGGTGCTCTCCTGGTGATCGATCGAGTGCAGTCGGCCGACATAGCGGATGTCGCTGACCGAGGTCAGCGTGATGATGGCTCTGTGCGGGGGAAGAGCGGAGGGCGGAGGAGCAGAGCGAGCGGATGAGCGTCTGGCCGAGAGCGGCGTAACGAACGGAAAGCGTCGCCCGGCGAGGTGCCTGCCCTTTGGGGGACGGTGCCACAGGTCCAGATAGAGAGACAAACCCGATAAAGCTAGCGGCCATCGTGCGTGGAACGGATCGGAAAGAGCAGGGAGAGGGAGCAGGGTGAGAGGGACGGGTCGACCGAGGCAGATCGCTCGCCGCCGCGACGAGAGATGGCCGCGCCTCGCCCTTTCTTTTTTTAATTTTCCCTTCCTCCCGCTCGCTCTACCTCTCTGCCCTCTGCCCTCCGGTCGTTGCGTCGACCGCCTGCGTACGTCGCGCTGGTACGGAGAGGATCAGGGCGGCCAAAGCTCAAGGAATCCGGCCTCGCAGGCGCTGAGAAGCACGGAAGACCAAGGGAAAGCGGGATCATCCTCTATTCGCCGCGGGGACCACCGCCCGCCAGTCGCTCCGGATCCAGTCTGCGTGGGAGACGACGCGTTCCTCCCAGTCGTCCTGCCCGGAACCCCGCGGCTGGCCATCATCGTACGCGCCATCATCCTCGTCCTCGTCGGCGGCCTCCTCAGCGTAGTGAACCCGAACGTGGACGGTGGCAGAGGTAGCCGTGACCGCCGTCACCGTGCCGTGGTGGAGAGCGAGCGAGGGCGAGTAGGTCGTCGGGTCGAGGATTAGCTCCTGGCGCACGGTCGAAGGGAAGGCGACGAGGGTTAGCTCGTTAAAAGACGAGAAGACAGCATCGGCAAGAGAGAGACGCACCTTAAAGATGACCCCGGAGCCGACGTGGACCGCCTCCCATGCGAGCGGGCCGGCCGAGGCGTAAGCTGTCTCGAGCGCATCCCAGTCTGCCTCATCTTTCGGCGCTTGCGAGACAGCCGATGGCGTCGAGAGGAGCGCGGAGCTTGCGGCAGGTATCGCTTCTGCCGCCGGCATCGTCGCTGCTGCCGGCGCCGCTGTCGTCGGTGGCGCATATGCAGCTGGCTCGTCGGCGCCGTAGTCGAGGGCCATCGCGCCCTTCTCCCAGACCTGCTCCTTGATCTTGCTCTCCTCGAGGCCGAGGTAGGCGGCCCAGGCGCCGCCTCCGACGTTCGCCTCCCAGACCGGGTCCTCGACGTCGACCGAGGTGACAAACATGCCCGGAGGCAGCGACGTCGGCGGCCGGTCTGAAGGCGCGGGCAGGTGTGGCCGTGGCGTTCCCAGCTGCTGGGCCACAGCCGACGGACGACCCTTCTTGCCCCTTTTCGCAGACGCCGTGCTCGATGTGGGAGTCGTATACGAGGCCGGCGGTGCGACGGCTCCGTAGAGAGGACCGTTTCCCGACGGCTGCGAGGTGCGAGTAGAGACTGGTGTCTCTGGCCGGCTGAGGACGACTGGGCTCGCCATCGTTAGCATTTCGACGGCCGACGGCGTCTCGGATTCCGATGGCAAGTCGAAGACGGTTTTGAAGCCAGAGAGGCCGCCAGCAGCAGCCTTTTTGAAGGCCTTGCTCTTGTTGCGGTTGGCCGACGTGGTGAAGGGAATGGCGAGACTGGCCTCTGCAGGTTGCGCGAGGCGGGCGACTGCGACGTCGGCCGCCGTCGGAAGTACCTGGTTGCGCTGCGTCGGCAGGAAGGCAGGGGCAGGTGCGGCGCTGATCGATGCCTCGACCGCCTCCATGTCGGTGTCGGCCGACTGCGATGGCGTTGCGGTCGGCGGCGGCGTCGCTTTCGCAACTGAGGCGGTTGCTGTCGACGGCGCCGGCGATCCGGTGACGGCGCCGCCGCCGGCCCTCAGTGCCTTCTTCTTGGCCCGTCGCCGGAGGTTACGCTCCCGAGTTGCGGCCGAGCCTGAGCCCGGCGGGACTGGAGGCTGGAGGGGGATGATGGGTGTCAAACGGATCGTCGTGCCTGGCCGCGATGCTGCCGCTCTGGGCGTGACTTCGGATGGTGCTGCTCTCCGCGACGATTTGAGCGAGGGCGCAGAGGAGCCGCTGGACGACGAGGAGGAGCTCGAAGAAGCGGACGATCCGCTGGAGGAGTCGTCAGAGCTGCTGTCGGACGAGTCCGACTCGGAAGTGCTGCTGTCGGACGCGGTGCTCGAGCCCGTACGTCCAGCCGGCTCGGCCAGAGTGTTCGCCAGACGAGACGGAGAAACGTTAGGCATCGCCGCGGTCGTCCCCGAGCTGGACGTGGCGACCGCCGAAGTGACCACGGGCGGGGCGACTTGAGCCTTGGCCGAATGCTTCGCCTTTTTGGCAGGCGGGCGCCCTGCTAGCGCCGAGCCGCCGGTTGCGGCTGGGCTGGGTTCGACCGTCACGCTCGACGCGACAACGGCGGCTGCCTTCGGGACAGGAGCTGGCGGCGAGCGCTTGCGCTTCTTCTGCTCGATCAAGGCGGCCGGCTCGGTCGCCCGTGCGACGTCGTCGGCCGCTGGCGACTCGTCCAGGGCCGGCGCCGCTCCCTCGTGCAGCTTGACGCTGCTCGACCCACAGAGGAAGAAGCCGAAGTCAGCGGAACCGAAGGCGGTCGACTGTAAGCGCACATCGAGACGGACCTGATGACATCCCCCTCCCTGACGAGCTCGACCTGCGAGCCGTCGAGTAGCTCCCAGCCGTCAACCTCGAGCAGCAGCTGGGTCGACGCGACGCCCCGCAGCTGACCGAGGTCGTGCACGAGCTGGGCCTTGAGGTCGGCGATCGTCCGAGACGAGGCCGCGACGAGGAAGAGGGCCTTGAGCGGCGCCAGCGGCGGCACAGTCGATATCCTGAGCCGGAGCGTCGCCATCTCGATGGACAAAGGTGCGATCTTGCTGGCCTTCGTCAAGGGGTCGGTCGAGGTTGGGAGGGCGGTCGCGGCGGCGGACGCCGGGCCCGCAGAGGGAGAGAGCCTTCGAGGCTGAAGGGCTGTAGGCCGAGTTGCCTTCCTCCTTGTCACGACCTGCCCGAGCCGTATCCAGATGAGAGGCAGCTGCTTCCTGTGTGGTCCGTGTGCGCAGTCCGCTCCTCGCTGTGAGCTCAAAGAACGAAGGAGCCAGGCGGCCCACCCGCTGCTGCTGCTGCTGCTGCTGCTGCTGCGGTCGAGCTCGTCGCCCATCCGAGGCGGCCGGCGGCCTGCCCTGCACCGGCCGGCCGACGCTTCATCCTGCTCCGCCATCTCGCTCGACACGGCCCTTCCCGCCTCGCTCGGTGCAAGCACGACCCGGCATGCCATCTCATTCCGGCTTCACTGGTAGCGGAGGCCGTCAGGATCGCTCGCCGTTCAGCCTCGAGAGCGCGCTCGAGCACCCAGTCCTCGCCGCCTTTGTCGTGCTCGCGCTTGTCCGGCTACCGTACCTCATCCTGCGGGCCTACCTGGGCTGGCGCCGACAGGCAGCGGTTCGTCGGCGGTCGGCCCTACTCGCCTCGCTCGACAGCGAACGGCGCCGGCAGGCGCGGGTTGTTGGCCTCTTCCATCCGTTCTGCAATGCTGGCGGCGGCGGCGAGCGCGTCCTCTGGACGGCCGTCGGCGCGATGCAGCGGTCGAGCCCGGAGCTGTCGTTTGTCGTCTACACGGGCGACTACCCGGCCGCGAGCAAGGAGGCCATTCTTGAACGTGCCAGCGTGCGTCTCTGTGTCTACCCGTAGCCGTGGCGGTGCCGTTGTCGGGACCTTTCCTCGTCCAGCCGGCGCTGACCCTCTGCCTCCTCCTGCCTCTGCCTGCTCGTGCGCCCTCTCATGTACGACCCACCAGCGTCACTTCAACATTGCGCTCGAGCCCAAGTCGATTCATCTCGTCCCGCTGCCATCGCGCCGGCTGATCTCGGACTCGTACTGGCGTCGGCTGACACTCCTCGGCCAGGCCTTTGGCGCGGTCGTCTGCGCGTGGGAAGCTCTGGCCGGGCCCGAGGGAGTCGTACCCGACGTCTTCGTTGGTGCGTCTCAGATCAGACCGCGTGCTGAATCTCCTCTCGCAAACACTGACTATCTGTCACGCCTCTCTGCTTGTCGCCTTACCAGACACGATGGGCTATGCCTGGGCCTATCCATTCGTCCGCTTCTTTGCCGGCACCGCGATGCCGATCGGGGCCTACGTGCACTACCCGACGATCAGGTGTGTCCCCTCTCTGCCTGCTCGCTGGGGCGGCGAGTGCGAGCACGCTTTTGACTCGGCCTGACTGTAGCCGCGCCTGCCGTCGCCCAGCCCGGACATGGTCGCCCGCGTTCGTCTCCGAAAGCACACGCACACGAACGTCGCTGCCGCCCGCTCGCCAGTCCGGTCGGCGCTCAAGCTCGTCTACTACGCGCTCCTCATCCGGGCGTACGCCTGGTGCCTCGGTTTTGGCCAGGAGATCATGGCCAACTCATCCTGGACCAAGGCCCACCTCGACACGCTGCTCGGCAGCGGCGCCGGGCCCGAGGAGCGCGTCAGCAAGGTCTTTCCGCCGTGCGAGACGGGCGACCTCGGCAAGCTGCCGATCGTCGAGGCCGACCGCGAGAGGATCGTTTTGTCGCTCGCCCAGTTCCGGTGCGACGCCGATTCCTCGCTTCTGAGGAATTCGGTGGGCTCCCTGCTGACTCGTCTCCGTCTCTCCCCCCCATGGCAGGCCCGAGAAGGATCATCCGGCCCAGCTTCGAGCGCTTAAGGAGCTTTTCGCCCTGCAGCCAGCTTGGCAGGCGCCCGGGCCAAAGCAGGTCCGACTCGTCATGGTCGGCAGCGTTCGGGACGCGGCCGATGGACGTCGAGTCGAGGCGCTGCGAGCGCTGGCGGACGAGCTCGACATCACTGTGCGTGCCACTCATTCCGATTACTTTGCATTTGAGGGGTTCCTGCTGACTGCTGCCTGCTTGCACCGCAGGACAACGTCGAGATCGTCGTCAATGCCGATTACCCGACGCTTCTGGCTTGGCTCGGCCGGGCGAGCGTTGGCCTCTCGACGATGGTCGACGAGCACTTTGGCATCAACGTCGTCGAGTTCATGGTGCGCTGCTCGACAGGACTCTGACTGCCGACTAGCCGGACCAAACTGACATGCTAACCCTTGCACCCTCTTCCGCCCCCCAGGCTGCTGGTCTCATCCCTCTCGCCCATGCGAGCGCAGGACCGTGGCTCGACATCATTGCGCCTTACCCTTTACCCGCGGCCTACAAGCCTGCGCTCGACGCTCCTCCCCCGCTCAGCACGCGCACGGGCTGGCACGCCAAGACGCCGCGCGAGTTTTCTGCCTCGCTCGTCGAAATCCTCGAGCTGTCGCCGGCCGAGCGCGAGACGATCCGCCGCCGCGCGAAGGCTAGCGTCAGCGAGCGCTTTGGGCGAGATGCCTTCGAGAAAGGCTGGGGGGAGAGCCTCCAGAGATTGTTGGCTCGTCTTGAGTCCGCATGAATGACGCTGTCAT
>Ga0308160_10007685_pt1 | contig 10643 bp, 9 predicted proteins | sample PhyFR1_FD_201036 | JGI IMG/M metagenome (GOLD analysis project Ga0308160, IMG submission 201036) | Phyllosphere microbial communities from UC Gill Tract Community Farm, Albany, California, United States - DLSLF.R1 | ecosystem: Host-associated > Plants > Phyllosphere > Unclassified | place: USA...
GCTGCGAGCGGCGGGTGCCCGAGTTGAACAGGGTCGGCGTGGAGCTCATGAAGTCAAAGCTCGACAGCAGGTTGTAGAACTCGATGGCGCGCTCTTCGCGCTCGCTTTCGCGCAGGGCCAGGCCCATCGCGACGCGCATGTAGAAGGCCTGCGGCATCTCGATGCGGGTTTCGCGCACGTGCAGGAAGTAGCGGTCGTACAGGGTCTGCAGGCCGATGTAGCCGAATTGCAGGTCGCGGTCGGCGACGATGGCTTTCGCCAGGCGCTCGAGGTCGAACTTGCCCAGTTCTTCGTCGAGCAGCTCGTTGGCGATGCCCTTGGCGACGTATTGCGGGAAATAGGTGACGTATTCGGCGGCGGCCTGCGCTTGCGGGACTTCCTTGCCGAAGACTTCCTTGCGAATCGTGTGCAGCAGGATGCGGGCCGTCACCTGGCTGTAGGCCGGATCGGTTTCCATCAGCGCGCGCGCGGCCAGGATGGCCGACTTGTGCAGTTCCTCGACCGGCACGCCGTCGTAGAGGTTACGCAGGGTCTCGGCGACGATGGCGTCGGCGTCGACGTGCTTTTCCAGGCCGGCGCAGGCGGCGTTCACCAGCGCGTGCACGTCATTGACGTCGAGCGGCAGGCGCTGGCCGTTGTCGACCACGTGGATCTGCGGCGCAGCCACTTGCGCGGTGCCCGCGGCTTCCTTGGCGGCGCGGCGCTCTTCCATCTGCTTGGCGCGGTACAGCACGTAGGCGCGCGCGACATCGTGTTCGCCCGAGCGCATCAGCGACAGCTCGACCTGGTCCTGCACGTCTTCGATGTGGAAGGTGCCGCCGTTCGGCTGGCGGCGCATCAGGGCGGCGACCACGTTGTTGGTCAGCTCTTCCACCAGCTCGCGGATGCGGGCCGAGACGGCGCCCTGGCCGCCGGCGACCGCCAGGAAGGCCTTGGTCATCGCGACCGAGATTTTATTTGGCTCGAAAGGCACGACGGCGCCGTTGCGGCGCAGGATGCGGTAGTCGGCGCGGGCAGCCAGTTCGGCGGCGGTCGTCGTGCCATTGGCCGTTCCTGGTGCCGCGTGCGGGTGGATGGAAATGTCTTGAGAAGTCTGCATAGGGCCTCCAGGAAGGGCAGTCGGGCTGCCGCCTAAATGTTGATCGATCGCCCGCGCACGGGCTGCCGGTTTATTTACAAAATGTCAGGCAAAACGCAGCCTTGCCAGCCTGGATGCCAGACTGGACAACGTTGCTGCCGATGGATTTAAAATTGCTTGGAGCAAATATAGGCAACTCTATACGATTGTTGCCTTGCTACACAAATATCTTTGATGCTTGAGTCCGCTACCACTAGATCTAGTGCCGTGGTTTGACAATGGACTAATTGTAGTACTTGGTCCGCGCAAGTCGCAAGTGAATAAATTCTCAAATCCGGGTGTTTTTTAGGGGTCGAACTCTTGACTTCCCGCCGCTGGACATCGAATGCGCCGTCGCCGGTAAGCGAGCACTAACCTGCTGCTCAAGGCTTCATCAGCCAGCCGTGGCCCTGCCCAATCGCAGCGCAGCGCGCACCATTTTGCACTGGCGAAAAGGCAACGCTTTTTGACAAGATCGGGGTTGAGATGACACAAACTCAGGTGGTGACGGCTGGCGCAGGTGCGGGTGCAAGCGCCGGCACGCAGGCATTGGTTCCGGCATTCCACTGCCCGCCCGACTTGCGGCAGGCATCGGCGGCCTTTTCGTGGCGCATCCACATGAAGGCGGCGACCAGGGCGATCGCGAGTGCGGCATAGCGTAACAACTTAGGCATGATCAATTCTCCGGAGCCTGGATATCGAGTTTCTGCATCTGGTAGCGCAGCTGCCGCACGCTGATGCCGAGCAGGCTGGCGGTGCGGGTGCGGTTGAACTGGGTCTGCTGCAGCGCGCGCTGGATGATGTCGCGTTCGACCTGCTCCAGGTAGGCCGGCAGGTTACTCGGCAGCGAAGCCGGGCCGAGCGGCGTGGCTTCGGGCGCGACCGGCGCCGCGGCGGGCATCGGCGGCGCGGCGGCCGGTGTGGGCGGCGTCGCCACCACCGGCGGCGGCTCCACGCGCGCCGTTTCGGCCACGCGGGCAGCTTTCAAGGACAGATCCTCGACCTGGATCACGCCGTCGTTGGCAAAGGCCAGCGCCCGCTCCAGCACGTTTTCCAGTTCGCGCACATTGCCCGGGAAAGAATACGCACGCAGGGCATCGAGCACGCCCGGTCCGAGCGACGCGCCGCCGGGACCGGCCAGGCGGGCCAGGATGGCGTTCGTTAACACCGGCAGATCGTCGAGCCGCTCGCGCAGCGGCGGCAGCGCCAGTTCGATCACGTTCAGGCGGTAGAACAAGTCCTGGCGGAAGACGCCGGTCTCGACGCATTTCGCCAGATCCTTGTGCGTGGCGCTGATGATGCGCACGTCGACCGGTTCCTCGGCGGTGGCGCCGATCTTGCGCACGCGCCGTTCCTGGATCGCGCGCAGCAGTTTCACCTGCATCGCCAGCGGTAAATCCGCTACCTCGTCCAGCATCAGGGTGCCGCCGTTCGCGGCCTGGAAGAAGCCGTCGCGCTCCTCCCCCGCTCCCGTAAATGCGCCCTTGCGGTGGCCGAAGAATTCGGACTCCATCAGGTTTTCCGGAATCGCGCCGCAGTTCACGGCGACAAAAGGTTTGGCGGCGCGCGAACTCTGGGCGTGGATCTCGCGCGCGGCTAGTTCCTTGCCGGCGCCGGATTCGCCGGTGATCGCGATCGGCGCCATCGAGCGCGCCAATCTGCCGATCTGGGCGCGCAGCGCCTGCATCGCCTGCGAATTGCCGATCAGGCGCGAGCCGCTGTCCTCGCCCGCTTCCCGTCCGGCGCCCGGGTCCGACAGCTTCAGCGCCGAGCGCACCATCACGCGCAATTCGTCCAGCACCACCGGCTTGGAGACGTAGTCGAAGGCGCCGGCCTTCAGCGCCACCACCGCGTTCTCGGCGCTGCCGAAGGCCGTGATGACGGCGATCGGGGTCTTGCTGGTGCTCGACACTTCGCGCACCAGTTCCAGGCCCAGGCCGTCGGGCAGGCGCATGTCGGTCAGGATCAGCTGGTACGCATTGTCGTCGACCAGGCGGCGCGCTTCGCGCAGGGTGGCCGCGCAATCGACGTCCAGGCCCATTTTCAGGAGCGTGATCTCCAGCAGTTCGCGCAGGTCGGCTTCGTCGTCGACGACCAGGATGCGGGGTGAAGCCATGGACTCCTCTTAATCCTTTGATTTAACTGAGCTGGGCGAAGGTGATGACGAAACGCCCACTGGCCTTGCGCGGGCCGAGTGCGCTCGTATCGAAACGTGACTCGTAATCCAGTTTAGCGCCATTGTTCAGACACAGCTCGCGCGCCAGGTACAGGCCCAGGCCCGTGCCCTTGCTCGAGGTCGTATAAAACGGCTCGAACAGGTGGGCGCGCACCTCGGGCGTGATGCCGGGGCCGTCGTCCTGCACGTGCAGCTCCAGCGTGCCGAAGGCGTCGAGTTCGGGCCAGATGCGGATGCTGGCCGGCTTGCGGCTGGCGTAGCGGATCGCGTTACCCAGCAAATTGACCAGCACCTCCCTCAGGTGCAGGGCGTCGAAGCGCACTTCGATCGCGCCCGCGCCGCCCAGCCAGAGCATCTCTTCCGGCAGGTTCTGGGTTTCGCAGAATTCGGTTTTCAACTCCAACAGGAACGGCGCCAGCTGCACCGGCTCCGCATACGGCTGGGCCTTGCGCGAGAGCTGCAGGATGTCCTCGACCATGCGGTTCACGCGCGCCACGTTGTCGCCGATGATCTTTAACAGCCGCACCTCGGCCTTGCCATGCAGGTCTTCGGCCAGGAGGGCCGTGGCGTGGCCGATCGCCGACAGCGGGTTCCGTACCTCATGCGCGATGCTGGCCGTCAGGCGTCCCATCGAAGCGAGCTTCAGTTGCTGCGCCTGGTTTTCGATGGCGCTGACGTCCTGCAGGAAGATCACGCTGCGCCCAAGCATCCCGCCGCTGGCCGCGACGCTGGCAAAGCGCAGCTTCAGGTGGGCCGGCTGGTCGCGCCGCGCGCGCAGGCCGGCCTCCCCCACCGCCGTTTCCTGATAGGGTTTCAGTATGACCCAGGCTTCGTCCGGCCCCGCCTCGCCCGATACCGGCTCGACCGCGGCCAGGGCCGGCGTCGCCGCGGTTCCCATCCAGGCCGCGAAGGCCTGCGCCACCGGCTCCAGTCCGGGCAGCGCGTCGAGCTGCAAGCCGGCCGCCGCTTCCATGCCCAGCATGCGCAGCGCCGCCGGATTCGCGGTGTGGATGCGGCCGCCGGTCCCGACGACCAGCACGCCGTCGCCGACGTCGGCAATCACGATCTCGTTGATCGCCTGCTGCACCTGCAGGTCGGCGCCGCGCTGGGCCGCCAGCTCTTCCTGCCCGATCAGGCGCGCCGCCAGCCGGTTGACCAGCCAGACGACGGAGAAAAAGGCGATGCCGTACATCCCCGACTGCATCAGGGCCGGTTCGCCTGTGCGTGTAAACAGCTGCCAGGTCGACTCGAACAGGACGAACAGGGTCGCCAGCGCCGCCGAGAACAGGGCCGGCACCAGCGGCGCCAGGATCGCCGCGCCTGCCAGCGGGAACAGGTACAGGATGCCCAGGCCGCTGCGCACGCCGCCGGCGACCAGGTAGAGCAGCGAGATGACGGCCAGGTCGATCGCGATCTGGCTGGTCAGCTGGACCGCGAAACGGCGGCGCCAGGACAGGGTCAGCGCGCCGAACGCGAGGGCGGCGCCCAGATAAAAGAAGCAGATGCGCGCATACGCGGGCGAGGCCTGGGCGCCGCCGTCGCGCACGTCGAACGCCAGGTACAGCATCAGCACCAGCGCGATCACGATGCGCGTGACGGTCAGCGCCCCCAGCGAGCGCCAGAAGGTCGCGCGCGAGTGCGTGGACAACACCTGCCAGCCGGTCTTCAAAGCCTGGTATTGGCCGGCAGGTGGGCCGGGCTGCAGTAGTCGCGCCCGTCGGCATGCAGCGCTTCCGAGGCCGGGAAATGCAGGCCGCATTGGGCGCAGCTGGTCATGTCCTCGATTGCGGGCGGTGGGGTGGTATGCGGCGGCGGCGGGGCATGCATCTCCTGCTTGCGCAGGGCCGCGCGCAGTTTCGAGCGCAGGGCGAAGAAGACCAGCACCAGCAGGGCGATCCAGAATACGATACGGCTCATGCGATTCCCCGGTGGAGCACGACTTCAAGGACAAAACGGCTGCCGACATAGGCCAGCGCCAGGGTGGCGAAGCCCGCCAGCGTGAAGCGCAGCGCCGTCTTGCCGCGCCAGCCGCGCAGGTAGCGCCCGGCCAGCAAGGCCGCGAACAGGATCCAGGACAGCAGCGCGAACACGTTTTTATGGTCCCAGCGCAGGGCGCGGCCGAACAGCTGTTCCGAGAACACCACGCCCGACAGCACGGTGAGGCTGAGCAGGACGAAACCGATCCAGATCAGGCGAAACAGCAGCTTTTCCATGGTCAGCAGGGCCGGCAGCTGGTCCAGGGCGCCGCCCAGCCAGGTGCCGCCGGCCGGCACCGCGCGCGCATGCAGGCGCGACTCCTGCAAGGCCATCAGCACGGCGTGGAAGGCGGCGATCGTCAGCGTGCTGTAGGCCAGCACCGCGACGGCCACGTGCCAGCCGAAGGCGCTCGACTGGTTTTGCAGCGGCATGATCGCACCTGGAAAGACCAGCGGCAGCAGCGCCACGGCGCAGGCGCAGGGCATCACCAGGCGGCGCAGGCCATCGAGGGCGAAGTTGCGGTTCTCGATCCAGTAGGCGCCCACCGAAACCCACAGCGCGGCCGAGAGCATGATGGCGAAACCGATGCGCAAGCCGTTCGGTGCGAACGCGTCGCTCCACAGCGCCGCGCCGTGCACCGCCCAGGCCAGCGCGGTGACGCCGGAAATGAGGGCGCCCTGGCGCGACGGCAGCAGGGCGCAGGCCGCGTACAGGATCGCCGCGGCAAGGAAAAGGGTGTTGTGCATAGCGCGAGTCTACACCATCAACGCGCGCCGGTGGCAGGGCCCGGCCCGGCCCGCCAAGCGTTTAATCGACCACAGCCATCCTTCGTTCGGCCTGATGATGGCGCTGCTGCTCCTCCATCACCAGGTGGCCCAGTTCGCGTTTCAGGTCGTTGAACGCGGGCGCCGCAGGGTCGCGCGGACGCGGCAGGTCGACGAGCAGGTCGCGCTTGACCGTGCCGGGCCGGTAGGTCATCACGACGATGCGGTCGGCCAGATAAATCGCTTCCTCGATGCTGTGGGTCACGAACAGAATCGTTTTGTTGGTCTCGGTCCAGATGCGCAGCAACTCGTCCTGCAGGTTGCGCCGGGTCAGCGCATCGAGGGCGCCGAAGGGCTCGTCCATCAGCATGATCGGCGCATCGAGCGCCAGCACGCGCGCGATCGCCACTCGCTGGCGCATGCCGCCGGACAGGTCCTTCGGGTAGCGCGCCCGGAACTCGACCAGTCCCAGCATCGTTAATAGCTGCTCGACCGTGGCGGCGATGCGCTCCCTGTTCTGGCCCTCGATCTCGAGGCCGAAGGCGATGTTGCGCTCGACCGTCATCCAGGGAAACAGCGCATATTCCTGGAACACCATGCCGCGCTCCGGTCCCGGCCCGGTGACCGGCGCACCGTCGACCGTGATCAAGCCGCTGCTGGGCTGAGAAAAGCCGGCGACGGCGTTCAGCAGGGTCGACTTGCCGCAGCCCGAGGGGCCGAGCAGGCAGGTGAACTGGCCGTGCGGGATCTCCAGGTGGATGTCCTGCAGCGCCACCACCTGGCGGCGGCCGCTGACGAAGGTTTTATTGACGCCTGCGATGCGAATGTGGGTTGCCTTGCTCATCTCAGTGCTCCAGGCCGCGGTGCCAGCGCAGCAAATGGTTGTTCAGGCGGTTCATGCCGATGTCGATCGCCAGGCCCAGCATGCCGATGCTGACCATGCCGGCGATGATCTTGTCCGACCAGAAGTACTCGCGCGCTTCCAGGATGCGGTAACCGAGCCCGCTGTTCACGGCGATCATCTCCGAGACGATGACGACGATGAAGGCGGTGCCGATACCGATCCGTACGCCCGACAGGATGTAGGGCACGGCGGCCGGCAGGATCACGCGCAGGAACATGGTGCCGGGCCCGGCGCCCAGGCTGCGCGCCGCGCGCAAATAAATGCCGTCGACCTGGCGCACGCCGGCGATGGTGTTCATCAGCACCGGAAAAAAGGCGCCCAGCGCGATCAGGAACACGGCCGGCGGATCGCCCAGCCCGAACCACAGGATCGCCAGCGGGATGTAGGCGATCGGCGGAATCGGGCGCAGGATCTGCACCAGCGGATTGAACCAGGCATACACGGCGGCGTTCGCGCCCATGGCCAGGCCGAGCGGCAGCGCCAGTCCCGCACCGATGGCGAAGCCGACCACAACGCGGTACAGGCTGGCCGCCGTATCGACCACCAGTTCGCCCGACAGCGCCCAGGCCAGCCAGGCGCCCTCCCCCGTCATCGGCTGCAGCGGCAGCAGGTACTCGACCCACTTGCGCCAGACGGCCGCCGGCGCCGGCAGCACTTGCGGATTGACCAGGCCCGCCGCGGCGATCCACTGCCAGAGCGCGATGGCCAGGATCGGCACCACCATGCCGACACCGAGTTCACGCCAGTTTCGTTTATCCATGATGTCTCCTATTTGATCTGCAGGCTGGTCTTGGCCGCAGCCAGCAGCTCGGTGCGTACCCAGTCCTGGGCGCGCGGCGGCGCGCGCATGCGGCCCACGCCCGTTTTGACCATCATGTCGGTGGTGGCCTGGATGTGCTGCGGCGTGATGTCGTAAGAGAAGGGGGAATTGGCGATGGCGTCGTCGAAATCGTCCGCCGAGATCTGGCCCTTGAAGACGACGTCGCGCACGTACTTCGAGGCCAGCGCCTTGTCGTCGATGAAGCTCTTGGTGGCCTGCACGAAGCAGCGCATGAATTTTTCGGCAACCGGTTTGCGCCCCTGGTAGAACTGCTCGGTCATGACCATGGTGCGCACCGGCTCGCCGATCGCGGTCCCGTAGGGTTTCATGACCTCCATGCCGAAGCCGCGGTTGATCGCCTGCGAGGACTGCGGTTCGGACTGCATCATGGCGTCGATCTGCCTGTTCAGCAGCGCGCCGTTCAGGTCGGCGAAGGGCAGGTACACCAGCTGCACGTCCTTGCCCGGCATGGCATCGGCGCTGAGATTGTTGCGCGCCAGTTCCGCCATCAGCAGCACTTCCTGAATCGCGCCGCGCGTGACGCCGACCTTCTTGCCCTTGAGCTGGGCCACGTTCGTCAGCTTCAGGTCCGGCCGCGCCACCAGGCGCGCCCCGCCGCGTGCGAAGCCGGCGACGACCACGATCGGGGCGCCGCCGGCGCGGCCCGAGATCGCCGCCTCCGAGGCGGTGGCGCCGACGTCGAGTTCGCCGGCGATGATCGCCTGCATCACGTCCAGGCCCTTGGCGAAAATCTTTTCCTCGACCCGGATGCCGCAGCGCGGTGCGATTTCCTTGATATACGAGACGGCGCCGAAATGCGCCAGTTTCAGGTTCCCGAGCCGGACGACCTCGTCGGCCTGGGCGCCGGTCGCCGCCGCCAGGGCCAGCGCGATCAGGGTTTTACCTACGACGTTGCTCATGCTTATCTCCCAAAAATAATTCCACACGGAAATTTTTCTCTGCGAGTGCAGAATGTGCCGGATAAAGCAAACCCGGTTTTTGAGAAGGAGCAGGACCGCGCCCAAAAATTCACGTAATGCAAGCGGCATCGGCGGGCGGGCGAGCTGTACGCAGGGTAAAATGACGGATTACAGAATGCTGTCCCCTATTTATATATAGTCAGGTGCAAGAACATGCTAGATAACCTTACCCAACGCCTTGCCAAGGTCGTCAAGACGATGCGCGGCGAGGCCCGCCTGACCGAGGCGAACACCGCCGAGATGCTGCGCGAAGTGCGCCTGGCCCTGCTCGAGGCCGACGTGGCGCTGCCGGCGGTGCGCGAGTTCATCGCCAAGGTCAAGGAAAAAGCGCTGGGCGAAGAAGTCATCGGCTCGCTCAGCCCCGGCCAGGCCCTGGTCGGCGTGGTGCAGCGCGAGCTGGCGGCCCTGATGGGCGCCGACCTCGGTCCTGAAGCGACGCAGCTCTCGTTCGCGCAGCAGCCGCCCGCGATCATCCTGATGGCCGGTTTGCAGGGTGTCGGTAAAACGACGACCACCGGCAAGCTCGCCAAGTATTTAAAAGAACAGAAGAAGAAAAAAGTGCTGACGGTGTCGGCCGACGTGTATCGTCCGGCCGCAATCGCCCAGCTCGAATCGGTGACCAAGCAGGTCGGCGCCGACTTCTTCCCGTCGACGTCCACCGACAAGCCGGTCGACATCGCCCTCAATGCCCTGGACTGGGCGAAGAAGCACTACCACGACGTCCTGATCATCGACACCGCCGGCCGCCTCGGTATCGACGAAGCGATGATGCAGGAAATCGCCGCCGTCCACGGCGCGGTGAAACCGATCGAAACCCTGTTCGTGGTCGACGCCATGCTGGGCCAGGATGCGATCAACACCGCCAAAGCGTTTAATGACGCGCTGCCGCTGACCGGTATCGTGCTGACCAAGCTCGATGGCGATTCGCGCGGCGGTGCGGCGCTGTCGGTGCGCCACGTGACCGGCAAACCGATCAAGTTCGCCGGCGTCTCGGAAAAGCTCGATGGCCTGGAAGCCTTCGATCCGACCCGTATGGCCAGCCGCGTGCTGGGCATGGGCGACATCATGGCCCTGGTCGAAGAAGCCCGCAAAGGCGTCGACGAGAAGGCCGCGGCCGACATGGCCAACAAGATCAAGGCGGGCGGCCGCTTCGACATGAACGACTTCAAGGCGCAGCTGACGCAGATGAAGAAGATGGGCGGCATGTCGGGCCTGCTCGATAAACTGCCGGCGCAGTTCCAGCAGGCGGCGGCCGGCGCCAACATGGACCAGGCCGAGAAGCAGGTGCGGCGCATGTGCGGCATCATCGATTCGATGACGCCGCAGGAACGCGCCAAGCCGGAGCTGATCAAGGCCAACCGCAAGCGCCGCATCGCCGCCGGCGCCGGCGTCCAGGTGCAGGAAGTCAATCGCATGCTGACCCAGTACGACCAGATGCAGACGATGATGAAGAAGCTGAAGGGCGGCGGCCTGATGAAAATGATGCGCGGGATGAAAGGAATGATGCCCGGCATGCGGTAGTGGGGATCTCGAATAACCTACTGCGCGTTGCACTGCCGGCCTGCGATGCTCGCTGTACTTCTAGTACAGCTCCGCTTCTCGGCCAGCATTGCTGCCGCTCGCTACGGTTCTTCGAGACCCTGTGACGTTTCTGGACCCTTTTGTCCTCTTGAAAACGCCGCTCTGGACTAGTCCGGGGCGGCGTTTTTTCATGCGTTTCATTCCGGTTTTTCATTCTATGCGGACGCGTTGCGAATAAACCCTGTTTTTTGGGCTTATCAGAGTGAAAAAATGGCGAAAAAGACTTGCAGGAACAGTAAAACGCCACCAATATAAGCTGTGCGATGAATAGCGCAATTTCTCATTTTGTTCGTTTAGGAGGCTCGAAGATGGCAACAGCCAAGA
>Ga0308160_10007686_pt1 | contig 10642 bp, 12 predicted proteins | sample PhyFR1_FD_201036 | JGI IMG/M metagenome (GOLD analysis project Ga0308160, IMG submission 201036) | Phyllosphere microbial communities from UC Gill Tract Community Farm, Albany, California, United States - DLSLF.R1 | ecosystem: Host-associated > Plants > Phyllosphere > Unclassified | place: USA...
AACAGCCTGACGATGTATCTCGGTCGATCGCCGTGCCCGTTTCACGACGAAACCGTTCAACGTTCCTCGTTCGATAAGCGCGATCTCTCGTCATCGGGTCGCGCTTTTGCATCGCAGGACAATGTATAGTGCTCTCGTCACATGCCGGCAGTGACTTAGCCTCCGACCCGACGGAAGCTATGAGTACCGGCGCGAACTTACCTCAATGGGCCAAAGTGCTCCAAAGGGCGACGCGCAAACAAACTGGACTGGCGGGTGTGTTACACCACGCGGACGGCCTTTCCCCCCCTGGTGCAACGCTGGCTGCAAGCGTGTCGTCGTGTCGAATCCGCTCGTTCGACCACCTTGGACTACCCATGACCATGTCACGTACATCAGACTCGATGGATGATAACAAGTGTTGCCCGCTCCGTACGACCGCAACAGATCCTCTTCCTTCGTCTGTCTAACTTCACCTTCTGTCGGCTCAATTTACCCTTTTTGTCATCGGATCCCTTCCATTCTTTCAAGATGGGTTGTAAGTCGGCTTCGAGATCTGAGAGCTTCAGGTGGTCGAACACTGACGTCTTCCCATCAATCCTCCTCTTGGCTTTCCCTCTCCCGTTCACCCTTCACGATACTTGAACACCCGCTCCTTTTAATTCTTTCCGCCAGTCCGTTTCCTCGAGCTCGTCCGACCGTTCATGGGCATCTTGCCCGAAGTCACCCCACCCGACCGTAAAATCCCCTTCAACCACAAAGCCCTATGGACCGCGACCACCCTCCTCATCTTCCTGGTCATGTCCCAGGTACCCCTCTACGGTATCATGTCCTCCGATTCGTCCGATCCTCTTTATTGGATGCGAGTGATCCTCGCCTCGAACCGAGGGACGTTGATGGAGTTGGGAATCACCCCGGTCTTGACCAGTGGAATGATCATGCAATTGTTGGCGGGAGCTCAGTTGGTCGAGGTTGATTTCAACTTGAAGGAGGATAGGGTGTTGTTCAGCGCCGCTCAGAAACGTGAGTTGAAGGAACTTGGCCGGCGATCAGGAGGAAAGCTTGATGACTGAACGGTTGGAATTCCTCTCTCGTAGTCTTCGCCTTGATCATCGCCTTTGGTCAAGCTACCGTTTGGGTTTTCTCGGGTCTCTACGGACCTCCTTCGTCCCTCGGAGCCGGAGTCATCCTCCTCCTCATCCTCCAACTTGTCGCCGCTGCCTCGATCGTCTTGCTCCTTGACGAGCTTCTGTCCAAGGGATACGGTCTCGGATCCGGAATCAACTTGTTCATCGCGACCAACATCTGCGAGTCCATCGTCTGGAAGGCCTTTTCTCCTCGAACCATCAACACTGGTCGAGGTCCTGAATTCGAGGGTGCCGTCATTGCGCTCTTCCACATCATGTTCACTTGGAACGACAAGACTCGAGGGTTGAAGGAAGCTTTCTACCGAGAGAGGTTGCCCAACATTATGAACCTCTTGTCCACTGCGCTTGTCTTTGCCGCCATCATCTACCTCCAAGGGTTCCGACTCGAGATCCCCATCAAGTCGGCCAAGAACCGAGGCGTTCGAGGTGCTTACCCAATCAAGTTGTTCTACACCAGCAACATGCCGATCATGTTGGAGAGCGCTTTGACTAGCAACGTGTTCTTGGTCAGCCAAATGTTGTTCTCGAGGTTCCCCAAGAACCTTTTCGTCAAGTTGTTGGGAGTTTGGGAGGTGAGTCCATGGCAACCAGAATTCGAGGTTGTGCATTACGGCCAGCTGACAAGACTTGCGCCCCACAGCCAATGGAAGAAGCCTCGGGTCAACTCGAAGCCGTTTCCGGTCTCGCGTACTACATCTCGGCTCCTCGATCCATCACCTCGGCCCTGCTCGACCCTCTTCACACTGTCCTTTACATCCTCTTCATCGTTTCGGCCTGTGCCATCTTCTCCAAGACCTGGATCGAAGTTTCCGGTTCCGGACCTCGAGAAGTTGCCAAGCAGCTCAAGGACCAACAGATGGTCATTGCTGGACACCGTGAGGGAAGCATTTACAAGGAATTGAAGAGGATCATCCCCACTGCCGCCGCATTTGGAGGTGCTACCCTCGGATTGCTCAGTTTCACTGCTGACATGATGGGCGCTATGGGAAGTGGAACGGGAATCTTGATGGCTGTTACTATCATCTACAGCTGTAAGTGGCAACAGGACGCGCCGAGGGTTGTGCAGATCGCGTCGCTGATGATTGACACGATTTCGTTGATCCTTGCGCAGACTGGGAGATTGGTATGAGGGAGACTCAGACCCCCGAAGGTTCCGCTATGGGAGATATGAGTGAGTAGTCCACAACATCTTGTCACGTCTACAGGACGTGAGCTCATTGCAACCTTTGCTGCTCTACAGTCTTCTAAGCGAGCTTCTGGCCTGATAAAGGGGAACATGGAGAGCCGGAAGAAGCTGACAGGAGATCTCCGCGATCAGCTTGTTCGCAAGGCTGGCGCAGCGCCCAGTTTATCGAAAATGGAGGTCGCGTCGGCGGGGATGAAAAAGGAAGAAAGCACAACAGAAAAAAAAAGAGAGAAAATGGAGGTTGAAGCCGATGATGAATCGATGTATTCTGACTCAACAGTGGAGTCGACCCTCAGACGGTCTCATCCTATAGTCTCACAGGTGACCACGACTTCACATCGATCGCATCGCACTTTATGGACGTTTCGGTGTTCGCGGAGCGAGTTTCTTGTCGATCTTTTCATGTTCGGAACGGAATATTTTGCATTTGATTTTGGATGATCAGGTGTGGCGTTGCCCCTAAACTCATGAGATCGTGAGAGTGTACAAGTCTACGACAGGTCCAGCTACAATGCAGAACATGGTATGACAAGCCTGTGTACGTATATGAGGAGCATTTTCCGCGCTGCCTACGCTCTCGGACTTGCCCGACGCAGTGCAAGGTCGAACAAATCGTCTACTTGGTTGAGATCTGCTTCTCTCGTGTACGATATATACGACCAGGCCCGTTGCTATCAGCATCGCCTTGATCTTCCATATTAGATCTACACGAGTGAAAACGGAGGATGTGAACATGACCTCGGCGGTCCGGGATTTCTTGGCTGGGGTACAGTCAAGCACTGGGCAAGAGGTGAGCCATGCTAGTCAAGAATGCTCGTACATTTCTATAAGGGAAAGCTGATTACAACTGGCATGATCAGCTATTGAGTGCTGTACGCTATGAGAGTAAGCTGACGGATGTACGAAGCTCATTGTTTCAGGCTTCTGAGCTGATTCGCGGTGTGGCCTGCATCTACAGCATTTCCTCCAGGACCTACCTTCATCCAAAAGCTCGATACCTACCTCGACCTTGTGCGCAATCCCCGACCTTCCGCCGAGGGTACTGTTTCCTCAGATGATACCGCACAATCGGAACTATATGGATCTCCACTTCAGCGAGGAGACCTTGTTGAGGTTCAAGGTCCTTCGGGAAGCGGAAAGACATCTCTCATCTTGTTCTTCATCATGACCACCATCCTCCCCGAGACATATGAGACGGGCAAAAGTCATGGTGAAATCGGGGGCAAGATCAAGGTAGAAATCGGTGGGAAAGGTCAAAGGGCAGCGCTGTTATACCTGGAGAGCGGTCTAGCTCGGATAGACAAGCTGAGGAAAGGGATGAAGGTACACTTGGAGCAATGTTTTCGAAACGCCGGTATGGGATCGCCAGCGAATCGGAACAAGGCGATAGAAGATATCATCCAAGCCGCATTGGGTCGACTGGTGCTCTTTCAGATCCCATCGTCATCGGACGGACTCGATTTAGAAACGACTAGCTCTCCTTGGGCAGGTGTTTGTTCCGGTCTTAAATCCCTATTATTTTACGCTAAATATCGAGCGGAAGGAGAGATCGCTCTGGTCGTCATTGATGGTCTCGGAGATCCATACTGGCAGGCTCGATGGTACAAGGATCAGCAGAACAAGCAAGCGAGAATCTTGAAGGGCACCGCGAACAGGATCATAGCATCATCGGAACTGACCATGGAAGATGTCATGGAATCTCTCACAACGCTTAGGAAAGACCTCGGTTGCGTGGTCTTTGTGACGAATCAGAGTCTGTGGAAGCCAATGCAACCTCAGACGGGCAAGACGGATACCACTTCGTCCTTCTGGGCGGAACATCTTCCAACGCCTTGGCCCGACCCATTCCAGATCAAGGTCGACCAGGGACGAGACAGTGCCAACCCTGTGTTGCGAGCCAAAATGAGCCGATATTGGCCATTGAACATCCACATCACCCTCTCTTCCCCAGCGAGTGCTACCCGACAATTTCGACCGGACATTACGCTCGAGGAGACCTGGAAACAAGGAGGAGAAGGGTACAAGAGAGAGATGGCTAGGAGGGAAGCGGTCTGGAAAGGTATCGTGAGGGTCAACCTGGGGTCATCCAAACGAGGTATCAACCAGCCTGAGTACGGAGAATTCGATATGCGGATCACATCAGATGGTATTGTTGTCGAGTAGATCTTAATCCGTTCGAACGGAAAGCTATGTGATTGCGGTGACTTTATCCTTGTATCGCCTTTTTTTGTACTCGTAGAACACGCATTCCCCGCAGTTTCGCTCTCTCCTCCCCAACGGGACATTTCTCGGTGAAATGCATTGACCGAAGTCGGCGGGCGGGGCGGGGCCAGCATTCGATGTGGGGAAGACCGACCGATATGGTGGACGGTCACTTGCATGTTCTGGCTTCATGATATATCTATGATCGCTTGACAATTGACAGTGCAGACTGATACCCTACCACTCGTTACGCTCGGCTATCACTTTCGAAAGCAGCAACATGGACAAAGGACAAGTCATACAACCCACTTTCACGTTCCGTTACAAGGATGTTCCAGGATCATCGAGCGGTGGTTGCCATGCGCTGGTCTGGCTACCAGAGAGCAAGTCTGGCAAGCTGCCAGTTGCCATCATGATTCACGGAGGGTGAGTCCTGCTCCACTTGCGTCAAACGGATTTGTTGACGTAGCTGTACGCCTTAGGGGTTTCACAATGGAGGCCGCCATCGATATCCCCTTCAACAACGTCAACTACTACCTAGAGAACGGCTTCATTGTGATCTCTCTTGAATATCGACTCATGCCCCAGTGAGCTCACTTGAGGCTTTGTGTTCGAGCGAATCGGCCACATCCTGACAGTCAATATTGCGCCAGTGTTCAGCTCTCAGATATCCGACGAGACTTGGTCGAAGGTTACCAGTTCGTGCATAACCGGCTGGAGCAAGAACTGCAAAAAGCCGGTTCACAGGTCGAGGTCGATGGAGACCGAGTCAACGTACAGGGATGGAGTGCTGGAGGAACCGCTACCATGTTTCTCGTACGTAGTGGGCTGGCGCCAACGCTTGCTGCAAGCGCGCTGAGCACCTTGATCGATAGTCATACGATATCCAAGAACACAACAAGACCGCATCTACCTCTCTTCCTATGCCAAAGGCCAACATCGTCACCTATCCTATGTGTCGAGTCGATCGACAACACAACAATCCTCGGTCAGACTTGAAGACATTCGCCGGCGAACTCCCAGAGGAAGAAAGGCAGGTTTTGAATGCGATTTACGACGAGCCTATCTCGACGGGGCACCCGCATGAGTGAGTTGGATGTTGGAAACAAGGAAGCAGCCCAGTGGCTTTGAATGACATTCTTGATCAATCCTACAGAGAGTGGACCCCTGCGAGCAAGACACCACGGATGAAATGGCTGATGTCGGTGAGTGAACGCCGGATAAATCACGTTTTGAAGCCGCAATTGATCGAAACGATGATGCAACTGCTCTAGGTGCTCATGAGCGGCACAATCAACTCCTTTCTGATCGGCCAGGATCCTCCTTTCCCACCGAAGAGCGGATGCATTGAGACGGTCAACCCGGGAACACCGCCTACTTGCGTAGTCGTGGCTACGGCAGACGAGCTGTTGGGCACCGAAGACTCTTACGAACTGGCGAGATTAGTGGGAGAAGCAGGGGTCGAATCCAAGCTTTATATAGCCCAGGACATGGTGAGTTGCAACGTTTCCTTTCGTAACTTGACCCGATCCTGATCATTGGCTCCGCACAGCCTCACGGTATCGGTGAGTCGGCATGACAAAGAGAGCAGCTGAGAGAATGTTTGCTGACTTTGTTTGGCTTGCAGCGGAACATGCCTCGAGCACGTGGCCCGCGAATGTCAAGTGGTGGGACGATGCCATTTTACCCGCCTTGCAATGGGCAGTCGAACGCACTTTAGCTTGATCCTTTGCGTTGCCCGGGAAGAGATGCCGATCGATTATGCATAATTTCAAGGTCCGCATCTATATCTATGGTGGTAGCAGTGTCAACATCGCCGTGACGATATCGTCGTTCTTTCCAATTTGATCCTCTCCTGAACTCTCTATCACCTCGGCCAATCTCGCATCCAACAGTCTTCGCAGCTGGTTGGCAAGAATACCTATTCTCGACCAGGCTTTCAATCTGATGTTACCCTCCTTGCCGACCGTGATGCCGCCCGCAAAGTGATTGATCGTGAGTTGACCTCCGAATAGGAGTAGAGCGAACAGTGGAACCTGTTGAGGCATGGATCAATACAACTTCAACGTGGCTGCTTGACCACCTGCGACTCACCGGAGTGGCATCGAACAGAAAGACCTTTGAGGTCTCCGCTCGATGAAAGAACGTGATGTACCCCAACTTGAGATTGTTTTCGTGAAACAATATCGAACCGGGGTGCTGCGGTCAGGGAGTAATCTCAGCGTGCAGACTTTAGACCAACATTTATCCCTCGAACTCACGATGAAGACTCGGGAATTATCGACGCTATCGTAATACTTGACTTCCCTCGCCTCGTGTTCCTTGGCCACACTTCCCGCCTGCACCTTTTCGAATTTGGCGTCTGGAAGACGAATCCGAACGATTCGAGGCCAAAAGGCGCCCACGAGAATAGCCTTGAGCAAGTTCTCATTCTCGGAGTTGACATTCCATTCCTCCATTGCTTCGTCCCGTCTTGGACCGCGGCCTGGAAAATCGATCAGTCCGATTTCGGCCAGTGCAGCCTGGAAATCCTGGCGAAGCGAGGTGATATCGCGGATCGTATTGAAGTTGACAAAGTTGTCTTCGCAGAATGATCGCATTGCGGAATATCCACCGCAGGCAACAGCCGCGGTATAGGCACGGAGGTTGAGTAGGATATCGGATTGTCCCCAGGCAAAGCGCTCGCGAGCTCTGTAAAGAGCATCCGATCAGCTGACGGGACGATCTTCGATGCAGACCTTTGTATACACTCACTTTTTCATCTCTTCACGCTTCTCCATGGGCCCACTGAACAGTGGTTTGCTTGAAAGCATGGCAGCAATAGTCAAGACCGGATCCAGGGCACGGAAGATGCAAGCGAGGACCAGCATCTTTGCCAAACGCAGATCTACCGGGAGTGCCGACATCTATAGGCGGGGAGGGCGCATTAGCAGCGAAACACGAGGCAGTGGTCTTGGCCCTGACGGGACTTACATGTCGGCCTAAAGCTGTCAATCTCGACGTGAGAGCTTCACCTTCGACAGCGCCCAAATCAATGAGCGTTTTCCAAGCAGCGTCCATCGCTTCAACTTTCGGCGGATCGATTGCTTTCCTGCACACAACAATCCAAAATGATCAGCGTTATGCTCGTGGCGAGATTGTTCTGCGCCACCCTTACGAAAGATATTGCTTGACATCGGCGTCCGGGTCCATGCTCTTGACCTGCAAGAACAGACTCTCGAGCGGAGTTCGCAGGATTTCCGGAATCGCAAACCGGGCCATGTGCTGGTTTTCGGTCCTTCGACTGAAAATTTTGTAGCATATGCCTGGCTTGGTTCGACCTGCTCGACCTCGTCGCTGTCGAGAAGCAGCCCGACTGGGAGGTATGTCGGTCAACCTCAGCAGGTTCACTTGGAAGTGGGCCGAAATCTTCTAGGCGGGACTCACCTCGTATACGTCTCCACAAGTCGGGACATGCTTGTGTCCGGATCGAACTGTGTTTCCTTGACCTTGCCGCTATCGATCACGTACACGATATCGGCGATGGTGACACTGGTCTCGGCAACATTGGTCGCGACGACGACCTTTCTCCGCTTGGTCTTGGCGAATACTTGTTTTTGCTCCGCGTTGGACAGGTTTGCATGAAGCGGGAAGATATCCACGTTCCGGACTTTTTGTCTGATCGCGTCGATACATTGCTTGATCTCGGCTACACCGGGCAGGCTACACATGTTGGATCACATCAGGGTGAAGAAAGCTGTGGGTGCTGGGCGATCCATTACTCACAAGATCAAGATCCCATCGTCTGGCTTCATCGATGTCGTTTCGATTTGAGCGACAAGCGCGCCGATGAGGTCGTAGGGTATCTGATTCGCAATCGAGAGACTCTCCAGGGACTGCCGCGAGTTGGGATCCAGATTTAGGCCGTCCAGCCACGTCTTGAGAGATGTCTTCTGATCTTCGGTCTGCTTGATCTTGAATCTAGGCGTTTCCGCGCGGTATTGCAGCTTTGGCAAATAGTCTTCCATGTAGCTGCACGTTGCATATTCAGCTGTGCTCAATAATTGATAGGAGGCGAGGCCTTGGACTCACAAATCCTCGACAGGATGCGTGAACCCAGGTATCTCAATGGCGGGAGCGCCGCCAAAGTAGTTGATGAACTGTTCCTGGTTGATGGTAGCACTCATCAAGATGACCTGTTGCTGGGACGTCAGTCTCGTCGGGTACCAATATTCACCTGTTCACAATGACGCACCTTGATCTTTTTGTTCCTCTTCAGAACCTCCCGCAGCTGCAGCAGCAAAAAGTCCCCATCCACGCTTCGTTCATGCACCTCGTCGACGATGACATGGGACACGCCTTCGAGGTCTGCATCTCCTCCACTCGCCAGTCGCCTGAGGACCACTCCCGTGGTACAGAAAGTGATCTTGGACATCCTGGCGTTGGTCCTCGACTCGCCTCGGATCACGTACCCGACAGTCTGAGCGGCCTTTTCGAGGTCCTCCATTCGTTCTTCCGCCACACGCGTAGCAACACCGATCGCAGCCACTCGTCGAGGTTGCGTGACGATAATATTGGTCGAGGCGCCCCGCCCCTGGCTGATTTCGTGGTCGAGAATATAACTGGGCGATTGCGTAGACTTTCCCGAACCGGTCTCTCCAACAATGACCACAACGCGATTCTTCTCGAGCGCGTCGATGATGTTTTGCCGAGATGACCAGGCTGGCAGTCGTTGCCTGGCTTCCAACATTGACTGCCATCCAGGCGCATTCTGCATGGCCTCGTGGTGAGCCTTGACTTCGGCCTCGGTCATGCCAGACTGTCTTCCTCGACCGCCTCGCATCTTGAGCTTTTGCATACGTTTACGAACCTGGACTTCTTCCGGTACATCTTCGATCTTGGGGACCAAGTATTGCGTCACCGAGGCGATGTCAGGTGGATTCTCGAGGCAAGCTGGCAAAGCTGCCTCGAGAGTCTCCATCATGGCGTAAACGGCACCGCCAGCTCCAGCTTCGAGCATTCCCCGCAGATCCGGCCGTTCGGGATCTCGGAACGCACGCAAGACCTCGGCGTGAAGATGGAGACGAAGGTAGGCCGGGAGGGACCTTGATGTGAGGTAGAACGCGGGCGGATGCGTCGGATATCGCGGTGATGGGTACGGGGAGTGATCCGAAAATACGATGTTCAGCACGAGATCCTGACCGGGGACGTCTGTGATCTCTATAGCCAACTCGTCATCTCCCACTTTTTGTATCCGGTCGTCTAGTACGCTCTCCAAGATTATCAGCTCTTCCTCGCGCGATGTCCGCCTCTCTTCGGATTCAGTTTCGTCGCCATCCCAGCCATTGCCATACTCTTCAGTGCCCCAGCCCTCCTCGTCGTCCTCCCATCCGCACAATCGTCTCCCTAGTAAATCGATCACCATCGACTCCTTGACGATTCCGTCATCCTGAACAGCATCGGCGACGACCGCCTCGACGACCTTTCTCGGGAATCCTGCCTTTCTCGCCAGCTTGTCCGCCACCCAGGTCTTTCTCAGCTCTGCTTGTCCACCCTGGCCCCCCTTGACACTTGAAACAAAGTCGACCGAGGCAGAGGACCGGTAGGCAGCTGGAAGATCGTCTTCGGGTAGATGCACGAGCAACCACTCGATCGCCGCCTCGAGCGGGGCAAGCAGGCTCAGGGATAGCATCAAGGGGTCTTGGGTCGGTCGAGAAGATGAAGGGGCGGTCGAGGGACGATGCAGACGGTCATGTGCAGCAACCAATGCTCGACAGCACGAGTCCACATGAGCCGGCCTGAATCCCATGTGCTTGAGCTGTCGATTGATAGGCATTGGGTCGAGCGAGGGCACGTTTGACGATCCGCTCGGCCCTGCGCCGTTCGATCCCGCCGCATCGGATTCCCGCGTGGCTTCCATGATCGCCGAGGGGTACTTGGACATCATCTGTGGCGAGGCAGTGAGCAACCAAGGAAGTGAATGGTGATCAGTCGTCCTTTTTTTCGGTAAGCAGTACGGTCCCATCAGTCTACTCACTTTTCTCACCACACCTTCGACAACCTCTCTCTGTGCGACGGTCATCTTGACCTCGGGCACACCGGTCCAACCCCTACCCCAACCCCCCCCCCCCCCCCACCCACAGTGGTG
>Ga0308160_10007687_pt1 | contig 10641 bp, 10 predicted proteins | sample PhyFR1_FD_201036 | JGI IMG/M metagenome (GOLD analysis project Ga0308160, IMG submission 201036) | Phyllosphere microbial communities from UC Gill Tract Community Farm, Albany, California, United States - DLSLF.R1 | ecosystem: Host-associated > Plants > Phyllosphere > Unclassified | place: USA...
GGATCCCGGGGGCGTACGCCGCGGCGGACTGCACGGTGTCGTGCACGATCGACAGCGACTCGCCGGGGCCGGAGAGGATGACCTCCTGCTTCGCGATCACGCCGGGGCGTCGCAGCGAATGCACGGGCACGCTCGCCACCTGCTGCCCCCGGGCGCGCTGGTCGACGTGCGGGGCGTCCACCGGGCCCTGCTCGGCGCGTGCGGCGGCGATAAGCTCGGCGGTGCGCACCGCCGTGCCGCTGGGCGAATCGATCTTGGTGTGCTGGTGCGACTCGATGATCTCCACGGATCCGAAGAACGGCGCAGCCAGGGCGGCGAGAGCCGTGCCGAGCACGGAACCCAACGAGAAGTTGGGTACGAACAGGGCGCCGGTGCCCGCGGCCTCGATGGCCGGGCGGACCTGCGCGATGCGATCGGCGGACCACCCGGACGTGGCGACGAGGAGGTTGATGCCCCGATCGGTCGCGGCACGCACGATCTCGACGCTGGAGGCGGGCGTGGTCGCATCGACCACGAGGTCCGCGCCGTCGAGCTCGTCCATGGTGCTGGCGGATCCGAGCACCGCCCCGATCTCGAATCCGTCGAGATGCGCGATCACGTCGCCGATGATGGTGCCGAGCTTGCCGGAGGCGCCCACCAGGGCCACGCGCGTCGTCATGCCCTCAGTCTATTCAGCGCCTCCGACGCGGGCGCCGCCGATCGACGCGGCTCGCGACACAGCGCGTCACGGAGACGCTCGACGAGGACGGACCGCCGGGGCCGCGGCATCGATTACCGTCGGATCATGCCCACGTTCCGCATCGCATCCCCCGAGGACGCCGACGCGCACGCCGTGCTCGTCGATTACTTCACCCTGCGCGCGGCGGAGTTCCCCGGCGGCAGCTACTCCCCCACGTATCCGACCGCCGCGGCGTTCCAGGCTCCAGACGGCGTCTTCCTCCTGCTCGAGGACGACGGCGCGATCGTCGGCTGCGGCGGGATCCGCCGGGTCGCGATGCCCGACGGCGAGGCGGACGTGTTCGAGATCAAGCACGTCTTCCTGCGCCCCGAGACCCGCGGCCGAGGCTGGGGCCGCCTGCTGCTGGACGAGCTGGAGCGTCGCGCTCGCGGCTTCGGGGCCGCCGCCCTCGTGCTCGACACGCATCACACGCTCGAGGCGGCGGGGCATCTGTACCGCAACAGCGGCTTCGCCGAGATCCCGCGCTACAACGAGAATCCGAATGCGACAGTTTGGTTGCGCAAAGTCCTGGCAGGGCATGCAGACGACGACGTCGCGAGACTCATGAGCCAGCACCTAAGCGAACGATTTCCCGAGTCCGTCGCGAGAGGCGGGGACTACGGCAAGGTGGATGCCGTCATGATCGGGGCAGACATCTACGGTTGGGCCAGCCGGACCGGAGACAACACCAGGCCCCTTAGCGAAGCGGACTGGAGCGGACTGGAGTCGAGCGTCGCGGATCTACGAGAGTCAATTTCAACATTCCCCGCCGACGCACGGTCATACTACGAGCGCGTCGTCCGTCTTGGCGAGGCCGCCCTGCGAAGGCATCGCTGAGGACTGAACAACACACCCAACGCGCCCCTGTCGTACCGGAAGGAGCTTGCTGATGACCGATGATTCGCTGCAGACAGTGCTCACCCTGGAGGAGGCTTTTCGTGCCGCCTACTTCATGATCCAGATCTACGGCGATGTCGAGGATTGGCGATCCGATGACCTGGTTCTGCTTCACCAATACATGCGCTCAGACCCTGCTCGGGCCTCGGACTGGAACCACGCGGTGCAGATGGCCCTCGCCCAACCGGATACGGTGTCGTCGGAACTGGACTTGTAACCGCTCGTGGATGCTCGATGACAGAGGTGACACCGATGAGAGACCGTGAACGCGTGATCCAACAACGTATGCGGAATCACTTGATGGACTACCTCGAACTCGCCGGTACGTTCGGGGCACAGCGGGCCTACGACTCGCACCGCGTAGTCAACGTCGCAAATGAGGTGATCAACCAATGGGAAGACTGTGTTCCCGACGCCCCGTGGGAAGACGAGTGGATCGAGACGGTCTACAGCTCGGACGAGATCGAGGCGATGAAGCAGTTCCACCGAGCCTGGGCAATCGCAGCCGGCGCGGTTCCGGATGGCTACCCCGATCTGGCCGACGTGCATGCTCTCTCCGAATGGTTGGAGCTTCGAGTTCAGGCACGACGAGCCCTAGCGGTGTTCCTCGCCTGGGACAGGATGCCCGAAGATCACGCGATCCCATGAGCAAGAAGAACGTCATTCCCGATGCGACGCGGTGGTACCGCAAGGAACTGCGATGGGCCGGGACGAGGAGCCTTTCGTGAGTTCGCCGGGTCCGCAGCCCGCCGCGCCGCACGAAACGGTCGATCCGACGCAGTTCGGTGATTTCGACATCACTCGGGCGACGGAGTATCAGGGCGTGGCCAATCGTCGGAGCGTCAGCAAGGTCATCTGGAAAGCAGGAGTGGTCCTGTTCTTGGCTGTGGTCGCGCTCGTCGCCGTTCTCCTCACGCGAGCACCATGGTGGGCCTATCTGATGATCGGGCTCTACATCCTGATCCCGTCCGTCGGCATCGTCTACTGGACGCGCATCTACCGCATGACGGATCCCTCCCTTCTGCATCAGGCCGGTCAGGAAAGGGACAATGGTCCGGTGAGGGGGCCCCGCGCATGAGGCTGTGGTCGGTGCATCCGCAGCACTACGACCGGCAGGCGCTGACGGCGTGCTGGCGCGAGGGACTGCTCGCACAGGCCGTCATCGCGGATCCGACGCGCCGCGGCTACGCGCATCATCCGCAGCTCCAGCGCTTCCGCGAGACGCGTGATCCCCTCGCCGCGATCGGCGACTATCTCGCGGCCGTCGTCGACGAGGCCGACGCCCGTGGCTACCGATTCGCGAGGGAGAAGATCCTCAAGACCGGACCGGTCGAACGCATCCCGGTGCCCCGGGGCCAGCTCGAATACGAGTGGGGGCACCTGCTCCGCAAGCTGGAGGTGCGCAACCCGGAGCTCTGGGAGCACTGGCGGGCGGTCCCCCTCCCCGCGCCGCATCCGCTGTTCACGGTCGTGGACGGTCCGATCGCGGACTGGGAACGGGCCAGCTGAACCTGCACGGCCCCCTCGGTCAGACCAGGAGCGGATCCGGCAGGCCGGTGCGCAGCTCCATCGGGAGATGGCTCAGGTCGTTGTGTGCGACCAGGCTCCACGGACGTCCCTGCTTCTGCGAGATCACGGTGAGGCCGCAGTTGGCCTGGTTCAAGGTCATCCAGCGCCACTCCGGGGCTTCCAGCACCTCGCGCACGAACCAGCTGATCACAAAGTTGTGCGTGATGAGCACCTCGTGCACGTCTCCCGGCTTGCGCACCAGGAACTCGTTCACGGCGTCGCCCATCTGCGCGCTGCCCGCCTCGATCTCCGCATCGGTGATGGATCCGAAGAACGGCTCGAAGACGGCCGGCGTCTCCTCCGTCATGCCGGTGGGCACGCAGTCGAACAGCAGGGCAGAAGGCTCCGCCTCGACGGAGGGGATCCGCTCCGAGATCGCACGGGCCGTCTCGGCGGCGCGCAGCAGCGGAGAGTGCCAGATCGCGTCGAGCGGCAGCCCGGACAGACGATCGGCGAGAAGCGCGGCCTGGCGGCGTCCGCGCGGTGAGAGGGGTCCGTCAGCGAGACCGTGCTCGGCATCCTGATGCTCGCCGTGCCGGACCAGATAGATGTAATGCGTCACAACCCGCTCGCCTCGTCTCCGGCGCCGGGGCCGGGGTGCTTCCAGCCTATGTCACAGATCGGACACGGCAACGGACCGATCAGGTCAGCTCGCCGCTCGCGTGAGCTCGGCCAGCTGCGCGCGACCGAGGGCGACGCCGGCGCCCTGCATCAGTTCGTCGACCTGCTCGGTGGCGAAGGCGTTGACGATGGGGGCCGTGATCGTGCGCTGCGCGAGCAGCCAGCCGATCGCGACGGCGGCGACGGGCACCTGCAGCTCGGAGGCCGCGATGTCGAGCGCCCGCAGCACCTTGATGCCGCGCCGGTTGATGTTGCCGCGCAGCTGCATGCCGCGCACGCCCTGCAGCGCCTGCTTGGTGCGGTGCCGGCCGGACAGGAATCCGTGTTCGAGCGCGTGAGACGGGGTGACGGCCAGTCCCTGCGCCGCGGCGACGAGCCGGAGGTCGCCCTCGAAGCCCGCCCGGCGCAGCAGGTTGTACGGCTCGTCCAGCACTTCGATGCGCGGGTAGCCGGCGGACGCCAGGATGCGCGCTTCGACGAGCCGTTCCGCGGTGAAGCCGAAGGCGCCGAGCGCCCGCACCTTGCCGGTCTCGACCAGCCACTCGGCGGTGGCCAGCGTGTCCTCGAGGGCGCTGCCGTCGTCGACCGTGCCGTCGAGGTAGAGCACGTCGATGCGCTCGACGCCGAGGCGGGTCAGCGAGGCCTCGGCCGCGCGCACGAGGTTCACCGATCCGATGCCCGGGTTATCGGGGTGGCCGCCGACGCGCACGCTGAGGACGACGTCGTCGCGGTTACCGCGCGTCGCGAGCCAGCGGCCGATGATGTGCTCGCTGCGTCCTGCGGCGAAGCTGTCGGCCGTGTGCACCGCGTTGCCGCCGAAATCGGCGTAGCGGTCGAGGATGTGCAGCGCGGTGTCCGCGTCGGTGTTCCAGCCGAACTCGGCGCCGCCGAGGATGAGCGGGAACGTGCGGATGCCGGTCTCTGCGAGCGGCACGCGCAGGCTGCTCCCTATGCCGGGCCCGACCACGGGGATCGGCGCGGAGGGATGGGGCGGGACCACGGCGGACACGCCGGTCGCCGCGGGTGCGGCATGGCCGATTGCGGATCCTGCCGTGGATCCGACGCTGAAGAGACGCATGCGATCACCCCCGTGCCTGCTGCGTTTGTGTTCTGTGGCGCACCCCCCGGTGCGTCCCTTCGAGAGTAAGCGAGGCCTCGGACAGTTCCGTTCATTGAGTCGTCCAGGAGGCGAACAACTCGTAACGTTTCGATCACGAAGACCGGAAAAGGCCCGCGCTGTCCCCCTTTCGGTGGACAGAACGGGCCTTTTCGTGCGAAGGGCTCAGACCTCGGCGACCTCAGCGGCCGGCTCGGCGGCCTCTGCCGGAGCCTCGTCGATGACGGGCTCGAGCGAGAGCTTGCCGCGGTCGTCGATCTTCGTGATCTTCACGAGGATCTTCTGGCCGACGGAGAGCACGTCGTCGACGTTCTCCACGCGCTTGCCACCGGCGAGCTTGCGCACCTCGGTGACGTGCAGCAGGCCGTCCTTGCCCGGGAGCAGGGAGACGAACGCACCGAAGGTCGCGATCTTGACGACCGTGCCCAGGAACTGCTCGCCGACCTCCGGGTTGGTCGGGTTGGCGATCGCGTTGACCTGGGCGCGGGCGGCCTCGGCCGAGGGGCCGTCGGTCGCGCCGATGTAGACGGTGCCGTCCTCCTCGATGGAGATCTGCGCGCCGGTCTCGTCCTGGATCGCGTTGATCGTCTTGCCCTTCGGGCCGATCAGCTCGCCGATCTTGTCGACCGGGATCTGCACGCTGATCACGCGCGGCGCGGTCGGCGCCATCTCGTCCGGGCTGTCGATCGCGGCGTTCAGCACGTTGAGGATCGTGAGGCGAGCCTCCTTGGCCTGGGTCAGCGCGCCGGCGAGCACCTCGGAGGGGATGCCGTCGAGCTTCGTGTCCAGCTGGATCGCCGTGACGAACTCGCTCGTTCCGGCGACCTTGAAGTCCATGTCGCCGAGGGCGTCCTCGGCGCCCAGGATGTCGGTGAGCGCCGCGTAGCGGGTCTCACCGTCGACCTGGTCGGACACCAGACCCATGGCGATGCCGGCGACGGGCGCGCGCAGCGGCACACCCGCGTTCAGCAACGACAGGGTCGAGGCGCAGACGGAGCCCATCGAGGTGGATCCGTTGGAGCTGAGCGCCTCGGACACCTGACGGATCGCGTACGGGAACTCCTCGCGCGTCGGCAGCACCGGCACGAGGGCGCGCTCGGCGAGGAAGCCGTGCCCGATCTCGCGACGCTTCGGCGAACCCACGCGGCCGGTCTCACCGGTCGAGTAGGGCGGGAAGTTGTAGTGGTGCATGTAGCGCTTGCTCGTCGTCGGGGACAGCGAGTCGATCTGCTGCTCCATCTTGAGCATGTTCAGCGTGGTGACGCCCAGGATCTGGGTCTCGCCGCGCTGGAAGATCGCGGAGCCGTGCACGCGCGGGATGACCTGCACCTCGGCGTCGAGCGGGCGGATGTCCGCCAGGCCACGACCGTCGATGCGGACGCCCTCGGTGAGGATCCGGCCGCGCACGATCTTCTTCGTGACGGACTTGTAGGCGCCGGAGAACTCGGAGAGCGCGGCCTCGGGCTGCTCGCCCGCCTCGACGGCGGCGACGAGCTCGGCCTTGACGCGGTCCTTGATCGCGTCGTCGGCGTTCTGGCGCTCCTGCTTGTCGGCGATCTGGTAGACGTCGACGAGCTCGGCGTACGCGCGCTCTGCCACGAAGTCGTACGTGCCCTCGCTGTACGGCAGGAAGACGGGGTAGACGCCCGGCTCCTTCGACGCCTGCGCGGCGAGCTCGGCCTGAGCCTTGACCAGCTGCGAGATGAACGGCTTGGCGGCCTCGAGGCCCTGCGCGACGATGTCCTCGCTGGGCTTGGTGGCGCCGGCCTTGATCAGGTTCCAGCTGCCCTCGGTGGCCTCGGCCTCGACCATCATGATCGCGACGTCCTCGGTGCCGTCACCCTTGGTGACGACGCGACCGGCGACGACGAGATCGAAGACGGCCTGCTCGACCTGCTCCGCGTTCGGGAACGCGACCCACTGGTCGGCGTGCTCGCCGTGACCGGGGATGAACGCGAGGCGCACACCGGCGATCGGGCCGGAGAACGGCAGACCCGAGATCTGGGTCGAGGCGGACGCCGCGTTGATGGCGAGCGCGTCGTAGTACTCGCCCGGAGCGATGCTCAGGACGGTGATCACGATCTGCACCTCGTTGCGCAGGCCGTCGACGAACGACGGACGCAGCGGACGGTCGATCAGACGGCAGACGAGGATCGCCTCGGTGGAGGGACGGCCCTCGCGACGGAAGAACGAGCCGGGGATCTTGCCGGCGGCGTAGGAGCGCTCCTCCACGTCGACGGTCAGCGGGAAGAAGTCGAAGCCCTCGCGGGGCGACTTGCTGGCGCTCGTCGCCGAGAGCAGCATCGTCTCCTCGTCAAGGTAAGCGGCGACCGCGCCCTGCGCCTGCTGCGCGAGACGACCCGTCTCGAAGCGGACGGTGCGGGTGCCGAAGCGGCCGTTGTCGAGAACGGCCTCGGTGGCGGTGATTTCAGGACCTTCCAAGAGGTCTCTCCTTCTTTGTTTAGGCTCGCTCTCCCGTGTGGAGCGCGAGCATGGACGGATGCGCACAGAGGCATCCTGTTCGATCCTATCAGCGTGGCGCGCCTGAGTCCGCGCCCTCAGACCTCGCTGGGCTCGCGCACCCCGCGCTCGCGGCCGAGGCGCACGTAGTCGTGGTGCTTCGCGCTGCGGCCATCGCCCGCGGCACGGCCGTGCAGGCGGCGCCAGACCCACGGCAGCGCGTGCCGGCGCCACCAGACGCCGGCGCCGGTGCGCTCGGTCTCGTGCAGGGCCTCGTCCAGCGCGCCGAGCTCGTCCGCGAGGGGCACGCCGAGGGCGACGCCGGCCCGGTAGGCGAGGAAGCGGTGCCCGCGGCTGGAGAGGTGCACGAGGTCCTCCCCCCAGTTCGGCCGCTCGGCGAGCTGCGGGTGGAGGTCGGTGTCGAGCAGGATCGCGCCCTGACGCCGGGCGATGCCCGCGAGCGCGGTGGCCCAGGCGGAGAAGCGCCGGGCGTAGATGCGGGCCGCGGGGTTGCCCGGCAGGAACGCCGTCACGAGGAGCACATCGGCGCCGGCCTCGCGCAGCTGCCGCACGGCGTCCTCGAGGCGGATCGCCAGGAGCGGGACCGAGACGCGCTGCTTCACGAGGTCGTTCGCCCCCACCAGGATCGACACGAGGTCGGGGCGCAGCTGCAGCGCACGATCCAGCTGGGATCCGCACACGTCGCCGACGCGCTTGGAGCGGATCGCGAGGTTCGCGTAATCCAGGGGCTCCCGCGCAGCCAGCAGCAGCGCGAGCCGGTCCGCCCAGCCGCGCAGCGCGCCGTCGGGGCCCGGGTCGCACAGTCCCTCGGTGAGCGAGTCGCCGAGCGCGACGTAGCGGCGCCAGTGCTTGCGCTCCCCCGCCGGCGTGGGCTCTGGCCGCACGGCCCTGGGTGCGCGCAGACCCGCGTCGGCCCTGTGCAGATCCTGCGCCTCGACGAAGTGGCCGAGGAGTTGGTCGCACACCGCGCTCCAGCTGCGCCCCTCCACCGCCTCCCGGCCGGCGCGGCCGAACGCCTGGCGCTTGCGCACGTCGCCGGCGAGATCACGCACCCGCTCGCGCAGATCCTGCAGGTCGCCGGGGTGGTACAGCCAGCCGTCGATGCCCTGGCGGACGAGGTCCAGCGGACCTCCCCTGCCCGTCGCGACGACCGGGATCCCGCTCGCATGCGCCTCCTGCAGGGTCTGCCCGAACGTCTCGCTCTCCCCCGGGTGCACGAAGACGTCGAACGACGCCATGACCTGCGCGAGCTCGGGACCGCTGAGATGGCCGAGGAAGACCGCATTCGGCAGCATCGACTCGAGCCGAGGGCGGGAAGGTCCGTCACCGACGATCACGAGCCGGATTCCCGGCAGATCCGCGAGCGCGCGCAGGTCCTCGACCTGCTTCTCCGGGGCGAGCCGCCCCACGTAGCCGACCACCGCCTCGGCACCCGGGCGGTGTTCCCACACGCTGAGGCGACGGTCGGGGTGGAAGCGCTCGGCATCCACGCCCCGGCCCCAGCGACGCACGCGGTCGACGCCGAGCCGGGCCAGCTGCTCCTCCGATTCGGACGACGGGGCGAGGGTGAGCGTGGCACGCCGGTGCAGCCGGGCGATGTGGGCCTCGGCGAGGGCCGTCGTCAGAGACACCCCGTAGCGCGCGGCGTAGGCGGCGACATCGGTCTGATACGCGGCGACCGCCGGCACGCCGATCCGCTCGGCGGCGAGCGCACCGCGCCAGCCCAGGGCGAACGGCGAGGCGAGGTGCACCACGTCCGGTGCGAAGCGGGCGAGCGAGGCCGACAGCCGATGCGTGCTGGACGTGCCGACCCGCACGGTGCGGTAGCCCGGCAGCGCCACGGACGGGATGGCCTCGACCCTGGCGTGCCCGATCATGCGCGGCATGTCCGCGGCGGCCGGGGCGTACACCCTGGCCTCGTGGCCGTGTCGCTCGAGGTGGCGAAGGATCTGCAGGACGCTCCCGGTCACACCGTTCATGTGCGGGAGGAAGGATTCCGTCACGATCGCTGCTCTCACGCGATCAGGATCCCGCCCGTTTCCGCCCCGCAGCGCTGGAAACGGGCGCCATCACGGAGTGTTCACCGGATGCACCGCGATCGGTCACCCGGTGTCCGCCGCCGCGCCCCCTGCCCGTTCTGCTTCGTTCTTCCAGGACTCTGGGACGTCCCCGGCGCTAGGCTGACGCCCATGAGTACCGACGACACCGCCGCTGCGGACATGAAGCGCAAGTTCAAGGAGGCGCTCGAGAAGAAGAACGCCCAGCAGCACCAGGGCGAGGCGCACCTGAACGGCGACTCCGCCGTGCACGGCACGCACGGGGCGCAGACCAGGCGCGAGTTCCGCCGCAAGAGCGGCTGATCCGTATCCACCACGAAGGGCGTCGACGAGGGATCGTCGGCGCCCTTCGTCGTCCGCGCGTCCTCCGGAAGGGGGTGGGAATCCACAGCGAGCGGGGTTAGCGTCGAAGGGTGATCGTTCCCTCCGCCCCTGCCGCGCCCGCGCGCAGAGCACGCGCCGCCCGCCCGGTCCTGGCGCTCGTGGCCGGCGTGCTGCTGATGGTGCCGCTCGCGGTGGCCGCACCGGCGTATGCGGACGACTATCCGTCATGGCAGGACGTGCAGAACGCGCAGGGCGACGAGCAGGCCACACAGGATCAGATCACCCGGATCAACGACGCGCTCGCCACGGCCCAGCAGAAGGCCGCTGACGCGTCGACCGCGGCGCTGAAGGCAGGGCAGGCTGCGGACGCCGCCCGGGCGGACGCGCACGCGGCCGCGCAGCGCGCGGACGAACTGGACGCGCAGGCCTCCGCCGCGGAGCAGGCGGTGCAGGAGACGCACGAGCAGCTCGGCGCGGTCGTCGCCGGCCGCGCCCGCACCGAGACCGCCGCGCCCCTCACCGTGCGGCTGCTCACAACTGCGGATCCGGATCAACTGCTCACGCGCCTGGGCATGCTCCAGCAGCTCGACTCGACCTGGGCGAAGCTCGGCGAGCGCGCGCTCGAGGCGCAGAGCGTCGCGACCTCGCTGCAGGATCAGGCGCAGACCGCCAGAACGGCCAGGGACGCGCTCGCGGCCGCCGCGGAGGACGCCGCGCAGAAGGCGAAGGCCGCGGCGGACGTCGAAGCCGCCGCCGTCGCCGACCTGCAGGGCCACGTCACCACGCTGTACGCGCAGCTCGCGACGCTGAAGAACACCACGGCCGATGTCGAACGGCGCTACCGGATCGGCCAGCAG
>Ga0308160_10007688_pt1 | contig 10640 bp, 10 predicted proteins | sample PhyFR1_FD_201036 | JGI IMG/M metagenome (GOLD analysis project Ga0308160, IMG submission 201036) | Phyllosphere microbial communities from UC Gill Tract Community Farm, Albany, California, United States - DLSLF.R1 | ecosystem: Host-associated > Plants > Phyllosphere > Unclassified | place: USA...
CCATCAAAGGAGAGGCGTGCTTGGAGTGTAGGGAGACCGAATACAAATGTCCGAACCGACTGGACGATCTCGACGATATGGAACACGATTACTTCGTTGAAAAGATTGAGGAGCTGGTGGCCGCAGTCAAAGGGATGGGGCTGGAGTGGTCTTTGGATTGCCGAGCCAAGTTCTCGCTCAACAAACTCTGCGCTGTGTACGATCAATATCGACCGCTTCAATATCTCGCGCAAAATCCGGACAATGAAGAAGCTCCCGCAGATCCAACATACGAGTCTATGTGGTGTCATTTGGGAGAGGACAATGGAGACGCTTATAGGAGGAGCTGCAAATGCTGGGATATCAATATAGGCGCACACATGAAACACTGCCATATGAGCCCGGAGGTCTAGAAGTTATGGAATGGGGAAATGGGCTTTGAAGTGTACAGGAGTATTGATAGTCTACTTCAGGTCCAGAAGAACCCATGCATATAGTAAGCTTTTCGTGTGACCATCAGCTAGGCTACAATGTAGCGACGTGAGATACGTATGCGCATACCGGCCTCGCGGAGTTGAAGTTGACCCGACCGCACAGGACACACACGCCATGTGGAACACACGCCCCAGCCACGCTTCCTTCCTTCAGAAACAAATCACACGCCCCTCAAACACGACCAAGAAGATACATCATCCCCATCTCTTTGATATATCATACTTGATACTAGTTCACGCCTTATCCGTCTCTATCCTTCTTTCCTACTCAATCTATTCACCCTTCGTCTTTCCTCACTACTCTCAGGTATTGTCTCCATTGGCATTGTATAACCATACTGATCTTTAGATCCACTTCACAATCAATATGGGCAACTCCAATTTACTCATTGATCCTTCCCAAGAACCGACTAAAGAACTCCTCCAGTACCTTCGAGATCTCCCAGCTCGTCATAGGGCTATGATCATGGACGCCGTTGAAGACCCTATCAAGAAAGCCAGGATGGTCGTAATGGCTCAGGGGGGTCACATGATTTCTCTTCCAAAACCCACCAAGGAACAAATCGCCCTCGCCTATCAAGACTGCTACAACGAAATCGTCAAGGGCGAGGTCGATGAAACCTACATCGACTCCATTCGACACTCTATCCTTTCGTACTCGACTACCGAAAATCACAGATACGGGAAAAAGGATGCAGTGGAGCAGCTCTTGAGCTTGGCTTCGAGGTTGGTGAAGGGAGAGCGATGCGAGGAATGTAGGATCAATTTCAAGTCTCCAACCCGAGGATGGCAAGGATCGGATGAATTGCATCGTAAACTGAGTAGAGCGATTTATTCCATAGTCGGATATACAGAAGAAGCTGGACAGGGATGGTCATTGACTCTTAAATTGAAATTCGCCCTCAACAAACTCGCTCGTATTTATCCCAAGCACTATCAATCACTTGAATTCCTTATCTGGAACTCGAATCCCCATTCCGCTATATACGAGACAATGTGGTGCCACGAGAATGTTCATCCGGATGCTGGTTATGGAAAGGACGATAAGGGGGAGCACAAGACGGTTTGCAAATGCTGGGATGAGGGCTATGAGGGAGCACACTGCAAGACATGCTACTGGGGAGAGCAGGGCGAGGGGTACTCTCATGTGAAGCAATAGAGATACTTGATTAGTGGGTTTATACAATGTTCAGGGGTAGATTGGTACATATCTGGCTATGTAAACGTCTGTTGTTCTTAACGTGAAGGTGTAGCTGGCATGACGTCGAGGCCGGAACGGAGGAACTCATGATTAGGCTCGACCGATGAGGACACACATGACACAACACCAAGCCTTATTCGGGCATCTCGGCCCCAGAAGCAAGAATCAACCCCAATCAACTCAGGTCGAGGTAGAAGCGTTTCCCGCTCATCCTCAAGGTATATAGTCTTACCCCTGCTCTCTTCTTTGCTCATATCCCCACTCTTTCTAACTCTATCACTCTCTACACCTTGACTTACTCGTCGGCTTCTATCACAAGTAGGTCTCGTTTATTCTACAGTACAGGGCTGTTAGGCTAATTGCTAGATAAACTCTTGGAAATCTCTCTCATCATGTCCATCACCAACCTCCATATCAATCTCACCCAATCGCCATCCCAGCAACACCTCAATTACCTTCAGAACCTCCCCAACCATCAAAAGTCGAAAGTCCTTGCCGCGTTGGCCGGTCATGAAGATCAAATTAAATCGTTCCCCCTCGATCTCAACATGGACCGATCTGGCCGAGTCCCTACTAAGGAGGAACTCGATATTGCCGCCGAGGACTGTTACGAGTCCATCCGTAAGAGGGAGAAGGCAGAGAGCAACATCATCAACCTCGCAGAAGCTGTTGCTGTTCGAGCTATCGATGAAGGATCTGGACAACAGGATGCGGCGGAGGAGTTGATTTTCTTGGGGGCAAGGTCGATCAAGGGGGAGCATTGCAAGAATCATCCAAACTACAAGTCGCCCTGTCGAGTGGCCGCAAGGGTTCATCGACAATTCGCCGAAGCTATAGGGGATCTTGAAGACGCCCTAGCCGAACCGACCTACTCCGATAAAGCGAAGTTCGCCCTTGGCAAGCTTTTCTCCGTTTACCCCAAGCAGTACGCCGTTCTCCGAATGTTGACTTCTCCAACCAACCTCACCACCAATGAGCTTCAAGAGGAACTTGGAGAGATGTGGTGTCACGATTACGAGGATTATGAGGACTGCGATTGCTGGGATGTCAGCGGCAAATCGTGGCAGAGACATACGAAGGGTTGTGGGCTTTATGCTTTGTAGAGGTTAGGATGGGATGAGTTCCGTAGTAGGTAGAGGAGTCATGTTGTCAGTCCTATAAAAGGTTGTAGTTAGCATTACGATGTATAGAATGAACTCCTGTCTTGACAATCATTTCACCATTTGTCAAGGTCTCGATCATGGGACCGAGTGAGCAACGAAAAACGTCAAGCCTATCTGAAAGACAACTGGCAGGTCTCAGTCGATTTCTAGTCAGCCTCGACTTATGAAGAGAAGTAAAACATACATCACGCTCCATTTTGCGGGAAGGATTAAGACACGCCTCCAACACGACGTAGGAAGCATTTGGGTCTACCTACTGCATACACAGGCTCCACATAGGTCGTGCTCTTGTCTATCAGCTTCTTACTTCGTATCTCTTTTCCTTCTACCTCTATTCGCTATCCGCATCTCTCATCACCTCTAACTAGGTATGTCTTAGTGTCATTGCCGACTAGTCTCACTACATAGACTGACGTACAGATACCGCTTCGACTTCAAGATGCAAGCCGACAGCAACATCGAAATGTTATCCTCCGTATCCTCACCTCCAACAGCACAACTCCTTCAATACATTCGAAACCTTCCTCTTCATCAAAAGCAATCGATCTTTGACACTCTGCAACAAGATCCAGAAGTGAAGGAATCGGCATTTGTTCTCCCATACAAGTCTGCACCACCCCTTGCAAAGGGATACTGCAATAAACCCAGCCCTTGGTCGAGTCGAGATGTCGCTCCGTTCTTCAAGCAATGTTACGACAGTATCTGTGCCGGCAAGGTGGATGAAAAGCTTTTTGACGAGGTTACTGGAGTGATACTGGATCGAGTAGACGAGGCATACACATCGACTAAGGTGGAAGAAGTGAAGCAGGCAATGGAGCGAACACTGGCTTTGGCTTCGAGGCTGGTCAAAGGAGAGGCTTGTGAGATCTGTGGACCTGGATACAAATCATCAAATCCAGGATCAAGCTCCCTTCACTATGGGAACGCCGATGTGATCCGATGCCTGGAAGAAGTGTTGACGGATTTGAATCTGAGGGTAGAGCTATCGAACAACGGGAAATACTCGCTCCACAAGCTCTGCCTCATCTTTCCCGAATATTACTCGCCCTACCAACATCTATTCCGATTGGCGGAAAGCAGGGGATACGATGGTTGGAAGGGACAGTTGGACGAGATGTGGTGTCATAATAACCCAGTTTGTAATTGCTGGGACCGACCGCTCGATTGTTGCGGTGTTGAAGGGCATTGTAAGAATTGCTCGATGCCACGATAGGGTGTGGAATGGATCACGTATTTCAGTAGATGAGTATCAAGTCAGGATGAATTCAAATTACGATGTATGAGATTGTAGATTGCCGTTCCTGCTCTGCAGAGTCCTCGTGATCCTAGTTGCCGTTAGGATCCGAATGGTTGTAATATAGATCAATCACCGACGGCCTGACAGTCAGCCTCGACCCCTAAGCACACACCTGCGCCACCAATCCCTTCAGAAACATGCCCTCGGGCTTCTCGGTCTGAGAAGCAAGAAACACGCCCACACCTCGACTCGAGAAGGCTTCTTATCCCCATAACTCTCAGCAGCATATAACGCAACTCCCTATCGAATCAGTCTCTTCTCTTCCATATCACTTCCATTCCCATTTACATCAAGTTCGCTACCAGTACTTACTTCCACTCTCCAGGTACGTATTCTACGTCCTTCATCCTTACTCCACTGATCTGTAGACCTCTTCCAATAACAACAACATGACTTCCCTCTTTCACAATGTCACCGTTTCACCTCTCGATGGCCAATCTCACGCCTGGGATGACAACTGCGAGTGGAAGTCTGCCTCTCATGCCGCCTTCGCTAAGGAGATCTCCGATCAACAAATCGCATATCTTCAGTCTCTTCCACTCGAACAACAAGATCAAGTCCTCGGAGTCGCCGGATTCGAAGCTACCCAAAGGGCCAAGACCATTCTGCTCAACGAAGGTATCGAGCACCCCGGCCTACTCCTCACCAAGCAAGAACTCGATTTAGCCGTCAAAGACTGCTATTTTGATATGCAAGACGATTCCATTGACGAGATCCATATCTTTGCGGTTATCGAAGGAATTCTCGATCGAGCCAAAGAAGATGCCGCCATCACCAAGGGCTACTCAATCCAAGAGGGTGTCGGGCAGCTACTCCACTTGGGTTCAAGGATGATAAAGGGGCAAGGGTGTGGGGATTGTGGAGAGGGTAAATCGGGTGAAGGCTGGGACGTACAGCACGAGTTCGCGAACGGATTAAAGGAGCTGGAGGAATTTGGGAGGGAGATGAAGTTGGAATGGAGGATTAGGGATAGGGCCAGGTTCTCACTCGAGAAGCTCTGCTTGATCTATCCCTCCTGTTATCAGCAAGTCCGACACTTGGCTCAACGACCCGATCATTTCCAAGTCTACTTCGATGATCAGTTGGAGTCAATGTGGTGTGATAGGAATCCCGGATGTATTTGCTGGGATATGACCGCTGGCGAGGAACATCTGGAATGGTGTAAATTGAGCGAGTCGGAGGAATAGGAAGTGCCTTGGGATTGTTAGTAGATGAGTAGATGTTGTCAATGATAGAAAGAGAGATTTAGCTTCACAATGTGTAGACATGTATATGTATACTCTTAGCCATCGTCGAGAGTCTTGCTAGTTGCGGTCTATTTCGATTGCATTGAACGACCACCGCTCCGCTGGCAACCTGCGAAGTCAGCCTCGACCTTGTTGATTTATCACCACACTCACCGGGGATACCCAGTCCTTTCCGTCTTCTCGCTAGAAGCAAATGACACGCCCCCAGCACGACCAAAGAAGCACTTGCAATCCCCACTCCAAATCGGCGGTTCCCTGAGAATCACCTCCAATCTCGTCATAAATCCTACCTGCTCCCATCAACCTCTATCCGCTATTCACACCAGTCACCGACTTAAAACAGGTATGTCTCCCACTTTCCACTTTACCAAGACTGACTCACAGGCCACATACCGATATTCGTAATGGGCAACAATACTTCCCACCTCCCTCCCTATCCCCCTCCACCATCCTATCTCGACTTAGGATCGCTCCTCGCTCTAGCCCCCAACGAAAAAGCTTGGGTCCTAGCCGCCCTTGGATCTGATCCAATGAAAAAAGTCAAGACCATCCTCCAGAATCCAGCTATCGGACAAACTGGGCTTCTCCTCACTTCTCACGAAATGTCATTAGCTGTCGATGATGTATACTCCAGCTTCAGATCCGGCAGAATGGTGGATGAATCTTATATTATCAATCTCCTCGACGCCATTGTGGATCGAGTTAGGCGAGATGGAGCAGGAATGGTGAGGGGGATTGAGCAGGTAGTGAAGTTGGCTGCAAGCATGGTGAAAGGGGAAGCTTGCGAAGAGTGCTATATGGCCGACTATCAATCGCCAACCCACGGTTAGGTCGATCTGGCGAGACGATTCGTGGATGCCATCGAAGAGCTCGACGGTCTTGCAACGGACCACGAAGTGGAACTCTTGCTGAGTAGCAGGACAAGATACTCGATCGACAAGCTTTGTTCGATATACGAGGACTTCGATTTGGTCCGACACCTTGGTGGGTATGCTGGAGGTGGCGATGATTTGGAGGAGATGTGGTGCCATGAGAAGTCTAGGTGTGATGCTAACTGTTGGGACTCGGGATTTGAGGACTTGCATTTGAAGTGGTGCAGGCCGTCTGAATCGTGTGGATCGGATTGTTGGGATGTCGATATCTAGGAGAGTGAGATCAGATAGAAAGGATACTTTACGATGTATATGAACGAAGACCCTCTCACATGCGGTTCAGCCAGTCGAGAAGCAGTCTGGTATGCAAGTCATGAAGCCGATGAAATATCGTTGCCCTTCCAGTAGCACCTCGACGTAACAACCGCCATCATTTGACCTGACTTGCTCCTTGGAGCGGTGTTGTGAGTTTGATGGGCTATTGTGATACATGATAATCACGATACAAGGATAAATACCAAGAACTACCTTATCAGTTCCACCACAACCTTCGAAGATAAGGAGTACTCACAAATATAATAAGAACCCCAAAGATCTTGAGCATTAACCATCTATTACTAGTAACACTAGCGTAATACTTTAACAATTCCCTCTGTGCCCCAGAAACGTTCCTGTTCATTAGCTCCATTCTCTTACTGTCAGACGAGAGGAGGAACAAGACGAGAGGGACAGGAGACTCACGCAGCTATATCCGTCGTATCAGCATCTATACGCTGTACAGTCTCTCTCTGTTCCGCTACCATTCCAGCCAGTTGACTAAAGATCGATCCGAGTTCCGAGATGGTAGATTCAATACTCTCAATAGCAGTTGATCGAGATTGTATATAATCGTCCTACTCGTCAGCTTCTCCTCCTATCTCTGCTTGCGACAAATGAATGAGAATTGTAAGGAAGGTAGACTCACCTGCTGCTCGACCAATTGCATCTGCTGATACCCCTCTCCACCTCTCCCACTTTCTCCCCTATCTCCATCAATATCAAGCGCCAAGAAATCTTGTTCTCCATTATCGACAGCTTTCGATTTCCCTTTACGGTCGTTGGTGGGCATACCCAATCCTGGACCTCCTTTTTGTTGTTGGCCGAAGAGGAGGGAATCTGGGGTCATCTAGAACCAGAGGATACGATGAGCTGGGACATACTATTTGCTGGTTGGAGTGTGGAGTTTGCTGTGGTGTGCATGAATTGTTCTGAGCGGTCTTTGGATGCTTTCATATTCTGCACGTCAGCTTTCGTCCTGGTCACGCCTTCCATCCCTTAGCATTCCCCCAATCTCCTTCAATCATTCTTAGACCTTCTCGGACCAAACACCACCCCGATCCTCCCTCCACACGACAGTCTCGAAATCTCACTCACCTGAGTCCTTAATTCCAAAACATCCTTGAATCCCATCCCCATATCCGCCAACCGACTCTGCAACATCATGACCACATTCGAATTATGTTCCTCAACCTGTCCCTTTCCAGCAGCTACCTGCGGTTGTTTTTGAGCTCGGATATATGATTGTAGGGATGCGATTTGGGTATTTAGCGAAGCTATATCTTGTCTTATCACGTATGTCAACTCGGAGATCTCGATTGGGCGGTCATCGAATAAGGTCTTTCGCTTTGCCACTACTTATCAGCTTTGCCATGATAAATTGGTCGGAAGAGCTGAGAAAGAACGTACATTGAGCTAATTTCTGGAGTTTCAAGGTTGTACTGTTGATATCCTTTGCGATCCCACCTGCCATTCTCCCGAATTCAGATTTACTACCCTGACCGGGTTTTGGTGTACTCCGTCCATTCTCTTTAGGGATCAAAGGTTGTTTAGCTTCGCTCTTGCCTTTAGCAGAGGAAGAAGTGGAGGGTAGGGACGAGCGGGATTTGATAGATGCGAGAGTAGAGTGGAATTCGCTCGTTCGGTCTTTTGGTGCCATCTTGCTTCTATGCTCTCTGGATCAGGCGGCTGATGAATGTGTACAGGTAGTAGTAAGAGGTATAATGAGTATAAACTAGTTGAATGATAGAGTCGAGAGAGAGTGACGCGCTGGATGGTGTAGAGGGTGCCACGTTCGGTGAATACGGCAATGTCCGCTTCATTCAACCTCCTCTTCTACTCTATCTTCTATATCACTATACATCCATAAACAACAGCTTCATCTACTCAATTTATCGCAGGATCAACACACGAGAACGATACAAAACGAATAGAAGGAATATAATCAGAAAAGGAATCAACTAAATAGAAGGAAATACACTCAAACAACACAATCCATCATGTCCCGTCCATCCCAACCTGAACTAAAGAGTAAGCTGCTGGAATCCGAGCCAGAGAGCGCAAGCTGACAAACAGAATTCATGGACCGTAAAATCTTCCTACATGTCCAAGGTGGTCGATCAGTATCGGGAGTTTTGAGGGGTTTCGATATTTTCTTAAATCTAGTCCTGGATCAGGCTACGGAAGAATTGGGAGGTGGGCAGAAGAGGCCTTGTGGAATGATTGTGAGTTTGTCTCCATCTTCACGTCGATTACAAACGCGAAGACAGAGCTTGAGGAGTAATGAAACGGAGTAGGATAATAAGTTGGAGGAAGGGAAGATGGAGTGAAAGAGAAGAAACTGATATCTAGGTTATTCGAGGAAATTCAGTAGCATCAATAGAACTGCTGGATAGTATGAGAGTCTAGCGAGTGGTCTTGGGAATGAAGGCTCGGAAGAGGAGAGGGAATGAGGAGAATGGACGGGGAGATGAATGCGGGAGCAAGGAGGGAAGGGAAAACGCCATGCTTTCGGGAAGAAGGGCGATACAGTACTTTTACAGGTTTACACGATTCATTTTACCACGGACCGATATGTCATTACATCGATAATTGTCTGGGAACGAGTGCAGGACATACAATGTCATTGAGGATATGGATCTAGAGGTAGCTAACGGTAATCTTTAATCTTGCCATTATATTGAAAGGAACAATGCTATCGACACGGAGGCCACTATACGCCAGGCGACCCTACTTTACTCCTCCTCGCCAGCAGCCCCGCAAGTAGACCCGTCAAGAGTATTACCCCAACCACACAACCGATACTGATCCACAGAACATACTTCCTCCTCCGCCTTCCACCTCTTGTACTACTACTCCATCTCCCAACTGAAATATAGCTCAAAACACTCTGACGATGATGATGATCTGGTTCGCGATGTCCGAGGTGTGGTGATTGGATGAAAGCAGCTCGATCACGTATTGGTTCCTCTTCAACTCGTTTCTCACTCTCACTAGCGCATACAAAGGAGATACAGGTGGGTTGAGGTGATATATTATCTTCGAGTGGTTCCTTTTCTGGAATGAGGACTACCCAATGTCTTTCCCTTTCGTCTGGTTGGGGTAGGATGGTAGGAGTGGTGGAATCGTGGTTTGACTGGGAATCTATTTCGGTGAATTGATCTTCTCGTCCTCGGCGGAAGGGATGGCGTATAGACCTCATTGAAGGTGTACGAGCGGATCGAGGAGTTTCAAGGGGAGAGGGACGTGATGATTTGGTGGATCTGGATGTAAAGCGTTTCAGTGATGGGACGTTGGGTCCTGATGCCTAATCATCAGCATGGTCTATGTAAAGAGGAAAGACAAACCCTCTTGCCAGCCTTCAGCATCCTTTCGAGCACAGTCGCTCTACCCAGTAAAGCAGCCAATTCCATTTCCTCTTCCCTCCTCCTTGCATCTTCTTCTAGTAACGGACTCATCTCGACCAAATCCCATTTCCCATATGCTTTTTGGAATGATCGGCGGTGGATCGTCGAATTAGATATCCGTTTCTTGGATGATGCAGTTGATTTGCTTGATTTGACCGATTTGAATGATCGAGCTTTACGTAGCATCGACGATATTGAATTCGATCTGTGGGAAAGAGGGGAGGTAGCTCGAACTGCCATGGCTGATCGTGGTGAATCGTCCTTGTTACGTGGAGGAGTGGGTCCGAGCTGCTCTACCCCGACTTCAGCCGAATGAGAGTGGGATTCCAGTTCAACATCCGCCATGCCTGATTGGAAGGAGTGAACGGTCTGAGCCGAGAATCGATTGGAAACTTGTGCAGGTAGTAGTAGTTGATTCGGAGCATTCGCTGGGGGCGGCTGACTATGAGATCGCCTCGAAGCGATAGATGATCTTGATGATTTCCTTGATATATCTCCACCTCCATTCCCCTGTTTTGCAGGATCGGAGGAAAGGAATGATAAACTCGGTGCCCGATGTAAGCCGGGAATAGGATAAGGCGAAGGATCTCTAGGGGGTGGTTCGGCCCATGGGAGATTTGCTACTTCCGATTCTGATACCCAATCATCATCCTCTTCATTTTGCA
>Ga0308160_10007690_pt1 | contig 10638 bp, 11 predicted proteins | sample PhyFR1_FD_201036 | JGI IMG/M metagenome (GOLD analysis project Ga0308160, IMG submission 201036) | Phyllosphere microbial communities from UC Gill Tract Community Farm, Albany, California, United States - DLSLF.R1 | ecosystem: Host-associated > Plants > Phyllosphere > Unclassified | place: USA...
CGATAAGGTCCCGGCCTGGGTACGGGGTGGGGTTGGGATTCAGGGCCTCATTCTCGCTCGGAGGCATCATGATCTTCGTGAAGGTGAGGCTGTTTGGGTGGTAGTTGAAAAGCCGAAAATGGGGCGAGGAGGTGCAGTGATAAGGTGGCGATGACTGCGACGTCGTGCAGGACTTCAAGTCTTTTAGCTCTGTATCCTACATTCAAAGGATTCTTGGACATTGGTGTGAATGGAGGTATCGCTGCAAACGTTCCCACCGGCTGAAAGGATGTATAAAGATCCTCGTACGACGGGCCATTATCGGGATCGCCACCCAAAGCAAGATCACACTCGATGATACTCGTCTCAATGATGAACACGGCACCTCGATATGCTTAAACTGACATACCCCGGAGACAATGATCCGTATATACATCACGAGCAAGCAACTTAGGACCCAGTTGTGGGAGACTGTCATGTATGCGGCCCCTCATCCACTCCCACCTGGTCCCTGCACCAACGCCCTAGCTGGTATCCATGGCGTCCGGGTCGACCGCCTGATATTCACCAGATTCACCTGACTCAGGATTCATGTTCAGCGAGCCAAGGAACCCCTCCACCCCACTCTTCCCATCGAAATCTGGAAACCGATCCAAAGCGATTTCAGCCTCCCAAAGACTACCTGGAGGATCTTGCAGGTAGCTCTGCATACTCCCAGGCTCAGGCACTCTCCATATACAGGACCCTCTGGTGTCATCTGTCCCGGCGTCGCTGACCACCTTTTGAGCAAGTCTGATCAATTCCGCGTGTCCGAGCCCGTCGTATTTGATCTCGCGAAGTTTGGCTGCAGTGTATCGGTTCTCAGGATTGTTGTAGAGAACCTTGGAGACCAGGGATGATGCGGCGACAAGCCTTCCCGCTTTGTTAGGGTACACGAATATAGACCTCTTGTCCTCCTGGCGGAAGGCGGCGGGGGAATCGGAATCGTAGCCATCTTCCTCATCATCCTCAGTACCTCCACGGTCCTCATCGTAAGGACTCTGATCTCGCTCATCGGACTCTTCGTCGGATGGTCCTCCACTAGAGTCTAGCACAGATTGAGTGTCCATTGGAGTAAAAGTTGTGTTTTGGGTTTGCAGGCTGAGAATGTGGTGCAGGAAATGTAAAGAATGAACAACAAAATAAGGATTCTTATGAGCTTGTGACACAAGACATTGCACCTTTCATCTCCCCGTGAAAGGGTACTCGAACCAGTACGCTACCGTTGGGAGTGGCACTTGAAGGGAGCTGTGTCTCTACAAGATTCTATGACCTGAAAGGTAGCCTTCGGACCAAGTGGTTTGCCTGAACAGCGGAGGCGTAGAAGTGGCGAGGATTCCAGTCAGCGAACGGACAAGCCGGACTGCAGCTCATAATGGCCCTGACATTGGCGCAGTTTCGAACTCCTAACATGGACCTTGTAGTGAAGCTCAGGTCAAAAGATACTACACACCGGATTAAACCACTCGATATCAGTGCCTAGTATTTGCGTGTGGTCAGCGCGTTTCGAGGCGTCAAAGGGGATTAGTCTTGGTTTGAGGGTAAGGTCAGAGATACTAACTTGCAGATGATCTGAATCGATTTCCATTGCGTCTTCCCCCTCCTCGGTTAGTGGTCTCTCATTTTTCCGCTTGCCGGGCACAACTTGAATCCTTAACCCTATGAGATAGAAGTGGAGACGGCTGAGCGATTCAAACGTACAGATGCCCCAGAATTAGGAATCACTCAGTCCTGATACTGAGCATCGATCTCTCCGAGCTTCGACTATCAAGACTGTCACTCGTACCGCTCAAAGCAGCATGTACATAACTCAATCTCACGTGTAGCTTACTGGCTAGGATTCCGATGCAACCAACCCCTGCCTGGATCAATGACCGTCCAATCGAATACCCCGCATTCCTTGGGTCAAGCCATCATCATCGTCGCCCATCTTAGTATCCCCTATCTCAGGATCCCTGGGGATAGCTACCAAATCGTCGATATACTCTTCGGAAGCGATAGACCTGAGATATCTCCTAGGAAGTCCCCCCTCTACGCACTCATTTTCCACTCGCCATTGGTATTTGCCGCCCAGACCCTGCCGCTCGAGTGCACTGATCACCTCTTGCGCTCTTTTCGTCAATTCGGGGATTGTAAGACCTTCCTGGTTTGGCCGCATTTGCAGATCATACAGTTTCTCGGCCATTCGCTGGCTGTGCCCGTCGAGACTCAAGGCTTCTTCGTTGTGACGGCTGGCGACGATGGTTGTGGGTGGCGGACTTTCGTCATCTTCTTCCATTTCTTGGTCAGATCCAGGGTTTGGCTTCTCGACCCAGACCAGAACAGACTCCTCACGAAACGGCTGACGAGGGCAATCAATCATAATAGTATCGGCGTTCATTGTTGCGGTGATGTGCGATGAGTGTGGAGGCGTTATTGGGTGGGCCGAAGGGAAAGTAGGAGAGAGAGAGAGAGAGAAAGAGAAAGAGAGAGAGAATGGGCCAATTGTATCCTGAGCTTATATGCTTACCCACCCGTGACTCCCTTTGTGAGCGATTCAATGGATTGCCCGAGTCATACGCCACTGTGAAACTGGTGAATGGAAAGACTTTCGCTCTATCAGGTTCTATTGGGTCAAAGGATCGATAACAGTAGTACTGCTTCGGCACAGGGCTACCTGCTCTGTCCCATTAGACATTGAATTGATCCTGTGAGCTCACTTCTTTTCGAGGGGTCAACCGCGTCAGCAATATTACTGACTCTGGGAATGAAGGTTGTGAGCAGAATGACGAGCTCGGGCAGCTTCTGTTGCTGATCGTTGCCGGGAAACTGCCTCGCTCGATGTTCAGACGATCTGTTCAGACGACCATTGGCTCGAGCATACGTGGTCACGGCTGGTGGAAGTTAGAGCTCAAGCGCTCAATCATGCTTGGATGATACATAAAATCGTCGTATGGACAGCCGTCACTCCACAAATCATGGCACTCGCGACCCTTCGGGCTTCACTGATCGTCTTCTGAAACCTCTACGCTCAGAGGGTCATCATCGGCCTCCGATACATAGCCGCCTTCAGTGGCGACATCATCCAAATCGACGGGTTTCAGTCCCCCAACATTTGGGCCGCTCACCAGCTTCCATACATGGCGAGCCCTCCCACCATACGTCATTACATCATCTATGATATTGCTCACTTTCTTTTCCACTTCCTTCTCAGTCAACATGCTTGCACTTTGCCTCAGCTTTCGAAGTCTCCCAGCCATCACCACACTGTCTTCGTTCCCCGCAAGTTCTTGATCATCCATTAAACTACAAGCGGAAACATCCGCTCCCTTGGCTTTCTGTTCTGCGCTTCTTACGAAGCTGTTCTTCTTCTCCTCTCCTTCCTTCGTTTCTCGCCCGTTGCTCTGTCCGTTCTCTGTCCCGCCATCTTCGCATTTGACCAAAACGAAAACTGTGAATTTTGCGTCATACTGTTTAGTATCTTTCTCGTTCCAAGGACCTTCACGCCATGGAACGCGATTCAACAGGGTCGTTGTGGTGTCTTCTTTTGGGGGCGGTGTCAAAAGGATCGATGGGTTGGACATTGCGCAAGTATAAAGATGAGAAAATTAGGCGGCAGAACATCCCTCTTATAGGTGTAAATTCGAGAAAAGAAAGAAGACATCAAACCCCTTGTGGGCGCCTCAAAGGATCGCCCGGAGCATGAGGCTAGCGCAAAAGCGAGGGGTGGAAGGTAGGTTTGCTCCATCAGACTCCACCTGTTGAAAGGAGCTTTTGCATATCGAGGAGCCTATTGGCCATTGACCACCGAGGTGGGGCCTGATCTGCTGGGCTTCTTTGTCTGTGATGTTGGGGCCGATGATATCATAATCATACGAATCGGAAAACGATTTCGGGATCGAAGCCAATGAGGTCGAAGATAGTAGGCACCTCTACCCCTTGGCAAAAGGAGTTGATAGACAGCTTTGTTGTGTTCATCGACCGGAGTAGAAGGGTTCGGCTAAATGTAAATATGGGTTTCAGGTGATTAAGGTGAGGTGAGTACAATCCGATCGAGCATGTCGTTAGTGTGACTGAACTCTCCAGCGCCGACACAAACTGAGAGACCAGTGGAGGTACCGGCAGCGGCGAAGGTCGAGAAACCTGGGTAAGCTTACTATTCATGCTTATTCGTTGATCTACGATCTTCCCCGTGGAGTATTTTCCCCTCACTAGGCGGTCTTCCCCTTCGCCTGGCAATCACAAATACCCTCGATCCAGTCTTTGTCCCCCTTCATAGTCTTGATGACCTCGGCACAAGCTCTTCGTACCGCTATTTCCTGCCATGGACCACTCCCCTTCCCAACTTCCGTACCATGTAATACGACTAGACGATCAGATTCGATAAACATGTATTAGAGTGACTTACCAGTTGCATGGAAATCATTGGTACCGGCATTAAGACCATCTCGTCGAATCTGGAAGTGCTGACATTTCCGCTGAGCCATGAATTTGTGAAGCATGTCTTTTGGGTGTTGACTCTCGCCATGCGGTCCATGGCAGTATTTATCCATAAAGGGGAGGATACTGTCGTGGTAGATCTTCCGGCATGAATCGATGTTGTAGCCCGAATCGACTAGAACAGCACCGATAACACTCTCGAGGATATCGCTGGATACCTGCTTGTCAGTTCGAGGCGCAGGATAGATGGGTATGGCATACGTGATTATGGGGTATATCGCTCCACCAATCTTTACCGATTATGCTGAGTGGTCCGATCTCGCCTGAGGAGGAGGCAGCCGAGATCTCCTCGTCTGCTTGATTCCTCGCGGCGTTGACTAGGTTGCGATACTTCTTGTAAGACTGTTGAAGATGTATTGGGATATCAGTGAGCTGGTCGAACACCGGTAACGATGTACAAAGGGCGGATAAAGCCATCTGAAATGTCAGTAATGCCGCTGAAATCGCCCAGTCAAGCAACTGACATCGCTAATTCGAGAGTGCTGATGGTCAGCAACCGCATCTAGGCGAGAATGAGAATACAACTCACCTTCATCTCGGTCATGGCTGGGGGTCCAGCATCTGGGAACCTGTCCCACATGTTTTCAACGACGACTGACATCAGCAATGATCACTTGAGTAGACTCACAGTATTCCAGCACTGCGTTGCCGAGAAGCTTGTACCTGACTGCGGCGCTTGAAAAGCCAGAGGCAGGTTTTCGGTTCTGACCATCAGCATGACACTTGTCATCTGTTCATGTGACTGACGAGGACAAATTGACCTATCCTTGGATCTTTGAACTGATAGTCTAGTACTTTCAAGCTAGGTTTGGTAAGAGCGCCAAGCCAGCCTTCTGTTTTGGCAGGTGTGGCTGCTGAGGGTTCTGCATCTCGTGCAGAGGCCGCAGCGGCGTCCGACCATGACTTGATAGCGACGAGAGGAATATGTAGGTCTAGGATCGCCTTGATTGCGCTATCGAGCGATCGAGATTGGGATAGGTAGGCTGCACCGATGCACGCTTCCACGACGTCCGCGACGACCTGCATCATCAGCTTCAGATCTTGAATGGTTCAAATGAAGACGCACCTTTATACCCAGAGTCTGAGCTGGCGTTTCAGCAACCTGTCCATACTCCAATCTCCACCCATGCGGCATCCAGCCGCCAGTCCTAAACTTTCCATTTCGGATGTATGGGGATATTCCAGCTTCTTCCCCACACTTTTGCAGCATCCGATTACTGAGCATGACGTGACGCTCCTTTTCCACTTTCACATCACGCAAGACAGCGGGAGGGCGCGCAAATACGTCCACCGTGGCAATAAATTTGAGGAGGGTGTCCCCTAGGAATTCGAGTCGTTCGTAGGAATTGTATAGATCTCCGCTTGTTTTGCGGGGGGTGAGGGCCATCAAAGCAGCTGGATTGTTGATGGCGGAAGAAAAGATGGTTTCGGAAGCTTGACGAGCGATTAGGACGGAGTCGATTTGGTTGAAGATGATAGGTAGCATGGAAGTTGTGCGGTAGACTGATGCCGAGATCGGGTGCCGAACATGGACATCTTTGAGATCGGGCAAAGGAACTGGTGTGGATGCCAACTCGTTGACTAGGCCGCCTTTACGTCCTGGTACCGCGACTGAACCCTCAAGATCACCCTTCGGGCTCTTGTGAGCCCGGTGTATGTAGACCAAACGGTTCATGTCGGCTGAAACAAACATGGTCTCGGATATCGTGTCGTCAGGCATTGTACCGAGTAAGTCCAGGGTAAAGGGTAAAGGCTCGAGTTTACTTCCAATTTCGATTTGATCCCAGTCGGCGTGTTTTCGTTTGACTTTGGTGTGCTTTATCGAATCGTGTCCGCGCGACATAGGTAGGATAAGCCATCGACATTCCTTCAGGTCCGAGATAGCTGGTTGTGCGAGGTGTGTGTTGAGTACAGTTTGGGTAAATCGAAGCGCAGAGTCCAGCTGACTTTCAGATAGCTTGGTCATCGGTGGACCTGTTCGTAAGATGCCTTTTGCTGTGATGGGCTTGATGAGAACGTTCTCCTTTTCCTTTACACTCAAATCTATCTCCTTCAATACGTCCATCTCCGGGATAGGTCGGGTAGTCAAGAGACACATTGTCCTACACTCGTCGACACAACCTTCTATCTCTAGTGTGATTAACGTAGGATAGTATTCGGTGGTCGAGGTGAAGGAAGGTAGCTCGTCCCAGAAACGGGGCGAAGTTATCGGGATACAGTCGACTATCCCTTTTCGTCCGTCTTGACTCTCTGGCATGGTTGGTAGTCGATCCCGAACCCCTGTCTTGAATGCCGCCCATCTTTCATTCAGAGTGGTTCCCTCCACCATCTCATCAGGACTACCAATCTTCCCCAACTTCTCCTGATGCTCAAACCACTTGAGCTCCTTCCTATCCTTAGCTCCTACAACCTTGTCCTCCGTCCCAATTGGCGTGGCTACCAAATCCTGACTAATTTGTCCAGCCTCCATCAATCTCTTCACCATGACGGCCATTGCATCCCGCTTGGCCAACGATTTTGATCGGAAACCTGGAGGATTCGATGTTGCCTGGGCGGGCTCGACGCCTTCCGGCATGTAGATTGTACATGAATTGAGAGAGTCGGGTGGTGGCTGATGGGGATGATTTGGGTCTGGTTTCCACTTTGGATTAATCACATCGGGAGGTGTCGAAGTATACTCATACCGTGCCGAAAAGTGTGCCGGATCTTTCGGAAAAGCTTGAAGGTATTTCGTCAAGACTATTCCCACACTTTGTGTCGTAACGACTTTTCCAGTAGTTGTCGTAAACATGACTTCTATAGGCATATCGTCGTCAGCCGAATCTGGACGTTTCAGCGTTGAAGGTGTATGTTTGGGAGGGGCCGAGTCAACATGCTGTGTCGCACGGTCTTTCTGTCGTTTTCGTTGTCTCCACTCCTGGTATTTTTCACGATTGCGTTCTGCTTTAGTCTTTGAGGGCGTGGGTGAGTTGTCAGGAACAAGGATGGTAGGGGTTTTGGTTTTGGTCGTTGCGTTTCGTTTTCGTTTCGTGTTTCGCTTTTCGTCCTTTATAGGTTGGCGAGATGGACCTGCATCTCCTTCAGGTTTCATTACCCAGGGTATCAAGATAGAGGGTATTAGATAGCGTCTAGGTATACCATCCTACTCTAGGTTAATTCGGAAATTACGGCTCCGAAGTTTAGTTTCCCACGCTGTCTGCGTACAAGGACTTCTGCCTCCACTTTACGTCCTCTCGCTTGACAGTCATAGAACGTGACTCGATCTGTTATCTTCATCATACCATACATATACACCATGGCACAACAGCATCAGGCATTCAATGACTTTCTCAATCAAGCAGGACCGTCAACGCCTAGAGGTCGTGGAAGAGGCGGTGGCGGAAGGGGAAGAGGGAGTGGAAGAGGAGGCAGAGGGGGTGGTCCGTCGTCCGGTGGATCGAATCTGAAGAAATCGGATTATAGTAATGTCCCCTTCGATTATGCTTCTGTCAATAGCCAGAGGTACAACAAGATGGAAGGTGAGTCTGATGGCAAGCCAAGAATCCTTGCTGCACATCCAGTGATCGCAGACGCTGACGTTATCTAGGATTTGTACAGCCATTCGGTCCGACCGATACACCTAGTAATCGAGGATCACCCTTTCCTCGCGGACGAGGTAGAGGTCGAGGAGGACTTGGAGCAAGCATCAATAGCAACAACGCATCACCAAAGGTCGCCTCAGGCTCATCAACACCAGTAAGAGGTGTAGGCCATCGCAGACGAGGAGGACATGGAGGACTAGGATCAGACAGACCGTCGTCCGGGTACAAGGGCAAATCGACTGTTGGTCGTGAGGGGGTCACATGGGGTGGAAGAGGTGCTCCGCTCTTTGTCAAAGGTGGTGAGCTATTCAAGGACGGTGAGGTGGATATACTCAGAAAGGATGAGAGTGAGTCATGACATCTTTCAGTGGTGAATAGGTGCTGATAAAAGATGAGGAGATCACAATTGAGACGGTTCCACTCAGTGATCCTTCAGCACCTCAGATGACGAATCTCGAGGATGATACAGAGATCGAGATTATGAACGTGGAGAATACGGAGGATCAGTCAGAACCCGCAGAAACCGCCCAACAGCACGACGCCATCAGTTTGACCTCAGAGGTCGAAGCCTCGCACACCTCCCCAACTCCGCTCCAGGTCGATATCGATATGTCCGAAGAGGAGCCATCAATCCAACCTGACGTATCAGTATCAGCTCCGGATGCTATTATATCTCCAGTTGCAGCCGAACCGACCGAAATAATCCAGGTCGCTGAAGTGCAAATCGAGCTGCCGGAGGTGCCTCTCCCACCTTCAGTACAGGCAGCAGAAGAGGAACTAGATTCTTTATTCTTCGTCGATACCGCCCCAGCTCTGGTCGAGGAGGATCCTTTCTACGTCGACGTACAGCCTGGACAAGCGTCATCACCACCCAGCAAGCCGAAATACCATACCTCATCACGTCAAGCTCTCGGTCATCGAGAAGCTGGCGCTAGCTCAGATGAGGAGATTGTATTCGTTTCAAAATCGTATGGACAGCCTCAACCCATCCAGGTCGATATGCCCAAAGCATCAGGATCACGCCCTAGCCGTCCATTGGTACCGGAAACGAAGCGCTCTGCAGCAGCACCTCCACCCAAGATTAGCCGATCTCAGAAGAAAGCTACCAAAAAGGAAAAGAAGAAGAGCGGCAAGAAATCCAAACGAGCAAAACGACAAGCAGAGTTTGTCGATGGCTCAGATATCGAATGGGGCAGTGACGGTCCACCCCGAGGAGCACAGATATTGGGCATTGAAGGCGTGGAAGAGTCAGACGGGGATGATGATGATGATGTGGCTGTCTTGAGGGATTACCTGGAAGGAACGCTCCTCAATGCCAAAACTGGCTCTAGTGACGAGATGGACGATGATCAAGAAATGGATGATGATGAAGTGGACGACGCTATTGAAATCGACATGATGAAGCGCTTCGGAGCATCCGTGAGCCAATGGAACGATGATGCAAGTACCGGGTCTATGTCATGCGACGACGACTCGGAAGACGATGATAGTCACATGGGCGAGATGGAGGGAGAGTCAACCAGTGACTCGGACGACGACTCGGAAGACGGGATCGATGTTGATGCGCTTGAGCTGGATGCTAAAGCGGAGGAAGACATTGATCGTCAATTGGCACTAGCACTAGAGAAGGGAGAAGAGGATTCGGATATTGAAGAGCTCTTCACTGGAAAGTCGGGTTGGGCAGATGAGACGGATTGGTTCTTGCAGAGCATGACGGTGAGCTACCTCTTGCAGTGACTCGCTGGATTGAGCTGACTGGCAGGATGCACTCGACCCAAAAGCTGTTTCTTACAAGAACCGCAAATCCAACTCCAAGCTATTCCACGCTATTGAAAATGGCAACTTTGACGACTTTGATCTTCCAGCTGGTAAGTCCGGAGTTCACCATCACGTCGGAGCAGTGCTGACCACTAGAACCGACCAAGAAAAACAAGAACAAGCATGTCCCTGCCGAACTCCAGGTCCAGTGGAACAAGGACCGCGAAGCCAAAGCCGAAAAGAAACGTCAAAGAGCCCTCGACCGCCTTATGGCCGAGCTTGATCCTCATCCCGCATCGGGTAAACGCAAAAACAAGGGTAAAGGCAAAGACATGGCACACGCTGCTAGTATCGCCCACCTTATCCCAGCTTCCGCAACGGAAGTAGCCGAGATGTTCGACATCTCTTCCGGAGATGAAGCCGACGCGCCTGGGATCTGGAAGAATAAGCGTCAAGGAGGATTACTTCCTGATATCACCGAAACTTGGATGTCGGAGGTCAATGGTCAAGTTCAAACCTTCTTGCAGGATGCGGGGAAGACCACTTTCTCTCTGCCTCCTATGGCTAAGGATGGAAGGATGAAGATCCACATGTTGGCCGAGTGCTATGGGCTGGTATCCAAGAGTAAAGGTGGTGGGCGTGGACGTTTCACGTAAGTGTTACAGGCGACTTCGTTTTCATATACTAATTGAATAGTGTTCTAATCAAGAACAAGAGATCAGGCCAAATCGTTGACTACGCCAAGATCGACCGTCTCGTCAAAGCATCCCAAGCTCCAGGAGGGCTGTTCTTCAAGAACTTC
>Ga0308160_10007691_pt1 | contig 10638 bp, 15 predicted proteins | sample PhyFR1_FD_201036 | JGI IMG/M metagenome (GOLD analysis project Ga0308160, IMG submission 201036) | Phyllosphere microbial communities from UC Gill Tract Community Farm, Albany, California, United States - DLSLF.R1 | ecosystem: Host-associated > Plants > Phyllosphere > Unclassified | place: USA...
GAGCCTCCCAGAAGTTCTCAAAATCAACAGGAGGAGCAGGCTTTCCCTTCCAAACATCTTCCTTCTCTGCTGAAGATTCCGTCGAACGGTCCACTTTACCTTTCGCGGAATCTTGGGGAGTTTGACCTTTTGGTGTTGAAGATGGGTTGGAGGGGGATGTTGAGGATGATTGGAGTTTTGCTAGGAATGATTGGAAATCTTTTGCGATTTCTTGAGGGGCCATTGGGTGGGGTGCGGGTGCGTGAGGTTCTGGGAGTCAGCTTCGAGGGATGTAGACGGTGTATATCGTAAGTCTCGATGGAAGCGTATAGGTATAGCGACCTCCCTGACGAAGATAGCGGGCCACGATTGTTCTTTGTAGGATAGGAGAGCCTGAACTCACTCTTGGCCTCCTTCCATTTCGATCCCATAAACTGGATCTTGGGGGTATAATGACCCGCACGAAGAAATAACGTAGGTCTCATCGTGGAATGTTTTGTTGGTCGTCTAGGCTCTTTCCCAATATTTCTTTTCAGTTCAATAGATCGATCTCGACGCTCTATCCCGTTTCTGTAGTGGTTCACTCGAGGGTTGAGCTTGGTTGGAAGAAGTATTAGGTATGAGTAGGGTGTATTATGCTTTTCATTATGACATCTATCCATTGCCGCACTTAGGCGGAGTTGCCGAATATCTCCGACCACCCATTGACTACCTCAGAATTAAGAATCAACTCTCACTAACCACTATACATAATGACATCCGCAATCCGTACAAAAGCATACAACCTCCCAGAACTACTATCAACTCTACCGCGCGATGGGATCGGTGCTCTCGTCCGACCATCTACGAGCCCAAATTCAGTATATCGAGTGACGAGATCTAAATTGAAATTTCGAGCTAAGTCTGAGATTGGAGAACAAGCCTCTAAAGATGAGGGGAAGGGGGATGAGATGCTAGCTGTATCTGGGAAGATATGGGGAATGAGATTCGTTAATGGTATGTCTTCCTCACCGGGACAAGGATAGAAATTGATATATAGGACGTTATGTCGCACATACCAAATCGGCCACACCATCAAATATCGACGGTCTAATTAGAGAAAGAATCGCAGCTCGATGGACACAGGTGAAAGAAGATGAGCTGGATAGCAAGGCAAAGGAGAGTATCAGGGCGAAATTGGAAGAGTTGAAGGCTAGTACATGACGGGATTAGGATCATATTGGGCATAAGTTTTGATGGACCGGATGGATGTATGTATTGCATAACATGATACGAATACGAATACAGTAATGCACAACTGGGGATGGGAATAAGGATATACAGGGTACAGTTATGGGTATGCGTGATGTTCGTGTCGTACGTCGACATGATATTTCGTTTGAATCTCTGTGGGAATCTACCTAGTCCCTCATCCTCCACATCACCACCTAGGCGAACTCATCTGCCTCGTATCGACCTTCCCAGTAAATCTGTATTTCATCAATCCCCCCGCACCAGGCGAGGAAGAAGGAGCTAAATCGGAAGAGGGGATAAGGACTGTACCACCTGACACTTTCGGGGTAGGAGCAGCAGGTGTAGAGGGTACATTGACGTTGGTAGGTTGTATATTGAGGATTCGGGGCATAGTCGCCGATAAGGGCATTGAAGCTCTAGATTTAATAGGTGGTCGAGGTGTCGAGTTCTCCTTCTCGGCATCCACTTCTCTCTTGGTTTGTTTGGGCGCGGAGACCCGTCGAGTCATTTCGGTAGGCCGAGCAGGTCGGATCATAGGTGACTTCCATCAGCTCAAACTCTATTGAATAGGGGGATAAAGGGGGAGGAGACTCACATGATTAGCTCCAAAAGCATATTTAAGCTTCCAATCGTGGGTAATCACTTTCGCCTTTTCGGCTCTATCCACCCTCTCCTCCAGTTCCAACTCATCCTCTTCTTCCTCTTTAATCCTACTTCTCTTTCCTAGACTTGTATTGGAAACAGTCCTTCTCCCAACTTCGAAGCTGGGGGTAACAACCTCCTCGATATCGATGGAATCACTACTAGAATCGAAATTACTATATGTGCTAGTTCCCAATCCCTGCATCCTATTTGGTGCAGAGCTAGATTGGGCATGGTTCGTAACGATTTGAGAGGTCGAGGGGATGAGGACACTAGGAGCGACTATTCCAGGTCGTGTTGGAGAGATTGGCGTAAGCGATCTAGAAAGCGTATCACGTTCAGGTCGGGGAGAAGTAAAAGTCTCGTCTCGAGGAGGTGAAGAGACAGCCGGACTTGACAATTCGGGCGCAGCAGGCGAAGTGAGGTGAGTGAAGGAATCGTCGACTTCAGCATGTTTGGGGGAAGGACAAGCGGAAGGCGAGCGATGCGATTCGACTATGACTGGCTCATCGTCGTCCATATCGATAGGTATAGGTTCCTGGCTCGAGTCCCATTTCAGTTGTACTGGTTTCGTGGGAGAACCGTTTTTCCTTGCAAAGAATTTGCTCTTCGTGGTGACGCCAATGGGAAGATCATCCTTCGCAGCTACGTTGAGATTACGGTCCGATAAGCGCGAGACGCCTGGTCCAGACTGACCAACGGGCGTAGGTAGGAGTTTTGTCTTTGGTGTTTTCGATCCTGGCTGTCAGTATCATAAATCGAGGAATGAGGGGTACGCACGGGAGATGAAAGCATCCAATGGTCCAGCGACCTTGACTTTTGATCCAGCACCAATTGGCATCTACCATCAGCAACCCCTTCATACAGATGCCTCACCTTTTGAATATCCCGCTTAGCAGGCTGATAATCAGGACAAATATCCTCCAATACAATCCCCGTCTCAGGATGTAAATTCCCCTCAGCAATACCCCTTGCTACTTCAGGCGCCATATCCAGCCCAACCCATTTCTCATCATCCTCTTTCAATCCACCTTGTGGGAACTCGTTCAATGGCACCAACTTCTTCAATGTTGGATCATAGACTCTTTGATGGATGAATGCTAGTTCGGCTTGAGCGAATGATTGGATGTAGTTGGGTGGAACGTGTAGGGTCCCTTCGAGCTTGATCATCTGGACTACTTTTTCGACAGTCTTGTGTCGCCTCAATAACCTATGGGCAGTCTTGAGTCCTATACCAGGTATTGAATCGAGGTAATCACATCCAGATAACATCTATCATCAGTCCCTTCCTCCACGCCTCCAGTAAAAAGGGACTCACGGCCATTCTTCGAAATTGTACATCCGTCCATCCGTGCATTGGGAATGTGTTCACCAAAGCCAGTTTCTCAGATTTGATATGTACACACTGCCCATTCCCCTCCAATTTGAAAATAACATGTCGACATCCGAAAACTAGTAGATCCGAATCTTCAGTAATGATTCCATCGACATAACCCTCTCGTTCGAGGAAACAGAGTTGAGCATCCGCTTCGTAGGGAGCTACTACGTAGTCTACGTTTTCGGCTCGTAATGCCTGATATCAGCTCCACTCCACTCAACAAGAAGAGAAAAGAAGGGGACGCACTTTGATAAGTTGTAGAGCCATCTCTGGGGTTATATCGACACATTTCGTATATAAATCCCTAGCATCCCTTAACCTCCCCTGCCCCTCAAGCGCTTGGGCACGAGCAAGATTCTCAGCTCGTGATCTACCGTTAGCATGCTCTCATCTCTTCGTTCTTCCACAAAGGGGGAGTAGGGTTGACTTACTTCTCCCTCGAAACCTCCGTTTTCTTTTTCGCAGGTAATGGACCCCCATCAAATACGATATAAGGTTCAATCCCATGATGTCTCATTAATCGGACTCTGTACATTGCGTAATCCACGAATCTGATATCAGCCCCTGCAACTCAACATTCCCTATCATGAGCGACAGGTTGAACGTACTTGGTAGTCTTCTTTCCTTTTACTATATCCTCAGCACACCCAAATGCACCTTTATGTAACCACACATATGCCTACTTATCAGCTCCTGTCACCCTCTCGTATGACATTGCCTAGTATGACTGGGATTGACGAGTAGTAGTGGAGGAAGAGAAAGAATCAACGTACATCCACAGCCAACCTCTTCCCCTTGAACTCAGATATATTCCCATGTACCTGAATCTCCTTTAGTACAGGTAATAACCCAGAGATCCCCATCTTGCCGTCTACCTGTTATTCCTTCGTATATGTGTTGTATGATAAGTATGATATGAGATAGAGTATACAATCGCGTCAAAGTCTGTGCGACATGAAATCAACATTGCAAACGGGAAGAAAGTCAGACGCGTCACTTCAGGATATTTTGATTCCGCCCGCCTTACAAAATCACATATCCACCCGGAATGAAGAATGCTCTGACGATGCACATAGCGGAGTAGAGTGCGCTAGGTTTGGAGGAGGATGTAAGCAGAAGGATGGGACCCATCGGGCTTCATTGCAAGGGCGTTGAGATATCTCGCGATGAACGCAGAACAAACAAGAAAGGACCAAAAAAGAAACTCTCTGGCTGGGAGTCGAACCCAGGTTACCTGCGATTAGGCAGATGTTTTCCATCAAGCTGACAAGCAAGTGTACTAACCGTTATACGACCAAAGACTGGTGAAAATCGTGTTTTTGCACTATATACAAACGTTACACAAGTATGTGCTCCCTGCTGCCACGGCCCTCACCCGTCTTGAGCAGACTGCAACTCCACCATCCAGTGCTCTATTCCATTCTTGAGAACTCGTATGACTACGATATCGACAACTTAGGCATCGAGGACGTGGATATGACGAATCAGACGATATAACAAGAGGCTGATCTCGAAAGACGAAGGATGGGGACAGCTCCACATACACACAACCCTAAAAAGCGTCTATTCTCCTTCTTTGCAACTGACAATGATACCTCTTACCGCCATAGCTTTACTCTCTGTGGCTCTCTTTAGCGGCTTGGACGCTATACTGGGCTATCTCACTAATATACTCGTAATACCAGTGTACCAATCAATATGTATTCGAATGGTACGTCCGGCCAAGGGAGAGAAGCTAACACTTCAGACGCTCGTCTTCTTTCTTGCCCTCGGTTATGTTCTGCAGGCTGGTACGCCAGACGCTCCCTTTGGACCTCCGCCTATACGAGGCCTGATGTGGATTCGAGGATGTCTACTCAGCATGGGCCTGATATCTGGATATAGTTCATTACGATACCTCACAATTTCGGAATTCTTGACGATATTCTGCTGTTTGCCATTCCCGACTGGGTTACTTTGTTGGATATTCCTAGGGGAGAAGTTCACTCGGGTACAGATGATTTGCTGCTGTAGGTCCACTCACTATATTTCTCGGTATCTGCTTATATTCAGGCATCTCCATGCTAGGAGTAGCAATGATCACCGATCCATTTGGCAGATTGGCCATTCACCATTCGACTACAGACACTCAGGTGGTCAAGCGAGCTATCGATGACAATATACCCAACGACCTGAAGTCGAAGTTGATAGGATTGGCCATGACTGCTCCCAATGTGCTAGCATTAGCAGGAGAGAGTGAGTTCATCCTCTGATAACAAAACGTAAACTAACGCCGCGTAGTGACGACCATGCGAGTTATCAAAGATCAGGCTTCGACGATGCAGATTCTCGTCATCATCTCGTTTTGTCCGGCATTGATTAGTGCCATGTACGTTCTAACTTGATACCAAAATATCTGCTGACCGGCAGCATCATGACTGGAACCCAGACTCCGATAGTCTACCCAGAAAGTGCCCTAGGCTGGTTCTTACTATCTATGATAGCGGTGAGTACTCTCGATAGACGAACTTTCACATTACAGGCTGATGATTAGCCCGTCGGCCTAGGGGCTCAGTATACATTGACATACGCCTCTCAAGGTCTCCCAGGGGTCCACCTTACGATCTGTTCATATGCCGGTGTAAGTCCACTTCTAAATGTCAAAATACGACTGATAGTATAGATCATCTTTTCCACGACCATTCAATGGCTGGTGTATGGGAACCACCCCAGTATAGTGGCCTTTATCGGAATGGCAGTAATCAGTGCTGCAGGTTTATGTTCGGTGGTGAGTTGCCGGATTTGTCCAGTCGTCTTGCTGATGTAATCTAGGTTTACGGTCCTGCAACTAAAGCCGACGGAGAAGAAGAGCGGGATATGGAGGAACAAGCGGATATTGAGATGCCATTGCTGAGGGAGACGCAGGACCGATGAGGACCCCGGCGGGTTCTCACGCTCGGAGTACTATACAAGGGTAGTGATATTACGGAGCGGTTCAAGGATTCGGGCGACCTGATCTCATGAAAAACGTTGTCGTTCCAATTCGAAATCGGATGGTAAAGACACTCTAGTAGGTCCCTTTTGGTCTGTGTGTGTTTGAGGGACCATCCTTTGTGCCTGTGATGTAAATAGTCAACGGAGGGTGAACAAACATCCCCGAACGCTCCTTCGTTGATCAATCATACTCTACATCCTACTTGCCTAGACCCAATCATGCTAGCAGTACCACCAAGCGCCATTGCGCTCTCCTCGATTTTCCTCTATAATTGCATCAATGCCATGATCGCCTATCTGACGAATGTCATGCAGATGTCAATGGTGCAGCTGATCACCTTACAAGCTGTGAGAGACTTGCACATGACCATCAAGACACTGTAGATGAGCTGATGGATGAGATACCGAGCCTCATTGGCTGCTCAATATACATTCTGGTGTCTAACACGCCTGGCGGACTACTCGGCCCCCCAGGGACTCGTCTTGCCTTGTGGGCAATGGCAATCTTTGCGATGCTTGCGACACTTCCCATCCTCTTCAGCCTCAACTTGCTCACGCTATCCGAGCATGTCTCGGTGAACTGTCTCTTGCCTTTTGTGACTGCATTCGCATCATACTCCTGGCTCGGGGAGAGGTTCACTAGAACTCAAGGGGTCTGTTGTCGTGAGTCCCTCTCTCCCCTTCGCTCTTGAGGAGACACAGGCTTACTCATCGAAGTCATATGTATCGTAGGAGTCGTGATGGTAGTAGACCCGTTCCGCATTCGGGAACCAGTCGATTTGGACGAGGGCAGGAGCGGCGGCATCCCGGACACGTTATCTGGGAAGCTGCTGGGTGTGGGGGTGGCTCTGTTAGGAGTCTTGCTTAGAGCACCGCAGTGTAAGTCCTTAGCTCCTCAGGCTCCTCAAGAGCTGTGATGCTGATCAATAGTCGTCCTGGTGCGATATGTCGGCGATCGAGCGACGACAGCACAGATGTTGACAATCACGTATATCGTCCTTGGCGTCTCTGGCGGGCTGTGAGTGGTCTCCCTCATGCCTACACTTGAGCTTACACATACAAAGCCTAATACTAGTCTCCCAAAACCCGGTTATTGTCCCAACTCAGCCTTCGGGCTGGTCCCTGTTGGGGATACTACTCGTGAGTCACACCTGCGCGATGGACTCTGACCAAAAGGCGGTATGGATCGTAGCGGATACTACCATCACCTACGCAGGACAGAGGACTTCCCCTACCACCGTCACGATCTGTGCTTATGCTAGCGTGAGTTCCTACTTTCTGGGATGTTGATACTAATGACTAGGTTATCTTTTCCAATTGTATCCAGTGGGCGCTGTACGGCAATCACCCAAGTCCAGTGGCATTCATCGGGATGTTGCTTGTCCTTACAGGTGGTCTGTATGGTGTCGTATGTCCATTCATATTTCCGACCGGTTCCAGAGCTGACTTCTGCAAGATATACGGGCCGGCCGAAGAGCTCAAGGAAAGTGATTCCGCCAACCTTGGTTCGGAGACATCACCTCTGCTGCAGGAGGACGGAGAAACGAGCTGAGACTACGGAGCAAATACCGAGCCGGAGGTCTGATAGAAGTCTGTAGACTTCAGCCTGGGCAACATGTAATTCACTGGAACAAGGACTGTTTCCCAGATCTTTCTTCCCAGGTCATCGACCTGACTTGTATTTACGTAACCTTCAAGGGAACTGACCATGATGTCAGGACGCGATGCGACTTTCAGCGGCACAACAAGTTAGAGACTACTGTTCAAATATATATAAGTGAAGAGTCTACATGAAGAAAACACGGATGTGATCCGATCCATCATATCAAGACTCAAATGGCTACTTATCTCTAGAAGCGGTGAGTGGTGCCGCGACTGGCGCCAGATGCCAGTCTGTGCCATACTCTGAGGTCTGACGCAGGGCCATACCTATGCGTCTACCCATCCGTCATGCTTGGCTAGGAGTATCAAGCATATCCTTTGTGAGACTGAAAAGACAAAGGGAGTCCATCGATGGAAAAAAGCATCGTTAAACACCTTTCGCCCTTCCAGGGGGATTTCACCGTCTTCACTCCCTTAATTATGTCGTCAATACCAGCAAGCGCTATAGCCCTGTTCGCAATCTTCCTCTACAACTGTGTCAATGCCATCTTTGGTTACCTGACGAACGTGATGGAGATATCCATGCTTCAATTGCTGGCCTTCCAGGCGGTACGTCCATATCATGTGTGCCGGTTGGTGATCGGCTGACCACCAGATCCCCCACTTGCTATTTTGCGGGATATATGTCATCGCTACCAAACCACCCCATGGGCTCATCTGTCCCCCAGGTACACGGAGATCGATCTGGGCAATCGCAATTCTTGCGGTATTCAGCAGTTTACTCGTCTTATCCACTTTACAACAGCTCACGCTATCGGAGCATGTGACGGTGATGTGCATCTTACCCTTCTTCACCGCCTTCGCGGCGAGGATTTGGCTAGGAGAGATCTTCACCAAGACACAGGCTACATGTTGTCGTAGGTCATCAGGAATCTTCCTTGGCTTCTGCTGACGTTTAGTAATATGCGTGGTAGGAGTGATGATGGTTACCGACCCTTTTCGGCTTCGAGACGAGACTATACCCTCTGAGAAGAATGACGGCATATCCGACTCTGTTTCTACCAAGCTCATTGGTATCGGCTTGACTCTACTGGGAGCTGCATTAGTTGCTCCGCAATGTGAGCTAGTTCGGCACTTACTGGAGCTAAGGGTTGGTCGGTGACTGATACAACAGTTGTGCTCATGCGAGTCGTCGGTGATCGCGCTTCTACCGCTCAATTGAAGACAATCACATATCTCGCCGCGTCAATAGCATACCCTTTGTTAGTACGATATATCATCTGCGAGCTATAATACTGAGTTGACAGGTTCATGCTTATAACCCGAACACCTCTTGTCTTTCCAACTAATACAGCAGGGTGGCTGCTACTAGTGGCTTTGGTGGTGAGTTACACTATCTGACCATGGGTGGACCTGACAATACAGGTCATTATACTGGTGGCCGATGTTGCTATTGCGTACGCTGGACAACGGATTTCTCCCACAACAGTTACTATCTGCGTCTATGCTGGTGTAAGTGAAACACCTTCCGTGACGGGCTGACAGCCAGGTTGTCTTCTCCAATATCATGCAATGGCTACTCTACGGAAATCACCCGAGCCCAGTGGCATTCACAGGAATGACTATCGTCCTTGTGGCTGGTCTGTATGGCGTCGTAAGTGGATCACCTTATGAACGGGCAAAGGCTGACTTTTTGCAGATTTATGGGCCTGCTGATGGCCTCATACAGTATCATGTTGTCCACTCGGATCCAGAACAAGATCTCCTACTACCAGACGAAGAGGAGCGGGGCCCAACGGCGGGCGTTCACGAGCGGCAAGCCTGACTGCATTTTTGGATCGTGCGGGGTTTCAGGACAATGACACCTGTCTCCCGAGACGGGTTTGTTGCCCACAAAACCGGGGCAGGGTATCGGGACATACAATGACTGAGTGATGTACAGCAATGAATGAAGTGCAGCATGTCAACAGCTACGGCTTGCCAAGAATCTGTGGCGGGAACGAGCAGGAACGGCTGTACACATCGCCATACTGTACGTATAGCTCTGCTCTGTGTCCTGGTCTCTTAGTATGACATGCAACTCTCCGTGCCGTGTTGCCGCACGCATTCGTGTATGTCGGGTTCTGTGGTGATGCTGCGATGGAGCCTCAGGTCGATGGACGGCCCTCTCCACTCCCAGCTGCCACACACTTCCGCCAAATATTACAATGTCTGCATGTGTACATATTCAAAATTCGGCCTGACCAAGACAAGTCATCATGCGAGTCATCGCACTTTGAAAAGTGCGAACCCAATTATAGCTTTGCGTTCGGGAACGCATCACAAATTGGAGGCAACACGCGATGGAGGAGGAGGCCCAATGCTGCCTGGAACCTCCCAAATGGGGACTCTTGACGTCGAGTAACCAGCGATCACCTTCGCGTCAATGGCCCACAAAATCCCCGCGATCAGTGATTCTTCGGAATCGAATTGCGAGGGTTCCCCGGATCTACAATAAGCGCTCCGGCTATTTTGCGATTCTTGCACATGGTCGGAACACTCACTTTCTGGTGAAGATGTCCAAAAAATCAGCCTGCAGTTCGACGTTGTTCTGCAATCTGTCGAGCTGTTCATCCCATATCCTGACTCTTCTGCTGATTTTCTTCGCTTCCTCTTTAGTCTCTGCATCCGCCATCGATGGATACTCTCCCAAAGACTGGATTCCGGTTCGGATCGAAGGGCGAACATAGTCGTTCAGTAGAGACAAAACTTTCTTGTGCATTGTCGCATTGTGCCTAGCCATCAGAGTCAGATTTGGACGAAACTTGACTCACTCGTTACCGGTTCGACCT
>Ga0308160_10007692_pt1 | contig 10637 bp, 8 predicted proteins | sample PhyFR1_FD_201036 | JGI IMG/M metagenome (GOLD analysis project Ga0308160, IMG submission 201036) | Phyllosphere microbial communities from UC Gill Tract Community Farm, Albany, California, United States - DLSLF.R1 | ecosystem: Host-associated > Plants > Phyllosphere > Unclassified | place: USA...
CTATATCGGCGCCGCGCCGGGCGCCTCGGAAGAAAGCGCGAACGCGTTCACCGGCCTCGAGATGGCGCCGCCGATCCCGATCGGCCTGAAGGGCCGCGAATACCTGCTGCACGCCGATAACCTCGGCTCGCTGGCGCCCGGCTCGCCCGTGTACTACCGGCGCGTGCGCGTCGGCCAGGTCGCCAAGGTCAATCTTGACAAGGCCGGCCAGGGCATCGACATGTCGGTGTTCGTCGAGGAGCCTTACATCGGTTTCGTCGGCGCCGACACGCGCTGGTACCACGCCAGCGGCGTCGACCTGCGGCTGGACGCCAGCGGCCTGAAACTCAATACGCAGTCGCTCGCGGCGCTGGCGACCGGGGGCATCGCCTTCGAATCGGTCGACGGCAAGAAGCCTGCCGGCGCCGCGCCGGCGGGCAGCCGCTACCGCTTGCTGGAGGACCGCAGCGCGGCGCTGCGCCCGCCCGATGGCCCCGGCGTGAGCACGGTGCTGTACTTCGACCAGTCGCTGCGCGGCCTGTCGCCCGGCGCGCCGGTGGACTTCCGCGGCGTCGCGCTGGGCGAGGTGCGCAGCGTCGGCATCGAATTCGACCGCGAGCGCAAGCGCTTCAACATGCCGGTCACGGTCGACCTGTATCCGGGCCGCCTGGGACAGGGTTTCATGGATGCCCTGAACCAGGGCCGCGCCGGCGAAGACATGCTGGGCATGCTGGTCGAGCGCGGCCTGCGCGCGCAACTCAAGAACGGCAATATCCTCACCGGCCAGCTGTACGTGGCGCTCGACTTCTTCCCTAACGCGCCGAAGGCCGCGCTGGTCAAGAATGGCGAAGTGGTGCGCCTGCCGACGATGCCGGGCCAGCTCGACGAGCTGCAAAGCCAGGTGGCGCGCATCGCGGCCAAACTCGACAAGGTGCCGTTCGACGAGATCGGCATGAACCTGAACCGCACGCTGGCGCAGGCCAACGCCACGCTGGCGCGCCTGGAGGGCAAGGTGCTGCCCGAGATGCAGGGCACGCTGGCCGCCGCCCGCTCGACCTTCAGCAGCGCCGAGACCCTGCTGCAGCAGGATTCGCCGCTGCAGTCCGACCTGCGGCGCGCGCTGCAAGAGGTGTCGGACACGATGGAAAAGCTCAACGCGCTGGCCGACTACCTCGAACGCAATCCGCAGTCGCTCATCCGCGGCAAACCCCAGGAGAAGAAATGATGCCGTTTCCACGTCCGCAGCGCGTTGTCAAAGGCGCCGCCCTGGCGCTGTCACTGGCCGCCGCGCTGGCCGGCTGCGCCAGCGCGCCGAGCGACCAGTTCTATACGCTCAGCGGCGGCGCGGCCGCAACGGCGCCAGCGCCGGCCCCCGGCGCGCCGCTGTACTTCGAGATGCGCCCGGTGACGGTGCCGGCCCAGGTGCGCCGCCCGCAGCTGGTCACCAGCAGCAGCGGCGGCCGGGTCGAGCTCGAAGAGCATCACCGCTGGGCCGGGCCGCTGGCCGACGAGATCGGCGGCGCGCTGTCGCTCGGCATTGCCGCCGAACTCGGCGCCATCGACGTCTACCGCAGTCCGGCGCCCAAGGGCAGCACGCTGTACCGGATCGGCGCGAATATCCAGCGCTTCGAGTCGGCGCCGGGCAGCTACGCGCTGGTCGACGCGGTGTGGAATGTGCGCAAGCTCGACGACAGCGAGGTGATCACCTGCCGCAGCGTGCTGCGCGAGCCGGTGGGCGCCGGCTATGACGCGCTGGTGGCGGGGCACCGCGCGGCGCTGGCGAAACTGGCGGCGGCGATCGCCGCCGGGGTGCGCGCCCAGGCCGAAGGGCGCATCCCGGGCTGCTGACCCCGGCCGCGGGCGTTGTTCGCGCGCCATGCGGCGCGCATATTCTGTCTTTGCCTATTGCCCTTCGGTGGACAAGCCCGGAAGGCGAACGTACACTTCCGGTGTTTCCATATGGAAAAATTACCGGATTCATGAAGCGCTATCCCAGCGTCTCAGCCGCAGCGCCGCATCCTCGTCGGGGGACAGACGCACGGATGCGGTTGACGCCGTTCGCCACCGACGGCCGTGGCCTGGTTTCCGACCCATCCCACTCTGAGGACTGGCCACTATGCCATCAATCTCCAAGCTCATTGCCGTCGCCGCGCTGGTCGCGCTCGGCGGCTGCGCCTCGAATACCGCTTCGCGCATGGGCGACGCAGCGGCCACGCCGCTGAGCGACCTGGGCATCGCGAAGGCCGATATCCCGGCGGTACTGGTCACGGCCAGGCAGAATCCCTACCTGAAGCCCGCAGGGCAGAACTGCGTCGCGCTGGCGCTCGAGATCCGCGCGCTCGACGATGCGCTCGGCGCCGACCTTGATACCCCGGTGCTGGACGACGACCCGTCGCTGGCCCAGCGCGCCTCCGGCGCGGCCCATGACCATGCAGTCGGCGCAGTGCGCAGGACGGCCGAGGGCCTGGTGCCGTTTCGCGGCTGGATCCGCAAGCTCAGCGGCGCCGAGAAGCACTCGAAGCACGTGACCGAATGCGTGATGGCCGGCTCGGTGCGGCGCGCCTACCTGAAAGGGATCGCGGCGGCGCAGGAGTGTTCCTGGCGCGACGCCGCAAACGTGGTGGCCCAGGGCGGCTGACGGTCAGGGAATCAGGCGCTCGGCGCGCAGGCGCGCGAACAGGTCGTAGAACGATTCGTCCGTTGCCTGGTAGGCGGTAAAGCCGAGCCGGCGGCTGTTGGCCATGTCGGTCATGACCTCGAGCGGCCGGCCCAGGTCGAGATCGGTGTGCCAGGCCGAGGCCAGGCGGTCGAGGTCGGGCTCGGCCAGGCCGTGGCGGCCCGCGATCTCGCGCCACACCTCGCGGTCGTTGGCCATCGCCGCCTCGAGCGGCTGGACCGTGCCGTTGAAACCGGCCGGCTCGACGCCGAAATAGGCGGCCAGCTTCGGCCACAGCCAGCTCCAGCGGAACACGTCGCCATTGACGATATTGAAGGCCTCGTTGCGGGCGGCGTCGGTGTCGGCCGCCCATACGAGCTGCCTGGCCAGCATGCGTGCATCGGTCACGTCCGACAGGCCGTTCCACTGCGCCCCCGAGCCGGGGAACTGGAACGGGCGCCCCGTCTCCTTGCAGATGGTCGCGTACACGGCCAGCGTCGTGCCCAGGTTCATCGCGTTGCCGACCGCCAGGCCGATGACGGTATGCGGGCGGTGGATGGTCCAGGTAAAACGGTCGCGCTCGGCCGCGGCATACACCTCGTCCTCCTGCGCATAGTAGAAATTCTCGAGCGGCAGCCGCGGCTGGCTTTCGCGCAGCGGCGTGTCGGGCAGGGTGCCCGAGCTGGCATACGCCTCGAACGGGCCGAGGTAGTGCTTCAGGCCGGTGACCAGGGCGACGTGGCGCACGCTCTTCGACGGCGACAACGCGTCGAGCAGGTTGCGCACCAGCGCGGCGTTGACGCGGATGTTCTCGGCCTCGGTGTCCTGGCGCATCCAGGTGGTGATGAAGACGTGGGTCGGCGCGACGTCGGCCAGGGCGGTGGCCAGGGCGGCCGGGTCGAGCAGGTCGGCCGCGACGTGGCGCAGCGCGGGCAGGTCGTGCGGCGCGCGGCGCGACAGGCCGACGACATCCCACCCCTTGGCCAGCAGTTCGCGCGCGACGTGGTTGCCGCCGATGCCGGTGACCCCGACGACGAGTGCTGTTCGTTTCATGTGTGGTCTCCCGATGTGACAATTGACGCCCATTCTACTGCGGGGCGCGAAAGCGCGGCGTCGGGGTGCCAAGGCAAAAGGGCGCTGCATGAATGCAGCGCCCTTTTTCTATAGCCGCTTCAAGTCATCAGAAGCGGTAACGCAGCGTCAGCGAGGTGTTGCGCGGTGCGCCGTAGGTGATCTGGTTGTAGGCAGCGAACATTGCGAACGTTTTCTTGTCGGTTGCGTTGTTGACGTTCAGCTGGGCCGACAATTGCTTGGTGAACTCGTAGCGCGCCATCAGGTTGACGATCGCGTACGAATCCTGCTCCATGCGCCCGTCGATGCCAGGCGCCACGGTCAGGTCGGTCGTGTAGGTGCTGCCTTCCCAGTTGACGCCGCCGCCGACGGTGAGCTTGTTCCAGTCGCCCGGCAGGCGGTAGCTGGCGAACGCGCGCAGCGTCTTGCGCGGGTAGATCGAGTTGAAGTCGACATCGTCGGCATCCTTGGCGCGGAAGATCGCATAGCCGATGCTGGCGTTCAGGCCCGGGATGATCTCGCCCGAGACGTCCATCTCGATACCCTTGCTGGTCGCGCCGTCGACGCCGCGGTAGTAGGATTCCGGCAGCAGCGGACCGGTCGGGCCGTCGCGGTCGATCATGCCGGCGGCCTGGGCCAGGCCATCCTGCTTGAGGTGGAACACCGACAGCGAGGCGTTCACGCGGCGGTCGAAGAATTCGCCCTTGATGCCGGCTTCGCTGGCCTTGCCCTCGATCGGGTCGAGCAGGTCGTTATTGATGTCGCGGTTGTTCTGCGGCTGGAAGATGCTGGTGTAGCTGGCGTACAGCGAGTAGGTGTCGTTCAGGTCGAACACCAGGCCGGCGTACGGGGTGACCTCGTTCGAGTACTTGATCGCGTACGGATCCTGCCACTGGCCGCCGCCTTCCTTCTCCCACTTGGTCACGCGCGCGCCAACGATCGCCTTGAGCTGGTCGGTGAGCGAGAAGCGCGCCATGCCGTACAGGCCTTGCTGGGTGGTCTCGCTGGTCTCGTAGCGGGCTTGCGGACCCCACACCGGGGCCGGGTAGCTGGCCGGATCCCAATTGTTGAAATCGGCGACCGGCGGCGCGAAGCCACCGGGCGCGGTCGGGAAGTCGGCCAGGCGGTTGTTCGAGTAGAAGTCGGTATTCGCGTGCAGGTAGCCGACGGCGGCCTGGTGTTCGCGGCCGAACAGCGAGAACGGACCGCTGGCATGTACGCCGAAGTCCTTCTGCTTGGTCTGGATGACATACGAGCCGGCGAAGGCGCCCAGGCCGGCGCCGGTCACGCGGTCGGGCACGCCCGACAGGTACAGCAGGCGCGAGTCGCCGTCGCGGGTGGCGTCGGTGTACGTGAAGCGCAGGTTCCAGCCATTGGCGAAGCGGTGTTCGTAGTCGGCGAAGAAGTTGTCGTACTGGTTGTCGTAGCCGGTCCATGGGGTGCCGGTGGTCTTCGAGCGGTCGACGCCGATGATCGAACCGTCGCTGTAGCGGTACGGCAGGCCGCCCCACATCGGGCCACGCGGGCTCATCTTCTGGCGGCTGAAGCCGGCCGAGAAAGTGCCGTCGCGGCCGATATCGGCCTCGATCGTGGCGTAGTAGGTGCGGTCGTTGTTTTCCAGGTAGTTGATCCAGCTGTCGCCTTCGCCGTATTCGGCGACCGCGCGGCCGCGGATGCTGCCCGATGCGTTCAGCGGGGTCGAGACGTCGGCCACGATGCGGCGCTTGTCCCAGCGGCCGATGGTGGCTTCGACCGAACCGGCCAGTTTCTTGCTGAAGGCGCGCTTGCGCACCAGGTTCAGGGCGGCCGACGGGGTGCCGGCGCCGGTCATCAGGCCGGTCGCGCCACGCACCACTTCGACGCGGTCGTACAGGGCCAGGCTGCCCAGCACCTCGCCAGCGCTCCAGGCGGCGTCCCAGGTGGTCGGGATATTGTCGATCTGCAGGTTGGTCACTTCGAAACCACGGGCGGTGAAGCTGCCGCGGTGGGTTTCGTACTGGTTGACCGAGACACCGGTGACGTTGTTGGCCACGTCGGTGATCGTCATCAGGTTCTGGTCTTCGATGCGCTGCTGGGTGATGACCGAGACCGATTGCGGGGTGTCGCGCAGCGACATGTCGAGCGGCGTCGCGGTGCGGGTGCGGCCGATGGTGTAGGAGCCGACGTCATCGGCCAGCTTCTGGGCTTGCACCTGGACCTGCGGCATCGAGGTGGTGCCGGCGGCGGTATTGCTCGTCTCGGTGGACTGGGCCTGGACCACGAACGGGAGGGCAAGGCCCACGCACACCGTCAGAGTCTTGAGTTGAAAACGCGCCGAGGCGCCGACCAGCTTTTCCATCTTTTTTCCTGTTTTTGATGATGATGAGTGGCGGACCCAGCACAAGATTTGCGCACGTCTGCCTGTAATGAGAATGATTCAGCAGGTAATGATAACTATTCTCATCTACTTGTGTCAATGGATGTCGGTGGCTGGCCGGCGCTGGCGTGGGGATTGTGCACGCCCATGGACAGTATTGACAGCGTACGAGGCTGTTGCGAGATGCGGGACATGGCTATGCTGGCGTCACCTCATCAACACGACCAAAAAGGTAATGCAATGGACAAACCAGAATTCTTTGTGACCCAGGGCTACGGCGAAAAGTTCCACGCCAAGCTGGGCTATTCCCAGGCCGTCAAGGTGGGCAACCGGGTCGAGATCTCCGGCCAGGGCGGCTGGAACGACGAGATCGCGTTCCCGGAGTCGCTGGTGGACGAGATCGAGCTCGCCTTCAGGAACGTCGAACGGGTGCTGGCCGCGGCCGGCGCCACCTGGGAGCACGTGATCAGCGTCGTGTCCTACCACGTGGGCGGCTTCCCGCCTGAAACCAACGAGACATTCGCACGGCTGTTCCGGCAGTACATGCCAAGCCACGGCCCGATCTGGACCGAAGTGGGCGTCGCGGTGCTGGGCGATCCGCGCATGCGCGTCGAAATCCAGGTCACGGCCATCATCGCCTGAGTACGCGGCGGTGCGGCCGAGCCCTTGACGTTCGATCCCTTGCCGGGACAGGTTCTCAGTCGCGAAACGCGTCGATCAGCCAGTCGACGAACACGGTGAGGCGCGCATTGCGGTGGCGGTTGGGTGGATACAGGATGTGGAAAGGCATCAACGGCCGGCGCCATTCGCGCAGGATCGGAACCAGCGTGCCGGCGTCCACTTGCGGCTGGACCATGCGCACGAAATGCTGGCCAATCCCCATGTCGGCCAGCAGCATCGCCAGCAGGCCATTGCCGTCATTGGTCGAACATTCCCCGGCCTCGATCTCGACCCGCTTGCCATCGCGCTCGAAGATCAGCGGGTTCGGTCTCGCCGTCGCCGCAAAGAAATACCCCACGCAAACGTGGCGCTCGAGCTCCGCGGGCGAGTCCGGCATGCCGGCGCGCGCCAGATAGGCTGGCGAGGCATAGGTGCCGTAGTCCAGGTCGAACAGCTTGCGCCCGACCATCGACAGCTCGCCGATGTCACCGGCCCGTATCACGCAGTCGACGCCTTCGCCGATGATGTTCGCAGGGCGGTCGCTGATGCCCAGCGCCAGCGTGATGTCGGGGTAGGCCTGCTGGAAGCGCGGCAGCGCCGGCACCAGCAGCGAGGTCGCGAACGCGGCCGGCGCATCGATACGAAGGTGACCGCGCGGTTTGCGCTTCTGGCCGCGCATGGCGTTGTCCGCCTCGTCGAGTTCGGCCAGCAGGCGGGCGGCTTGCCGGTAGTAGGCGAGCCCTTCGGCGGTCGGCGCCACCGAGCGCGTGGTGCGCAGCATCAGCTGGTTGCCCAGGTGCGTTTCCAGGTCGCCGATGAGCTTGCTGACCGTGGAGCGCGGCATGCCCAGCTGGTCCGACGCGCGGCTGAAGGAGCCGGTGTCGACGACGCGCACGAAGGCGCGCATGGCGAGAAGCTGGTTCATGGCGCGGGGCCGCTGGCTGGATCGGTCATGGAAATGGATTATCCATGAAACCGGTCACTGCCGGAAAAACGGCCCTGCCGGGGGGGCGGACCGGGCACTCCGCACCCCCGATGAGCGGCGCCGGATCAGGCGGCTTCGCGCTTGTTGGCCTCGGTGATGGTCCAGAAATAAATCGTGCGGCCGTCGACCTCCACGGTCTTTTCGGCCGGCCATTCCGATCCCATATCGAAGGCGTGCGACACCACGCGCGTGCCGACCTTGAGCTGCTTCCACAGTTGCGGCCGCAGCTTGGCGTTGATCGTGGGTAGCAGGTACAGGGTCACGACGCTGGCGCTCGAGAAGTCGGTCTTGAACAGGTCGCCCACGCGGAATTGCGCGCGCTCGGACACGCCGGCCTTCTTGGCGTTCTCCTTGGCCTCTGCAATGCGGGTCGGATCGATATCGATCCCGGTGCCTTTCGCGCCGCGTTCCCTGGCGGCCGTGACGACGATGCGGCCGTCGCCGCAACCCAGGTCGAACAGGGTGTCGTTCTTGCCCACCTTGGCCAGGTCGAGCATCTTGTCGACCACTTCCTGCGGGGTCGGCACATAGGGGACGTCCAGGGGCGGGGTGACGGCGCCGGCCTGGGCCAGCGCGCGCCCGAACGGGAACATCATCATGCCGGTAGCGGCGGCGGCGGACAGCAGCAGGGTACGGCGGCGAGCTTGCGGGTTCATCAGCACATCTCCTTGGCGTGGACTTGGTTGGGGGAAAAGACTATTGACGACTTCTGGAGCGCAGCAACAGCAGCAGGGCGACACCGACGGCCAGCACCGCCACGCCGATCCAGGCGGCGTTCAGGCCGCCCAGCTGCTGGCTGTAGACGTACGACAGGCTGGACCACAGCATATACCCGCAGCTGCAGCAGAACAGCAGCGGCAGCAGCGGATACAGCGGCACCTTGAACGGACGGGGCGCATGCGGCTCGCGGCGGCGCAGTACGAACAGGGAAATGCCGGTGAGCAAGAAGAACAGCCAGAACACGGGCGCCGTGAATTCGACCATCGCCTTGAAGCCGCTGCCCAGGGCCGCGCCGGTCAGGACCAGGGCCAGGGCGGCCACGCACTGCACCGTCATGGCCACCGTCGGGGTGCCGCGCTGCCCGTCCCATTCGGCCAGGCGGCCAAGCGTTTTCCAGTCCTTGCCGATCGCGTAGCTGGTGCGGGCGCCGACGATCATCGTCGCATTGATCGAGGTCAGGGCGGATACGGCCACCAGCACCGAGATGACTTTCTCGCCGGCCGGGCCGAGGGCGGCCCGCATCACATCGGCCGCCACCGCGTCGGAGGCGGCCATGCCTTCGATGCCGAGCACTTTCCAGTAGGCCCACGTGACCAGCAGGTAGAGGACGGTGATGACGACGATCCCGAGCGTCAGGGCAATGACCATATTGCGCGGGCCGCCGCGCAGCTCGGCGCTGATATACGCGGCCTCGTTCCAGCCGCCATAGGTTAGCAGCACGAATACCATTGCCATGCCGAGGGCGGCGACGGCCGGACCCGCGGCCGGCGCGCCGTCGCTGGCGGCGCTCGTCGAGGCCGCCGTGGCCTGCAGCGGCGCCGGGTCGGCGAACAGGGCGGCGGCGCCGACGATCAGCAGCAGGCCGAGGATCTCGGCCACCGTCAGCAGGGTCTGGGCGCCCGTGCCGGCGCGGATCCCGCGCAGGTTGAGCGCCGACAGCCCGACGATCACGGCGATGGCGTAGAACGTGCTGCCCCAGCCGTCCGGCAGCATGGCCAGCGGGAGCGCCTGCTGCATGTAGTCGCCGAAGACGAAGCCGAGCAGCGCGATCGAGCCGGTAGTGATGACGGAAAAGCGCGCCCAGCCGAACAGGAAAGCGACCGAGCGGCCGAAGGCGCGCTGCAGGTAGTGGTAGTCGCCGCCGGCATGCGGATACGTGGTGGTCAGTTCAGCGTAGCATAGCGCTCCGATGAGCGAGACGAGACCGCCCATGGCCCACAGCATGAACATGGTGCTGGCGTCGCCGGCGAAGCCGGCAACCAGCGAGGGGGCCTTGAAGATGCCGGCGCCGATGACGACGCCGACGATGACGGCGACCGCCTCGCGCAGGCCGATGGTCTCCCGCGGGCGGGCGTCGGCATGGGGTGGGACGATGCGTTCGGCGTCGATGGTATCCATGTCGTCGGCAGTGCAGGCACGTAGCCGGTCGCCGCGGGCGGCGCCGTGCATGGTTGAACATGGGGAACGTGCAGACACCGGCGCTCACCCGCTTGTCGGTACTGGATGTTAGCCAGACCATTGAGCGCGTGGCGCGCGATTGCAATGACGAAACGATCGATACGGCCCGTCAAGCCGTGCGCGAGAATGGAGCGCGCAGGGCGCGCGGGGCGCCCGCGGTTCAGCTGGCCGTGCCGACGGCCTCGGCCGGCGCGCTGGCCGGACCGTTAGCGGCATCCAGGGCCGGCGCGCCGAGCCAGTCGAACAGGGCGGGCCAGATGCTGGCGTGGGCGCTGCGTCCGACCAGCACGCCGACGTGCTGCAGGTTGACGCCGACGTCTCCCCGGTATTCGAGCACCAGCTTGCGTTCGTTCGGCGCCGCCTCGTGGAACGGCAGTACCGCCGCCGGCGGAATCACCTTGCTGCGCATGTCGACCACGCTCGCCAGTGGCGCGCGCAGATCGCCCGGCCCGATCGTGCGCCCGCCGATGGCGAGTCGTCCCTGCATGAACTCATCGTTGCGGTACAGACACTCGACAAGCGCGGTGAACAGGCGTCCGGGCAGGGGGAATTCGTCGTGGGTCCAACGCTCGACCCGCATATGCGTGGCCAGCGCCTGGGGATCGAGCAGCGACAGCCAGCGGTCGGCAATCCGCTCCCACTGGAACGCCTGTGGCTCGGCCAGCGCGCTCATCATGTTCAGGTAGACGCCCGGCACGTGGCCGAACGTGGCGGCGATGGCGCCGGCGTGCGGCGTGGCCTTGACCAGCGGC
>Ga0308160_10007693_pt1 | contig 10634 bp, 9 predicted proteins | sample PhyFR1_FD_201036 | JGI IMG/M metagenome (GOLD analysis project Ga0308160, IMG submission 201036) | Phyllosphere microbial communities from UC Gill Tract Community Farm, Albany, California, United States - DLSLF.R1 | ecosystem: Host-associated > Plants > Phyllosphere > Unclassified | place: USA...
GATCACCAAGAACTTACGACTGGCATTGGATCCGGGAGCATGTGTAGACCACTCTCCTTCCAGAGAGCTGGGGCCTTACACATGAGACGGCCTACCGAGCTAATACGAATGCGCTCGGAAAGGAACGAGATCTTCGCGTCGTGAACCACTTCGAACGACGTTACTTCTGTCCCGCAGCACGTCGGAGCCAACGGATTACCCTGGCGTCATAGCAACCCTTTCGGGCACCTCCCGTCCAAGAGCAACCCGTGTACTCCGCACTACCCTGGCGTCATAGCAACCTACTCGGGCACCTCCCGTCCAAGAGCACACCGGAGCCAACGGATTACCCTGGTGTCATAGCAACCCTTTCGGGCACCTCCCGTCCAAGGGCAACCCGTCTACTCCGCACTGCCCTGGCGTCATAGTAGCCCTTTCGGACACCTCCCGTCCAAGAGCAACCCGTGTACTCCGCTTCATTCTGGCGTGATCTTCAGGTTGTCCGCACCCAACAGATCTATCGACGAAGAGATATTTTCAGAAAGCTTCGTGGGTGGAGAACAACTCGGTTATGGCTTACATCGACCCAAAAGACAACCATGAATACCTTGCGGGCGGGACTGCCTTTACTACTTGTCCTTCCGGATCTTCGTAAACGTCAACCGGACCCAGTACTTTCGGAGACCTTGTGGACGGGACTGCCTCTACTACTTGTCCTTACGGATCTTCGCAAACGTCAACCGGAGCAAGTACTCTTACTTGTACGATGCTGCATCCGGAGGACAGAAGAAACGAGTCGTTAGTAAGACGATCGGAAATGGCGACTGAGACGAACTTACAACTGGCTTCATGCCCGAGCACATAGTTGCTGTTCCGTACAGCTCTTGATCCGGTCCGTGCGTGGATCTTCCAGTACACTAACAAGAAAGACCGTGCTTAAGATTGAATGGACTGTTCCGGAAACTCACCTCTTTGGAACGCTCGTGACACAAAGGTGTTCGAACCGTTCCACTTGCTACACTTATAACTTATTACTTATTCTTTACAACCTCAAACTCAATCTGTTGGCTGGGAAGGTACGCGTGAAGAAGAGACATGTGAATATCGATCCGGACCGAATTGACTATCGACTTACGCGAGATGGAAAGGAACGTAGCCGGAAGGAAGGAGAGGATAAGGACACAGGAAGAAGAGCAGATCGTCAGCTCCTGAACATTGGCTGTCTTGAGAGAACAAAGGGAAGAAAACAGAAGCGATGTAACGAAGATATCTGTCGGACAAGAAGGAAAAAAGGAAAAAAAGTGGATGTGAGTGAGTGGCAAACGGGAATCCGAGCGAAAGGGGAGTAAGGGGGCAAGGGGGTAGGGGTTGGACTCTCGCGCCTATCGAGAGGGGATGCTGCCAAAGAAAAGCGCGCGGCGACCATTCTGCTTTCTCACGATGTCTGTCCCGATTCGTTGCGTTCACCTGCTAAATCCGATCGGAAGCTCGGTATTACAGCGCAACGGATGAACTCTCGTAAGACGGGACGACGGCGTTCAAGTAGGGGTCGCTCTAGCTCAACACGCAACATCTTATCCTCCTCACTCGTAAGTCGTGCCCCTATGCAAGTAGTCCATTTCATGGCATCGTGATTGTTGATCGAGCTCTTTACATCGAGAAAGATCAAGGTCGCAAGAAATCACCACAGATGATTGAAGTACAGATTGAACGAGCCTCGTAATGTGATCAGAATGTAGCTCGATCAGAAAGATCGTCGGTGTAGCTCGCATATGGTCGAATGATCACATCAATAACAAAGACGCCACATTCGCGCGGACAATGAGTCATTGATCTGATCATGATGATGAGACCAATCTGACTGATCTCCAGCCGAAAGGTATTATTTCTCAATATCACGGTATGGTCGAAATGGCAAGAATCGTAATCCCGCGAGCTTCAAGAGGGAAAAAGAATAGTCAAAGGAGGGTTTCGAACACACGACCCATCTGTTTGCCAAGACTTTTTTTTTTGGCCACGCGATCGAGGACCTTGAAACGCGAATCAGCCAGGGGTTTTCGTGACGCGCGGGAATGACAGGGAAATGCAAGCGAGCGAAGATAAGATCAATTAAGGCTCGTGACGTCAGACGGTATGTCAAGATCAGCGTACGTAAACAAACAGTCGGCAGAGGGCAACATATACACATCTTGCTGGCGACTAGTGGCAAGGTGGTCCAAGAATGATTGGTCGAGCGAACACTGCTGTATTATGATGACAATCGTTGAAGTGTTAAGCCCAGAGGTACTTCCCAAGGGGGAGGACCTCCAATTCCTCAAGACGGGACACGGGACTGAGGCAAAGGCTGCTTGTACATTCTATAAGCAATAACAGATGCCACAACTATACAAGGGGTTGTGGTAAGACCCATCAATACCACCAACAAATGTACCCCCCATCGGGGGTGGTCTAGAACGACACGCATATAGACGTGTGCGCACTGGGGCTCTGACACCCGGGAGATGATGATCGATAACAGAAACGAACCAGCCTGTCGTAGTAGTACAAAAAATGAATTCAGATGAAAGTCGTCGGTGTACGATCGGGTCCATATTGGAGACGGATTGCAATGATGGTGTTGAAGTCGTGACAGATGCTCGTGGGGCTGAACTTGAGTGGAAATATTCACTCTCATCACTGCTGTTGACGCTTTTCCTGGACATCTGGGTCCTCAAGCTCGTCGGCTTTCCTCTTTCTCCCAACGCCTTCATCATCTTCTTCGTTGATCGCCCTCTGCTTGGCGATATAAGACTTGAAAAGGACCCCGTCCTGCTCGAGCTCGTTGTTCTTCCTGCGACGGTCTTCAAGGGCAGCTCCAAAGGGTTTGGAGTGAGTCAGATCTGGAGGTGAGCGGGTCGTCTCAATCTCTTTGGAAGCCCCCTTGTCGATGTGTTTCTCGATGACCTCGGTTAATTGGGCGAGACGTTTGATTTTGAGGTTGGACTCAATAGGGTTGGCCACGGTGTGGATACAGTGGTTGACGGTAATATTGGGTCTTATTACAACCCTTTGTATGGTTATGGCATCCGCTGTTGTTCATAGAATGTACAACCTTACTTTGTCTTGGTTCAGTGTTCCGTCTTGAAGGAGCTGTGGGTCCTCTCCGGTGGGGAGGACCTCCTGGCCCTACATTGGGCATGTGAGCGAGTATCGAGCGTCTCTGCAATGCAATGTGTCAATAGGGTTCGCCGTTCGATACCAAATCTTTCTGGAGGACAGATCCCTCTCTTCCTGGAGCTGTTCTACAAGAACCTCTCGCTCTGTTCTTGCCCTTCTCCTGAGGCAGGCCGAACTCAATGGCTGCCTTGTGATATTTAGCCAAAAGCCCCCTTTTAGCCTTCATCCGGGCCGAGACCTAGTGCATGTTGCCCATGGTACCCTTATACTTGTAATCGAGGTCCCCCGAGTACTGGCTACACACATTCGAACGATGAATACCGATTTGACCGAGTCGATTGTGTAGAGGTATGCTGCGCGAAAGATCTACACAAAGCACTTCGGGGTAGGATAAGCAGAGTCACGGCCTGAAGGATGAAGACAATAAACAGCGTGATAGAGGATTGTACAAGAGGCAAAAAGCAAGCTGGGGTGCCCCAACGCCAAATTTTTCGGACGGACGACCGTTACTGCGATCGAACGTCCAATGAGACGCAGAGTTTTTGCTGTCTGTCGGTCCAACCTGGTGTGATACTTTCACGATTTCTGCCCGACGCGGTGCGCACAGCCAGCTAGTGTGTTAGTTTGACCTGCAGATATCGATCGAGACTATCGATCAGATACAGGACACCGCAAATTTCTAGAGATCTTGCGCGATGGGTAAGGTTCATGACACATGACATCATCTCAAACCCTCTAATACGTTACAACGACATGTCTTTCGTGTCGGCTCCCATAGCCACCCACATCAAGCTAGCCTGAAGATCCTCCGGCACATCATCTGTCCTCGAGACCTTGGGTTTCCCTTCTTCGTCCCACATCTGCGTCACCGCGATTCCCTAGCATACATACGCAAAGCAATCAGTTAAACCAATTCACAGCGTCCGACCATATCGACCAACCACCCACCTTCCCGACCGACACCTTGATCATCGGTTTTGTTGGCTTGTACACCTCCAGTTCCGCCTCGTCGCCATCCTTGACCATGCGTACAATGTTCTGTGCTGCCACTCCCGCTTGGTACCAGCCCGTATGTCCCGCCTTGATGGCTTCGGTGTTCGCGACGTCGCCTGAATGCGTGACCATCGACGTTAATTTAGCCAACAGCTTCTCAGCATCGGCGAATTCGTCATGACTTACCGATCGCAAAGACGTGATTCCATCCAGGGTGGTCCAGCTGCATCGATGGTTTGACGTTCAGCGACCCCCGCTCACTGAGCAAAGATCGCTCTTCCTGTGAAATCAATTCGTGGTTGTGTTTCTGTCCCGTGCAGATGATCTGATGAGTCCACGTCGCACATGATGTCAGCCAACCAGATCTATAGCCCAAACCCGACCCGAACGATACTCACCTGCAGATCACTCTCAACGACCGCTCCACTCTTCAGCTTCGTCGTAATCATCTTTCGCCCCGTCTTCCCGTCCCGCCCCTCTTGCCTAGCCGCATCGTCTCGCTGCCTCTCGAGATCCGCCAAATCGTCCACCCGTTCATCGTGCCTCACCTCAACTCCGATCGCTTCCAGGTCGGCTTGGATGAGGTCGTGCATCTCGGGTTCGTAGATGCTCAGGAAACGGGATCGGGAGTTGATGAGGATGACGTGGGTGGAGGGGAAGTAGGCTTTGATATCGCTTGCGAATTCTGTAAGGAACCGAGCACGACCCGACGGACGAGAATGAGTATGACAACCTTACTGCTCGCACGCCTACTCGCACTCACGAATTCCCAAAGCTCCACCACCGACGACCAACACCCTCGTAGCCTCTCTCACCACCCTCTGATTCTCCTTCAACCAATCCTTGGCCTCCATCTTCTTCTTCGGCAGCCTAATCAGAGGATGAGGCAACCGACTCCCCGTAGCATAAACCAAATACCTGAACCGAATCGTCTCCGTCCCTTGCTCATTATCATCATCAGGACGTTTCTCTTCCCCTGCTCGAGCTCGGGCGTAGTGATCTTTAGCGATCTGGGTGGCTAGCTTGGGTTGGACGCCGCCGGCGATAGGTTCGCCCCAGCTACTACTGGCGATCGAGGTGGACGAGGCGTTCCGGGATCCCATGGTCAGCCTTCGGGGAAATGAGGGTGGTTCTTCATGTTCCGACGAGTTGCCTCCGGTAGCTTGACAACAAGTTTCCGAGGGTGAGAGACAGGTGGCGCATCCTCGGCCTCGTAGATGACCTCCTCCAGGGATCTTGAACTCGACACTAGGTTGAGGTGTCAATAACCCCGTTGGTCCCGTGCTCACCCCGCCAGCTTCGTTGTTCGTCGTCGAATCCGAGTTGGATGACCCAGAAGCCTGACAACACCCACTCGAGGGCGAGAGACAATCGTTGCAACACGTAAACGTCGATTTGGTTCCGTTCGGCGTCGAGGTAGGTTCGCTCGGAGGAGGAGTGAGAAGCTGGACGATCTCACCAGGAGGTCGGACGGTGGCTACCTCTTCTTGTCCATCGACGATGTGGATATGAGAACCGTTAGCGTCGCTTGATGCGTCCTCGGTAGTGCCGGCCTTCGACTGGGGCGCCTCGAGTTTCCAGACAGACGACCCCTTCTTCGACTTTCTTGGACCGAGCTTCAAAGCCCCCATCCCCTGCTGCACCTCCTTGACCTCTTCCCTCCCATCCTCCTGTTCCAGCGGAGGTAGCGTATCCTTCATTTCCTCCTTGCTGACCTCGACCTTTTTGCTCGGCCTCGGATGATGCCTCACAAACGAAACATGACTCCTCGTGATCCTAGTTACCGTACTCTGAATATACTCGGCCCGGGGTTCCTTCTCCAACTTCTCTAAATCCTCATTCGGATGATGATCCCCGTTCACTACCTTTTTGTTATCTTCTTCCTGAGGTGGATCCTCCGAAGCAAAGATGTTGGTATAAGGGATGAACGCGTGTTCTTCGTACCCCTCGACCACGGCGAAACGGGGCAAGACGTAGAGATGGGCGAGGTGGGAACGTTGTTCGAGGAGGAGGACGCGGGAGGTGGAGCTTTTAGGTAGAGATTTGGCTAGGGTTCGGGCGGCGTGGGCTCCTGAGTGGTTGGAGGTGGGTGGAAGTGGTAGATTGTCGGTATGTCGAGCAGGTGGATGCAAGGACAGAGCGAAACGAGGTTGGTCACATCAGGTTGCGGGGGAATAGGATCGAAGTGGCCATCAGCTGACAAGATACGAAGTTCCGGAATGTCCGGACTATCCCACTACCCACCCGCATAACTCCCTCCAACGACGATGATTGGGTCATCTTCCCTCGCTTCCAGATTCTCCTCGACGATCACCCGCTGATCGTCCTCGTCCTCCTCCTCCTTCGTTGAGCTGGGTGACGGGTTGGAGATCGCCTGCGATGGTGTTGACATGGTTCTGGTTCACAAGAAGCTATAGGTGGTCCTGATTAGAACGTGCTGACTGTCACCCGACTTGAAGACGCTCTGTCGGTTAATGATCCCTCTCAATGTTTAATCTCACAAGGTTTCAGACTCGACGACCTTGCCCTTCCGTCGCTCCCATCTCATCTCATCGCTCGATCGTCATTTCTAGGGCGAAAACCCCGAAATAAGATTACGGCATATGACGAATCGATAGTTTATGGCTTGATTCAGCCCGAACCAATGACGTGTCAATCAGCGACCTTTATTTGCTTCCGTCGAGTGTGACGTGGTGATTGTGACGCGATACCGACTCACTCGCTCAACTTATTTCAATCAGAAAAGGTTGGTCAATTGGTCGTATCCTTCCTCATCTGCCTCGATCAATTCCTGAAGCTAGTGTGATATCTGAGAACGCTACACAATCCCCTCCTCTCCTTGTGTAACCAAGAATGACTTCGCTCTTGAAACACATCGACATGGGTCAACCTTGGTTGATCGCGTCGGTCGGTACAGTCCTCTTCAACCCGATCTTTTGGAACATTGTCGCTAGGAATGGTGAGTCGTCCATGCTCCCTGGGCTTCCTGCCTTCTTCCATCTCTTCTCCTCATCTTGTCATCTCTCTCTCTGTTCTGCTCTCCGTTAACCTCGTGAGCGAAAGCTGATCTGAAAACTCGCTGGGACCACGACGAACAGAATACAAGAACAAATCCCTTACCAAGATATTCGGTTCGCCTTACAACGGAACCGTCTTCTTGGCGATTACCATCTTCTCCCTAGGAATCTTCCGTGACTGGGTGTGAGTCCTCCCTCGATCCCTTACACCCACTACCTCCTCTAATCCTTTGTTTTGGAACTGATCATGTTGATCCTGTGATATCGCGTGGATTTGAGGGACTTTTAGCTACCACAAAGCCCTACTCTCTCAACCGACCTACTCGGGTTTCTCGAACATCTTGGTCAAGGCCGTCGGAGCTGGATTGGTCATCGTCGGACAAGTTTTGGTCGTCACCTCCATCTGGGCTCTAGGTCTGACCGGTACGTCATCACCCCCTCGTCTTATCCCCCCTCCTTTCCAACGCAAGAGAAGACGGCTGACGGCTCCTCGCCCCACACACAGGAACCTACCTCGGGGACTACTTTGGTATCCTCATGTCACATCGAGTCACCTCTTTCCCCTTCAACATCATGCGTGATCCGATGTACAATGGATCTACCTTGTGTTTCATCGGGACGGCCTTGTTTTATGCGAAACCTGCTGGGTTGGCGGTTAGTGTGTTGGTTTACGTGGTTTACCAGGTGGCGCTTGCTTTTGAAGGGTGAGTCGAGGAGTTGTTGAAGAGGATCTGGGAAGAGCGTTGGGAAGCGATAGAGGGCTGATGAGGTTGTTTGTGTTGGTATGACAGGCCGTTCACGGACAAGATCTATTCGTCGGCTGCTGCCAAGAAGAAGAGGGAGGCTGTACCTGTCTCCACTTCGAGCGGGTCCGATGTCGGCGCTTCGTCCGCTGGCAAGACCCGAACTCAATCTAGCACTAGCACCGCCACGGCCACCAAATCCCAACCTCAACAACAAACCCAACAATCGATCTCCACCTCATCGGCCACCGCTACCGGCTCATCTTACGCTTCAGCCGTCAATGACCACTCTCACGAATCCCGCTCCACCCTACCCTCTACCGATCCTCGTCCTCAGGTAGACTTGTCCCACTTGGGACTCGGGAACCCGCTCACCAACGGGTACGTGGGGACTGGGGACCCAAAGGCCAGTGCGTTCGCGGGGCTTCCGGAGGGAAGTAGTCCGGCTAGGGTGACGAGGAGTAGGAGTAGGGCTAGGATCGTGGATGATGATTAGGTGAGGGAGGAGGGCGGAGAGATGTTGAGGGTGGTGCGTATGGGATAACATGTTCAACAAGAGAAAAGAAGGAATAAGGCAGGGAGTTACGGAGGACGCACTCATCTGCGTCAAACCCTGGAGAGGAAAGGAACCGGCAGGGATAGGCAGGAAAACGTCACGATCAAATCAACGGTCATCGACGAGGAAGATGTATAGATATACTACAACGACATATACACGGCTAGACAAGGGCGGGTCGACATGAGAAAGTTTAGGTTGTATCATCTATTCCCCCCTCGATTTTTCGTTCTTAGAGTGACGAGACGAGACGTAAATACATACATGAACAACGACATACACGAAACGAGCGCATGAGATGGGGTCCACGGGCGATAAGGATTGGCGAGGGCAGATTGGCCGTCACGGGGTCGATGCTCGACGATGAACGCTGATCACGGGAACGTATGGATTGGGACGATGATTTTCCCTATTTCTGGTGGCCGGTCGTTTGAAGTTGCCGGTGAACATACATTGATGGGTGTAGTCGTAGGTGGGCGAGCGAAGAGGCTAGAAACTTTTATCCCTTCCATCCAAGCCATTTGCTGCCGTCTTTCACGTCGCAGACCAAACCATATAATTCGAATCAGTGGCCAGCATCAAATCCCGATCCAAGAACGACTCACGCGCGAATAAACTAGGCGGCGAACATCCCTGCCCAGTCATCTTCTCCTTGTCGTTCTCGTTCGGCCCTCCAACGCTCGACCTGCACGAGACACACCAAGTATGGTAAGGCTGTTCCATGCCTGCGGGGGCTTCCATTTCGCGATCCTCCTCGTGCGCCGCCGTCGGGGTCTCAGCAGGTTGGCCTTGCACCGGAAGGTTGGAGAGGGAGATCGAGTCGGATTCAGAGGCGGACGTGGGGGACCCGGACTGGTTGGAGTTTGTTTCGGAGGATGGTTTCTGTAGGGCGGTTTGGATGCTGGGTTTGTTGTATTTTCCGATCATCTGCTTGAGAGCTGAATATCAATCGTCAAAGCGCTAACGAGATTTGGCGGAGGTGCGTTTGCTTACGGCTGATTGGGCACGATGTGCAGGAGAATCGTGATCCATTTTGAGTTTCGCTTGTTGAGATTTGTCTTGGAGGTCGATTTTGATGATTTCGAAGGGAGAGGCGATCGAAGGGAGAGACGAAAGTACGCTCGAGACCAAATCTTCAAGACCGAGAGATGCTTTGAGTATATGTATATATATGCCTATCGATATGATCACAAGACCACCTAATCTCTATACGACCGAGCTTATCACCAGAACGAATTGGATCTTCAGTTACAACACACTTCTGCTTATCTCTTTCTGGTTTTGACTAGCAGCGAATGAAAATCCATCAACCCCTTTCTCCCGCCCGGCTCCTTTGTTCGCTTCCCCTTGGGAATCCGTGGGTTCTCCTCGCCGCCGTGCTAAAGGGGCCGACATGAGCTGCCCTAGAAGGCCATCGCTATCCTATCTGCCGAGTTGTGGTGCGTGATGAACCTCGCCCCACCCTTTTTAAATGTCTGATCCACTTTGAACCCTAGATCCCTAAAATACTTGTCCGTTACTCCGAAACCTTCGGGCGCGCTAGCTTGACGCGAATTTCACTACGAGCCTCCAGGAAGTATGATCGATCGCCTAGAGCAATGTGTGCCAGGGGGCCAATTTCGACGTATCCGGTTTCTTCTCTTTCTTCAGCCGGCGAAATACCCTGTCTGATCTGGATTTGAGCTTTTTTCGGTATGAATCAGGCTGTTTCTTAGTATATCCTCCCCCATTTGTCCCGATTGGCGCATTGCAATCCCAATCCTGTTCTCTGAAAGTCATGTTCGGTATGAAAGCCTCTTGAACCTTCTCCGCAGCAGCTTCATCAAATTGGTTAAACACCTTGCCGCCTTTCTTCATAGCCTTTCTGTATAGTTTTTCGAGTCTGTTTTGGTCGTTCGAATCTTTCACGTTGGATTCGCTTGCGCGATCGATCTCCGAGCTCTTGTATGACGACAAAGTGTCCCCGAACGCCTGCCGAATGCCCGACAGGGAGATCTTGCTGAACTGCGATTGGATAGTCTGTATTAGGCTATGCGTACCCAGCGAGAACCTGGAGCTCGCCTTCGAAGACGCCTCCACATCCTCCTGAAGCCTCCGATTATGACCCTTCCAAGCCTCTGGATGTCGTATTTCTATGGGCGATCGGGGAGCCTTTGGCATGCCGGGATAGGGAGCGGGTTTATCCCCTTG
>Ga0308160_10007698_pt1 | contig 10626 bp, 15 predicted proteins | sample PhyFR1_FD_201036 | JGI IMG/M metagenome (GOLD analysis project Ga0308160, IMG submission 201036) | Phyllosphere microbial communities from UC Gill Tract Community Farm, Albany, California, United States - DLSLF.R1 | ecosystem: Host-associated > Plants > Phyllosphere > Unclassified | place: USA...
ATGTACAGACTTGGACCTCCTACCCCGGTCTCGCTGCTCAAACTTGGTACCTCACCACCGACGGTCGAATTGCAATTACAGGCGGTAATCAATGTTTGGATGAAGGTGCCAATGGTGAGTCTCTTCCCATACTATCCTTTCGTCTCTTCCCTCTTTTTTCTCGTCCACTCCACCTGTCATTGACCTCCTTCCGATCCGATCAATACTCGAGTGTTTGTTACTATCATCGTGGGCCTCTGCTAACTCCCAGGTCCTCAGACTTATCAATGTACCGCTGGAAATACCAATCAAGGTAAGTCCATCCATCCCTCGCCACCCTCTAACACCCCACCACCTTCCTAATTGTCCATCTCGTTTCTTACTTCCACTCTCACTCAAGTGGATCACCCACTCACTCGCTCATCCCCCATCATTCGCTCTGCGCATCCATACCTCCTCGCTGTCGCTCGCTGACATTAAGCCTGGACCATCAAACCCAAAACCACAACTCCACCCCCTCAAACCGGTGTCCTACCCAACGTCCCCAAGGGAACGATCTACCCCGACCCGCCTGCTGGTGGTGGAAAGAGGATCCATCCTTATGGAAGGGACGATCTCTGTCTGACCACCCAAGGTGGAGCAGCTACCTCAGGTACTTTGGTCCAAGTGTACGTCTCCTCCTTGTTTGTCATCTTGAGAGAGTCTCGCTGATACATCAGAACTTATTGTTTCGACAACTCTTCCCCTAATGCTAAATACCAACTTTGGGATCTTTCACCTATCCGAGCAAATGGTCAGATCCAACTTCATTCGAGTCCCTCATTATGTCTTGATGGCGGTTCCAACCCTTCCAATAATGGGGTAGTTAAACTCTGGACTTGTGGTGGGTATGCTCAGCAGCAGTGGTTACAATTTGGTAATCAGGGTACCGTACAGACTTCCAATAGTACGTCTACTCTTTATTCTTTCTTTCCTCTCTAAAGACATCTGATCATCTCTCTGGAAGGAGCTGATGAAAGACCAATGCCTTGATATCCAACTTGGTTCTGGACCCTCATCTCAACCGATTTATAATAATCAAGGTGTATTACAGACTTATACATGTTATCCCGGATCTCAACAACAGAATTTCCATACTCTTAATTAAGTATCTGGATACTGTTATGGACTTTAGTACGTGCGGTTTAGTTGGATGTATTGGACATTCTCGGAAAGTAGTTCTCTAGTCGAAATTTCAATATGTATGGGTGTTATCTCAGTTATTCACTACTGTTCACCTCTCGGTCATCCATTGTCGAAACACAACAAGATGAGACTAGTCCAGTTCCGTCTCTCAAGCTAACATGAACAGCGCATACGTCAGTCGTGAGAAGGTCAGCTGGGAATTGACAGGTAGGAGAGACTGCTGTAGAGCCGACTCGAGAGCATATCTTTAGTACCACAACACCAAGGCATTACCACCACCAACAGTTGTCGAGTCCACGCATCCTGCCTCTCTCTCTCCGAGCATGAACGGAAACGTACTGTACTACACTCACTATCAGGGCAAATGCACTTGTAATCGGGATCGAGCGCTCGATGTGACCATAAGAAGCCGTTTCACGAAACCCGAGTCATCAATTCCTCAGACTTCATGTACGTACTTTCATTCTTCAACTACAAATCACATCCTTCAATTATTACCAATCCTCTCCGTAGCCGACAACTAACGATTCCCGACCATAGACATCCACCATAAACTTCAACCATCAGAGAAGATCCTCGACCTTCGGTCTCGATCTACAAAGCGGACTTCCTACTAGATCCAACAGTCCCAACACCTTCCAAATGAATCATTAAATCACTAGTCAAAAACTCAGATGGCCAAGTCTGTTTAACTTGTCCCTGCATGTATTCAGAGGCGATTTGGACATGTTCAGCTTTGATCCCTGGGAGTGAAGCTACTTTTTTCCCTTCTTCTTCGAAAATGGGGGACAAGTATTCGGGGTTTATTGATTTGTTTGAGTCCTGTTTTATTAGCTCTTACACTAGAAAAACAAGGGATGTGGAGACTTACGGCGGTCTTTTGAGCGTATTTGACCCATTGCCATAGTTGGACCCTGGCGATTTCGGCAGTAGCTGCGTCTTCCTACTTTATCAGTCATGCGTTGCTGGGTCGCTTCTCCCGTTGGCGTAGGTGTAGCAGAAGGAGCGAGGAAAGGGTAGAAGGGATGGACAAGTGAGGACATACCATTAGATGATTAATCGGTACACAACCATTCCCAGAGATCCAAGCTGCGCAGTATGATAGTGCCCTGTCGATCAGTTTCTTGCTCTTGTATCCCGACTCTTTGTCTCCTTGTAGAGGCACGAGACAGGAAGGAAACGAATGATAGACCATGAAGAGAGACTCACGCAGAGACATTATCCCTTACTCCCTGCTCTGTAATCTTTCCAGGTACTTTCGGGTCCGCAAGTTGTTTATCCGTAACAACCACATCCTCTCTTCTGACATGGTACTATTCGTCAGCTTCATTCTAGCTGTCTCATCTTCAATGAAGAGATAGGAGATGGAGATGGAGAAAGACTCACCTGGTTAGGACCCTTCATATGCTCATCAAACACGTCCATTGCAATCTTGATCAAAGCGGGATGAGCCACCCAAGTCCCATCATGTCCCGCAGTCACTTCCCTCTCTTTATCAGCTCGAACTTTATTCATTGCCGTATCGTTCTTTGCTGGGTCGTTCTTGATTGGGATTTGGGCAGACATTCCTCCCATTGCTGCTACCTTTCGTCTACTCGTTAGCTCGCCGAGCTGAGGTGCGAGTCGTATGGCCGGAGCAAGGAGTATGAGATAGAGGGTAGTGGGAAGAGGGAGATGCTTACTTGTGACATGTCTGAATTAGGAGTTGGACGTAAGCCGACATGAAGGGTACGGTCATTGTCACGTCGCTTCGATCGGGTAGGACGGCGTTTTTGTTTCCCCTCTGTCTCTTGATACTGATCATCAGCCCTGCTCCAACGCAAAATCAAGTAATGGGTTACTCACAAGGAGAAGATATAATCCCATCGCCCACAGTTCAATCCACTCGAATGTTCTTTCAATTCATAAAGGATCTCCTCCATCTGGAAAGCAGCAGGCAACGTCTCAATCAAAACAGTTCCCCTAATACATCCCTGTTTCAATCCGAGCTTGGAGGTAGATAAGGAGAAGACATCATTCCAAAGTCGAGCTTCCAAGTAATGTTCCATTTTAGGTAGGTAGAAGTATGGTCCGTATCCCCTCTTGATGAGTTCAGCGGCATTGTTGAAGAAGTAGAGACCGAAATCGAACAGGGAGCCAGAGATTGGTTCGCCATCAATCAACATTCGGGGTTCGGTTAGGTGCCATCCTCGGGGTCTGTTATCAGTACAGGCCGAAGGCCGCGTGTCGATGATGGGACATACCGAACGAGGAGAACAGCAGGCTTCTCGATGAGTTTGTACTCCTTTCCGTTGCTTGTAAAGTCGATTTCTCGTCTGGCTGTCAGTAATCTGTATCTAGCACAAAAACGATGATACACACCTGATAGCATCGTGCAAATTCTTCTGGCCATTCAAGCAGTTTGCCCAAGTAGGAGAAGTAGAATCTATCATCAGAGTCATCCTACTCCCCGTAAGGAAACGCTTACCTTCGAGATCAGCCATAAAAGTCTTGGCTCCAGAGTTTAAAGCGTTAATGACCATCTTCCTATCGGTAGGACCGGTAATCTCGACCCTATGCATCAGCTCATCTCCGACCACCTTGAGAGTGAAATAGATTCACCTCCTATCCTCAAGTCCGGGAGCTGGGGGAGCGCAAGACCAAGCTGTATTCTTCCTAATCTCCTCGGTCTCTTTGGGAAAAGATAGCGTTTTGCCCTTATCATCAGTGTCCGCCACTGTGGGGATTCAAGGAGGGAGGAGTAAGGAAGAGGAATACGAGAGGACATACATTATCAAGATCAGCCTGGACCTTTTTCCTATTCTCCAACAACTCTTTCCTCCTTCCATCAAATGTCCTATGCAGGACAGCGAGGAACTCAATAGCCTCTGTTGAGATTATGAACTCGGTTCCCTTTGGAGGGGATAGTGTGAAATGTACGCCTTTAGGTAGTTCTGACATTGTGCTTATGGTATGTATATTGGTGAATTAGTCGTCGTAGTTGTATAGTAGTTATATACCTTGATGTAACGGAATACGGATAACTACTGTGCTATATTTCCAAGGGTTCATTCTCAATTTCCAACGATAGGAAGCATGTTTCGGGTCTCCGCATCCACCCCGGGTATATTAACCGGTGGAGGTAAAAGTGGAGGTTATCTTAGCTGTCATTCCATGGGTTCATTTGGTCAGACGCCGTTAGGCTTTGTCGGCCTAAGCTTACGTCCGTAGATCTTGTTCTTAGTGGAGAGATCTGCCTCCAGAGTAGAGTACTGGTGACGTCTGTGTACGCGTATAGTCTACTATGCATATGATATCATCTACAACAGCTAGTCGACTGTAGTCCCTTCACCTCGGATCAATCATCTGTGCTTTTCTCGTTTCCAACTTCCCAAATCGTTTCTCCTTGGCTTCATCCAGTGAAGTCCCAAACTCATCCATCAGCGGAGCCAGGATTCTCAATTCCGTTTCTAAATCCAATGTTCCATTCTCAGCTGCCAAGTGAACACCATACAAACTAGCTTTGAAACCAGCAGTATGACTCTGATAATCCTTCAATCCCGACTGAGCAAGTACCAAGTTATCCAGTAATGCCTCAATATCCTTCGCCACTGTGTTGACCAACTTCAAATCTCTCTTGACCACTTTTGACCGGGGTACATCGCCTCCATTGATATAGTGTCCTACTTGATCTTGAACCCTCTTCCAGGCTGGTACGGATGAAATCTCGTTATTGAGATCATGCGAGATTTCCGTCAAATGGTATGTTATCGCTTTCGACTGATCGAGGGCGTTTTGAGCAATGAAAACTGCATGTTCGACTCGAGAGATGAGTTCGTCTAGTTTTGGATCAAGGCGAGCGAGGGTATTGTCGAATCGTCGAGCTAGAGTGATACTGGTCTCGGCGCGATCAGGGGGGTCGAGCAGTTGATGAGACATAAGCTGGCCAGCTAGATCATTGTACTACCATCAGTCCCAGGTCTCAGATGGAGAAGGGGACTCACTTCAAGATGAAGGTTTCCGAACGTGGTTACGGTCATACTATCAATCTTCCTCATTTCGTCATGTAGCGTTTTTGACGAATCACCGAGCTAATTGTCAGTTCTAGCCCTGGATTAAAGCGGGACTGGTGACTTACCTCGAAGAGCTGTTTACCTAGCACATTCCGATCATCCAGCTTCGATTCCACGGTAACAGCAACTCCATGCTTCCAGATCCTACCATCAGCCTCTGTCCATCCTCATGATATCTCACACAAGAAAGGAAGGAGGACCCACTCGATATGCTCAAATACATCCGCCTTACTCCCAAGCGTACTGATACTCTCAAAGATCGTCCTTGCACTTCGACTCTCCTGAGTCAAAGCCCAAGCAATCTGCGCTTCACCAATCTTTGGTTTTCCAACTTTCCCCTTTCCACCCCAGAAAGGCTTTGCCATCTCTCCTTCTTGACTCAATAACGACGCTTGGCACCCGACACCCAAAAGGGCACATGATCCCGTAGCGAGTCCTGAGAGGGGTAATGATAATGCGGCTATCCCCCTTCCCACGTCTATATCACTTGGTGCTGAGAGGTTGAATGTTTCCCAAGATGGGAGTGGGATTGAGAACCCTCCGAGAGGTCGTAATATGACACCGATTGTACGTAGTAAGAGAGTCGGTAAGCGGGGGAGGAGGTAGTAAATCAGGACGCAATATGCGATGTAGACGAAGGAAACAATGATCCCCCCAAGGAGGATATATGGTTTGATGGGCGATATAATCCAGTCCAATATCGAGAAACCTATCCGTACTGTCGAAAAGAAGAGCCCAAATGCTTTCCGCAGGGGAGAAGGTGGTTGAGTAATGGGCACAAGTTTGTCCCGCGGTCGAGGTGATGGAGGTGGTATCGCCCTACGAGGTATCCGGCGGCGAGGTGAAGGAGCGGCTCGAGACGTCGTACGTGATTTGACAGGTGATGAAGTTCGACTGATGGATGAAGCCATACTATCTGTATCCCCTGCTCGTTTCGACTTTTTAGGAGTGAGCGACATGTCGTCTTCGAACTCGGTATCCAGGTCTTCCCAATCTTCACTACTGGGAAGCGTATACTTTTGAGTCTTACTAGGACCTGCTCTCGGGGTAGGGAGGTCTGAGCTGGTTTGCGGCAAACAAGACTATGGATACAGTATTTAGAGATGTAATGGCCGCGGATAATAGAGTATGAGCAGTGACGTAACTGGGGTTGGGGTAAATTGATGTTGCCACTGGAAGCGGTGATCTCCGCCTTCTCTGTTCCTGCCAGGGGTGTGGGAATGAATGTAAATTAAAGGTCCTTATCAGTCAGGTAACGAGTGATATGTACCTATGCAGGCTCATAACGGCACCTGAATAGCTGCGGAGACTGGATGATGTACGAAAATCTGATCGTCATTTGCCTGTTACACTTTCATTTCAGACTTTCGTTCCATTGGGAGACCAAACTGACGGCTGAAACAGCGATTCGTACAACGCCCACAGTGACGACATAGACCCCACTTTCCCATACATCAAAACATCCTTTGTACTTCGTCATGTCCTGTATAGTCATACAATAGTCCGGCCGTCACATATGAAAGTCCTTCTCCATCATCCACCCAACTACAACCACCTCTACTCGCGTATCTCACTAGTGAGTAATCTGCTCCCGCCCTTACGTGACTTGACTTTCTGACTTTCAGTGCTGAAATCTACACTCCCTCAACTCCTAACTTCCGCTACATCCCTCATATCAACTCCTTCCCCCTCTGAATCCAGATCACCTCTCACACCACGTCCTGGTGCTCCATTATCTGGCGAGACTGGATTGATACCGCCAAAATACGCGTCGACGACTTCTGTCAATACGCGTCCTCATATATTATCGATACCGAGTCAATTACTCGACGCGCCTGCTAGGGCTGCTATGAATCTACCTAATGGGTCCACGGCGCATGGGCAGGCTAGGGCTGTGAGGGGAAATGCCACGACGCCAGAATACGAGTTTGAGCCAGAGTTGCTAGCCGGGAAGCAAGAGGAGGGTGTACCATTATTGTCGCCAACTCCAATGAGGCCTGGCCACAATCGGCCCGCTCTCTCTCGATCTTCATCGGCAGCTTCAACATCTTCAAATAGGGGTATCCTGCGTAGGATCTTTATCGATAGAGCAACAACCCCAAATCGACACCTAACACACCCAACTTTCCCTCCTCCCTCTTCATCGACCTACTCCCCAATCCCCCCTAGGCCCTTGACATTCTTATCAAAGATAAATCTATTCATCAATCAATCCATCTCATTTGTCCTCTCGACATTCTTCTTGACGCTGGTGGTAGGATGGGCGATGGGTTCGGAATTGAGTAGAGTCTTACCTAGGTGGTTGAGGAGTGGGGAGGCGAAGAAATTCCCATGGGATGATGAGAGGTATTGGAAAAAGGAGGGGAGGAAGATTAGCAAAGAACCTAGGGATTATGCTAGGCAGGTTGGGATGGATATTGAGAATCAGACGGTGGAAACGGAAGATGGGTATTATTTGAGGTGAGTCTATCCTCCATTTCGCGCCTTACCTTCTTCATAGTGCCACTCAAGGAACATGGAGCTACACACGATGCCCATGACGCTGATGATCAGGATGCACCGCGTCATCGATCCAGATGCGGTCACTCACGCAGACGGACGAGGTGAGTCACCTCCCTCGAATATCCTATTCCAATGCCTATCCGGCCCTCACCATATATCCCTATCTCACTGTCCTCGTTCCGCCATTCTATACCATCTTATACTACGCTTGCCATCTCGAAATGAGTCCTCGCTGACAAACAGGCGGATTCCCAGTCCTAATCCTCCACGGCCTCTTCCAATCATCAGGATCATTCGTAACCTCAGAAGACCGCTCCTTAGCATTCTGGCTAGCTAAACAAGGCGGATATCAAGTTTATTTAGGGAATACAAGAGGGATATTTGATATGGGACATAAGAATTTCGGGAGGAATGATCCTAGATTCTGGGGTGAGTGCGAGCTATAACGGGCTGCGAGTTGCGAACCAGTCCGCGGGTGATATGGGTCAAAGTGACTGACTCGCAGATTGGACTATCAGGGAACTTGCTATGTACGATTTACCTGCTCTTGTTGAACATGTTTGTCAGGAGACTGGGTATGACAAGGTAAGTGCTTCAACTACTTCTCTTCTTGTACCGCTATTAGTCACCTACATTCACCTCTTTCACTTCCGTCTGACTTGGCCTACTATATCGCGGACGTTTCATTATCCACACCCTCGGTCCCACCGTCATTGCTAACGGCAGGTCGCATTCATAGGCCACTCCCAAGGGAACGGTCTAGCATTCATCTCCTTATCTCAATCAATGGTCCCATCCCTCGGAAAGAAGTTATCAGTATTCATAGCATTAGCTCCAGCCGTTTATGCTGGACCTTTGACGACTGGGTTCCCATTTACAGCGTTAAATAGGATCGAGTGGAGTACTTGGAAGAGGTTCTTTGGGGTTCTTGATTTCATACCCCTTATGAGATGGGCTTACAATTATTGTCCCGCCAAGATCTTTGTGAGTACCCCATACCGATGAGGCAAGGAAAGAGAGCTGACGAGATAGGCAATGTTGGGATAGTGAGTCCCATCATGTGTTATGAAAGAGTGTCGCTGACGAATAGTATCATGTTTGCTTTCCTCTTCTCGTGGACTGATACCAATTGGTAAGTTCATCCGATCCTCCGCCATTCAAGGACAACGGTTAGAATCGAACTGATATCAGGCTTCGAAGACGAAAGACCAAGATGTTTAGATTTACGCCCACGCCCGTTAGTTCAGCTAGTATCTTCTGGTAAGTCATCCAAATCCATCTAAAACACCTCATCTACATCCCACCCTAACGGTGTGCCCCTCACATCATCATCCGCCTTCGCTCCGTTCAGACGGCTAATGATCAGGTGGTGCGGAAAAGGTGGTTTCGCAGATCGGAAATGCACTCTCGACGATACATTAGATAGATGGTTCGATAATCGTTTCCCGCCCTTATCGATATATCACGGAGGACGGGATTACCTCGTTCTTGCCGAACCGTTGATTGAACGGATGAAGACGAAGGAAAAGGATGTTAATGTGATTAAAGTTACGAAATTGGATTTGTCAGAGGTATGTCCCTGTTTACTTCTATCTTTCTCGCCCTCTCATTTCCACATTCCAGCCTTGACCCCCACCGCCTTCCTCTGGGGCTCACACTTCGTGCTCGTTCGCTGACTTCCAGCACTGCGATTTCTACTGGGCAGCAGAAGCGGTTGAATGGGCCTATACCTCGATGTTGGATGACATTGAATCGACCCGATCGAAATACCCAGGAGAAGAAGGAGAGGAGAGGGATGAGATGCAAACTGAGACAGAGTTTAGGATGGATGTACAGCATGAGGGGTAGTTGATATCGTGTACTGTATATACCATAGGGAGCGGAGAGGGATGGACAATTGGGATACATGGATCATTTATAGATTAGACGATGTTTCATGCTATGTAATCGTATGTCATTTTCCTCGACCACTAAGCTTATACCAGATTATGCTCCGATACGCTATCCCGGACATGGTACCGAGTCGAGTGAGATCACTCTATCCCGAGGAGGACGGAACATACTTCGGGCAGATGCTTGACTATGAGAAAGAGTCGGGCAGTCTCGCGACAGAGGATGATGGTACTGGGTCCCTCGATATCTGACCTAGCGTTCGAACATGGATACCGGACTACTGACTGGAAGTTCACCCCTCACTTCATCACCGCTCACTTTCTGAGGGGAGAGACTACAGCCACATCATGGTTTCAAAGCTGATCTGCATGCCCATGTTACATCCTTTCCTTTATCCAATCAGTCCATCCCCTCGCTCATCCTTTCTCTTTCAATCTACTACAAGTCACCCCTCTTTGATCCTTTATTCATCAATCAGTACAAATACAGTCCGATCTTGCTCTATCGCTACCTCATTCAACAAGCAGCATTCAACACATTATACAATATCAAGCAATGTTTAGCAGTATTCCCTTACCTCTCATCCTGCTCACTCTTTTTCACGCCTCGCCTACGATGGGACATAAAGATCAGCTCATCATTTCGACTCGTACTGGTCAATGTATCTCTCCTCCTGATGGATCTCGGCAAGTATCGAAAGAACACATAGAAGACGGTACAGCTCTCAGCACCATCGACTGTGGTAATGCTGCCGGATGGGATATCTCCCGTGGGAGTGGAAGTATCAATTTGACAGGGAGTTCATACGCTATGGATGCCGGTACTCCAGCTGCAGACAATGGGCAATTGAAGGTATGTTCAACATCAACGCTCCTTAGACGAACTCACGCGTGGCTATGCTGATAGGGAGCTTTGGAGGTCATACCCCGGTTCAGGGCCTCAGACTTGGTATTTCACTGACGATGGTCGGATCGCTCTCGCGGGAGGCGATCAGTGTATCGATGTGGGTGAGAAT